>OCHJ01000124.1_pt1 | contig 122142 bp, 122 predicted proteins | sample 1538381 | NCBI WGS metagenome assembly OCHJ01 (sample SAMN04571688, study PRJEB22368) | human gut metagenome | biome: human gut; material: stool | host: Homo sapiens | place: Luxembourg | collected 2012-06-29 | reverse complement strand
AAAGTACGGCGTACCGCCGTGTCGGCTTACGCCGACTTGATTTGTGATATAATAACCTCAGACAAATAATCCGCATAAGCGGATTATCCCGTGCATAAGCACGGTAGGCGGTTACCCGCCTGCCTGAGAACATTTTATCATCAAATTGATGAAAATAATCTGACGAAAGGAAAAAACAGCTATGCCTAATCCATATTTACCTTTATGGGAATATATTCCTGACGGAGAGCCGAGAGTTTTCGGTGACCGTGTATATATTTACGGTTCGCACGACAGAGCAGGCTCAGATGATTTCTGCGACTATGTTTTAAAGTGCTGGAGCGCACCTGTGAACGATCTTAACAACTGGGTGTGTCACGGTGTTACGTTCCGTGTAAAGCCGGACGGTGATTTTCCGTCCGATACCGACTGGACGCCCGATAAAAATCAGATCTTATTTGCACCCGATGTCGTTTGCAGAAACGGAAAGTACTATCTGTATGCATATATTGTCAATGCGACAGGCTGCGTTGCGGTGAGCGACAGACCCGAAGGACCGTTCACACTGCTTTCAAAATACAAGTACACTATATCCGATGAGATATGCTGTAACGGCTGGTTCATCGATCCGGGCGTGCTTGTTGACGATGACGGAAGAACTTATATTTACTGTGGCTATGAGCGTTCTTTTATGGCTGAGGTCGATACGGATACGATGTACACGATAAAGGATAACAGCTGTATCGAGCATATCATACCGATAACCACAGATAATGACGGAGGCTTTGACACGGAAGAAACGCTTTTCTTTGAGGCTTGTTCTCCACGCAAGGTCGGTGATACATATTATCTTATCTATTCTCCCAAACGTGGCCCACGTCTTGCTTATGCTACTTCAGACAAGCCTACGGGGCCGTTTAAGTACAGAGGATATATCGTAGATAACGGTGTTGATTATCCGGGAGGTAACGATCACGGCTCGATAGCTCAGATAAACGGTCAGTGGTATATATTCTATCACCGTATGACCAACGGTACGGTAATGTCAAGACGTGCCTGCGTTGAGAAGATCGAGATACTTCCTGACGGCACTATACCGCCTGTTGAAATGACTTCGCTCGGCTTTGAGGACAGCCTTGATCCTTACAGAATAACGGAGGCTGAGATTGCCTGCGTGCTTAAAGGCGGAGCGTTTGTAACGGAACATAACAAGTTCGAAAGAGTGGTAACGGGTATAAAGGACGGTGCTGTAATAGGCTATAAATACTACGATTTCGGGCTTGACAACGGCAACGGCAGAATGTACTTTAGTGCCGATATAACGGGACTTGGCGCTGATTGCAACGTGCATATACGCATCGACAGCGAGGACGGCGAGGAGATAGGTTCGTTCAAGGTAGGACACGGAAACGGTGTTTACAAGACAGAAGTAAAGCCGGTCAGCGGCAGACACGCAGTGTTCCTTACGGTTGACACGGATTATACAGGCTGGACGGCTGCCTATTTCAAGGAAAGACCGCTGTTTGAGCTGAAGAGGTTTGTATTCACAAAGTAATTTTCGGTTGTTACGAGGTGAAAATATGAAGATAGGTTCTATCGGATATAATCATGTTCATGATATGAAATATGAAAATTTCATTATGGACAGACCTAAAGGACCTGGTGCGGTTTTACTGCTGCTTATAAAGACACCTGCGGTTTTTAAGGTAGGCGGGGTGCAGTATCAGGTCAAAGAAAACTCGTTTATACTGATGTCAGCGGATACTCCTTGCTACTATACGGCGCAGGAAAATGTGTATACAGATGACTGGGTGTATTTCGAGAATGACGACTGGGATAAGGGATATGTCGAAAAGCTGGGGATACCGATGGATATACCTGTATATCTGGGAGATATGGACGAACTTTCTCACCTTGTACACATACTTGTCTACGAGCATTATTCGGGTGCGGTGAACAGCGAGGAGATTGAGAAAAAGTATATAGATGTACTTTTTCTTATGCTGAGCAGAACGCTGAAGTCCCGTAACTGTATGTCGTCAAAACAGCTGAGCGAAAGGCATTATCGCTTTACGCAGATACGAACCCTGATATTCACTATGCCCGACCATGTGGGTAATGTAGACGACCTTGCGGCACAGGCGGGTATGAGCCGTTCCGGCTTTCAGCATCTTTATAAAAAGCTGTTCGGAACAACGGTAATAAAGGATATAATCGAGGGCAGGACAAAACGTGCGAAACGCCTGCTTTCCTCTACAAGACTTACTATAAAAGAGATAAGCACACGCTGTGGTTATACGAATGAATACAGCTTTATGCGGCAGTTCAAGGAACAGGTCGGAAAGACACCGACAGAGTACCGCAGCAGTATATAAGGAGAATGTTTATGAAGAAGATATTATCTGCCATACTGGCATTATGTATGATAGTTTCGATTACTGCTTGTTCATCGGAAAATGAATCGTCCGTAAAGGGCAGTGAGAACAAGGTAATGCGTGACATAACAACGCAGGAGCTTATCGAGGATATGGGAATCGGTATAAATCTCGGAAATACCTTTGAATCCTGCGGAAACTGGATAAACAAGTCGTCTGTTACAAATTATGAAACAGCGTGGGGAAGTCCTGTTATTACCGAGCAAATGATAAAGGGCTACAAGGACTGCGGTTTTGGCGTTATGCGTCTGCCTGTTGCGTGGAGCAATATGATGGACAAGGAAACGTATACCATAAGTCCCGACTATATTGCAAGAGTAAAGGAAGTGCTGAACTGGGCGCTTGACAGCGATTTATATGTAATTCTCAACATTCATTACGATAACGGCTGGTTTTCGGACTTTGCCGATGATAAAAAGAGAGATGAATGTTTTAAAAAATATGAAGCTATATGGAAACAGCTTTGCGAGGAATTCGGCGATTACGGCGACCATCTGATGTTTGAATCGCTCAATGAAGAAGGCGGTTGGGAGGAACTGTGGAACAGATACAGTAATGAGGGTGACAAGGAAAAGTCATATTCGATACTGAATGAAATCAATCAGAAGTTTGTTGATATAGTAAGGGCTTCAGGCAAAAATAACGGTAAGCGCCATCTGCTTATCGCAGGATACAATACCGATATTGACCTTACCTGTGACAAGCTTTACAAGATGCCTGCCGATCCGGAAAACCGCTGTGCAGTATCGGTACACTATTATACACCTGTGACCTTTGCCATACTTGAAAAGGACGCAAGCTGGGGCAAGGCACAGACAACGTGGGGCAGTGAAGCCGACAAAAAGCTGCTCACAAAGTATATGGATATGATGAAAACTACCTTTGTAGACAAGGGTATCCCCGTTATTATAGGTGAATATGGCTGTACAACAAAGAACAAGCAGGCAAAAGACATTAATCTATATCTTTCAAGCGTCTGCAAGGAGGCATATTCGAGAGGTATGCTTCCTGTGCTGTGGGATGTAACCGATGTATTCTATGACCGCACGACCTGTACGTTCAAGGATAAGGATTTACTGGACGGACTTATGGCAGCAAAGGAAACCGAAAGAAACGTATAACAAAGTAATTTCTCTTTATAAAATGACTCCCGGAGTGAAATACTCCGGGAGCCTTTTTATATGGTTGTTTACGCCTTCAGTTCAAATGACTTGCAGTCTGTGCAAGCCTTTTGAGTGGGGTCTGCCTCGTGTGTGCCGATCTGGATATGATCGAGTGAGCAGTAATCCGCACAGCAGCAGTGATGCTTACAGTTTGTTATAGAACAAGCTATGCACTTGTTTGCGTGTTCTGTTCCCATTTTTCGTACTTCCTTTCAGAAATAAATATGAGTAAAGTTGACTTTACGCACATTATTATAACCGGAAAGCCGAAAAATATAACAGAATTATCATTCCATTATTATGCTTAAAATATCGGAAAATTCAGGTACGATATAATCCGCTTTATATTCTTTAAGCTCGTCCTCAGAGCCGAAGCCGCATAGCACACCGACAGATTTTATACCGCACTGTTTTGCGCCGATTATATCAAATTTCCTGTCGCCTATCATAATGGCGGATGAACGGTTTTCTATATGCTGATTGTCAAGCACATAGTTTATTATGCTTGCCTTGTCCTCAAACGAGAAGTCAAGTGACGCACCGCATATAAAAGTAAAATATTTTGCCAGATCGAAATGCTCAAGCACTATTTTAGCGAGCTTAAGCGGCTTTGAGGTGGCAAGGTATATCTTTTTTCCGTTGTCATAAAGTGTTTTCAGTGTTTCGGGAACACCTGCTATGACCTTGTTTTCGTATACTCCGACAGTATGATAGCGCTCACGGTATTTCAGTACCGCCTCTTTCGCCTTTTCTTCGGGGAAATCATAGAAGATATGGAACGATTCCCAAAGCGGAGGACCGATAAATCTTTTCAGATTTTCTTCGTTGTTTTCTTCAATGCCGTAATAGTGAAGGGCATACTGCACGCATTTTGCTATACCCTCGTATGAATCTGTCAAAGTTCCGTCAAGGTCGAATAAAATATGCTCAAATGACATTTTTCCTGTCCTGCTCTATAAGTATTTTTACTGCGTTCACTGCCGTTCTTATCGCTCTGTCGCTGTCCATACAGACAGTATCGGGAAGTCCTGCGTTGCTTCTTTCAACATTCCAGAGGGCTGTGAATACAGCGCCTGCACGTTTTCTTCTTGCAAGGGCTACGGAGAATATTGCGGCGGATTCCATTTCGGAAGTAAGACAGCCGCATTTTACATAAGCCGACCAGCTATCCGAGAGCTTATCTCCTACAGGCATCTGTAATGGCTCTATCTCGCCGTAAAAGCTGTCCTTGCTGTGAACTACTCCGACGTGGCAACGCTTGCCGTCAACATTTTCCGATAATGCATCGCCTGCGGCTTTAAGCGCAGTGGTTACTTCAAAATCCGCTACCGCAGGGTAGTTTTCGGGAATATACTCGTGCGATGTTCCTTCGCTTCGTATTGACGCTTGCGCCACAACCAAGTCGCCGCCGGAAACGCTTATATCCATACCGCCGCTTGTGCCTATCCTTATAAAAGTATCCGTGCCTGAGCGGATAAGCTCTTCAACGGCAATTGCGGCGGAAGGACCGCCGATACCCGTTGATACAACGCTTACCTTTTCGCCGAGGAGATAACCCGTATAGGTCGTATATTCACGGTTTGACGCAACAAATTCCGCATTGTCGAGATATTTTGCTATAAGCGGAACTCTGCCGGGGTCGCCGGGAAGAATAGCGTATCTTCCGACATCGCCTTTTTTGATTTTAAGATGGAACTGTTCGTTTTCTGTAAGAAGTGCCATAATATCACCCTTTCGCAAAACGTTTATTTCTTTGCTTTAGCCCTTTTCTTAGCGGCTTTTTTTTGAAACCACTTCGTCAGCCGGAGCGGTGGTGCCGCCCAGAACAGAGGGGGCAGCCTTGTTCTTTTCCTTTTCACGCTTTTCGATATTTCCGTGTATCTTATCCCAGTTGCCGAATATCGCAAGAAGTATGCCGAGTACCGTTATAATAAGGAGCGGCATATAAAGGTATCCGGGGTCGCCCGGTAGCATTTCGTGCAGGATGAGTACGCATATCAATCCGACAAAGGTAAGAGCGCCGCAGATAAAATATTTTTTCAGCATAGCAAAGAATACAGGCACTATATAGCATATAACGGTGAATGACATCCAGAATATCAATATGCCCATTATCGAGCTTACGTCGGTAGTTTCGGTAGTTATCAGCGAAATAAGTCCGAGAATATTCAGCACTACCGCTATTACTCCCGTTGCTATCATCATAAGTACCTTTAATACGATTACAAAAATCTTCATTTTATCCTTTTCCGTTTCAATTAATTTTTTAAATTTCTATAATTTAATGATAACACAAGAAACCGGAAAAATCAACATATTTATTGTGAGCATCCTGTGAAGAAAATTGCATTCGGTTTTGTTTTTTCCAACCCGTACAATTTATAAAATTAAAAAATACCTCTTATATAAAAATTGCACACGCAGATAATAATTCTGTGAGAAAAACGAAAGGAAAAGATTATCCGATGCCACAAAAGATAAAACTTATCAGCAGTATTTTTACTGCGGTTACGCTTTTTTCAAATATAATGTACGGCGGTGCGTGTGCAGAGAAATATATATCCGTAAATTCGCCGTGTTACCCGATGAAATACAGTGCGGAATACGAAAGACCTGAGCTTTATGTCTGCGGAACGCCGTTTGGTATCAAGCTGCTGACAGACGGCGTTATAGTAACCGGATTTGCCAAAGTAGGCGACAGCACAGATGCTTTTGAATTATCTCCCGCCGGCAAAGCAGGAATAGAAAAGGGAGATGTTATAACAAAAATAAACGGGGAGAAAATTACGTCCTCAGCAAATATGAGCGATCTTATATCCGGGTGCGGAGAATATGCAACGCTGACTTATATAAGAGATGGCTGTGAATATACAGCCGATGTTGAAATAAAATGCGACAGCGACGGCGAAAAGAGAATAGGAGTGTGGGTGCGTGACAGCACGGCAGGAATCGGCACTATGACGTTTTATCAGCCGAAAACACTTGCGGGTGCGGGACTGGGACACGCTGTATGCGATGTCGACACGGGGGAAATTCTTCCGCTCGGAAAAGGTCAGATAGTGCCTGCGGTGATAACCGGTGTAAAAAGAGGGGAGCGTGACTGTCCGGGTGAGCTTTGCGGTACGCTGAAACCGTCGGACGTAAAGGGCAGAATAACCGATAACTGCGGATGCGGACTTTATGCCGTGCTTGAAGAAGCAGATATGCAGGGGCAGTTGATGCCGCTTGCATTCGCAAGTGAGGTACAGTGCGGACAAGCGTATATATTATCGACCGTTGACAGCGGCAAGCCTGAAATGTACAGCGTTGAAATAGAAAGCGTTGACAGAAATTCTGCGGACAACAAGAATATGGTAATAAAAGTAACAGATGAACGGCTGACAGAACTGACGGGCGGAATAGTGCAGGGAATGAGCGGAAGCCCGATAGTGCAGAACGGGCGGCTTGTCGGAGCGGTAACGCACGTTTTTATTAGCGACCCTGCTCACGGGTACGGGATATTTGCACAGAGTATGTACGAGCATTTGCTGTCACTCAGTGAAACTGAAGAACAGGCGGCGTAAATTTGTAAACGAAAAACGCTTTTGCAAAGTCTTTATGAGGCTATGCGAAAGCGTTTCGCAGTTATCACAGCAAAAATCGTTTATCCGAAGAAACGTGATAGTTACAGACCTGCTTTTATTCACATAAAAAAGCTACAAATCGACATATATATTGTGCAAAATCACGAAAACGGTTTTTTATTGCAGAAATTTGTCGAAAAATGTTGAAAACGGTCATTTCACGGATATATAATAAATAAGAAGAAGCAAATTTCTACATATTGGGTTAGGTAATCCGATAATTCGTTTTTATATTATCAATTCGGACTTCGATTCAAAAAAACTGAAAAAATTTGGTAAAATCATCTTGAATTATTTTCCAGTTTGTGTTATATTATAGAAGCAATAAAACTATGGAGGTAAGAAAATGTCACAATCTATCAGAGTACTTATAGGGGATGATTCGTTAGAGCTTGGAATATCATGGGCTACCGCTTTCAAAGAGGCAGGGCTGTATGCAATAACCAGACCGAAGATGGGAAAGGTTCTTGTTGACTATGTGCTTACGGAGCGTCCTGCTGTGGTTATCCTTGACGCAAAAACACCCGGTCTTGATGTCTGCGATATAATCAGGACACTTAAAGGAAGCGGAGAATATGCTCCTGTTATATTCGTAACGGCAAACTATGATTCTGCAAAGGTCGAGTTTGAGGTGATGGACGCAGGAGCGGACTATTACATGATACGTCCGTTTGATCCGGAAACGCTTGTATCAAAGGTTTTGTCGGTATATAACGACAAGATAAACGGCAGACGCAATACCGCATCGGACGAATCCGATATGGAGTGCGTAGTGACGGAGATAATACATCAGATCGGCATACCTGCTCATATCAAAGGGTATCATTATCTCAGAACCGCAATCATGCTTTCGGTTGAGGATCCCGACATGATAAACTGTATCACAAAGCTGCTCTATCCGACCGTTGCCCGTATGTATGAAACAACGCCGTCAAGAGTTGAACGTGCAATACGTCACGCAATAGAAATTGCGTGGGACAGGGGAGATGTAGACACGCTCAACAGCTATTTCGGATACACTATTCATACATCGAGAGGAAAGCCGACAAACTCGGAATTTGTTGCTCTTATTGCCGATAAGTTGAGGCTGAAGTACAGATGCACGGCAATCTACGGCTCTAAAAGAATGAAAAATTCACCTGAGGATTCAGTGGTACGCATTTAAGCGTGTAAAGGATATAGATAAGTAAAAATCAGAACCCCCGTCTTGTGACGGGGGTTCATTTTTTAATATTTAATGCTATATATCATGCATTCAATTAATTCGACACAATTAGACAAACTAAATATTTAAAAAGCAATTAATTATATTGACTTTGCACAAAAATAGTAGTATAATGTCAATTAATACAACATATTTGGAGAATATGAAATGAAAACATCAGAACTGTTAGCTGCAAAAAGCAGCTTTGAAGACAATACAAAATGGTTGCCTTTCAATGTTCACGCAAATGATACAGCCGGGATAATAAAGCGCCTTTTCAATAAATGGATCGCCCAGAACGTCAGAAGGCGCTTGTGTGCTGCAATTGGCATCGAAAGTTCGGAGAATGCAGAAGAAATTGTGTGTAACTATTGTAAGTTTATTGCACTGGTGCATGACATAGGAAAATTAACTCCGGCGTTTCAACGAAAGCTGAAAGATAATATTCAGGGCCTTGCTGACAGACTGCTTGACGCCGGTATCGACCTTTCAGGTCTGACACAGATATCAGAGTCACCGCATAACATAGCGGGACAGTATATCCTGAAAAAAGAATTTGAGGTTGCACCGTCAACCGCAGTCATTGTTGGTGCGCATCACGGCGATTGCTCGGCGGATAGAGGGCAATGTTCATATGAGGCTAACTATTATGGACACGGCAATGTTAACGTAAACGAATGGATACAGATAAGAGCGGAATGGATGGAATACGCTCTCAGTGTAACCGGATTTGAAGATGTCAAAAATCTGCCGAATCCCGATGTTGCGGCGCAGATGTTGATTACCGGACTGCTCGTAATGAGTGACTGGATAGCGAGCAACACCGATTATTTTCCTTACATAGACATCGAAGAAAGGCTCAACGATGAGCAATGCGAGGAGCGCGTCAGAAGAGCGTGGAACAAGCTTTCGCTTACGGACAGCTGGTATGCCGATTTTATCTCTGATAGTGACAGCTTTTTTGAAGAACGTTTCGGTTTCAAACCGAATTCTGTACAGCGTGAATTTATGAATGTAGTGAGCCTTTGCAATAAACCCGGTATATACATACTTGAGGCACCTATGGGAATAGGCAAAACCGAGGCGGCACTTGCGGCAACGGAGATACTTGCATCACGTTTCGGCTATGGTGGAATGTTTTTCGGACTGCCGACGCAGGCGACAGCTAACGGAATATTTGACCGTATTCATTCCTGGGCGAGCGGCACTGATGATATACACTCGCTCAGACTTGCACATGGTATGACGGATATGAATGACGAATACTGTGAGATGTTCCACGGAAGAGCATCCGACATTTCCGATGACGATAATGATAATATAATGGTTCATACCTGGTTTGAAGGAAGAAAACAGGCGTTGCTGTCAGAGTTCGTTGTTGCTACAGTTGACCAGTTCCTTAAGGCATCTTTAAAGCAGAAACATGTTATGCTAAGACACCTGGGACTTGCGGGTAAGACTGTAATCATAGATGAATGTCACGCATATGACCGATATATGTACGTTTATCTGGAAAACTCCCTGCGCTGGATGGCGGCGTATAACGTACCTGTAATAATTCTTTCTGCAACATTGCCGCCGGATAAAAGAGCAGAACTGATAAGATGGTATACCGGCAGTAAGAACAGCTTTGACAACAGCAGTACGGCATATCCTATACTGACGTGGAGCGACGGTGCGGAGGTAAAGCAGAAGGCTATACCTGTTGATATTCCCGATAAGTCTATCACAGTAATCAGAAGAGAAGAAAATGACAGTAACGATATTGTAAACCTGCTTGAAGATAAACTGTCTGGCGGCGGTTGTGCGGCTGTTATTGTGAATAGTGTTGCTTATTCTCAGGAACTTGCCGACACAATAGCGGCGAATATGCCTGATTATCGTGTTATATGTTTCCATAGCAGACTTATATCGACTGACAGAGCGGTAATTGAGCGTGAGCTAACAGAGCTTGTCGGTAAGAAGTCGACCTGTGAGAAGAGGGACAAGCTGATAGTAGTCGGTACACAGGTGCTTGAACAGTCGCTTGATATAGACTTTGACTATATGATAACCGAACTTTGCCCTATGGATCTGTTGTTACAACGTTCGGGCAGACTGCACAGACATAACCGCACACGTCCGGATAAATTATCTGAACCGGAGCTGTGTGTGTTGATCCCGGAAGATTTCAGCAAGAGTGTTTACTCCGGTTGGATACTGAAGCAAACTAAAAAATATCTGCCGGATAAACTTGTTATACCGGGATGTATTCCTGAGCTTGTCGGCGCTGTTTATTCCGAACCCGACAATGATGAACAACTGACCACAGAGTATAGAGAATATAGTGATGAACAAAAAGAGAAAAAGCAAAGAGCCAAGAAATATTGCATACCGTCGCAAAAAATTAATCGCAGTGATTCAACGCTTAGCGATATGATCAACAGGCGTGAGCTGAACAACGATTCAGACGGGGAGGCGGCGGTGCGTGACGGACAGGAAACCATAGAAGCGCTTGTGCTTGTGAAAACATCCGATACGGAGTATTCGCTGTTTTCACGGGACGCGGTGTTTGATATTACTTCTGTACCCGATAATGTACAGGCAAAGCTGATAGCAAAGCAAAGACTGAGATTGCCGGCATTTTTCAGTAAGTCTTATAATTTTGGTAAAACGATTGAGATACTGGCAAACGCAATGCCTCAGGCGTGGAGAAATGCAAAATGGCTCAAAGGTGAGATATTGCTTTTGCTTGACGGAAATAACAAGATAAATCTGCTCGGCAGAACGTATAAATACAGCACCGAAAGAGGTTTTGAAGAAATAAAGGAGGAAGAAAGCTGATATGGACAGAGAGTTCAATCTGATCGACGAACCGTGGATATGTGTCCGTGACAACGGGTGCGAGGTGAATGAGATAAGCATAAGGCAGGTCTTTGAACACGCACAGGATTACACGGAGCTTGCAGGAGAAACAAAAACGCAGGATATGGCTGTGCTGAGATTTCTGCTTGCGATGATTTACACAGTATTCTCAAGGTACGACAAAAACGGTGATGAGGTTGATCCTGAGGATGATATTAATTATCTTACGGATAACTGGATTGAGGTATTTCGGAGCGGCAAATTTCCGATGAAGCCGTTTGAGAAGTATTTTGAAAAATGGTATGACCGTTTCTGGCTGTTTGATGAGGAGTATCCGTTTTATCAGTCCAATAAGGTGAATGGTAAATGTAAAAAAGTTGTAAGCTCAGCTAAAATGATTGGTTCACTGTTTGAAAGCGAAAACAAGCCCAGGCTTTTTTCAGACAGGAACAATGACGGCAGACTGCTTTCATATTCGGAAGCAACCCGCTGGTTGTTGCATATTATCTGCTTTGACGACACAGCGGCTAAAAATCCAACTCCTAAGAAACCGTGGGTTAGTATGCTTGGTCTGATAGCGGTCAGAGGAAACAACCTGTTTGAAACGCTTATGCTGAATTACAACGCAGAATGCGATTCTGAATATGACGTGTATGTAAGCACTCCGTCATGGGAAAAGGATAACAACAAAGCTGAGTTCAATACTCTGATACCTGTTCCCGATAATCAGGCGGCATTGCTTTCATTGATGTCCAGATATGTTTATCTTTGCAGAGAAAACGGAAAGGTTAACGGTTATTATCTTGCAGGCGGAGATTATTTTGAAGAGGATGAAGTTTTCAGTGAACAGATGACGCTCTGGAAATCAGATAAGAAAAAAAGAAGCGGTAGCATAAAATATCAGCCTAAACGTCATGAACCTTCTACAAGTGCCTGGCAGGAATTCGGAAGTATCGCGGCGCTTGAAGAAGATGAAAATTCAAGCACAGCAAGAAAACCAGGTATTATAGCTCATATTGAATCGTACATAGACAGGGGCTATCTGGATAATTGCTTTTTACTTAATGTAACAACGGCGTCTGTAATTCATGATTTCAACGATAGTATGTGTTTTAAGATTGTTGATTCTATCAGTGATGAACTGTCGTTCCATTCAGATCTGCTGATGAAAGTCGGAGAAGTGTGGCGTTATCGTATAGGAAACGAGATAGGCAAATGTAAAAGTGCGGCTAATGCGGTAAATAAACTCAGTATCAATTTGCAGAAATCTGCAGGAGCAAGCGGTGACAAGCTCTCCGGAGAAGATTCAAAGACGCAGTTCTACAGTATGATAGACAAGCCTTTCAGAGATTGGCTGTCACTGCTTGATACAAACTATGATATAGATGAATATACCGAAAAAATTGAAGATACTGTAAGGAAAATCGCAACAGTATTCGGAAATGACTGTGTTCATCAGATGAGCGCAAATACGATTTTCGGACGATATGATAAGGACGGCAAGGATAAAAACCTTGTGACTTCGGCTGAGGCTCTTAACATTTTTTATGATGAAATATACAGAATTTTTAAAAAGAAGGTGATAACAAATGAGTAAGAGTGACATGGTTTATCGTTATACCGCATCAAAAATCGAGTATCTGCACAGCATTGCAGATACTGGAAGAGGCAAGAGGTACCTTGCCGAGCTGAGACACGGTATCGGTAAAAAGCCGGGAGAGCTCCCGTCGCTTTGGGGACTGATACTGGACGACATGAATGAAGAACTTAAAGGTTCAAGATGTGTGTCAAATGCAGAATGGGCAGTTTATACGGCTCTGACGTTGTATGCTTTGCACCAGCAGGGTAACGACAGTTTTATGCACAAAAATGGCAATACGCTCGGAAGAGCGGCTTATAACATTGCAAACAGCAGTGACGATGTAGAACGTGTTGTAAAGAGGCTTAACCTTGTTGTAACATCAACGACAAAAGAAGAGCTTGCTTACCAGCTCAAAAGCATAGTTCAACTGCTCAAAAGCAAGAGCATACCGCTTGATTACGCAAAGCTTGCCGAAGAGCTCTACAGACTCAACTACCCTGAGCAGGCGGCAGATATAAAACTGTCGTGGGGAAGAGATTTCTATTCCGAAAAGAATAAAAAAGATGATAATTCAAAAGGAGAGTAAAGAAAATGAGTAATGAAAGATTATATGTTGATTTCCATGTAGTACAGACAGTTCCGCCCTCATGCGTAAACCGTGATGATACCGGCAGACCTAAAACAGCCTTTTACGGCGGTGCAAACAGAGCAAGAGTGTCAAGCCAGTCGTGGAAGCACGCAATGCGTCTTATGTTCAAAGAGATTTTTGAAAGCGAGGAGCTAGGCTACAGAACAAAGCACGTTTTTGACCTTATTGCAAGTGAAATTAAGAAGCTTGACAGTAGTTTAGATGATGAAACGGCTGTCGAGAAAGCCAAAAATGCCTTTGAATTAACAAAGAAAAAAACCAAAGATAAGAATAAGAAAAAAGACACCAAAAAGAAAGCGGACGCCGACAACAAAACAGATGTTATGTTTTTCATAGGTCCAGTAGAGGCAAATAAACTTGCTCAGCTTGCTGTAAGCGGTGAAACAGATGACAAGCTTTATAAGCAGGCACTTAAAGAAACGCCTTCTGTTGATATTGCTTTATTCGGAAGAATGGTAGCCGACAATGCTGATCTGAATGTTGATGCGGCATCGCAGGTTGCTCACAGCATTTCAACTCACGCTGTCCAGAACGAGTATGACTACTTTACGGCAGTAGACGACTGCTCACCTAAGGATAGCGTTGGTGCAGGACATATCGATACTGCCGAATTCAACTCTTCAACGCTTTACAGGTATGCGACCGTAAATGTTGCACAGCTTAAGAAATCTTTCAGTGTTTCTGTAGCAGAAATCATAAGAGGATTTGCCGAGGCATTTATCTGCTCTATGCCTACCGGTAAACAGAACTCATACGCAAACAGAACATATCCCGATATGGTTTATGTGACAATCAGAAAGGATCAGCCCGTAAATCTTGTCGGTGCATTTGAAAAGCCGGTTATCAGCAATAACGGCTATGTTGAAGAGTCTGTGAAGAAATTGCAGGAATATGCGGGCAAGGTATATGACAACTTCAGCGGAAAGCCTGTAAAGAGCTTTATGATAGGCGCGGACGCTATATCCGATGCCGAAAGGGTAAATCTTGACGAGCTGCTCGAAAAGCTGTATAACTACATAAAAGATGAGGTGGTATAATGCCTGTACTCCTGCTCAGACTTGCCGCTCCGTTGCAGTCATGGGGCGTTGAGTCAAAATTTGATACGCGCCGCACGCTCGGATATCCGACCAAGAGCGGCGTAATCGGACTTGTGGCATCGGCTATGGGCAGAGAGAGGACAGAACCTCTTGACGACCTTAATGAGCTTGAAATCGGTATCAGAGTAGAGAACAAGGGTCGGCAGATAAGGGATTACCATACTGCCGACGGTGAAAAGGACAAGAAGTATATCACACACCGTTTTTACCTTTCCGATGCGACTTTCCTTGTAGGAATTGAACATGAAGATGCAGGGTTTATAGAAAAAATCGAAGACGCTCTGAAACATCCTGCGTTTCCGCTATTTTTAGGCAGGCGCTCATGCCCGCCTACACCTCCGCTTGTATGGGGATTGCGTGACGGAAATCTTCTTGATGTGCTTAAATCGGAAAGTCCGTTGCTTGACAAACAGCAGAGAAAAAACGCCGACACAAGGCTCAGAATTATCGCAGAAAGCGAAGACGGTCCTGCAATAATCAAGGATGTTCCTGTTTCGTTTGATCCGACATTCAGACGTTTCGGGCTGCGAAAAATAAAAGACTGCTATGTGGAAATCGATAAGCCGGACAGCACGGCGGATATGGTTTCTGCAGAGCATGATCCTATGGCTGAATTGAGGTGAAACAATGTACTTATCAAGAGTTTATCTGGATCTGTCAAACCGCAATACATTGAAGGCGGTCAATTCCCGCAGTGTTCTGCACGGAGCTGTAGAAGCGGCGCTTACGGATGATCGTTCAAGAAAGCTCTGGCGCATCGACAGTCTTGGAGGAGAGCTTTATCTGATGATTCTCAGCAATCAGAAGCCCGACTTATCTGTTATAGCATCGCAGTTCGGTGATACCGGCAGAGCAGGAGAAACAAGAGAATATGACGGTCTGCTTGGCAGAATAAAAAAGGGTGATATATGGCAGTTCCGCCTTACCGCAAATCCGGTGAAAACGGATAATGTAAAACAGGGACAGGGTAAGAAAAGGGCAGTCACTATTGTTGACTTTCAAAAGCAGTGGCTGATGGACAGAGCAGAGAAGAACGGGTTCTGCCTTAGCGAAGATTCATTTGATGTGGTTCAGAACAAGTGGTGCAGATTTTTCAAAAAGGACAACAGAGTAGTAACTCTTCTGTCGGTGACGTTTGAAGGACTGCTTGAAGTGACGGATGAAGAACTGTTCAGAAATATGCTCGTAAACGGATTAGGCAGAGGAAAAGCGTACGGTATGGGACTTATGACCGTAATGCGTCCGGGAAATAATACAAATGGCTGAAATACCCGGAATGATAAAACCCGATATCGTAGAACTGCCGCAGATTGCCGACAGAATTACATTTCTGTATCTGGAACATTGTAAAATAAACAGAAAAGACAGTGCAATCACCGTTATTGACGAGAACGGCGTTACGCATATACCATCGGGTACAATCTCTGTACTTATGTTAGGTCCCGGAACTGATGTTTCACACAGGGCTATGGAACTTATCGGCGACAGCGGAATAAGCATATGCTGGGTTGGTGAGCAGGGTGTCAGATATTATGCCGGCGGCAGACCGCTGACGCACAGTTCGAGGCTTATTGTAAAACAAGCAGAAATGGTCACAAACCAGCGCAAGCATCTTGATGTTGTCAGAAAGATGTATATGATGCGTTTTCCTGATGAGGATGTTTCGGGGCTTACTCTGCAACAGCTTAGAGGTCGTGAGGGCAGTCGAATAAGAAAAGTGTACAGACAGCAGTCTGAAAAATGGAATGTCGAATGGAACGGTCGTGTATACAATCACGAAGATTTCCAGTCGTCCGATCCTGTCAATCAGGCTCTGTCGGCGGCACATGCCTGCCTTTACGGGCTTGCTCACGCTGTTATATGTTCTATGGGGTGTTCGCCTGCACTGGGGTTTGTGCATATCGGTCACGAATGTTCGTTTGTATATGATATAGCCGATCTTTATAAAGCTGAAGTCACGATACCGATATCTTTTGAAGCGGCTGCATCGGTAAATGATGATATATCAAGATTTGTACGGCATAGGGTCCGTGACGAAATGGTGAAAGCTCATATACTTGAACGAATGGTACACAATATAAAATATCTGCTGATGCCTGAAGTAAATCCGGATGACGAAAAAGTCATGTATCTGTGGAATGATAAAAACGAACCTCTCGATTACGGTAAACAATACAGGTGACGATATGATGGTAGTAATTACACTGAGTTGTTGTCCGCCTAAACTACGCGGAGATCTTTCCAGGTGGATGCAGGAAATAGATACAGGCGTGTATGTCGGAAATCTGAACGCAAGAGTTCGAGATAACGTATGGGACAGAGTGTGCTCAAATATCGGAAACGGTCACGCCTCAATGTCATACAGCTCAAATAACGAGCAGAAACTGGAATTCCGTATTCACAATACGCAATGGGAGCCGGTAGATTATGATGGCATAAAGCTTATAAAAAGACGTGTGACAAAAAGTGACGATGAAAACGTTATTCGTCCGAAGGCTATGACAAATCACATAAATCGTTTATCGGAGAAAAAACAGAAATCATCCGGTGTATCGGATACATATACGGTAATCGATATTGAAACAACGGGACTTAATCCTGATGATGAAATAATAGAACTCGGTGCAGTAACGGTTGAAAACGGATCAATAGCAGAAACATATTCTGTGCTAGTCAAAACAGATAAAAAAATACCGAAGGCAATTATCGGGCTTACAGGTATAACGGAGGAATTACTGGCAAATGAGGGATCAGAAAAAAGTAAAGCACTTAGTGAGTTTGCAATGCGATGTAGCGGAAAACCTCTGGTCGGGCATAATATCGGTTTTGACTTGAATTTTATTAAATCTGCGTGTGCTGAAAACAAAATTGATTTTGTTCCGTCAAAAATTATTGATACAGTTAAAATATCAAGAAAACTACTTGATATTAATTCATATTCGTTAGCAGCTATTGCGGATTATTTCGATTTGCATTATAATAAAGATAGGATTCATAGGGCGCTTGATGATTGTCTGCTTACACAAAGGATCTATGAAAAGTTAAAGGAAATCTAAGCGGTTGATTTTGCAAAACCGCTATTTTCCTTGATTTCTTTAGTCTTGTCCCCATACGCGTGGGGATGATCCTCAAAGCCCGGAGATATTGATATACCTGATAGTCTTGTCCCCATACGCGTGGGGATGATCCCTACTGACGGTTTAAAATGGCTTGGCAGACAGCCTTGTCCCCATACGCGTGGGGATGATCCTGCCCGATGATGACCGCCTGTGGTCACTTGAAAACTTGTCCCCATACGCGTGGGGATGATCCTATTGTCAAGGTTGCCGTTACGGTCACTGTATTCTTGTCCCCATACGCGTGGGGATGATCCTACCGTCAAGGTACTGCTGATATTTCTTCTCTACTTGTCCCCATACGCGTGGGGATGATCCTAAATGCGTTAGCAAATCCCGCCCTTTTGACTTCTTGTCCCCATACGCGTGGGGATGATCCTTGATGGTAGTAATAATAAAAACGGTCAATATACTTGTCCCCATACGCGTGGGGATGATCCTCAGTATCAGAAGATATATTATTTTCTATGTCACTTGTCCCCATACGCGTGGGGATGATCCTAGAGTCGCTCAAGGTTGAGGCACTATCTTTAACTTGTCCCCATACGCGTGGGGATGATCCTCGTACACTTACAAAGACTGGTACAGTCAAAAACTTGTCCCCATACGCGTGGGGATGATCCTAAAGGTATTAACCTTGTCAGATATAGCAGTTACTTGTCCCCATACGCGTGGGGATGATCCTAGCTTTGTTCGTATAGTATACTGGGTATAGTACTTGTCCCCATACGCGTGGGGATGATCCTTGACACGGCTGTAAAAACAACATCAGTTGACTCTTGTCCCCATACGCGTGGGGATGATCCCCAAATCCACAGAGCCATCAGGGATATATTTCACTTGTCCCCATACGCGTGGGGATGATCCCACTTACCTGCACCGATTTACAGCTGATGCGTGCTTGTCCCCATACGCGTGGGGATGATCCTCCGCAACTCAGCGTCACAGAACTATAAAGACCCTTGTCCCCATACGCGTGGGGATGATCCTGAAGCTATCAACAATAACACAATAGCTTTGAACTTGTCCCCATACGCGTGGGGATGATCCTAACGTCATTGGCAGGAAATGTCATGGAGGGAGCTTGTCCCCATACGCGTGGGGATGATCCTGGCGATGTCAAGAGGGGCTTGGTCTGGTATGCCTTGTCCCCATACGCGTGGGGATGATCCTCCAAAAATCTCAAGAAGTAAGCTTTGGTAGCTCTTGTCCCCATACGCGTGGGGATGATCCTACACCCTTAAAAATGAAAAGGCATATTCCTAACTTGTCCCCATACGCGTGGGGATGATCCTTTTGCAAGACTTACGACCGTCTGGCCTCGTTCTTTGTCCCCATACGCGTGGGGATGATCCTCATTGCCGAATCTGCCGAGCCACGCTCAAACGCTTGTCCCCATACGCGTGGGGATGATCCTAGCTCTGATACGGTCCGACAACTCGTTCTGTTCTTGTCCCCATACGCGTGGGGATGATCCCAAGCCTTACGCTTACCGAATCTCTATTGCTTTCTTGTCCCCATACGCGTGGGGATGATCCTATTACATACTGTTCTCAATGGGTGTACGGCAACTTGTCCCCATACGCGTGGGGATGATCCTTCGGCTTGCATATTTGGGTCGCAAAATTTGGCCTTGTCCCCATACGCGTGGGGATGATCCTTATTGATGTTACAGAAAGTAAGTTACTTGATGCTTGTCCCCATACGCGTGGGGATGATCCTGTCTGATATATTTCTACCTCACCTTTATCACTCTTGTCCCCATACGCGTGGGGATGATCCTGTACATTGGTTTGCGGTCGTTTGCTTTCTGTGCTTGTCCCCATACGCGTGGGGATGATCCTAACTTCTTACTCACGAGCCTTTACCATACGAGCTTGTCCCCATACGCGTGGGGATGATCCTAAAGCGGGTGCAAAACCGATAATGCCCATGGCCTTGTCCCCATACGCGTGGGGATGATCCTAAACCCTCTGTATAATAAAAGCGTTGTTAAAGCTTGTCCCCATACGCGTGGGGATGATCCTATCTGCACTTGCAGATATTGTGTTAAATACGGCTTGTCCCCATACGCGTGGGGATGATCCTATCGACGCTGTTCCTCAGACGGTCGCCGTTATCTTGTCCCCATACGCGTGGGGATGATCCTATCGTACCACTGCCCCATGTCGGAAATCATGTCTTGTCCCCATACGCGTGGGGATGATCCCCCGCAAGGGTCAAAAATATGCCGCTGTGTGTCCTTGTCCCCATACGCGTGGGGATGATCCTGACGTTTTGGTTATGTCTGAGGCTCTCCAAATCTTGTCCCCATACGTGTGGGGATGATCCTTGCGATAGTCGTTGACTGCTTGCTGTATAACACTTGTCCCCATACGCGTGGGGATGATCCCAGTGCCTGTGTGGTCGTCCATCTTATCGACCTCTTGTCCCCATACGCGTGGGGATGATCCTGACTTCGCCAAAATTAAGCTTGCCCTTTTTAACTTGTCCCCATACGCGTGGGGATGATCCTAAAATTTCCTGCTGAGAAGCGGCTGTTGCGTACTTGTCCCCATACGCGTGGGGATGATCCTGACAGGAAAATCGGCTGTGGTGTCGGGAAACTCTTGTCCCCATACGCGTGGGGATGATCCCTGATACCATATATCAAGATTAAACATCTTGTTCTTGTCCCCATACGCGTGGGGATGATCCTTACTTTACGAGTATGACCAACGCAAGCGGTCACTTGTCCCCATACGCGTGGGGATGATCCTCGACGTCGCCGGCAATCGATGCAGCAGCTATGCTTGTCCCCATACGCGTGGGGATGATCCTGTATAATATATCATGGCGGAGTAGTTACCGCTCTTGTCCCCATACGCGTGGGGATGATCCTCAACCCAGTCACGGTTATCATTAAAGCGATAACTTGTCCCCATACGCGTGGGGATGATCCCCCGGTTACCGTATCTGCAGAGCTATCTGACCTCTTGTCCCCATACGCGTGGGGATGATCCTTTTCTTTCTAATGCTGTACAGCGCAAAGGCTTCTTGTCCCCATACGCGTGGGGATGATCCCGACAGTTGAGTGACTTAACCGAATGTGTTGTTCTTGTCCCCATACGCGTGGGGATGATCCTAGGAATCTGGTATATTAGCATATTGATAACCTCTTGTCCCCATACGCGTGGGGATGATCCTTCGAACAGGCTGTAAAGCAAGGCGAAATTGAACTTGTCCCCATACGCGTGGGGATGATCCCATCTCCTGCTGTCAAAATGTCTACAAAGGTATCTTGTCCCCATACGCGTGGGGATGATCCCATGACGCTCCACGCATGGCGCATATATGCAATCTTGTCCCCATACGCGTGGGGATGATCCCAAATGGCGTTCATACTTAAATCCCAATCCATACTTGTCCCCACACGCGTGGGGATGATCCTACGTCTGTCACGCTCAGAAAATACCCACTCGTCTTGTCCCCACACGCGTGGGGATGATCCTGTAGCTCCGGATATAAAGTTTTTTGCATATTTCTTGTCCCCACACGCGTGGGGATGATCCCAGACTTAAAAAAAGAGGTCAAACAAAACAAATGCTTGTCCCCACACGCGTGGGGATGATCCTAGCAGGAGGTACTATATTAAAACATGCTTGAACTTGTCCCCACACGCGTGGGGATGATCCCGTAAGCGTTGCGCCTATCTGAATATGCTCCCCCTTGTTCCCATACGCGTGGGGATGATCCTGTAAGGAAAGGTTTGCTGCTCATAAAGCAACTCTTGTCCCCATACGCGTGGGGATGATCCTGAAACAGTAATCTATATCACAAGCGCAAGCGACTTGTCCCCACACGCGTGGGGATGATCCTTAAGGTTTGCTGCCTTGACGTAATTGTCTGTGCTTGTCCCCACATGCGTGGGGATGATCCTCCTGAGACGATTGCATATTGGCGGGAACAGATCTTGTCCCCACACGCGTGGGAATGATCCTTGAGGTCTGGAACGAATCAATCAAGTACACCACTTGTCCCCACACGCGTGGGGATGATCCCTTAGGCAACGGTTATTGTTGCTGTGCCTCTTGTCCCCATACGCGTGGGGATGATCCCGAAGGAAACACATACAGAATGCGTACAAGGCTCTTGTCCCCATACGCGTGGGGATGATCCTATGCCGATATAGGCGGATACACCTCCGAGGGACTTGTCCCCATACGCGTGGGGATGATCAGCTTGGGCAGACTTTTTGCCAGATAATCTCGAGCTTGTCCCCACACGCGTGGGGATGATCCTAACGCTGTCTGATAAAACATCAGAGTAATAACTCTTGATATCATCTAGAAAATCTGCTATACTAATTTTAGAACCAGTAGAGGCACTATCGGTTTCAACACCAAGTCCTCGGCGTTTAGTCGCAGCTGGTTCTATTTCTTTTGCATTAAGCGCCTTGTCCCCACACGCGTGGGATGATTCTTACCTCTTTGTTTTGTGTTTGTAAGCACACTACTAAGCATACCGTCATCTATCGCTACGGAAAACGCTACCGACTTGATTGATTTTCCGGCAAGTACCTTTGCCACCAATTCGTAGAGTTCTTCGGCACTCCATTCTTTGTGTCTATTTTTTTGTTTTAACACCTCCGAACTGCAAGCATATTTGAGCCGAACCCATTTCCTTATCATCTGGCGGAAATTTGTCTCATTTGCTCTTTCCGGTGTTTTCATCCATTCTCCTTTTCTGTATTTTTCAACAGCTTTTCTTTTGTACGCATAATCGTATTTCACAAATTTACCCTCCTTACCGGATGTCCGGTAAGGAGGGTAAATATCGCTATAACAACGGGGTTAACGTATTTTTGAGTATATTACTTTATATCTGCGTGGTGTGCCTGAATTGACTTTACGCCGAAGTGCTTGTTCGCTTTAAGTGACTTTATACCCTCGATGCTTGCCTTAGCGGCCGCCATTGTTGTGATATAAGGCACCTTATGTCTGATTGCTGACTTGCGGATGTAGCTGTCATCGTTTGCACTCGTCTTTCCTGCGGGTGTGTTGATGATAAGCTGGATATCGCCGTTTGCTATTGCATCGGTGATGTTGGGTCTGCCCTCGTACATCTTGTTGATACGTTCAGCGGTGATGCCTGCGTCCTTTATCATATCATAGCTCTTGCCTGTTGCAAGGATACGGAAACCAAGCTCGCTGAATGATTTTGCGATTTCAAGCAGCTCGGGCTTATCTCTGTCGCATACGCTGAGGAGAACAGTTCCCCCAAGAGGAAGCTTTACCTGTGTTGCCTCCTGAGCCTTGTAGTACGCTTCTCCAAATGTGGGAGCGATTCCGAGAACCTCGCCTGTTGAACGCATTTCGGGACCGAGAACGGGGTCGACCTCCTGGAACATATTGAAGGGGAATACCGCTTCCTTAACGCCGTAGTGATTGATAACCTTGTCGTGAAGCTCGGGTACAGGGGAGGGCTTGCCTGTCAGCGATGATGTGATTATCTGTGTAGCAAGCTGTACCATGTTGATGTTGCAAACCTTTGATACCAACGGAACTGTACGGGACGCTCTGGGGTTAGCTTCAAGAACATAGACAGTATCGTCTTCAATAGCGTACTGCATATTCATAAGACCGCATACATTCATTTCAACGGCAATCTTCTTTGTGTAATCCTTGATTGTTGCGACCTGCTTTTCCGTAAGATTCATAGAGGGCAGGATACAAGCGGAGTCACCTGAGTGAACGCCTGCAAGCTCGATATGCTCCATAACAGCGGGAACAAAGCAGTTCTTGCCGTCCGAGATAGCGTCAGCCTCGCACTCTGTTGCGTGGTGGAGGAAACGGTCTATCAGTATAGGTCTGTCGGGGGTAACGCCTACTGCCGCAGACATATAGACCTTCATCATTTCGTCATCGTGCACAATCTCCATACCTCTGCCGCCGAGAACGTATGAAGGACGCACCATTACGGGATAGCCGATGCGGTTTGCGATTTCAAGCGCTTCGTCAACATTTACAGCCATTCCGGATTCGGGCATCGGGATTCCGAGTTTGTCCATCATAGCACGGAAGTGATCTCTGTCTTCCGCAAGGTCGATAGTTTCGGGAGTTGTGCCGAGAATGTTTACGCCGTATTTCTTAAGGTCGCTTGCAAGGTTGAGCGGTGTCTGACCGCCGAACTGAGCGATAACGCCGAGCGGCTTTTCCTTATCGTGAATTGAAAGAACGTCTTCAAGGGTGAGCGGCTCAAAGTAGAGCTTATCCGATGTATCGTAGTCGGTTGAAACTGTTTCGGGGTTGCAGTTTACGATGATAGATTCAAAGCCGAGCTTTTTGAGTGCAAGTGCCGCATGAACGCAGCAGTAGTCGAATTCGATACCCTGACCTATTCTGTTGGGACCGCCGCCGAGAATCATTATCTTGGGCTTGTCGCTGACAGGGCTTTTATCCTCGTCAAGATGATAGGTGGAGTAGTAGTAAGCCGCATTATCCGTACCGCTTACATGAACGCCTTCCCACGCTTCCTTTATGCCGAAGCCGATACGGGCATTTCTGATCTCTTCCTCTGTAACCTCAAGAAGTGAGCTTAAATAACGGTCGGAGAAACCGTCCAGCTTTGCCTGCTTTAGTACAGCCTTTTCGGGAACAGAACCCTTGATCTTGAGCAGTGCTTCTTCTTCGTCAACAAGCTCCTTCATCTGCTGTAAGAACCAGTCCTTAATCTTTGTAAGGGCATGGATTTCTTCAATAGTAGCACCCTTGCGAAGTGCTTCATATATAACAAACTGTCTTTCGCTTGTGGGGTATCTCAGCTGTGCTAAAAGCTCTTCCTTTGTCATATCGTGGAAGTTCTTTGCAAAGCCAAGACCGTATCTGTCCTTTTCGAGTGAACGTATAGCCTTCTGGAAAGCCTCTTTATAGGTCTTGCCGATGCTCATTACTTCACCAACAGCTCTCATCTGTGTTCCGAGTTTATCCTCTGCGCCCTTGAACTTTTCGAATGCCCAACGTGCGAACTTGATTACAATATAATCTCCGTCGGGGTAATACTTGTCGAGTGTGCCGTACTTACCGCAGGGAATATCCTTGAGTGTCAGACCGCAGGCAAGGAGGGCGGAAACGAAGGCGATAGGGAAGCCTGTAGCCTTTGAAGCAAGAGCGGAAGAACGTGATGTTCTGGGGTTTATTTCGATTACAACAATACGTCCTGTTTCGGGATTACGGGCAAACTGACAGTTGCAGCCGCCGATAACCTCGATGGATTCGATAATGCGGTAAGACATTTCCTGAAGCTCTTTCTGAACATCTTCGGGAATAGTCAGCATAGGAGCGGAACAGAACGAGTCGCCCGTATGCACGCCGATGGGGTCGATGTTTTCGATAAAGCAAACGGTAATCTTGTTGTTGTCGGCATCACGGACAACTTCAAGCTCAAGCTCTTCCCAGCCGAAGATACATTCCTCGACAAGAACCTGACCTACAAGAGATGCCTGCAAGCCTCTTTCACATACGACCTTAAGTTCGTCTACATTATAAACCATTCCGCCGCCGGCACCGCCCATTGTATAGGCAGGACGAAGAACAACAGGGTACTTGAGTTCCTCGGCTATCTTGACAGCTTCATCAATCGTGTAAGCAACTTCACTTCTCGGCATACCGATACCGAGATCCTTCATTGCATTCTTGAACTCGATACGGTCTTCACCACGTTCGATAGCGTCGACCTGAACACCGATTACCTGTACGTTGAACTTTTTCAGTACGCCTGCCTTGTCAAGCTCAGAGCAGAGATTAAGTCCAGACTGACCGCCGAGGTTGGGCAGAAGCGCATCGGGACGTTCCTGCTCGATAATCTGAGTAAGTCTGTCGAGGTTGAGCGGTTCAATGTAGGTGATGTCCGCTACATCCGGGTCGGTCATAATAGTTGCGGGGTTTGAGTTTACAAGAACTATCTCGTAACCGAGCTTCTTGAGTGCTTTACAAGCCTGTGTGCCTGAATAGTCAAACTCACAAGCCTGACCTATGATGATAGGGCCGGAGCCTATTATCATAATTTTGTTAATGTCCTGTCTTTTTGGCATATTTCTCTTCCTTACCGCACTTTTGCAGTGCGAAAATTTTATTTGCCGTATTGTTGGCATATTTTATTAGGATAATAATATCACAAAATCCGACAGAATGCAATAGAAAACTTCCGGATAGGGCAGATTTGTCATAAAAGTAACATTTTCAGGCGGATGTTCGGTTTTGGGTACGAAAAAGCCGACCTGCCGGAAAAGGTCGGCTGATAATATTAAATCATATTTTTTCAAATATAAGGATTTTCTGAGTTACTTTCTTGATTAAAGGGAGGTTTCTGAACGGTTTCAATATCGGCATGATTTCTGTCATACCACGGATGATATCGTCATTTTTTATACATCTGAAACCGTTTGCCGCTTTACCTAAATCATCAAAGGTATCAGCACCAAACACGAATTTTGCACCGGTGTCCTGAATTGATTTTTCGGTATGTTCCTTGTTTACCCACTTTTTAGCAAGGCACTCCATAAGCACTGTCGCATTATCGAATTTATCTCTGATAATCGACAGCATCTGAGCGTTTTCGTCAGAGGTAAGATACATTGAAAGACCTTCGATTATAAATAGCATTTTTCCTCTTTTTGTTACCTTGTCAGCCCAAGCGGGATCGGTTGCGGAAATGCCTATTGTAGACACCCTGCCTGATTCGTGATATATTGCGTCACGAACCTCTATAGTTTCCGGCAGATCGACATTGTACCATATTATTCTGCCGTTATCCATACGGTAAAATCTTGTATCAAGTCCGCAGGCTATGTTTACAACTGTGCAATCGGGATTTTTGTTTATAAAGTCTTTGACCAATTCGTCAAATACGATGGTTCGTGCAATTACTCCGTTGCTCATCGTAGAGTCCTTTTCCGCTTTTGAAAAGTCATAGTCTATCTTATCGACAAGCTCTATTGCCTTTGCATCGTAAAATTTAGCATTCTTTTTTCTTGAATATTTGGCTCTTGCGTAAAAACTCTGTAGCATAGTTTCTGCTGAGCCTGTAAGCAGTGGATTGATTTTTTTGTCTTCCATAATATCTCCGTTAATACACAAATACATTTTGGTTAATCCTGACTAACCAAAATCATTTTACCACAAAGATGCCCCTCTGTCAATAAGAATCCAAGAGTATTGCGGCTGAAGAGTGGATTTAAACAGGTTATAATCGGTTATAAATCAAAATTTCATAATATCGAAATAAAAATGTAAAAAAAGACTTGACAAAGGAGTCAGGATTTGTTATAATAAATCACGTTGTGAAAACAACTCAAAAGTTTTATAGCTTTTGAGCCACTAGCTCAGGCGGCAGAGCACCTGCCTTTTAAGCAGGGTGTCCCGGGTTCGATTCCCGGGTGGCTCACCAAAGTCCTTCGATTAAATTCGGGGGACTTTTTTATTTGTGTTTTGATAAGTACCGAATTGCACTGAACGAAGCTGTTTTTGCGGTATCGGAAAAAATTTTGCGACAAAACTTGACATCGGGGCAGATATAGTATAATATATAGTTATAATTATCAGAAAAGAGAACTGTATGACCAAAAAGGAAAGAGCAGGGCTTGTTATAGACGGGCTTGCTGAGTGCTATCCGGATGTGAAATGCGCTCTTGTTTATAAAAAGCCGCATGAGCTTCTGATAGCGACAAGGCTTTCGGCACAGTGTACCGATAAGCGAGTAAATATGGTTACTCCCGCACTTTTTGAAAAATTCCCCGATATTGACAGCTTTGCGGCGGCAGAGCCTGACGAGGTTGCGGAATATATACATTCGTGCGGACTATATAAGACAAAAGCTGTCGATATTGTTATGATGTGCAGAATGCTCCGTGATGATTTCGGCGGTGAAATTCCTGATACAATAGAACAGCTTGTAAAGTTGCCCGGGGTCGGAAGAAAGACAGCAAATCTTATAGTGGGCGACCTCTACGGTAAGCCTGCTCTTGTATGCGACACACACGTTATAAGAGTGAGCGGAAGGCTGGGTCTTACCGACGGAACAAAGGATGCGCTGAAGGTTGAAAAACAGCTTGCCGCAATAATAAAGCCGGACGACAGATTGATGATGTGTCACAGGCTTGTGTGGCACGGTCGGCTTGTGTGCAGTGCGGCAAAACCGAATTGCAGCGAATGCAGGCTGAGCGGTTTTTGCAAGTTTTTTTCGGGGACAAAATAAAATAACGGCTTGGAGTGAGTATTATGAAAGGGAAGGTACGCAACGCAATAATAATTGCCGCAGGCGTGCTTATCCTTACCGTAATGCTCACTGTTGTTTTATATTACTATAACGACAAAGTAATGCGTGATAACGCATGGGTGTTCTCTGTGGATGAAACCTCATACGATGAAAGCTCGTATTCGTATGAGCAAAAACCGGATCTTAATTCAGCAGATCTTGAAACACTGATGCAGATAAAAGGCGTCGGACGGAAAACGGCACACGATATTATAAACTATCGTGAAAAGCACGGGAAATTTACATCTATGTCACAGCTTAAAGAGATCAACTCGGTAGATGATGAAGTATATATGATACTGTGCAGTCAGTTTACCGTTGCCTCGTCGGGATATTACACTAAAAACGAGTCTTACGGCATTCGCAAGGTAAACCTCAATAAAGCTACCGTAGACGAGTTGATGAGCGTTGAGGGAATAACGGAGGAGATCGCAAAGAATATTATATTGCGCCGTAAAGACCACGGAGATTATACCTCTGTAAGAGAACTTCTTGATACCGAGGGCATAACTATAACTCTTTACAGCAAAATTTCCGATAAACTGACAGTTTGATTTTATATTATTTTAGTGAGAAATCGCCAAAAAACTATTGATTTTATTGCAGTGATTTGGTATACTTAATTAATAAAGCATAACGCTTTATATATTTACAGGAAATACAAGGCGTTACGGAGGTCATTATGGATTATAATATCAAAGACGTATCCGGCAGACTGAAAAGCACAAGAGAGTACCTTGATATATCTGTCGGCGAAATGGCAAACAAAACAAACGTCACCACAGACGAATATATTTCACTTGAAAACGGAGAAAAGGATTTTTCGCTTTCATTCCTGAATCAGGCGGCGGACGCACTCGGCATTGAGCTTATAGAACTTCTTACAGGTGTTACGCCTAAGCTCAATACATATTCGATAGTCCGTAAGGATCAAGGCTTACCGATTGAGCGTCGGGAAAGATTTGCCTATCAGCACCTTGCCTATCTTTTTAAAAACAAGAAAATAGAGCCGTTGCTGGTAACAGCTCCTTATGATGAGGAGGAGCAGAAAAAGCCTATACACCTGTCAGTACACGACGGTCAGGAAATGGACTATATAATATCGGGAACGTTGAAGTTCCAGATAGGCAGTCATATTGAAACGGTAAGTGAAGGCGACTGCATTTATTACGACAGCATGAATCCGCACGGAATGATAGCCGTTGACGGCAAGGACTGCAAGTTCTTGGCGATACTGATCTGATAAACAAAGGAACGGAAAGAAAAGTATATGGAACAGGTTAAAAATTACTACAAGAGATTTGTAAAAGAAGGCTTTGATGAGAACGGGATACTGAATAAGTTCGAGATAGACTGCCCCGATAACTATAACTTCGGTTACGATATTATAGATAAGTTCGGAGAAATCGACCCTGACAGGAGAGCGCTTATCCACATCGACCTTCAGGAAAACCGTCACGATTTTTCCTATTCACAGCTTTCGAAGCTGTCAACGCAGGCGGCAAATCTTTTCAAGTCATACGGTATAAAAAAAGGCGACAAGGTAATGCTGGTACTGAAAAGGAACTACCAGTTCTGGATTGCGATAATCGCTCTTATCAAGCTTGGTGCGGTTGCTATACCCGCAACGCATCTGCTGACAACACACGACTTTACCTATCGCTTTGAACGTGCAAGCGTAAAAGCTATAGTATGTACCGGCTATAATCCCGATATAGCCAAGTATGTCGATGAGGCGCAGGAAGAAATCCATGCTGACGGCCTTGTTAAATTTATAGCAAACGGTCACAGGGACGGCTGGATTCCGTTCGATGATGAAATTGCCGGAATGCCCGAAACTATGGAGCGTGTGCAGACGGATACAAGGGAGCATATGCTGTTATATTTCACATCGGGTACTACGGGCTATCCCAAGATGGTTGTCCATAATCACAGATATGCACTCGCACATATTCAGACTGCGGCACACTGGCAGAATGTCGATTCTGACGGTGTTCATCTTACAATATCCGATACAGGCTGGGGAAAAGCCGCCTGGGGCAAGCTGTTCGGTCAGATGTCGCTCGGTGCGTGCGTGTTCGTGTATGATTTTGACAAGTTCATACCGACCGATATGCTGAGGATAATGCAGAACTATAAGATAACCTCATTCTGTGCGCCTCCCACCATGTTCCGTTTCTTTATAAAGGAAGGTCTTGAAAACTACGATCTTTCGAGTCTTAAATATTCCGCTATTGCAGGCGAGGCACTCAACCCTGAGGTGTATAACAAGTGGCTTGAGTTTACCGGCCTTAAGCTGATGGAGGCATTCGGTCAGACCGAATCGACAGCACTGCTTGCAAATCTTGTAGGCATGACACCTAAGCCCGGCTCAATGGGCAAGCCTACTCCGCTCTATGATGTCGACATTGTCGATGATGACGGAAATCCGGTGCCTGTCGGAGAAGTCGGTGAAATAGTAGTCCGTGCCGAGCGTGGCAAGGACGGCCTTTTTGACGGTTATTACCGTGATGATGAGCTTACCGCTCAGGCATGGCACGACGGGCTGTATCATACAGGCGATACCGCTTGGAAGGATGAGGACGGCTACTTCTGGTATGTCGGAAGAAATGATGATGTTATCAAGGCGAGCGGTTACCGTATAGGACCTTTCGAGATTGAAAGCGTTCTGATAGCACACCCGTCTGTACTTGAGTGTGCCGTTACGGGTGCACCCGACCCTATAAGAGGTCAGGTGGTAAAGGCAACAATCGTTCTTGCAAGAGGTTATGAACCGTCCGATGAGCTTAAAAAAGAGCTTCAGACTTACGTTAAGAAGAACACTGCGCCTTATAAATATCCGAGAATAGTGGAGTTCGTTAACGAGCTTCCCAAAACTATCAGCGGCAAGATAAGAAGGGTACAGATTCGTGACGAGGATAACAAGAAAAACAGTTAATGACAGAATTCGCCGCAGGTAATACTTGCGGCGATAGTTTTAGAGGGCTTTATGGAGTATTACATCTATCTGTTGCAGATATTCGGCGGCGGTAACCCGAAAATTCACGAGGTGATAAAGGCATACGGTAATGCAAGACTTGCGTATGAGCATATCAGCAGTGGCGATATGTCGCATATACCTTCTAACCGTCACGAGTATGTCCGCAGAGCGTCACTCGAACGCTCAAAGGTGATAATGGATTATTGCACCGGGAATAATATCGGCATTGTCACAATTGATGACAGGAATTATCCCGAACAGCTTAAGAATATATATAATCCGCCCGTTCTGCTGTTTACTGCGGGAGATATAAACTGCCTGCAAGGTAAGCTGGCAGTGTCGATAGTAGGCCCCAGAAAGCCGTTTGGCAATGCGATAAGGCTTGCGGAAAATATTTGCTACAATCTTGCGAGAAGCGACATTGTTCTTGTAAGCGGTTTTGCACTGGGTATAGACAGGATAGCGCACAACAACAGCATCCGTCACCACAAGCCGACCGTGGCTGTGCTTGCCTGCGGAATAACTATTGATTATCCGAATAATTCATTCGGGCTGAGAAAGAACATAATCGACAACGGCGGACTTATTCTGTCGGAGCTTCTCCCGGACACGCCGTGCAATTCCGATTATTTCAAATTCAGAAACCGTATTATTTCAGGACTTTCAAAGGGTACTGTCGTGATAGGCGGCTACAACGGAAGCGGAAGCCTTATCACTGCAAACCATGCGTTCGAGCAGGACAGAGAGGTATTCTTTACTATACCTGACGATACGCTGGATAAGAAATACAGCCGTGTTATCAGATTTTTGCGTGACGGGGCGCATTCCGTTTATGATTTCTATGATATTATCAATGAGTTTTATCCGACTTACCGTGACAGAATCGACGATACATATCTTGATAAGGAACAGCTGACGAGCTTTGTGATGCACGAGGATGTCAGGGAAACAGCGCCTGCTGAGGATTTGCCGACGGTTTGTGAAGCAAAGGAACCTGAGCCTGCGAAAAAAGATGAGAAGAAGCCTCTGCCTAAGGTAAAGGCGGCAGATGCACCACGCTTTAAAATTACAGGTGTCAAGGATAAGGAAAAGGAAATAGATTATTTCCGAGTAACTCCCGAAAATGTGCTGAAAAAGCGGAAAAAAGCGGGAAAGCCTGCTACACTGAATGATACGGCAGTAAAAGAAAGAATTCCGCTAATAGCGCCGATTGCCGAAGCCGATAACACGGATGTGAGTAAAGCAGAGCAGGTAACGGATACGGAAGAAAAGCAGAGCGGACAAATTGCGGAAGCCGCAGAAAACGCATCGGGAGCCGCAGAAATTCTCGGTATCATCGCAAACGGTGACGGAGTAACGCTTGATACGTTGCTTTCTGCCTGCAGTTTATCATTCGGGGAACTCAGCGAGATACTCGCCGACCTTGAAATAAGCGGCGCTGTATCCTGCGGTGCGGGCGGAATATACACGGTAAAGAAGGAGCGGTAATGAATCGTTCACAGCTTGACAAATACATAACCGACTATTACGGCGTCAGAGCCGAAAGATTGTTTGAAAAGAATCCCGGTTTTCAGGTTTATCGTCATAATGATACGAAAAAGTGGTTCGCTATGATAATGGATCTGCCTGAAAGCAGGCTCGGACTTGACGGACAGAAAATTATAGATGTCGTCAATCTCAAGTGCGACCCTATCCTCATCGGATCGCTGAGGCTTGAGCAGGGCTTTTATCCTGCGTATCATATGAATAAGGAAAACTGGATAACGGTCGCCCTTGATGAAAGCGTACCCGATGAAAAACTAAGGATGCTTGTCGATATGAGTTATGAACTGACAAGGAAAAAGCTCAGAAAAAAATAAGTAAAGAATACCGCCTGTGAATGCAGTGAGCAAACACGGGCGGTAAATGTTTTATTTACTTTCTCATAAGTCTTAATGAATTGAAGATAGCAATTATCGAAACGCCAACATCTGCGAAAACAGCCGCCCACATATTAGCAAGACCTAAAACGCCGAGTACCTGAATTATCAGCTTTACACCGAGTGCAAATATGATATTCTGGAGAACTATGCGGTTTGTTTTTTTGCTGATTGCAAATGCGTCGGCAAGTTGCATTGGGTCGTCCTTCATAAGAACGCAGTCTGCGGTTTCTATGGCACTGTCAGCGCCCGAGCCACCCATTGCAACGCCTATGTCGGCAGATGCTATTACGGGTGCGTCATTTATGCCGTCGCCTACAAACATTACCTTTTCATTGTCAGAAAGCTCCGACTTCATCTTAAGCGTAATTTCGCTCTTGTTTTCGGGGAGAAGCTCTGCGTAGTAATCTGTGATACCGAGCTTTTCAGCCGCCGCAGCCGCCGCAGACCTGTTGTCGCCTGTGAGCATTACGACCTTCACACCGTGATTTTTAAGCATCTTTACGGCTTCGGCCGAGTGTTCCTTAGGCATATCTGCAATTTCGATAAGACCTGCATATTTATTGTCGACAGCCACATAAAGCACTGTGCCGTTTGCTTCGGGGCAGTTTATGCTGTAGTCAGCCATAAGTCTGCTGTTACCGCAGAGAACTGTCGCACCGGAAATCACAGCTTTGATGCCCTTGCCGGCTATCTCGCTACATTCTGTAATCTGCGACTGGTCAATATCCGCACCGTATGCCTTTCTTACCGAAACGGCTATAGGGTGGTTGGAGTTGCTCTCGGCATAAGCCGCATATCGTAACAGCTCATCCTTGCTCATTCCTGCAGGCTCTGTTCTTGTGACCTCAAACTGACCTTTTGTAAGCGTGCCTGTCTTATCGAACAGTACGACCTTAGCCTTTGATATTGCTTCAAGGTAGTTACTGCCTTTAACCAGTATACCCTTTGACGAAGCCTTGCCGATACCTGCAAAGTATCCGAGCGGTACGGAAATGACAAGTGCGCACGGGCAGGAGATTACGAGGAAGATAAGACCTCTTTGTACCCACGTTCCGAAATCAAAGCCGGTGAACAGGGGAGGGATAAGCGATATTATCACTGCCGCAAGTACGACTATTGGGGTGTAGTATTTTGCAAATACCGAGATGAAGTTTTCTGTCTTTGTCTTTTTCTCGACAGCGGATTCGACCATCTGAAGCATTTTGTATACCGTGCTGTCGGTGAACCGGCGTGTTGTTTTAAGCGTTATAACACCTGAAATGTTGATAGCGCCTGCGGGAACTTCATCACCGACCGTTATATCTCTCGGTAAGCTCTCGCCTGTGAGGGCTGATGTATCTATTGATGTGTTACCGCTTTCGACAATGCCGTCAAGCGGTATCTTTTCGCCGGGCTTTACTCTTATTATACTGCCTGTTTCAACGTTTTCGGGATCGACTGTTATATATTCGCCGTCGATCAGAACATCGGCTGTTTCCGGCTTTGTCTTGATAAGAGAAGATATGCTTCTTCTTGACTTGTTCACGGCTATCGACTGGAAGAATTCTCCGACAGTGTAGAACAGCATAACGGCGACCGCTTCTTCGTATTCTCCGAGTACGATAGCGCCGATGCTTGCTATAAGCATAAGCGTGTTTTCGTTGAAGAAATTCTTCTTTGCTATCGCCTTTATTGAAGTGATTGCTACCTCAAGTCCGCAGATAATGTAAGCCGCAAGATACATCGAAAGTATCGCTATCTTAGGCACAAGCTGCTCTGTACCGATAGTTTTTTCTAGGATAAAAGCGACTACGAACAGAATGCCTGCGCTTATCATCTTGACTATATCTTTAGTATAGCTTACTTTTTTCTCAACGTGGTTTTCCTTTTCGCTGACCGTTACATCCGGTTCAACGGCAGTTACCGTTGCTGTTACCTGCTTTAACAACTCCTTGTCGGAAATTATCTTTGACGGTGTTACGGTAAGCTCCTTTTTGATGAAATTCATCTTTGCGCCGTTCGCATAGTCGGATTTTTCGACAGCTTCTCTTACTTCTTCCGCACACTGTGCGCAGTCAATGCCGTCTATTATATATTTCTTTTCTTTAAAAGTCTGTCTTTCTCTGACTGTTACATCGGGTTCGAGCTTTGCGACAACTTCGGTGACCGTTGTCATAAGTTCATCGGGCGAACACGAATTTTCCGCTTCAACGGTAAGTTCCTGCTTCATAAAGTTCATTTCTGCCGATTTCACACGTTCGTCCTTTTCGACTTCCGCACGAATCTCCTCTGCACATTGAGCGCAGTCAAGACCTTCTAAAATATAGATTCTTTTCATAAGCTACCACCTTTGATATGGTTGAAGTTTTGAACAATTGAGTAACTGTTCAAATGTATTGTACGAAAAAACAGGAGATGCTATCTCCTTTGATTTTTCCCGTTTTACTCCATAATATGTTCAAGCGCATTGCTGAACACCGTGTTTACATGGTTGTCGCTGAGCATATAGTAAACGACTTTGCCTTGCTTTTCACTGCGAACAAGCTCTGCCTGCCGCAATACTCTCAGCTGGTGAGAGATTGCCGATGCTGTCATTCCGAGCAGGGCGGCGAGGTCGCACACGCACATTTTTGAGCGTGACAGCGAGTAGAGAATTTTTATCCTTGTTTCATCGCTTATAGCCTTGAAGAACATTGACAGCTTTTCAAACTGCATCTGTTCAAGCATCCTCTCACGCACATAGTTTACTACGTCCTCGTGTATCACATTGCAGTTACAGAATTCATTTTCGTCTTTTGCAGTGATATTTTCCGACTTTTCTGATTTGCTGACCGCCATTTTAACCTCATTTCATTTGAACGGTTGTTCAACTGTTTGTATTATAACACCGTCATACTGCATTGTCAATAGTTTCTTTATGATTTTTTGCTTTTCCTGCAAAATATTTTTCTGCAATACAGGAAAAGAATGTTGTCTTATCGTTTTCGGTGAAATCCTCATCGTCAAGCATAGCCGATACTTCATTCAGAAGCACATCGGCCTTTTCTCTTGTTTCTGTCGGAGAAGTGCCGTTGAAATACAGCTTTTCATCGCCTGACAGTATCAGATCCACAGTGTCGTCTGTCAGTAGCTCCTCGCTGACGCCGAGCAGTACTGCCATATCCGACAGCGTTTTTGCTCTCGGGGTCCTTGCACCGCTTATGTAGTTCGCAAGCGCTCTGTAGGTTATGGATACGGCAGACGCAAAGTCCGTCTTTTTATAGCCGTTTCTTTTAATAAGTATTTCCAGCTTGTCCTTAAGTTCCATAATTCCTCCGACTGAATTTCCTTTTACTATTATTATATCCTTACATTTACGGCTTGTCAATCAAAAAAATACATAAAAATTCGCTAAAATTCAACAATTATTCACTATATGCAGTATATTATGCAGTTTTGTGCATAAAAATACTTGACTTTGATGTGAAAAGGTGTATAATATTCAATGTGAGTTAAATCAGAAAGCAGAACGCCCGAAAGCGTCTGTGAGATAGAAAGGAAATAATAAAATGGCTAAAGAAATCAAAAAGATCGTACTTGCTTATTCAGGCGGACTTGATACGTCCATCATCATTCCGTGGTTACACGAGAATTATCCCGGCTGTGAAGTAATCTGCGTAGCAGGTAACGTAGGACAGGACTCTGAAATAGTAGGTCTTGAAGAAAGAGCTAAGAAGACAGGCGCATCAAAGCTCTACATAGAAGATATACAGGACGAATTCGTAAACGACTTCATATTCCCCACACTCAAGGCAGGCGCTAAGTACGAGGGTTATCTGCTCGGTACTTCGTTTGCTCGTCCTCCTATAGCTAAAAGACTTGTTGAGATAGCTAAGAAGGAAGGCGCTGACGCTATCTGCCACGGCTGCACAGGTAAGGGTAACGACCAGGTACGTTTTGAACTTACTATAAAGGCTCTCGCACCCGAGCTTGAGATTATCGCTCCCTGGAGAATATGGAATATAAAGTCAAGAGATCAGGAAATCGAGTATGCAGAGGCACACAATGTTCCGATAAAGATTACCCGTGAAACCAACTACTCAAAGGATATGAACCTCTGGCACTTATCACACGAAGGTCTTGACCTTGAAGACCCCGCAAACGAGCCTCAGTACAATAAGAAAGGCTTCCTTGAACTTGGCGTTTCACCTGAGCAGGCTCCCGACAAGCCTACTTATGTTACAATACACTTTGAAAAGGGTATCCCCACTTCGCTGGACGGCGAAAAGATGGACGGCGTAAAGCTCATCAAGACTCTTAACAAGCTCGGCGGCGAGAACGGCATCGGTCTGTTCGACGTTGTTGAAAACAGACTTGTAGGTATGAAGTCGAGAGGCGTTTACGAAACTCCCGGCGGAACAATCCTTTATCACGCTCACGAAGTTCTCGAAACTATCTGTCTTGACAAGGAAACACAGCACTATAAGTACGGTCTTGCACAGAAGTATGCAGACATCGTATATAACGGTCAGTGGTACACACCTTTAAGAGAGGCTATGGACGCTTTCGTTGACAAGACACAGGAAACTGTTACAGGCGACGTTAAGCTCAAGCTCTACAAGGGTAACATCATCAACGCAGGCGTTACATCACCCTACACACTGTACAGCGAAGACTTCGCTTCATTCGGTGAGGACGATGTTTACGATCAGACAGATGCAAAGGGCTTTATCAACCTGTTCGGTCTGCCGATAAAGGTCAAGGCTCTGCTTGATGCTGAGAGAAACAATAAGTAAGCTTTAAAAGCGTTACGGTAAATCCCGCAAGGTGTAAAACTATGCCTTGCGGCTTTTACGGTTTTTAAGATGCAATTTAAAACACGGTCGGTACGGCTGTGTTTTAAAAAGCGTTTTAATTACTTTTATATTTATAACGGAAAAAACAAAACGCTTTTTGCGTTATGAACATAAATCTGAAAGGAAATAACAGTATGTCTAAAATGATGTGGGCGGGAAGATTTTCAAAGGAGGTTGACTCAAAGGTCAACGATTTCAATTCTTCCATCTCATTTGATGCAAGAATGTACAAGCATGATATAAAAGGCTCTATAGCACACGCAACCATGCTCGGTGAGTGCGGCATTATCGACCCTGCGGACAGCAAGGTGATAATAGAAGGTCTTAACGGAATTTTAAGCGATATTGAAAACGGAACACTGCATTTCGATCCCAATGCGGAAGATATTCATATGTTCGTTGAAGCTGAGCTTACCGCACGAATAGGCGATGCGGGAAAGCGTCTGCACACCGCAAGGAGCAGAAACGATCAGGTCGCACTTGATATCAAGCTCTATCTCAAGGATGAAGTCGATGAAATTGCAAAGCTTGTCCGTGAGCTTATAAACACTGTTATAGATATTGCAAAGCAGCATACGGAAACGGTAATGCCGGGCTACACCCATTTACAGCGTGCACAGCCTGTTACATTCGCACATCATCTTATGGCATATGCACAGATGCTGACAAGAGATCTGACAAGACTTGCGGACTGTAAGGAAAGAATGGATGTAATGCCGCTCGGTTCGTGTGCGCTTGCAGGCACTACATATCCTCTCAACAGAAAGAGAACGGCCGAACTTCTCGGCTTCAAGGATATTACGATGAACAGCCTTGACGGCGTATCCGACAGGGATTTCTGCGTTGAGTTATGCTCCGATATTTCAATGCTTATGATGCACCTTTCGAGATTTTCGGAAGAGATAATCATGTGGTGCTCGTGGGAGTTCAAGTTTATTGAACTTGACGACGCATATTCTACAGGAAGCTCGATAATGCCGCAGAAGAAGAACCCCGATGTTACGGAGCTTATAAGAGGCAAGACGGCAAGGGTATACGGCGATCTGCAGACGCTTCTCACAATGATGAAGGGACTTCCGCTTGCATACAACAAGGATATGCAGGAGGACAAGGAGGCAATATTTGACGCAGTAGACACAGTAAAGCTGTGTATCTCGACATTTACTCCTATGCTTGCGACTATGACGGTACTTAAAGACAATATGCGTACTGCCGCCGCAAAGGGCTTTATCAATGCTACAGACTGTGCAGACTATCTTGTAAAGAAGGGACTTCCTTTCAGAACGGCATATAAGATAACCGGTACACTTGTTGCACTTTGCATAGAGAAGAATACAACGCTTGAACAGCTCCCGATAGAAGAATACAAGAAGCTGTGCGAAACGTTTGATAATGACGTATATGACGCTATCAGCCTTGATACCTGCGTTATGCAAAGAGGCGTTGACGGCGGACCCGCTCCGGATGCGGTAAAGCGTCAGATAGCTGAGCTTGAAGACAGACTGGGCGGTATCAACATCTGATGATAACTTATGAATACAGATTGCCGCACGATATAAATTCGTTCAGACGAAGCGTAGGCTGGTATGAGCTTTCGCCAAGACAGCTTAACTGTGCGCTTAAAAGCTCGGTGTTTGCGATAACGGCACTTGACGGAGAAAAGGAAGTCGGCTCGGCAAGGGTAGTCGGTGACGGAGGCTATCAGTTCTTTATCAGCGATGTTATTGTACGTCCCGAATATCAGGGACAGGGAATAGGCAGAGAGATGCTTTCAAGGCTTATGGATAAAGCGTTGTCGGTAGCTGACGAGGGCGAAACGATAATGATAAATCTTATGGCGGCAAAGGATAAAGAGCCGTTCTACGAAAAGCTCGGATTCATGCGCAGACCTAATGATGAACGTGGCTGCGGAATGACAAGATTTCTTAAAAAATAAGAGGTGCTTATATGAGCGTAAAGGTGTATATTGACGGTCAGGAAGGAACGACCGGACTTAAAATTCTCGAACGTTTCAAGGACAGGAACGATATTGAAATAATGAAGATAGATGAGGACAAGAGAAAGGATAACGATGAGCGTAAGAAGTTTATATGCTCGTCCGATTTCACGTTCCTTTGTCTGCCCGATGCCGCCGCAAGAGAGGCGGTAGAGCTTGCGAAGGGCAGTAACGTCCGTATTATAGATGCTTCTACGGCACATCGGACAAATCCCGACTGGGCATACGGTTTTCCTGAGCTTTCAAAGCAGCACAGAGAAAAGATTGCGGCTTCATCGAGAGTAGCTGTTCCCGGCTGCTATGCAAGCGGTTTTATTTCGCTTGTATATCCTCTTGTAAAGGCAGGCATAATGCCGAGCGATTATCCTGTTGTCGCTCATGCGGTATCCGGTTACAGCGGAGCGGGAAAGAAGGCTATCGCAGTGTACGAAAGCGATGAAAAGCCCGAAGAATTTTACAGCCCCAGACAGTATGCGCTTCCTCAGGAGCATAAGCACTTACCTGAAATGATGAAGATAAGCGGACTTGATTACAAGCCTGTATTTAATCCTCTGATATGCGATTATTTCAGCGGTATGGTCGTAACTGTTCCGGTTCTCACAAGACTTCTGCCGAAGAAATATACGCTTGCCGATATTCATAAGGCTTTCACTGAGCATTATGCAGACGCAAATCTTGTAAAGGTGATGCCTGTTATGGGCGAGGGTGTGCTTGAAAACGGTTTCCTTGCCGCAAACACATTATCGGGTAAGAACAATATGGAGATATTCGTTTGCGGAAACGATGACCGTATAGTGCTTTGCTCAAGACTTGATAACTTAGGCAAGGGCGCAAGCGGTGCGGCTGTTCAGTGCCTTAACATAATGATGGGTATTGACGAAACGACCGGTCTTGTATAATAAGTGAGGTAATAACAATGGTTGAATTTGATAATTATAAATTAGTGGATAAGGGTGTATGCGCCGCAAAAGGCTTTAAGGCGGGCGGTATCAATGTCGGCATAAAGCCCGGCTCGAAAAAGCGTGACCTTGCTGTGATAAGCTGTGACACAAAGTGCACTGCGGCGGCAATCTACACACAGAACAAGGTGAAGGGCGCACCGATAATCGTTACAAAGGAGCACCTCAAGAACGGTATTGCTCAGGCTGTTATCGTAAACAGCGGCAACGCAAACACCTGTAACTCAAATGGCATTGAGATTGCAGAACAAATGTGCGAGCTTTGTGCGAACGAACTGGGTATTGATAAGAACGATATGATAGTAGGCTCTACAGGCGTTATCGGACAGAAGCTGTCAATCGACCCTGTGAAGAACAATATCAAGACGCTTGTAGACAGCATAAGCGAGGACGGAAGCTCGCTTGCGTGCGAGGCGATAATGACGACCGATACACGCAAAAAGGAGCTTGCGGTAGAGTTTACGCTTGACGGCAAGACCTGTCACATCGGCGGTATCAGCAAGGGCAGTGGTATGATTAACCCCAATATGGCTACAATGCTTGCTTTTATCACGACCGATGTAAAGATAAATGCGGAGCTTCTGCATAAGGCACTGAAAAGAACAGCCGACATTACTTACAATATGGTAAGCGTGGACGGTGATACATCCACAAACGATACACTGTGCATAATGGCGTCGGGACTTGCAGGAAACAAGGAGATAACGGCAGAGGACAAGGATTATGAAGTGTTCATAAACGGTCTTTACGCTGTAATGATGAACCTTGCAAGAGAAACCGCCCGTGACGGCGAGGGTGCAACGAAGCTGATGGAATGCGTTGTTGATCACGCACCTACAGAAGCTGTTGCAAAGAGCGTTGCACTGTCTGTTATAAACAGCAGTCTTTTAAAGGCGGCTATATTTGCGGCAGACGCCAACTGGGGACGTATTCTCTGTGCGATAGGTTATGCCGAGGGTGATTTTGATATTTCGAAGGTCGAGGTCGTTCTGTCATCTTCAAAGGGTAGTGTAAAAGTCTGCGAGAACGGCGCAGGTGTTGACTTCTCGGAGGATGAGGCATTCAAGATACTTTCAGAAGATGAAATTGTTATCAGGATTGATATGCACGACGGTGCCGATAAATCGGTAGCGTGGGGCTGCGATCTGACTTATGAATATGTAAAGATTAACGCAGAATACAGAAGCTGACACCGAAAGGACAAAAGAAGATGGAACTTGAAAACGAAAAGAGAGCAAGTATACTCAGCGACGCACTTCCTTATATACAGCAGTATTCAAACAAGGTAGTAGTAGTCAAGTACGGCGGTAACGCAATGACAAACGATAAGCTGAAGCAGGCGGTTATGTCCGACCTTGTTCTGCTGTCGCTCTGCGGTATCAAGATAGTGCTTGTACACGGCGGCGGACCCGAAATAAACGCAATGCTGAAAAAAGTCGGCAAGGAGAGCAAGTTTGTAAACGGCCTTCGTTACACCGATGAAGAAACGATAAACATCGTTCAGATGGTGCTTTGCGGTAAGGTAAACAAGGATCTTGTCGATCTGCTTTACAGCCACAAGGGCAGAGCGGTAGGTCTTTGCGGTCTTGACGATCATATGATAGAGGCAGAACAGCTTGATCCGGATTTAGGTCTTGTAGGCGAGATTACTCAGGTAAACGTAAGCCTTATAAACGATGTTCTCGAAAAGGGCTATATCCCTGTAATTTCGACCGTTGCGGCAGGCAAGGACGGTACTGTTTACAATATAAACGCAGATACGGCGGCGGCAAGAATTGCGGCTGAGATGAAATCCGAGAACCTTATCCTTATGACAGATATAAAGGGACTTCTTGAGGATAAGGACGATGACAGCACGCTTATACATACTGTCGGAGTTTCAGAAGTGCCTTATCTCAAAAAGCAGGGCATAATCTCAGGCGGTATGATACCTAAGATAGATTGCTGTGTCGAGGCTGTCCGCAGAGGCGTAAAGAAAGCAAATATCATTGACGGCAGAATACCTCATTCAATACTTATAGAGTTGCTTACAAACGAGGGCGCAGGTACTATGATTATCTGAGGCACCGATGCAGGCGGAAAGGACAGATATGAATACTATAGACAAATTCAATTCTCATATAATGGGATCATACGGCAGGCTGAATGTTGTTCTTGACAAGGGCGAGGATGACAAGGCAGTTGACGAAAACGGCAAGACGTATATAGATTTCGGCAGCGGTATCGGCACAAACTCGCTCGGCTACTGCAACAAGGAATGGGCTGACGCTGTGTGTGAACAGGTACGCAGTATACAGCATACCTCAAATTATTATTACACAAAGGTTCAGGCTGAGTTTGCCGAAAGATTATCGGAAGCGGCAGGAATGAAGAATATGTTCCTTTGCAACAGCGGTGCTGAGGCAAACGAATGCGCTATCAAGATAGCAAGAAAGTACAGCTTTGACAAATACGGCAAGGGCAGATACAATATAATCACCCTTGTAAATTCATTTCACGGCAGAACGCTCTGCACGCTGTCGGCTACGGGACAGGACGTGTTCCACAACTACTTCTTCCCGTTTGTTGACGGATTTATAAACGTTGAAGCGAACAATATAGAGGATCTTAAGGCGAAGCTCGATGATACGGTATGTGCCGTAATGTTCGAATATATACAGGGCGAGGGCGGTGTTGTGCCGCTGGAGCAGAAGTTCGTTGATGCTATATTTGAACTTTGCGCCGAGCGTGATGTGCTGACGATTTCGGATGAAGTACAGACAGGCGTCGGCAGAACGGGTAAATTCCTTGCAGGCGATAATTTCGGAAAGAAAGCCGATATAATAACGCTTGCAAAGGGCATAGCAGGCGGTATCCCGATGGGTGCGTGCCTCAGCGGTGACAAGTGCGCAGGTGTACTTACTCCCGGAACACACGGTTCGACATTCGGCGGAAATCCTATCGCTTGTGCAGGCGCAATTGAAGTGCTGAAGAAAGCGGCAGATCCGATTTTCTTGTCACAGGTTGCAGATAAGGGAAGATATATAGCCGAAAAGCTGAAAGAGATACCAGAGGTCGAATCGGTTACGGGTATGGGTCTTATGATCGGCATAAAGCTAAAGACCAAGAATGCAAAGGATATACTGAATGCCGCTCTTGAACACGGACTTCTTATCCTTACCGCAAAGGAAAAGTTAAGACTTCTTCCTCCGCTCACTATCTCTTATGAGGATATTGACAGAGGTCTTGAAATACTCGCAGAACTTTTAAAATAAAATAAAAACTAAAACCGAAAGGAAAAAATTATGAAACATTTACTTAAGATGATGGATCTCAGCACAGAGGAAATCATTGAGATTCTCAATCTCGCAGATCAGCTCAAGTATGAGCTTAAGCACGGCATTCCTCACGATCATTTAAAGGGTAAGACGCTCGGTATGATCTTCCGCAAGGCTTCTACAAGAACAAGAGTTTCCTTTGAAACAGGTATGTATCAGCTCGGCGGCAATCCCCTTTACCTTTCAGCAAGCGATATGCAGATAGGCAGAGGCGAGCCTATACAGGATACCGCAAGAGTTTTATCACGCTACATTGACGGTATTATGATAAGAACATTCGATCAGGCAGAGGTTGAAAATCTTGCGGAATACGGCAATATCCCGATAATCAACGGTCTTACAGACCTTTCTCATCCTTGCCAGGTGCTTGCTGATCTTATGACAATCCGTGAGTACAAGGGTAAGCTTGACGGTCTTAAGATGTGCTACATAGGCGACGGCAACAATATGGCAAACTCGCTCATTGTCGGCGGCTTAAAGACGGGTATGAGTGTATCTGTTGCCTGCCCTGAGAACTACCACCCTGCCGCTACAACACTTGCGTTTGCTAAGAAGTATGACTGCTTCGAGCTGACAGATGATCCTATAAAGGCCGCAAAGGACGCAGACGTTATCTTCACAGATGTATGGGCATCTATGGGTCAGGAAGGCGAAGCCGAAATCAGAAAGAAAGCATTCAAGGGCTTCCAGATAAACGATGAGGTTATGGCTGTCGCTAAGCCCGACGCTATGGTACAGCACTGCCTGCCCGCACACAGAGAAGAAGAAATTACAGCCAAGGTATTCGAAGAACACGCAAACGAAATCTTTGACGAGGCTGAAAACAGACTCCACGCACAGAAGGCAGTAATGGTACTGCTTATGGGCAATAAGGATTGATCCGGATAAAACTTAAATATCCGATACGGAGCAACGCATTATGTTGCTCCGTATTCGTGTAATATGGGGGGATAGTCATGACTAATCTGCTTATAAAACTGTTCGTAAAGGACAGCAAAAACACATCCGATCCCGCTGTCAGAAAGCGTTACGGGTATCTCGGAGCATTTACCGGCATCGTACTTAACATACTTTTGTTCCTCGGAAAGCTGATTGCAGGTATATTATCCGGCGGTATCTCCGTAATCGCTGACGCATTCAATAACCTTTCAGACGCAGGCTCATCAATAATGACCTTTGTCGGCTTTAAAATGGCAGGAATGCCTGCAGACAGCGAACACCCATACGGTCACGGCAGAATGGAGTATGTTTCTGGCATAATAATTTCTTTTATCATAATGATGATGGGCTTTGAGCTTGGTAAAAGCTCGGTCGAAAAAATCTTCTCGCCCGAAAAGTCGGAGTTCAGCATACTTGCCGTATCGGTGCTTGGAGCGTCGCTTCTTGTGAAGCTGTGGATGGCACTGTTCAACACAAAGCTCGGTCGGAAAATAGACAGCGCCACAATGAAGGCCGCAGCGGCAGATTCGCTTTCAGACTGTATTTCTACATCGGTAGTAATCATCTGTATGTTCATACAGCTGTTCAGCGGCTTTGAGCTTGATTCATACGCAGGTATCATTGTTGCGCTTTTTATCCTCTACACAGGCTTCAATACATTCAAGGAAAGCCTCACTCCGCTGCTTGGCACAAAGCCTAAAAAGGAACTGGTGGAGGAAATTGAAAACACTGTAATGAACTATAACGGAATAGTCGGCGTACACGATCTTATGGTGCATGATTACGGTGTAGGCAGAATGGTAATATCGCTCCACGCTGAAATAAGCAGTAAAACAGATATAATGCTTGCACACGAACTTATAGATCTTATAGAGGACGATCTCAGGGAAAAGTACAGATGCAGTGTTACGATACATATGGATCCTGTCGTTGTGGATGACAAGAAGGCAGACGAGGTAAAAAAGGTGGTTCTTGATATAATAAAAAATATCGACAACAGCCTTACTATCCACGATTTCCGCATTACCGACGGTGTTTCAAGGATAAATGTAATTTTCGACCTGGTAACGCCTTTCGGCTTCAGATATAAGGACGGGGAGCTTGCTCTTATGATAAAGAACGCAATTGCGGAAAAGGACGGCAGGCTCAATGCCGTAATCACCGTTGAACGTTCAATGTGCTGAATAATGCTTTTTAACGCACAAAGTCACAAAAGACTTTGTGCGTCAGCCTGTCTAAAAACCTTTTGTTTATTTAATAATGGGGTCGCAGGGGCAGAGCCCCCGTACAGGTCGTCAGCCATTTGTGCCACTGCATCGTGCAGTGGCACAAATGGCTGACTGCATGCATCCTTGCAGGGTATAGGGGCGGTAGCCCCATTAATATAGCCCCGGCACGGATGCCGGGCGTGTATGCCAGAGGTTCTGCACGATGCAGAGCCAACCAAGCATACACAGCCTTTCACAGGGGAAAGGGTTTTCGGCAAGGACGCCGAAATAAGGACACACCAAGCTTTGCACGAAGCAAAGTCAACAGAGTGTCCTAAAGGGGATAGGGATTGAGGACAAGCACTTTTTATAAAATATACTTTTTCTACAAGCTAACGCACAAAGTCACAAAAGACTTTGTGCGTTTATTTTAAGTTGACTTGACACGGATTTTGTGATAAAATAAAACTATACTATATTATGAGAGAGTGTTTGTATGAACGGCAATAACGGAAAATGCGGAAAACTGTTTGTTATAGAAGGGCTTGACGGATGCGGTAAAAGCACACAGCTTGAGATGCTGAAAGCAAGCGCAGACAGCAATATCCGTTTCATCAGCTTTCCGAATTACAACAGTGCAAGCGGCGAGATAATCAAGGACTATCTCAGCGGTAAATTCTGCGAGGAAAACGGCAGAACGGGCGCATATACGGCCGGCAGTTTCTATGCGGTAGACCGTTATATCAGCTACAAGACCGACTGGGAAAAGGATTATAAAGCGGGCAAGACCATAATAGCCGCAAGATACACCTCCTCAAATGCGATATATCAGATGGCAAAGCTGGAAAAATCCCAATGGGCTGAGTACCTTGAGTGGCTTGAGGACTACGAATATGATAAATTCGCAATTCCACGTCCCGAAAGGATTATATTTCTGGATATGCCCGTAGAGGTGTCGCAAAAGCTCCTTTCCGCACGTTACGGCGGAGATGAGGCGAAGAAGGATATTCACGAAAGCAACGTTGCTTTTCTGAAGGCCTGTCGGGAAACGGCGCTATACACAGCCGACAAGAAGGGCTGGTATATACTGCCGTGCTCGGACGGTGAAAATCCTTACACTCCCGAAAAGATAAATAAGGAATTATCGGCTCTGATTTACGGCTGATAACAGACAAAAGCAAGGTAATATAAAGTGTTGGAATTAAAGAAAATTGAACTCAGCGACAAGCAGTGGATAGATCCGCTTCTGAAGCTGTCTGATTTCAGAGGTTGTGAGTATAACTTCACAAACAACTTTGTGTGGAGTGGTGTTTACAACATTACTGTAGGACGTTTTCAGGATTTTTATGTATCAAAGCACGGAAACTGTTTCGTGTTTCCCGCAGGAAAAGGTGATACGGACGCACTGCTTTCAGAACTCAAAAATTACTGTGACAGTACGGGAATACCGTTTGAATTCTGCAGTATGGATATAAAGGACAAGCAGATGCTTGAACAGCGTTATCCCGGTATGTTCACCTTCGATACAAGCGAAGATCTGTACGACTATGTGTATCAGTCGCAGTCGCTTGCAACGCTCGGCGGAAAGAAGCTGCATTCAAAGCGTAATTATATAAACCGTTTCAAACAGCTTAACTGGAGCTTTGAGGATATTACGCCGGAGAATATTGACGAATGCAAGCAGATGAGCCTTGAATGGTGCATACGCAATGATTGCGATAAAAGTGAGGATAAGTCGGAGGAAATGTGTGCTGTCGGAATAGGACTCGAGCATTTCTTCGACTTAGGTCTTGTCGGCGGAATCCTGAGAGTCGATGGCAGGATACAGGCGTTTTCGTACGGCGAACAGCAATGTAGCGATACGTTTGTAACCCACGTTGAAAAAGCGTTTACCGATTATGACGGAGCATATCCGATGATAAACTATATGATGGCAAACAGGTTCTGTAAAGGACTTGAATATATAAACAGGGAAGAGGATATGGGAGAGGAGAATCTCCGCAAGGCGAAGAAGTCTTATCACCCGTGTTTTATGGTTGAGAAGTTCAGTGCGGTTTATAATGCCGGGAAAGGACAATCAGAATGATATATGTATTTTTAGCGGACGGATTTGAAGAAACCGAGGCAATTGCCCCGATTGACATTTTAAAGAGATTCGGAAAAGAGGTAGTTACCGTCGGAATAGGCGGCGGTAAGATTACAGGCGCACACGGAATTACGGTTATTGCCGATATTACCGACAGCGATGTTATTATGACAGATAAGGTCGAGATGATAGTTCTTCCCGGCGGTATGCCCGGAACGCTCAACCTTGAGAAAAGCCCTGTTGTACAGGCGGCTATAAAATTCTGTGCCGATAATAAGAAAGCGATAGGTGCTATCTGTGCCGCTCCGTCTATAATCGGAAAGCTGGGACTTCTGAAAGGCAAAAAGGCAACTTGCTTCCCCGGCTTTGAACAATTCCTTGAGGGTGCAATGGTCACGGGCGACCTTGTAAATATTGATGATAACATAGTTACCGCAAAGGGCGCAGGTGCGGCTGTAGAATTCGGACTGGCACTCGGAGCATTGCTCTGCGGTGAAGGAAAAGCAGAAAAGACAGCTAAGTCTTTACAGTGCAGATGAGCGTAAACGAGCAGAAAAAACAACTGAGAAAAGCCTTGCTTCAGAAGCGAAAACTGCTTTGTGACAGTGAAACGGCTGTTAAAAATGCCGCTATAACCGAGAATCTTTTAAGCCTTGAAAAAGTGCGGACGGCGGATACTATACTGCCGTTTGTTTCGACAGACGGCGAGGTGGATACGAGAGAATTCATAACGCAGTGCCTGAAGGCAGGAAAGAATGTCGCTGTACCGAGATGTATAGACGGCAGTAATATGGAGTTTTGCGTGATACATACGTTTGACGATCTTGAAAAAGGTATGTACGGAATTGACGAGCCGAAAAAGAGCTGTGCTGTGATTGATGCCGCCGGTGCGGAAAACAGCGTGTTGGTAGTTCCTGCACTCTGCTTTAATGCTAAAGGCTTCAGACTCGGTTACGGCAAAGGCTATTATGACAGATTTATAAACGGTTACAAGGGCTATACTGTCGGAGTATGCTATGAAGAATTTCTGACGGAGGATATACCTGTCGATGATTACGACAGATGCGTTGATATAGTCATTACAGAAAAACGGAAAGGACAAAAATATGGAGAATAATCCTATGGATTTAACTCATAAGGATGAAAATACCGAAAGCACCGAAGAACGCACAATTATGATGGATTCGATAAAAGCGCTTCATACAGGCGAAGTGCGGAACGAAGATTCATCTCATGACAGTGGATACGAAAGCGTTCCGGGCAGTGAAGAATCGCTTTCTGAGGACGGTGAGCCTGCGGAGGATGAGGTAACCGAAGAAGAATATCAGGAATATCTTGCGGCAAAAAAAGAACGCAACAAGAAAATCAAAGCGAAAAACCGCCATAGAAGAACGTTTTCACATATTCTCACAGGCGTTCTGCTGTCAGTTTTTATCATATCAATTTCTGCGTTTCTTGCTACATACATTGTAAAGTCGGCACTTGATTTTACGGGTATCGGAAAAACCTATTGTCAGGCCGAGATACATATAAACGAGGATTCGACAACAGATGAAATCGCTCAGGATCTCGCAAATCTCGGCATTATAAATATGCCGGATGTGTTCAAGCTCTACACCAAAATGTTCGGCAAGGGTGATAAGTTCATAAAGGGTACTTTCACGGTTGACACAACCATGTCGTACAGTGCGCTTATTTCTGAGCTGCAGACAGTGTCTACTGTAAATCAGACGGTTTCAATACAGATAACCGAGGGTATGACTATTGATGAGATCGCTCAGATGATGGAGGATAACCGTGTCTGCCGTGCCGAAGATTTCATGGAGCAGTGCAAGACGCTCGGAGATACTTATAAATTCCAGAAACGTCTTGAGAATAAAAAGCTGAAATATTATCAGATGGAAGGATATATATTCCCCGATACATACGAGTTCTATATTCTTCCTGCCCTTGAGGACAATAAAGAACTTGATACAAGCGAGTATGCCGCAGATGCTCTTGATATTATATATCAGAACTTCAATAACAAGCTGACGGCACGTTACTATAACCGTATGAGCGAGCTTGGGCTTACGCTTGACGAAACCATAACGCTTGCTTCGATAGCACAGCGTGAGGCGGATACTACGACCAATATGGGCAATGTTGCATCGGTATTCTTCAACCGTATGGCTGATGCGGAAGCATTCCCGCATCTTGAATCGGACGTTACCGTACATTATGTTGATGAGCATATAAAGCCGCATCTCACTTCATCGCAGTACGATCAGAAAATGTTTGACGCATATAACACCTATAAGTGTGACGGTATACCGATAGGACCTATCTGCAACCCGGGACTTGACGCTATAAAGGCAGTGCTTTATGCGCCTGAAACAAGCTATTACTATTTCTGTGCAGACCCTGACACAACAGAAATGTATTTTGCAGAAACTATTTCGGAGCATGAGGAGAATCTCCGCAAGTGCGGACTGGACCATGCGATAGCCGAATAATCAAACAATCAATATTCCGCCGCAGAGCTTTCTGCGGCGGAATGTCATAATAAGGTAAAAGAAAGGTTAAGTTTATGTTAGAACTTTTATCGCCTGCGGGTGATTTTGAATGTCTTATGTCAGCCGTTGATTACGGTTGTGACGCTGTATATCTCGGAAGTACAATGTTCGGTATGAGAGCAGGTGCGGCAAAATTCGATCCCGAAACGTTGAGGAATGGCGTTGAATACGCTCATGCAAAGGGTGTAAGAGTATATCTTACCTGCAATACCGTTCCGTCAAACGATGAGATAGAACTGCTCCCCGAATTTATAAAAACCGCATACGACTGCGGAATAGATGCCGCAATAGTAAGCGACATCGGCTGTATTGCTCTTATAAAGCGTACCGTTCCCGATCTTGAGATTCACGTTTCTACACAGGCGGGAGTAGTAAACTATGTAACTGCAAACGTGCTGTACAAGATGGGCGCAAAGAGAGTAGTGCTTGCCCGTGAGGTAGATATTGAAAATATAAAGCGTATAAGGGATAACATACCTGAGGATATGGATATTGAAGTGTTCGTTCACGGGGCAATGTGCGTTTCATTTTCAGGGAGATGCCTGCTTTCCGCTTTTATGACAGGCAGAAATGCCAACAAGGGCGAATGCGCTCAGCCTTGTCGCTGGAAGTATCACTTAGTGGAAGAAAAACGCCCCGGCGACTACTATGAACTGTCTGAGGGCGATGGCGGCTCTTATATCCTTAACGCTAAGGATATGTGTATGATAGAGCATCTTAAAGAGCTTAAGGATGCAGGCGTTACCAGTTTCAAGATTGAAGGCAGAGCGAAATCCGCATATTATACGGCAACGGTAACGAATGCTTACAGAGCTGCGCTTGATGCAGTGAAAAACGGTGAACCGATTCCGAAGTGGGCGGTTGATGAAGTTTATAAGGTGAGTCACAGACAGTATTGTACCGGCTTTTATTTCAACAAGGATGACGCAAACCAGTATTACGAGAACAGCGGCTACATTCGTGAGTGCGACTTTGTCGGCGTAATTGACAGCTGTGAGAACGGCAGGGTGAATATCACGCAGAGAAACTATTTTACCGTTCACGATGACCTTGAAGTGCTGTCGCCCGGAAAAACGCCTGTAAAGCTGGATATTCCTTATCTGATAAATTCAAAGGGCGAGCAGACAGAGATAGCAAACCGTGCGACAGAAAAGATGTACTTTGACTATCCCGTTTCTTTCCCTCCTCATTCGATAATAAGAAAACCGTTGAGCAAATAGTAAACTACGGAGGTAACTATCATGCTGAAAGCTCCGCAAAACCTGTTCGCTACTGCTTATGACGGATCGGTGCGATCCGACTGGCAGACGGTAGAGGGCGCAGACGGCTATATATTGCAGTTCTATAATGCAGATGAACCGGAAAAGTGCATAAAAACACGCTATGCACAGAATAACTCAAAGCTGATACTTGGGTTTCGCAACGGCAGAAAGTATGTTGTACGGGTAAAAGCGTTCAGCTATCGTGACGGGAAAGAGGTATACGGTGAACTGTCACAGCCGGCAGAATTTACGCCGATGTGCCATCACCTTAAAGCTCAGAATGTAATTACGATGAACAAGGGCGAAACGTCGCAGATAGTATGGGAATGCAGAAATAAAGTGCCTGCCGTTACTTTTGAATGCGATGACAGCGATGTGGCGACCGTAACAAAGGGCGGACAGGTTACCGCCGTTTCGGACGGTACGGCTGAGATAAAGCTGACGGCTGATGACGGCCAGACTTTTACTGTTAAGATAGTTGTCGGCAGGGATATGTCACGCTATCCGTCTACGGCAAGAATCATGCTCTGCGGCGATATAATGTGTTCGCTTGAGCATCAGCGGAAAGCCGCTTTGCGTTCGCTTGATTTTACAGACGCATTCAGAACGCTTAAAGATACGGTCAGTTCAGCCGATTATTCTGTAGCGGTGCTTGAAACCACCTGCTTTGACGGAGCACCGTTTGAATATGAAAAGATACGCACTGACAGCGGAAGTCCCAATTGCAATTCTCCGTCCACCTTCATAGACACAGTGAAAAACTGCGGATTCAATGCACTGGTAACCGCTAATAATCATAACTGTGATACGGGTCTTGAAGGGCTTCACGCTACCGTACAACGTATCAGAAACAGCGGTATGGCAAATATCGGTACGCTTGACGATGGAACTTATATTGCCGATATAAACGGCATAAAGGTAGGATTTGTCGCAGTAAATTCAATATCAAACGGGCTTGAGAAAAATATACCGCCCGAAATTATCGGGAAATATGAGCCTGAGCATTTCAGACAGCTTGTTGAAACGCTTAAAAATGAAGGTGCAGAGTATATAATCGCATATCAGCACTGGGGCGTTATGAATTCTGTTATGGTTCGAAATTCTCAGATAAAGACGGCTGAATATATGGCACAGTGCGGTGTGGATCTTATTATCGGTTCTCATCCGCACGTTATGCAGAAAGTCGGTAAAATACACACATCCGCCGGCAGAGAGGTGACGTGCTTCTATTCTTTAGGCAATCTTTTGTCATCTATGAAAGAGCTTCGTGAAAACCGTGAGAGTGTAATTGTAAATCTGATTCTCACAAGGACCGAAAGCGGAGTAAAGTCCGATATATCGTGCATTCCGACGCTTTGCAAGGATACCTCCGACGGATATACGGTAAGCGTTCTTGACGGGTCGCTGACGCAAACAGAACAGGTTTCCGAAGATCGCATAAGAGATATACTCGGCAAGGAGGGCGTTATACGAAAATACCCTAAATTCTTGCTGCAAGGCTCAGCCGTGCTGAGAAATATTTTCCGTGACAGCGGCTTTTCTTATGACGATACCGCTCTTATTCTGTCGCCCTTATCGCTTGTAAGCAAAAAAAGTAATCTTTCGGGAAAAGCCGGCAGCCAAAGAAATAAAATTGATATAAATAAAAATTTCAAATCGTTTTTAGACGGCTCAGACAGCGATTATATCGTAATCGACCTTTATACTGCGGCGGCTGTTTCGTGCTACAGGTACGGCGACAGCTTCTATACGGCATCAGGCAGTTTTATTTCTTCCGATTTTTACAATTCCAATAAAGACAGGCTTGAAAAAATTTCTCCGCCTTTTGACGAAAAAACAGTAAAATCTGCACTTAAAGAATATGCGAAAATTGTCTTGTCAAAATATGATAAGGATAAAATCATATTAGTGCGGTTAAAATTCAGCAATATCTGCGTAATAGAAAATAAGCTCAGAAACGGTAAAAGCAGAAATGCGCTGAATAAGCGGTTGAGGCTGTATGAGGATTATCTTATTTCGCTTTTACAGCCGGTGGTTATTGATGTTTCCGGCAATTATTTTATGTCGTCAAAAAGTGACAATATGATGTCCTTTGAGCCGCTTTTCTACGATGATGTAAGAATCAAACTGAACTCAGCGGTAAAACGTATCCGCAAGGATACATATTTTTCTGCACCGGAAATAAGGCTACAGCTTATGCGTGTCATAAAGTACTATGATAATATGACGGCAAGAGCCTATCAACCTGAACTGCTTGACAGAAATTATGTATCGGACAGAATGGCAGAGCTTACGTCAAAACAGTTTGTCGCTGAGAATTTCGAGTATTTTGTATATCTGCGTGAAAATGAGATTCGTACCTATGATGATGCAAAAATCCTGCTTTCCGCTAAAGCCGGTGCAGAAAGGCTTATCTCGGCAATAAAAGCCGCTGAGTGTATTGACGGAGATATTTGCGATTGCAGTTACGATGATATAAGGATTGTTTTCGATGAGAACTTCCTTATGAAAAAGCAATTATCCCGTAAACTTTTTGAGGTTTACAAATATACTGTTCCCGATAACTGTGAACATATTTTCCTTATCAGAAACGACCGCAAATTGCTTGAAGACTACGAAGCACGGCACAAACCTGTATTGGTTGACATCTGGGGTAGCTGTATTTCCCGTGAATCCGTTAACCGCAATTCTTTAGGCATATATGTTGATAAGTATATTTTCAAGCAGCCGTTTTTGCTTGCAGACGAGCCTGAAATACCGTTTGACAACGATTTGTCGGCTGATAAATTCTGCGGCAGTAAGTGGCGAAGACGCACTGTCAAAGAGGCGTTTTTGCACGAAGGAAAACGCATTCTATCTGACAGTAATGCCAAATGGCTGATTATTGATATGTACGACCTTATCTGCAATATGCGTAAGTACGGTGATTCGCTTTTCGAGGTGGATGATTTCATAATTCGCACAGATTTTTACAAGTTGATTTCCGAGAAATGTGAATGCACATATTTATTTAACGAAAGAAGCCGTGAATATCTCGAAAGAGCGCTTGAAAACTTCTACAAATTTGTCACAGAGCGCTATGGAAAAAACGTTATTTTAATTAAAGCCGATCTTAAAGACCGTTATATTTCGCTTGACAATCGGTTAGAAATGTTATCCGACAGCGATAACACATTCAAAACCAAAAAAGCATTTATAAATGGTTTCGAAGAAGAATTTGCACGTCTTACCGATTGCTGTGTAATTGATATTTCTAAAAGGTTTTATGCCGATGACCGCTTTGCGCTTGGCGGTGCGCATATCGTCCATTATGAAGATGAGTTCTACAGTCAATGCTGTAAGCATATAACGGCTTTCCTCGGCGGTTCGGAGAGCCGCTATACCGATAAAGTCGATGAGGAGTATATCGCTCTGAGAGATATGAAAATTAAATAAAGATTAGTTATCCCCGTACAGTTTAATGCTGTACGGGGATAGTTTTGTATATGTGCCCGTTTTATCGGACAGGGGATATGGTAAAATTTATAATGGTAAGGTGAATGCACTTCTACACAACTACACAACGAGAGCCGCACAGACTTTCGACTGTGCGGCTCAGGTTGGTGCCGAACTAAGATACAACATAAAAATTATTTCAATCCACCGATATTATCTACCGGACCTTTATATTATACAGTTTATGCGGAAAAATTTCAAGATGATACCGAACTATATTATGGGATTGTCGCTATGCACAAATGCAATGACTAAAAATTGTTGATTTTCACGATTGACGTAAGTGCATCATTACGATATAATGTAGAAAAGCAGCAGATAATAACACTATAATAATACATATAAATTGAAATTGATTTCAATAAATTCGACAAATTCTCTCATGGATTTGCAAAAAAATTACTTTTTCTTTCAGAGAAGCATTGAAATTTACATTTGCTGATAGTATACTGAATTTAGTAATATAATTCGATGGAGGATTATTATGGATCATATTGCTCATATAAAAAATACAGGCGGCTTAGATAATGAAAGTGTTACCGAAGAAACAGTCAGCGAGCATTGTAAGAAAACTGCTTTGTTGGCTCGTAGTTATTCAGCCCCGTTCAATATGGAAAGTACAGTTTTCGTTTCTGCTTTATTACATGACTTAGGAAAGTTAAACAACGATTTTGATGGATATATAAAGCACGAGAACGGCATTAAAAGAGGCGAAATCGATCACAGCTATGCGGGAGCAAAATTTCTTTTGGAACTGGTTTCAAACGATGATGATAAATATAAAAAAGAAGTCGCAAGGTTAATTGCGAGAATCATCATTTCTCATCACGGGCTGAATGATTGGTATACACGGAACAATGATGATTATTTTGATTACAGATGCAGTAAAAATGAACGTTATGATGAGATCAAGAGCAACATAAGCGAGCTTATCTCTGATAGCGAACTTGATGAGTTGCTTAATAAAGCGGCTGATGAATATCGCAGATTTTTTGAAAAGATGAAAGAAATCTGCTGTGCCAAAGACAGAAAACAATATTTCACTACATTAGCTTTTTATCACGGATTGTTGGAAAGACTGACCGAGTCCTGCCTTATTGACGCTGACAGGACGGCGACAGCCGAATTTATGGAAGGTATTGAAATTACCGAACCGTCTGAAGATGAAATACAACGTAATTGGCTTGATATGAAACAGCGTTTGGATAACAAGCTGAGTAAATTTTCCGGAAGCGACAGTGTAATATCAAAACTCCGAATGAACATTTCGGACAGATGCTGTGCTTTTGCCAAAAATGATGTAGGTATAGCTCAGCTTATTGTTCCTACAGGTGGCGGCAAAACGCTTTCGGCATTGCGTTTTGCGATTGAATATGCTGTTGAGCATAAAAAGGAACGCATTTTTTACATTTCTCCTTTTATGTCCATACTTGAGCAGAATGGCGATGTGATCCGTGAGATAGCGGGAGATGATAATTACCTTGAGCATCACTCCGATATGTATAGCAAGATTATCGATAATAAGCATAAGAGTAAAGATGAAGTCGCTGATGAGCTTGAGGACTATGAGCTGCGTTGCAGGCATTGGGATAAACAGTTTATTTGCACTACTATGGTGCAGTTCTTTGATACATTATTCTCGTCCAGGACCGAAGCTCTGAGAAGGATGCACAGATTTACTGATTCGGTAATCATAATTGATGAAGTGCAATCAATACCGATAAGGTGCGTATATTTGTTTAATCTTGCTATGAATTTTCTTTCCGAATTTATGGGATGCACGATAGTGTTATGTTCCGCTACACAACCTACATTTGAACAGTGCAAGTATCCTATAATGCTTGACAAAGATAGCTCGATGACAGGGGATTATACAAAGGATTTTGAAGATTTTAAAAGAACTGAAGTTGTATCGTTGCTGAATAATCAAGGAAATACTTATGAAGAAGCTGCGGTAATATGTATGGACAAGTACCGTGAGAACGGGAATCTTCTGTTTGTAGTCAACACTAAAACTGCGGCGTCAGAAATATTCAGGAACGTAACGCAACTTAATGACGAAGAAGAAATCAAGGCGAAAGTGGTTCACCTCAGCACAAATATGTGTCCGGCACACAGACGCAAGGCAATTGATGATATACGCCGTATGCTTGATAACAATGAACGTGTGATATGCATAACGACACAGCTTATAGAGGCAGGGGTCGATATCAGCTTTAAATGCGTAATACGTTCAAGTGCAGGTCTTGATAACATAGCTCAGGCGGCAGGAAGATGTAACAGAAACGGTGAAGATGATCGCAGGAATGTATATATAATCAAACTGAATGATGAATATATCGAAAAGCTCGGAAAACTTAAAGAGGCACAGCGCCAATGCGGTTTGATAGTACGAAAATACGGATGTGAGCAACTGTTGTCGGTTGATATTATGAAAAGATATTTTCGTGATTACTATGAAGATTGTGCCTGTGACAGTAAAGGTGATATGCTTGAATATCAAATCAGAAACTCAAATTACAGTCTTCTTGATCTGCTGTCTTGCAATATAATTTTCAGTAATGATAAAGGAAATTGGAAGTCAAGGCAGGCGTTCAAAACAGCAGGCGATAACTTCAGAATGATAGATAATAACACTATTGATATAATAGTGCCGTATAACGAAGAGGCGAGCAGAATAATCGAAGCTCTTAACGGTGAAATAACTATATCGCAGGCTCTTGAGCTTCAGCGTAAAGCACAGCAGTACATTGTAAATGTATACGATTATACATTTAAAAAGCTTGCTGAAAACGATGCTTTAAACGAGATCAAGGTAAGGCAGGATGAAAAAGTGTATATCTATGCGCTTAAAAAAGAGTTTTACAATAACGCTACAGGGCTAAGTACAGAGGGCAAACCTCAGGAAGCAATGTTCGTCTGAGTTTGCCTCAAATATCGGATATATACAACACGATATGTGACCTGTCTGTTAGAACAGGCTGACATAAATATCAAAATGCAAAATACGGGTAAAAGCGAAAGCACAAGCCCGAAAATAAAGGAGGTAAGAATTTTGAGCAAAACCGAACACGATAATATTGTCGAGTTCAAGGTGAGCGGAGATTTCGCACTTTTTGCAGACGTGCTGACACGTCCGGGCGGAGAAAAATTCAGCTATCCCATACCGACTTATGAGGCGCTGAAAGGCATACTCATGAGCGTATACTGGAAGCCGACTATCATATGGGTGATAGACGAGTGCAGGGTGATGAATAAGATCTCTATGGAACGTAAGGGCATCCGTCCGATTAAATACGGCGGAGGCAACGACCTTTCGTATTACACCTATCTTAAAGATGTGGAGTACAGGGTAAGAGCTCACTTTGAATGGAATGACAACCGTCCCGAGCTTGAAAAAGACCGGAACGAAAACAAGCATCATAACATTGCAAAACGCATGATACAGCGTGGCGGAAGGCGTGATATTTTCCTCGGTACAAGAGAATGTATGGGGTATGTCGAGCCTTGCAGCTATGATGAAGGTGTAAGCTATTATCAGGGTACTGAAATTCCATATGGCTTTATGTATCATGGCATTACTTATGCAGACGAAGCTGAGAGGGAAGAAGACAAGGGCAAACTTACCGTCAGATTCTGGCGGCCTGTTATGAAAGACGGGGTTATAAAGTTTGATCATCCGAATGATATACCCGAATCTCAGAAAAGGCATATCCGTGATATGAAAATAAAGCCGTTTGATAAAGATCTAGATAATTTCAGCGGACTTGAAGAATTCGACTCTATAGGCGGGGGTGATGATATTGAGCTGGACTGATGAATTGATGAGAGCATATGATATTCTGAATTCAACGAATGACCGGAATTTACTTCCGCTTTGTCATTCGACGCAGAATGCACAAATTACAATAGATATCAATTCAGATGGCACTATACCGTCAATAGGATTCGCAGAAAAAGTCGAAAAAGAAGATGCTGTTACAATAATTCCCGTAACAGAGGATTCATCGTCCAGAGGAGCAGGTATCAATCCCCATCCGCTTGCAGATAAACTGATATATATTGCAGGCGATTATCCTGAGTATGCAGACGTCAAAAAAAGCGACAACAGCGATTATTATAATGCGTATATCGAAAATCTGAAAAAATGGTGTGAGTCAGGCTCTGCACCGCAGGAAGTAAAGGCTGTATACACTTATCTTTCCAAAGGCACTATAATTGCTGATCTGATTGACGCAGGGATATTCACTTTGAATGAAAAAGGCAAATTATCCGATGAAAAGATAGCCAATACCGATCCCGCAGATTGCTTTGTGAGATTCAGCGTTGACGGAAAAAAGCTATGGAAAGACGAGAGCTTGTATCAGGCGTATATAGCATATGCCTGCGGCGATTGTGCAACTTCGGATATTTGCTATGCTACAGGCAAACATGGCGGTATAACATATAAGCATCCGTCTAAAATACGAAATACCGGCGATAAGGCAAAGCTGTTTTCCACAAACGATGAAAGCGGTTTTTCATATAGAGGAAGATTTGCGGATAAAACTCAGGCTACCGCAATCAGCTTTGACTACTCGCAGAAGTTACACAATGCGCTTAAATGCCTGATAAAAAAACAAGGCTATATTGTAGACGGTCTGTGCATTCTGGTATGGGAAAATAATCTTGAAGAAATTCAAAAGCCTTTTGAGGGATGCAGTTTTGATGACGATGAAGATGGCTATATTCCTGAAAGCAACACCGGCGAAATAAACAAAACGCTTACGATAGCTTCTATTACGGGTACCAAAAACAAATACAAAAGCGATTCTAAAACTCTTTTGATTATGTTCGATAGTGCTACAACGGGAAGACTTTCAATGACGGAATATGCTGAGGTTGCAACCTCGGATTATCTTTCTAACCTTGAGAAATGGCATAGAGATACCTCGTGGATATGCTATGGTAAACGCCGTTCTTTTTCTGTATACGAAATTGCCGCTTGTGCTTATGGCAATGAAGAAGGAAGTGTGCTTAAGCCGGGCGAAAAAACAAAAAAAGATGTTTATCAGCGACTTATTCCGTATATCGTATGCGGCGGAAGAATACCGCAGGATATAGTAAACCAACTGTTCATCAGAGCTTGCAGATACAATGCCTTTGATAATAAAAGCAACAACTGGCAAAGAGTTGTTAACTGTGCCTGCGGCATGATACGAAAAAGAATTATCGAAACAAAAGGAGAGTGTACAATGTCACTTGAAAAAGAATGCTGCGACAGAGATTATCTGTACGGCAGACTGCTTGCAGTAGCAGATTATGCGGAAGGTTCAACGTATGACGATAACGAAAACCGACCGACTAACGCAAAGCGCTTGATTGAGGCATTTTCAAATCACCCGTGCGAAACATGGAAGGTGCTTTATCTGAGTCTCAGACCGTATCTCAACAGAATGAATATCGGTAAGAGAAGTTATTTTGAACGTATGATAAATCAGATCACAGCGATGTTCCCGTTGGATTCCTACAACGATAATTCACCGTTGTCTTCGGAATTTCTGCACGCATACAGCTGTCAGATGAATGATTTTTTCACAAAGAAAACAGACGATAAAAAGGAGGAAGAATAATTATGAGCACATTAGCAAACAAGGTCGATTTTGAGGTTATTATCTCAGCAACGGACGCAAATCCCAACGGCGATCCTTTAAGCGGTAACCGCCCCAGAATAAATTCAAAGGGTCTGGGTGAGATTTCAGATGTATGCATCAAGCGTAAGATACGCAACAGACTTCAGGATATGGGCGAAAGAATATTCGTACAGAGCGATGACAAGTGCGATGACGGATGCGACAGCTTAAGAGCAAGAGCGGATTCTTGCGATGAACTCAAAAAAGTATCTTCAGGCAAGAATACCAACAAGGATGAATACGCAAGGATTGCTTGTGAACAGTGGATAGATGTCCGCAGCTTTGGTCAGGTGTTCGCTTATAAAGATGGCGTTTCAGTAGGTGTAAGAGGTCCGGTATCAATCAGCATCGCAAAGAGCGTATCGCCGATTGAAATAATCAGTATGCAGATAACAAAGAGCGTAAACGGAGAGAGCGGTAAGAACGGTAAAGCTTCTGATACTATGGGTACAAAAAACCGTGTTGGTTTTGGTCTGTATGTATTCAAGGGCAGTATCAACTGCCAGCTTGCTGAAAAAACAGGCTTCAGCGACGAAGATGCGGAAAAGATAAAAAAGGCACTTGTAACGCTGTTCGAAAACGATTGTTCTTCCGCACGTCCCGAAGGAAGCATGCAGGTGTGCAGAGTTTACTGGTGGAAGCATGACGGTAAAACACCTAAGGTATCTTCTGCAAAGATACATAATGCTGTTCAGATAAAGGAAAAGGCTGAGCTTAACGGAAAGGAACCTAATTCTGTAGCCGATTATGATATTATACTCAACAATCCCGAGGGTGCAGTACAGCCTGAGATAATTGACAATATTTAATGAGCTACAGTGAAGATGAATATCTGATGATTTCCGGCATACAGCATTTTGTGTTTTGCAAACGACAATGGGCATTATTGCACATTGAACAACAATGGAACGAAAACTACCTCACGGTTGACGGCAACATTCTTCATCGTAATGCACACGACGGAGATTTTACCGAAATGCGAAGGGATGTTATTGTTACCAGAAGTATGCCGGTTTCTTCATCGGAATACGGTATCAGCGGTGAATGCGATATAGTCGAATTCCATAAGTCGAAAGACGGAATATGTCTTTTTGGCAGAGAAGGGAAGTACAGCGTTATCCCCGTAGAATATAAAAGGGGAAGACCTATTGACAGCGACTGTAACGATCTTCAGCTTATCGCACAGGCTATTTGCCTTGAAGAAATGCTGTGCTGCAGCATACCATACGGATATATGTATTATGGGCAGATAAGACGCAGGGTGAAAGTTGAGTTCACCGATGAACTAAGAGTAAGACTTTCGTCTGTGTTGAATGAAATGCACAGGCTGTATAAAGCACACCATACACCTGTTGTAAAAAAGAGCAGGAGCTGTAATGCCTGTTCGATGAACAATTTGTGCTTACCGTCGGCAACATCTTCGTCAGCATCGGAGTATATTAAAAATCGCTTGAAAGGGAACAGTATATGAGAAAGCTCAGAAATACGCTTTATGTGAACACGCCGGACAAATATCTGTCCCTTGATGGTGAAAATATAGTAATGCACAGCAAAGACGATACGCAAACACGTCTTCCTTTGCATAATGTCGAGGATATTGTGATATTCGGTGGCAGGGGAGCCAGTCCTGCATTGATGAATAAATGCACTGAAGATAATATCGGGCTTACATTTATGAGCCGCAGCGGAAAATTTCTTGCAAGAGCAGAGGGGGCAATCAGCGGAAATGTGTATCTGCGACGGGAACAGTTCAGAATAGCGGATGATGAGGCGAGAAGTCTTTCTGTAGCAAAGAATTTCATTATAGGAAAACTGTTTAACAGCCGCTATGTTATCGAAAGAGCAATAAGAGATCATTCTTTACAAGTTGATGTTGATAAACTGAAAAACCGTTCCGACCTTCTTTCACAGGCTATAATCAAGTGTCAGAGCGTTTCTGATATTGATACTTTGCGTGGAATCGAGGGAGAATCTGCACAGCTCTATTTTTCTGTTTTTGACGAATTTATACTTCAGCAGAAAGATGAGTTCCGTTTTGTAACAAGAAGCAAACGGCCGCCGCTTGATAACGTCAATGCTTTACTGTCTTTTTCGTATTCTGTTGCAACCGGTATGTGTACCTCTGCACTTGAAACTGTAGGGCTAGATCCTTACGTCGGATTTATGCACACAGATCGCCCCGACAGACGGTCGCTTGCGCTTGATCTTGTAGAAGAATTCCGAGCGATAATGTGCGACAGATTTGTTATAAGTCTTATCAACAAGCGCATTATAAATAACGGCGATTTTGAAAAGAGAGAAGATGGCGCAGTATTATTAAGCGAAGACGGCAGAAAGGTCTTTTTGACGCATTGGCAGAACAGAAAACAGGATATTGTTATGCATCCGTTTTTAAAAGAAAAGGTTGAATGGGGCCTGCTTCCTTATATACAGGCACTTCTGCTTTCAAGATATATCCGAGGCGATCTGGATGAATATCCTATGTTGCTCTGGAGGTAGTTATGCTTCTGTTAATAACTTATGATGTAAACACCGAAACATTGGCCGGCAAAAGTCGACTTAGGAAAATTGCAAAACAATGTGTCAATTATGGTATCAGAGTTCAGAATTCGGTTTTTGAATGTGTTGTAGATGCAACTCAGGCACACGAACTGAAATATAAACTCAAAGAACTTATTGATACAGAAAAAGACAGTCTTAGATTCTATAATCTTGGCGATAAATACTCAAATCGTATTGAGCATTACGGAGCTAAGTCCGCAATCAAGGTTGAAGAACCTTTGATTTTTTAAATTTGTGCGAATGTGTAGTGCGCAGAATTTTCCGTAGACATTCGCACACGATAATTTACTTATAAAGGAAATTATCAAAGCGCAAATTTAGTTATTAATGATTTTATTGAGGGAAAATGTCCGAAATGTGATATTTAGTTCCAAAATAAAGATAATCATTGTATAAATTTGCTGTCGCCCTCTTCACGAGGGCGTGGATTGAAATACTTGCGAAGGCGAAGATAAACACTTCTTGTGCGGTCGCCCTCTTCACGAGGGCGTGGATTGAAATATTACAGTTTCTCAACCGTCACGGCAAGATTGTTGGTCGCCCTCTTCACGAGGGCGTGGATTGAAATGTAGCCGAGATTGCAGATGCCGTTGCCGATGTTAGGTCGCCCTCTTCACGAGGGCGTGGATTGAAATTTGGTTTGCCTACCACACTTGCCCCCTTACATCTAAGTCGCCCTCTTCACGAGGGCGTGGATTGAAATACCACAGGAATATATTAAGCGCACGATTTATAGTGTCGCCCTCTTCACGAGGGCGTGGATTGAAATAGACTGATAAAATCCGTAATTTGTATGATACTTCGTCGCCCTCTTCACGAGGGCGTGGATTGAAATTGATGATGCTGCTTATAGCTGGGTTAATAAAAGGGTCGCCCTCTTCACGAGGGCGTGGATTGAAATACACATAAAATCACCTCTTAGAAACAAATACGATGAGTCGCCCTCTTCACGAGGGCGTGGATTGAAATCGCTAACCGGTGTCGAAAACACAATCGGAAATATGTCGCCCTCTTCACGAGGGCGTGGATTGAAATAAAAAATAAAAAAACAGCGCAACCGCAGTGATAGGTCGCCCTCTTCACGAGGGCGTGGATTGAAATGATACAGTATGCATACTCGGTTATGATAAAGGCAGGTCGCCCTCTTCACGAGGGCGTGGATTGAAATAGCCTGAGCGAGGTAATCCCTACTAGTAAAATAACGTCGCCCTCTTCACGAGGGCGTGGATTGAAATGTGTTACTATCGTAACACTTTTTTACCGCTCTGTGTCGCCCTCTTCACGAGGGCGTGGATTGAAATATTGTCGTGATTAAGTGCCTTTTGCACAGCTGCAAGTCGCCCTCTTCACGAGGGCGTGGATTGAAATACGAAAGTAGCCAGCGTAACGCACAACGGCAAACAGGTCGCCCTCTTCACGAGGGCGTGGATTGAAATAAAAAGTTGTTCTTCTGGTACAGCTTTTTCATTCGTCGCCCTCTTCACGAGGGCGTGGATTGAAATACGCTTATGGGTACATGCTTTACACAGATTACTACGTCGCCCTCTTCACGAGGGCGTGGATTGAAATACAAGCGGTGCATAGTCGAGCTTGCTAAAGCCGCGTCGCCCTCTTCACGAGGGCGTGGATTGAAATACCTCCGACAAAACTATTTCGTACGTCAGCCCAAGGTCGCCCTCTTCACGAGGGCGTGGATTGAAATGTACGTCAGCCCAAGCCCGCTATCAGACCAAGTGCAGTCGCCCTCTTCACGAGGGCGTGGATTGAAATGTTTTTCCTCGCGTTGTGTGTCTGTGCTGAACGTGTCGCCCTCTTCACGAGGGCGTGGATTGAAATTTAAAAGGTGGCATTTTAGCCATACACTTGAAGCCGTCGCCCTCTTCACGAGGGCGTGGATTGAAATGTATAACGTATCCCAAATTTTACGAAATACCGCGGTCGCCCTCTTCACGAGGGCGTGGATTGAAATTGCCCCTTATAGCGCGACCATCGCCGCACCTTTGTCGCCCTCTTCACGAGGGCGTGGATTGAAATTACACCTTGACGGCTTATCAAGAGGTAGCTGGTCGTCGCCCTCTTCACGAGGGCGTGGATTGAAATATCCTGTCCAATGTCGAGCAAATCACTGTCATCAGTCGCCCTCTTCACGAGGGCGTGGATTGAAATTACGGCAATATTGCTTGATAATGAGCGACTTCGAGGTCGCCCTCTTCACGAGGGCGTGGATTGAAATATTATCCATCGTGTTATACTGTAGTCAGAAACGCGTCGCCCTCTTCACGAGGGCGTGGATTGAAATATAGGTAAGCCCTAAGCCGCCATCAGCCCACGAGCGTCGCCCTCTTCACGAGGGCGTGGATTGAAATAGAGCCTTAAGCCAGAGCGCCGTCCATTCTGCTTGGTCGCCCTCTTCACGAGGGCGTGGATTGAAATAAGTCGTTGTCAACGTAATTGCTCTCGAACATACCGTCGCCCTCTTCACGAGGGCGTGGATTGAAATGGCAAGTATTATTGTAGCTCCAAAAACATACAGCGGTCGCCCTCTTCACGAGGGCGTGGATTGAAATTTTTATCGGCGCAAACAGTTACTACAAGTGTGCCGTCGCCCTCTTCACGAGGGCGTGGATTGAAATATTTGTAATTAAACTATCTAAGTGGCTTCTGTGTGTCGCCCTCTTCACGAGGGCGTGGATTGAAATGTTGATCGTTTCGGAAAACCTTGCAACGATAATACGTCGCCCTCTTCACGAGGGCGTGGATTGAAATCCCTCAGAAAAAAAATAATGACGGCACATCTTCCGTCGCCCTCTTCACGAGGGCGTGGATTGAAATTGCTGGAGGTCACCCGCAAGGCTGATAGCATTCTGTCGCCCTCTTCACGAGGGCGTGGATTGAAATAAGCTGTTATAAATGCCGTCAAAACTGAAATCGAAGTCGCCCTCTTCACGAGGGCGTGGATTGAAATTTTTTGCCCGAAAGGAGTGAGCAAACTGTGAGAAAGTCGCCCTCTTCACGAGGGCGTGGATTGAAATAAAGCCGCCCATAATATCACCGGATAAGAAATTTGTCGCCCTCTTCACGAGGGCGTGGATTGAAATACGTCGCTATAAACGTGGCGTTGGTCGTTTAGGGTCGCCCTCTTCACGAGGGCGTGGATTGAAATAAGATCATCTCCGTCCTCGTACTTATACCATACGGCGTCGCCCTCTTCACGAGGGCGTGGATTGAAATCGTTTTCGATATGGCTTAGTTGTGATTTGTTTGAGCGTCGCCCTCTTCACGAGGGCGTGGATTGAAATTTTTGCGTCCGACATTGCTTCGTTGCTTATGCCGTGTCGCCCTCTTCACGAGGGCGTGGATTGAAATGCAAGGTGATTGATCTATGGCAGAGTATTATAACGTCGCCCTCTTCACGAGGGCGTGGATTGAAATATGTTACAAGCAAGTTTGTTAAACATTAGCGCATGTCGCCCTCTTCACGAGGGCGTGGATTGAAATTTGCGCTTCACCGCCATTACTGGTATGACATTATGTCGCCCTCTTCACGAGGGCGTGGATTGAAATATCAAGCCGGCAATAGTATTGATACATATATTAGGTCGCCCTCTTCACGAGGGCGTGGATTGAAATTATATTCCGTTTGTAATAAAAAGTAAAAGGGTAGAGTCGCCCTCTTCACGAGGGCGTGGATTGAAATTTTTATTGCCTTGTGTCAAATCCGCTACCGTCAAAGTCGCCCTCTTCACGAGGGCGTGGATTGAAATTCAGACGGCACAAAGCCGTTTGACTATGTTTACGAGTCGCCCTCTTCACGAGGGCGTGGATTGAAATGGGGTATGTTGAAGCTGGTTAGAGAGGAGAACAGGTCGCCCTCTTCACGAGGGCGTGGATTGAAATTCAGACGGCACAAAGCCGTTTGACTATGTTTACGAGTCGCCCTCTTCACGAGGGCGTGGATTGAAATAAACCGAGCGGAGCGGTTAATCTCCACAGAAAGAGTCGCCCTCTTCACGAGGGCGTGGATTGAAATATCAATTATCATCATATCAATGTTTATTTGTGTATGTCGCCCTCTTCACGAGGGCGTGGATTGAAATCTTTGCACCCTTTGACATACCCGCACACTTGATAGTCGCCCTCTTCACGAGGGCGTGGATTGAAATTCTTCCGCTCTTTGCTTTGCGGTGTACAACGCTCAGTCGCCCTCTTCACGAGGGCGTGGATTGAAATATCAACCGGGCTTATGTACAAGGGGCTGAATGCGGTCGCCCTCTTCACGAGGGCGTGGATTGAAATATCCAAGAACAAGATACAGGGTGTAGCTATGGAAGTCGCCCTCTTCACGAGGGCGTGGATTGAAATTATCAGAGCAAAGGATGGCAGTCAGACTACAGCTGTCGCCCTCTTCACGAGGGCGTGGATTGAAATGGCAGCAATCTCTCAAATTGGTACAACGAAGTCAAGTCGCACTCTTCACGAGGGCGTGGATTGAAATAGTTCTCAGCTGGGAAAAATGCTGATTGCTATTTAGTCGCCCTCTTCACGAGGGCGTGGATTGAAATCATCGGAATGCAAGGGAAACATCATAGAAATTAAGTCGCCCTCTTCACGAGGGCGTGGATTGAAATAGCTATAATTACGCTTAGCGGTCAAGATAAAGCGGTCGCCCTCTTCACGAGGGCGTGGATTGAAATATCAAGACGTACTCGTTCACTTCGCATTTGAACGTCGCCCTCTTCACGAGGGCGTGGATTGAAATGCGGATGGAAAATTACTATGACAAAAGCCGCCTTGTCGCCCTCTTCACGAGGGCGTGGATTGAAATCATTTTGGCACTGCGTCAAGTCCGCCGAGTTTGTGTCGCCCTCTTCACGAGGGCGTGGATTGAAATAGGCGTATATTATATATATCACCTCATACCACTGTCGCCCTCTTCACGAGGGCGTGGATTGAAATTTTCTGCCATGTCCGATGCGACTGTCACCGCAATTTTATTCAAAAGCATGGCTTGAAGTTGATGATATTCTGTTTCACAATCCGTAATTCATGCCGTTAGGAGATGAACAACATGGAAGAATTAAAAGAGCCTGTGAAAAATTCGGAATTGCATATAAACGCTCAGAACTGCCCTGAAGGTTGTTATGAAGAATTAGAAAAGTTAAAAAAGAATATCAATACGCCGATATTGAATCTAAGCATAAAGGTTTTCACGGACGAGATGACAGATCGGCAAAAGAACTTATGGATTTAACCATAGCTTTTCGTAAACGAATTAAAACCATAAGAGATAAATACAACGTTTAGCACATTTTAGAGAACGTTTCCGGCTGCCGAAAAGAAGATGCGGCAAACCACAAACATTTCGTCACAGCTTTTTATCGAATTTTTCGCCGGCAATAAAAATGCTTCTAAAAGCAAGAAAACGTAAACGAAAAATCAAGATCGGAGTAAGTTATATGTTTGATTATACGATTTGCAATGCACCTGATTCGGATATTTTTTTAAGGCAATGCAAGGCTTTGGAGAAAAACATTCCGGACTTGAAAAAGAGCGAAATACTAATAGATATAGATGGTTCACAAATCGCTGTCTATTTTAAAGACGGCAAAAAGGTGACGGTTCATAACAGTTACTATGTAGGTGCGGTTTATATTCAGTCAGAGTTCAATTTAACAACATTTTTCCCGACAAAAGAAAGAGGTGATAAGTAGTGAAACCATATATAGTCCAATTAGAAATCGATGACCGTAAATCTATTATATATTGCAAGGATGGGGCAATATACAAAGGGCGATGCATCGGTGATTGTATCGTTACAAATGATGACGGTGAAGATGAAGACGGTATTCGTTATCAAACTAATGACGGATATGAAATTCTTTTAATAGATGATGACATTGAATCCGTCAAATTTATTGATTAAGCACCATTTCAGGAGTGTTTTTCTTATGGTAAAAAGGAGATAGGGTTTACATATTAACTTTTAAACAGCACTTTCACGGTGCTGTTTTTTATATTACCCGTTTTACAAAAAAATCGTTATGGATGAAAAAACCACAACATCGGAGCCTTGCAAACGCCGAAATAGGCGTTGATACAGAGCATCTGGGCGATATAATTCAGAGTGCGTATATGCAGACGGTTTTCGATGTGACGAAGGGTGCGGATTACCGTGCGGCTTTTGATTTAATTCCCGAAAGCCGTGTGAAAGCTATTCTGTCTACTAACTGGAGCGGTCAGATGTTCTCCCAGCGTGTCTGGGATAACACAAACGCACTTGCAGACGGGCTGAAGCACGATATGCTTGTGGGCATTATGGCAGGAAAGTCCGAGCAGCATATGGCGGACGATATAATGAACCGCTGCGGTGCCGGCGCTTTCGAGGCACGCAGGCTTGTCCGGACGGAAACCACCTGCGTTGCGAATATGGCGGAGCTGTATGGCTACAAGGAGCTTGAGATTGACGAATACGAGTTTTCCGCCTGTCTTGACAGCCGCACAAGCGATCTATGCCGTGAGCTTGATGGTAAGGTGTTCAAGCGCAACAGCGCACAGGCAGGTGTAAATCTTCCGCCTATGCACCCGTTCTGCCGTTCTACAACGCTCCCTGTTCTGCCGAGCGAGGAGGATCTTGATAAAGAGCTTGCCGAACTGGGCGATGAGATAGGCGCAGATGTTGACTTTGACGAGTGGGAGCGGAACTTACAGCAGGGCGAGGACGGCAAGTGGCGATACGTTGCAGGAAGTGCGGGTAAAGTCAAAGCGGATAAACCGATGAGGTTTGCAGGGGATGGTGTTGACAAATCAAAGAAAAATGGTATAATTAACAACAGAAAATTAAGTATAAGTGATAGAATACTTGAATGGAATGACGAAGATAAAATTCTGGAATACAGTCCAGACGAAGTTGAAGCTGAATTGCTAAAAAGTGAAATTGGTCGAGAAGCTAATGAGTATATAGTCGATAATAATATAATCATTAATTTTGATTATTCACAGTTTTCGCTTTTTGATGAAGAACTCTGTTTAGGTGAAGTTATTTCTTCAAAAGATATAGCAATCTATCCCAATAATTGCAAAAGTGTATCAGCTTTAGCAAAAACAATAATTCACGAAGTAGAGCACTTAAAAATTAACAGTGATTATAACACTCAAAAAGAAGAAGTAAGGTGTAAGTTGGCTGAAATAAAGCATACTAAGAATAATTATGATTATTCTGATATAAGGAGAACCATTACAGAAGTGAAAAAAATAAATGGATACAACGGAATGTCTTGGAGGTAATTTATGAACTATAGTTCTTATTCAGAATTTGCAATTAAACGTAAAGAACTGTATGAAGGAAAAGTAACCAAAATCCCATGTCCTGAATGTAGTGGCGGCTATATAAGCAAAAGTAATGCTCCTAAAAAAAAGAGCAATAATACATTTTACTGCGATAAATGCAACATGAAAATTATTGTTAATTGACCGCAAGTGTCCGAATGAATTAAACTTTAACCGCCCACAGCAGTGAGCGGTTTTCTTATACCCGTGTGCAATCAATTGCACTTGACTTGAACACCAACTTCACAAAAACAGCCGTTTTTTGTGAAGTTCGGCGCAGATCAGAACCAAACTTAATAATTTTACCGCCCCTTTTGGAGCGGTATTTTTATACCCAAAAACAATTTATTCCGAACGTTGTGGGCAATGAACACAGTGGGCGGAGAAAGGACAGAAACATGAACAACAGAAGAATTTTCATCGGCTTACAGCACTTCGCAGAAGGCGATGGGGACGGTGGCGCAAGCGCAACAGCGCACAGGCAGGTGTAAATCTTCCGCCTATGCACCCGTTCTGCCGTTCTACAACGCTCCCTGTTCTGCCGAGCGAGGAGGATCTTGACAAAGAACTTGCCGGGCTTTACGACCCTAAGACAAAGCAGATATACACGCCGAATACCGACAGTCACGCTAAAATTGATGATGCGGGCTTGCAAAGCGGCGATGAGGGTGATATAATAACAGAAAAGCGTCAAAAGTCCGGTAAAGGCAGAGGCGGAAATCCATATCACGCCGCAAACGGTAAGTTTACAAATGCGCCGGGCGGGAAAACAAGAGAGAAAATCAAGGAAATCAAGGTTAATGATGATGGCACGGTAACAACCGTTTCGGAGGTATTGCCTAAAACAAAATATGCGCCGTCACCGCAGAGAAATCACAAAGGCGTACAAGTGAGCCAAAACAGATACGGTAAATTGTGTTCAGCATTTAAGGAACGCTATCCTAACGCTACCAAAGGCTCAAAAGGCGTAATTTACGACGATAAGTATGCGTATAAAGCTGAAGCGGATGATAAAGGCGGAATCATTATAACTCATAAACGAATATTGAAGTAGGTGACAGGCAGATGAATAAAAGTAAATTTGAAAAATATAACACTCCTTTTCAGCGATTGTTACGAAATATGTTTGCTGATAGTATAAAAGACGAATGGAAAACGAATGAAGAAAGAGACTTATTTGATAAATTTTTCTTTTTGCTCGGTGCGGCGGAACAGTACGAGGTTGAAGAGGAAATGACTGAGTATATTAAGGTTCATCCTGATGTAACTATTGACGAACTGGACGATTATTTCGAAGAAATTGTTCCTCCGGGCTTACCTCCCTGCGCTTCTGAATGGGAAGATGACGAGGACGAAGAATGAAGCTGAATTATGATTGCGTCCGCAGTGTACTGCTTGCCGTTGAAAAGGCTGAAATGATAGACGAAAATTTATCCTTGACACCGCTTAAAGTCTTTGAGCTATTTGACGGGTTGCCGGAATACAAAGACAACGAGATACTTTACACCGTTGAGAAGCTGAAAGAAGCCGGCTATATAAATGCCACAATTCAATTTGCGGCAGGTCACTATATTGACGGGTTTATCAGCAGTATCACATACAGCGGTCACGAATACTTAGACAATATCCGTGACCCTAAAGTGTGGAGAAAAGTAAAAAGCGTGCTTGCTAAAGCAGGTGCAACCACACTGCCGCTTATTTCACAGGCGGCGCAAATGCTTATCGGCAGTCAGCTGACTGTAAACTGAATATGACGACCGCTCTTTAAGGGCGGTTTTCTTATACCTGTGTGCAATTGATTGCACAAAACTTAATAATTTTACCGCTCCACGAGGGCGGTATTTTTATACCTGAAATATGAAAGTGAGGTTTTTAAACATGAACAAAATTAAGAAAGTTATTATTGCCGCAGTCGGTGTTTTACTGCCAGCGGTTCTTCTGTGTGGTTGTACCGAAGCGAGTAGAGTAACATACAATGTGCAGAAAGAAGCTGATAATTTCAATGTCACAAGGCGGCTGTCGGTTATAAACGCAAGAAGCGATAAACCTGTACTTGAAATTATCGGCAACTTTTCTCTTTCAAACAACAGCAAGAATGAGCTGGTTGTAACAATAGAAACAGCTCCAAATGTGTATAAAGTTGATTATGTGTATCTTAACGACTGGACAATGTACACTGTAGAAGATGTAAGTGGAGCATACGTTGACAAATATCATTACGAGATCAATTTTTTGCCTGAAATGATTGTGCCGATTACATTCACAAGCAAAGACTGATAATTTTACCACTCTGCAAAGAGCGGTATTTTTATACCCACAACACAGAAAGGAGTGATAAAAATGAAAATCGAAATCCGTTCCGCTGATCTTATGCACATCAGCGGATATGTAAACGCTGTCGAGCGTGACAGCAAGCAGCTGCCTGCATCAATGGCACCGGGTATGACAACTCCGTTTGTCGAGCGTATCGTAAGCGGTACGTTTGCAAAAAGCCTTAAAGATCATCCAAAGGTTGAGTTGAGGTTCAATCACAGCAAGGTGCTTGACACTACAGACGGAACGCTTAAACTGCGTGAAGATAGCATAGGACTTCATGCAGAAGCCGACATCACCGACAGAGAGGTAATCGCAGAGGCGAGAGCAGGACATCTGACAGGGTGGAGCTTCGGCTTTTCGGGAGCACAGGCGCACATTGAGCCATGTGACGAGGGTGTACAACGCAGAATGATTACGGGATTGACACTGCACGAGGTGTCAATCCTCAACCGCAACCCTGCTTACATCGCAACGTCAATAGAAACGAGGGGCGAGGAAACGACCGTGACGGAACAGCGCAGTGCCGGAAACGATACGGTCGAGGTAACAGGTGAAATCCGGGAGTTTATCCCCGATTACAGCAAGGAAATAGAAATTTTACAGCTTATGTCGGATTACTCCGACGGAAAGGAAACAGTATGAATTTAAAAGCACTCATCGAAAAGAGAAATGCTCTTATCGCCGATATGAAGTCACTCTGCGATAAGGCTACAGCAGAAACAAGAGCGATGACAACAGAGGAGCAGACAGACTATGACGCTAAGAAGGCGGAAGTCGAGGCACTGAACAAGACAATCCGCTCAATCGAGGAGCAGAACGCTCTTAATCTGAACTCTGCAAAGTCAGACGGCACAGCAACCGACAAGGAGCAGGCGGAAACAAGAGCATTTGAAAATTATCTGCGTACAGGCCAGATAGTCGAAACAAGAGAAGATGTCAATCTGACAAAGGGCGATAACGGCGCAGTCATCCCAGCAACTATCGCAAACAAGATAATCCGTAAGGTTATCGACATCTGCCCTATCTATCAGATGGCAACGAGATACACGCTTGCAGGTACGCTCTCGATTCCCTACTACGACGAAGAAACGCAGGCTATCTCAATGGCATATGCTACAGAGTTTACGGACCTTGCAAGCACATCGGGTAAGTTCCTCAGCATTGAACTCAAGGGCTATCTTGCAGGTGCGCTCTCTAAGGTTTCAAGAAGCCTTATCAACAACTCGCAGTTTGACATCGTTTCATACGTTATAAACGAGGTTTCGATTGCAGCGGCAAAGTGGATTGAAAACCAGCTTATCAACGGCACAGCAAGCAAGATAGACGGTCTTGCCGCAGGCGTTACACAGGTGGTAACGACCGCATCGGCGACAGCTATCACGGCAGATGAGCTTATCGACCTGCAGGAAACAATCCCCGACGTATATCAGGATAATGCCTGCTGGGTAATGAACAAGGCTACAAGAACCGCTATAAGAAAGCTCAAGGACAACGAGGGCAGATATATCCTTAATCCCGATGCAACGGCAAAGTGGGGCTATACGCTGTTCGGCAAGCCTGTATACACAACCGACAGCGTATCGGCTATTGCTTCCGAAAAGACAGCTGTCTACTACGGCGATATGAGCGGCCTTGCAGTTAAGACCTCCGAGGACGTGTTTATCCAGATACTCAACGAAAAGTACGCAACACAGCACGCTGTCGGCGTTATCGCCTGGGTGGAGATTGACGCAAAGGTCGAGAACGCTCAGAAGATAGCCGCCCTTAAAATGAAGAAGGCAGGAGGCTAATAACCTATGACAGTAAAGGCAACGACCAACTTTTCAGGCACCGTCAGTATGGCAAAGGGCGAGGAACGTGAGCTCCCTGCCGGTCCTGTGCTGAACGACCTGCTCTCCTGCGGGTACATAGTGCCTGTGGACAAGGAGGAGAAAAGTGAAGCTAAGCGAGGTAACAAGCGCAAAGATTAAAGCATTCTGCGGTGTCAGCGATGACGAGGACGGAATGCTTGAAATCTGTGTCGGAGCGGCGAAATCCTATATCAAGGGCTATACGGGGCTTGACGATGCGAAAATAGACGAATATGAAGACATCACGGTGGCTTACTTAGTGCTTATAAACGATATGTATTCTTCCCGTGACTTCTCGTCCGACAGAGCGTCGCAGAACCCCGTGACCGCTCAGATACTCGCCCTGCACAGCATAAATCTGCTGAACGGAGTGAATGAGAATGACATTTAACAGAAAAATCACACTCATATCCTCCGAGCAGAAAAACGGCTCGCAGGGCAAAGCGGACAGGGCGGTAAAGACCGTATACGCAAAGGTTTCCGAGCCTGGCGTAACGGCAAAATATGCCGCCGAAACGGCGGGATACAAGTCGGAACTTACGGTGTATATTTGGAGACGTGAATACAGCGGTCAGTCTGTCGTACAGATTGACGGCAAGCGGTATCACGTCGAAACAACCGGAGCGGCCGACAGCGACCTGCATATAAAGCTGATACTGGCGAGAGGAGGCTGACAATGATAACAGAAAAGATTGATTCGGCACTCTCGGCGGTATTTGAGCATTTTTACAGCTATATGCCCGAATTTGAGGACGGCGAAGAACCGGAGAAGTATGCGGTGTACAATTTATCGTACAGGGATACGTTCTTCAGCTCCGGCAGGGCAAATATACGGCAGTATTCCTTGTCTGTGAGCGTATTTTCGCCACAGGCAGACATTGAGCTGTATGACAAAACGCAGACGGCGATAGAGAATGTAGGCGGTATATTTACCGGCACTACCGATCTGTCGCAGTTTGATGTTTATCCCAACAGAAAAATTTTAGTCATGGAGTTTACGCTCTATGAGGAAAGGACATAACTATGGCAAAAGTAATACAGGGTACAGATCGTAAGTCTGCTGTATGCACCAAGCGTTTTGCGTATGCGCCGCTGACAACGGATAACGCCGATACGCTGGCATACGGTGACGTGACCGAGATCAAGGATATACTTATCACAACAAAGTACACTCCTAAGATGAACAGCGCATCGCAGTATGCGAGCGGCGTTGAGGTTGACAGCTATGTAGCTAAGGCAGGCGGTACGCTTGACGTAACAATTGTGAACACAAACTCCGCTGACGAGGTGGCACTTTTCGGTGCAAAGGTAAATACGTCAACAGGCGTGCTTGAAAGCGGCAAAGACGATGTTGTACCCGATGTAATGTGCATCTACAGCACTATGACATCAGACGGCAAGATAAACCTGTATAAGTTCCCCAAGTGCAAGTTCACTTCGCAGGGCGAGAACGTACAGACGACTGATGAGAACGGCGTAACATTCAATAGCCTTGCACTGCAGGCAAATTACAAGGCGCTTATCAACACAGGCGTTGATATGTACTGCGTAAAGGGTCTTGATCCCGTTACAGACAAGGCAAGCATTGACGCATGGTTTGCGACCGCTTCGGGCGTTATTGTAGCTGAAGCGTAAAAAAGTACAGATATGACGGGGCAGGAAACTGCCCCGAAAATTATCTACAGGTGAAAAATGGAACTGATATTAAGATACATAGAACTGCTTGATTTATGCCGCAGTGAACTTTACGATACGTTCCTTGCGGATATAGAGGAAAAATGCCTTGAAGAGATAGGGATACTGCTCAGGTATAACCATAACCACGATCCGCACACAGGCAGATTTACAAGCGGTAACGGGGTTGATAACGGTAAAAAAGATGTTGACAAATTGACAGAGAGTAGTATAATAAATTATGCAAAAGCTACCGATGTTTTCGAGTTGTTCAATAATTCTGAAAATTCTAATTTTGAATTGCAGAATGTAGTTGATTTAATGGAAAAATCCAGTGTCGGTAGAGATGCTTTGGCTAAATTATCAGAAAAAGGTGTCAAACCGATCTTCGATTATTCTGAAGTGCGTCATACTAACAGGGGAATGCAACAAGGAAAATCCATCAGGCTGTATGCGCGTAATATTGCAAATGAAAGAGTGGCCGCACAGACGGTGATACACGAAACTACACATTTATATTATGGCATAGGCCAAAACCAATGGGCCGAAGCTGTCTGTTTTGCAAAAGAAAAAATGTTTATAACAGGCAGGCCTTTAACAGTTGCAGAAAAACGATATATAGTAAAACTTGCCAAAGACAATTATCCCGAGTTTAAGTGGAAGAAAGGTGGATATATAAATGGAAAGCGGCTATGAACTCATAGAACGGTTAAGAAAAGGCGAAAAGATCAAGTGCACAGATTGCCAAAAAGGATATTATACCACTAACACAGAAGATGTTTCGACTGCTCGTGAATTTCGATGCAATAAATGCAATAGTGTGTTAAGAATATCGCCAAACATTACAGTTGAGTGATTGTGCTTGATTTTAACTTGCACGGCCCAGATATCACGTTAAACAAACGGCTTAACAAAGCCAAATGTTAACTTGTAAAAAATAATAATTTCACCGCTCTTAAAAAGGGCGGTATTTTTATACCTCAAAAGGAGTAACAATGTTCACAGAACTTTTAAACAAGAAAATTTACATCACAGATACTTTATATCTGCGATATGACATAAAAGCGTTTATCGAAGCGGAAGAAAAGGGTATCAGCCCGTTTGAGCTGACTTTCCCTCTGCCGCTTGACTACATCAGAGCGGGACTGAGATGTTGCTTTGATGAGCTGGGGTTCAGCTCGGCACAGCGTTCCGAAATAGTGTCCGACCTAACAACACAGTTATCACAGGAATACCTGCAGGACAGGGTACTTGCCGCTACGACTGCCGCACTTCCTGCGCCGATAGTGGGAAGTAAGCCGACAGAAGAAAAGCCCGACTTCAAGAAGCTCCGCAGTCTGTTTATAGATATTATGGGACGGACGGAGGAAGAATTCACATATTCCACGCTGTATGAAATAACGGACAGATGGAACGACTACGCAACGTTTATGGGGTACAAAGCCCCGACAGAGAGGTTTGTACAGTATGACGATTAAAGACAGCCGTGCGTACAAATACGCCGTGTGGGCATCGCAGGACAACTCCGGTAAGGTCGGAAGATACGTCAGAAAGCAGTGCGCCGAATGGCTTAAAGCTGTCGATGACGGTTATGTAGATGTTCAGGAATGGAACAAGATAACCGCACTGCTCAAAGCCATACAGCACCCGGACTTAGGCCGTGATATGTACTCATCGCTTGAAGATTACAGCCTGCTTTTTATCTATGCGGTGCTTTGCACGAAAACTGACGGGAAGCTGTATTACAGCACGGGACTGCTCGAAATCGCTCGAAAGAACTACAAGACGTTCACAGCGGCGGTAATATTCATCATCGGTATGCTGACATTGCCGCGCTTTTCCCGTCTGTTCTCTGTAGCTCCCGACCTTAAGTTGTCAAGCGAACTTAAGGTTGCTATCAAGAAAATTATAAAATCCTCTCCGCTGCTTGAAAAGCATTTCAAGATTATGCGGTCCGAGATCAGATGCTTGATGTGTGATACGGAGTATACTCCGCTTGCTTATAGTAAAGATGGACTTGACGGTAAACTGGCTCACCTGTTTCTTGCCGATGAGGTTGGCGCAATGGACAGCTATCCTATTGAAGCAATGCGTTCTTCACAGATTAACCTTAAAAGCAAGCTCGGTATACTGATCTCTACACAGTACCCGAATGATGATAACGGATTAAAGGACGAAATCGACATAGCAAAGAAACAGCTTGACGGGGTGTACATCTCCGGTAAGAGATATTTTGCGTTACTGTATGAGCCTGATATAGAGATCGTCCCAGACTGGAAGACGAATGATAGCGTGCTTTTACAGTCGAACCCTGTAGCTGTGGATAATGCGGATCTGTTCTCGGAGCTTAAGGACAGTCGTCAGCTTGCCGTGCTGTATGAAAACAAGCGTGAGAACTTCCTCTGCAAGCACTGTAATATTCAGTATAAGGGCATAGGTAGTGAGGGTTATGTTGACCTTATATCCGTGCAGAACTGTTCGCAGGACGTGCCTGACGAATTCTGGCGGGGTAAGATAGTCTATCTCGGACTCGACCTCTCTCAGACAGAGGATAATACGGCGCTCGCTATGATATGCTATCACGAGGGCAGGATATATGTTAAATCAGTAGCGTTTGTTCCAGCGGAAAAGGTGGAGGAAAAATCGGTAAAGGAGCATGTCAATTACAAGACGCATATTGCAAACGGTGATTGCTTTGCGTGCGGCGATTACATCATAGATTACGGCTTTGTCGAGAATTACATACTGGCGCTGCAAGAAAAGTACGGCGTTATAATAGCTCAGCTCGGCTTCGACCGTTGGAATGCGCTCTCCACAGTGCAGAAGCTCGAAAGCGCCGATGATCCGATAGAGTGCGTAGAGATACGACAGCATTCAAGCGTGCTTCACGCTCCGACTAAGTGGCTCAAAGAGCAGATACTCACAGGAAATGTCGTTTTTGCAAAGAATGAACTGCTTGAAATAAATTTCAGCAACGCACGCTGTACAGAGGACACAAACCTGAACAAGTACGTTAATAAAAAGCGTTCTGCTGGCAAGGTCGATATGGTGGTGTCGCTGATAAATGCGGTGTATCTGCTTCAGCAGGAGATACTCAACGGCGATTGCGGCGTGTTCGTGCAATATTGACAATGTTCTCCGCTTGCTGTATAATGTAGGCAGAAAAGGAGGAAATACTTATGTATTTGAAATTGTTGACTACTGATTACGCAACCACTACCACGAATGGTATACTTATTTTGATTATGCTGCTTATATGTGCGGCTGGTGTCTATTGCTTTTATCGCTTAATAAAACGTAGCAAATTAAACAAACAGTATATTGAAGAAAGTGGTTACAAAGTCACAGATGAATTGGGTGATCTTAAAGTAGATAAAAATAATTCTGTCTGGTGGGTAAAAAACTATTTTGGTGAGCCTAAAATTCGCAACTTCAACGAAGTAATTGACTATGAGCTTGTTGTAAATGACAACACTGTTAAAGGAAAAGGCGCATTTTCAAGGGCTGTTGCCGGTGGATTACTATTCGGCGGTGTTGGAGCGGTGGCAGGAGCTTCAACAGCAAAACGGGTAACTGTTGTTACGGCACTATATATCAATGTGTATCTGAAAGACGGCACACTTGAAAGAATAAACTTCATTAACACCGCAACTAAAGCAGATTCTTTTACATATAACACGATGAAGGATTGTGCTGAAAAAGCCAGTGCTTTGTTTACGGCTATGATTGCGGACAATGAAAGCAAAAACGCCTCTCCTGCTTCGACTATAAGTGCGGCAGATGAGATAGCAAAGTACAAAAAACTGCTTGATGACGGCGCAATAACCGAAGAAGAATACAATGCGAAGAAAAAGAAGTTGATGGAAATATAACAAGGGATTAAGCTCAAAACTGAATAAATCATCCACTCCGAAAGGGGTGGATTTTTTATACCCAAATTTCTGAAAGGAGCGATAAAATGTCCGATGATTTATTTACTCTTGATTTATCCGGAATGGACCTTAAAGATCTCATTCAAATAGTAAACGAAATGGATAGCAAACTGAACAACAAAATCATCCCCGAAATTCTTGAAGAAGTCGGCGATGAACTGATAGACGAAGAACGGCGAATGCTGCAGGGCAGGTCGAATAAAGACGGATCTCCGACAAAGCTCAGCGGTCTGTTGTCAAAGCAGATAACGAAAACAGGCAAGCTGTACAAAGTAAAAGCCGGGTATGACACAGCTACAATTAAAGCACATCCTGAAAGCGTAATTATCGAGTTTGGCAGACCGGGCAAGAAAAGCCGCAAGAAAGGCGGCAAGGATAAGCTCGGCAGAAAGATAGGCGCTGTGCAGGCATACTCGCACATCAGAGCGGCGCTTATATCAAAAAAAGAAGCAATCACGGAGCTTGCGGAAAACCGCTTCCGTGATGAAATAGAAGAACTGTGGGAAAAGGGAGGTAAAAAATAATGGCACAGGAACTTACTGCGAATTTCGGGGCGAACAGTACGAAATTTTCTAAGGGCGTACAGGAAATAAAAGCCCAGCTCACCGAGCTTAACAAAGCACTTGAACTCAATAAGCAAGCCGTTGCAGACACAAACAAAAAAGCTAAGGAATACGAAAAAGAGCTTGATCAGCTGAAAACAGCCGAAAAAGAAAACGGCACAGCTACAAAAGAACAGAAAGCCCGGATGGCAGAGCTTGAAAAGGAGATTGACAAGGCACGCACCAGAGCCGCACAGCTTAAAGCTGAACAGATCGACTTGAAAACCGGGCTTAAAGAAACCACAAGCGAGTTGAAAAAGCAGAAGTCAGGCGTTTCCGGTGTTTCCGATGAGATGAAAAAGATGAAAACGCTGATAACCGGCTTTATTGCGGCTTACGGCGGTAAAAAGCTTTGTGAACTGCTGATAGGCTCGAATGACGAAATGGAGCAGTATACAACCTCGCTTGAAGTTATGCTCGGTTCTGCGTCAAAAGCATCAGCAATGATAGAGAAAATGCGAGACTTTGCCGCAAAAACGCCGCTTATGCTTGAAAATGTAATCTCCGGCGGTTCGCTTCTGATGAGCTATGGTGTGGATGAAAGTAATCTGATTGACACTATGACAAAGCTCGGTGACCTTGCACGCGGAAACGCCGAGAAAATGGACAGAATAACGCTTGCCTACGGTCAGATGCTTGCAAAGGGCAAGGTTACAGGCGAAGAACTTATGCAGATGACGGAGGCAGGTGTACCGCTTCAGACAGCACTTGCCGAAAGCATAGGCGTGACAGGTGAAGAATTTTCCAAGATGGTTTCCGCAGGCAAGGTCGGCATAGACGATCTGAACAAGGCTATAACTGGGCTTACAACAGGCAACGGAAAGTTTGCGGGAATGATGGAAAAGCAGTCAAAGACTATGCAGGGTATGCTCAGTACCTTGCTGGATAACATATCCGAGTTCTTCCGCAAAATGGGCGAGGGCGCTTTCGGAGAAGTAAAATCTGCACTGCAGGAAGCGTCCGATCTTTTAGCAGAATGGGAGGAGGATGGAACGCTCGACAGATGGGCACAGGGAGTAGGCGTACTGATGAAAAACCTAATCGCTTTCCTGAAGCAGGCTATCTCTGTAGGGCTTGACTTCAAGGAAGCAATAATAGCGGGGGCTGTGGCTCTCGGCACGTTTAAAGTCGCTATCGGAATGGGTAATGTCATAAGTGCAACAGTAGCGGCAGTAAAGAGCTTTACAACTGCGACAAAGGTAGCAACAACGGCGCAGGCGGCTTTCAATGCTGTCGGTGCGGCTAATCCGTATGTGCTGCTAGGCTCCCTTGCCCTTGCGGCGGTAAGTGCCATCGGGGGCGCGTTCGCCATGTCGGCAGGAAATGCAGCGGACAGTGTGGATAAGCTGCACAGCAGTATAGGCAGTATGGCGTCAGAAGCGCAGTCGTTTGTTGATGAGAACAAGAAATTATCGCAGATTATCAGCGATTATAAGAATATATCGGAGAGCAGTGCCGATGTAACAACCAAAGCCGAACAGCTGAACGCTATTCAGCAAACTTTGAATGCAACCTTCAGCGATTCGGCAAGCAATATTGATTTAGTCAACGGCAAATATGAAGAACAGCTGAAATTGTTGAAAAACTTATCCGAAGACCAAAAAAACCGTGAAATTAACCGTATAAAAAAAGACCTTGCAACGTCTTCGAAAGAGATAAAAGAAATAGAAGGCAATTCGTTTACATTTGATTTTCAGTATACGGGCAAGTCCAAAGATATTCTGGACGAGCGTATCAACAGCTTGATGGAAAAATATAATACCAATCCCGCCTTCGCTAAAATCAACATACCTTTCGGTATGACCGCCGAAAGTGGCAGCTTCAGCACTCTGATTCAATATGCTGATATTGATGAGCAGATTGATATATACCAAAGTCTGAAGGACGCTATTCTTGAAACAGGCGAGGCTAACGGAGAATTATCCGATACTTATGATACAGTATTTGACAGGCTGAAAGAATTGCAGGATATAAAAAATAATAATGATTCCCTTAAAGATTCGCTTGCCGCACTCACTACCGCCACCGATGGAAACGCCGCCGCAACAGAAACCACAACTAAGAAAACCGAAGAAAACACCGAGACCAAAAACAATAACATAAAAACCACCGAAGAACTTGCCGACAGCACATCGACACTCGTCAAGAATCTTAACGAACTGGCTTTTGCCTACGCAGAGCAGGGGAAGAACGGCAATATATCCTATGACACTATGCTGAAGCTTATAGACGCAGGGTATACGCAGTGCATAAGCCTGGACAACGAAACGGGCAAGATAAAGCTGAACACAGAAGCGTACAAGGAGCTTGCAAAGGCAAAGCTTGCTTCACAGATAGCGGAGTACGACGCTAAAATCGCCGAATCAGACGACTATCAGAAAAAGTACGATGAAGCCTTTAAGGCAAATGATGCCGCAGGTATGGCGAAATACTCAAAGCTGCTTATCTCTGCCGAAATAGAGGGCGATACCGATAAGCTCAAGCGTGACGCACTAAAGGCAATGTATGACAACTTCGATACCTATATGGAAGCTGGTAGTTTCAGCGGTTCGGGCAGTTCTTCATCATCAAGCAGTTCCGATAACGAGTTTAAGAAAGCTTCGGAGGCATACAAGACCGAAGCAGATAAAAAAATCGCCCTCATAAAGCGTGAACTTGAAGCAAAGAAAGAGCTTCGTGACGCTACGATAAAAGCGATTGACGATGAAATCGAAGCCCGCAAGCGTTTGAATGAGGACAACGACCTCGAAAAGCAGATAAACGAAGTTAAAGCACAGCTTAAATACAGTCAGCTTGACGAATTCTCCCGTGAGCAGATGGAGAAAAAGTTACAGGGATTGTACGATGATAAGGCGGAAAAGGAATGGCAGAGGAACGCACAGGCCCGTAAGGATGCCGCAAACGCAAAGTATGAAAGCGAGCAGAAAAGCTACAACAATCAGATCAGCGCAATTAACGAAAGCTTGAAAACCGTACAGCAGATAATGTCGGCTATGGCTGACGGCTCAAAAACCGTTGAAAGCATAGTCAATAACGACAATACACGGAATAACACGGCGAACGTTAACCTTATCGGTACGGCTCTGACAATGGCTCAGATAACAAAGGCGGTCAAGGACGCACTGATGGACGATATTGTAATCAGATAGGAGAAAAGTATGGAGAAAATCACATTTTCAACCGTTCTCGGCACGGCGGTGACTATCGATGATGTTAATACATCATCTGACGCAGACGGATACATACCGCTCCACCTGCTTAGCTTTGAGGGAAATGCTCTCGGATATAAGCACGACAGCTCGGAGCGTGTCGGCTTTGACGGAGCGGGTTTTTACGGAGCAAAAGCAAATATCCGTACTATCACCGCAGAAATCGCTCTGCTTCCTCGCAGCGGAAAGCCGGCTACGATGTACGAGCTTCGCAGAAAACTCCTGCGGTACTTTCCCGCCGGTGTTGAAGGTACGCTGAAATACACGAACAGCGCCGGCAAGACATATCAGATTGAGGGGGTTGTCAGTGAGTTGCCTGCGGTAGAACGGCAGGCAGGTGTGCTGTGCACAGCGAAAATATCGATACTGTCATACGTTCCGTTCTGGCGTGTAAAAGCGGGAGATGTGGAAGTATCGGCAACTGCAGGAAAAACGCAGTCGGTAAATTTCACAGCGCAGACGGAGGATAAAGTGCCGGCTATGCTCAGCATAACGGCAACAGCTGCCATGACGGGTACCGATACGCATTCGGCAATAATTACGCTTTCGGGGCGTGAAATGCCTGTGTCGTACAACAGCATGAGCGTCTACGGCAAAGAGCCACAGGGGACATACAAAAGCGCCACAGGAGAGCTTCAGCTGACAAAATACCTGAGCACAAGTGATGTGATAAACATTGACTGGGGACTTCTTGGCAAGGTGTATATACCGTATTCTCAACGTACCGGTATTGACCTGATAAAGTCAACATCGCAGTATATTTATCCCGGCAATAACACTTTATCGGTAAAGAACATTGCAACAGCAGGCACGATAAAAGCAAAGCTGGTGCGTTTTGATTATGTAAGGAGTATCTGATGATAGTTAGAGTATACGATTTTTTATCGGTAAAGAAGCCAAAGTTCTCGCAGAATCTCGTCGGTATCGTATCTGATATTGAAAGTTTCAAGTATACACGCAGAGCATACGACATCGGCAGTTTCGAGATGACAATACCTACACATGCTGATGAAGCCGGATGTATACAGCCGGACCGTATGCTGATAGTCGGGGAAAAGCTCGGTCAGACATATATAGCAAGCGATCCGACAAAGCGTATAGTAAAAGGAACGTTTCTTTATGTTACAGACATTGAGAAGAAGGACGATAAGATAGCCGTCACCGGATACGACTTAAAGTATCTGTTTGCGCTTCGTGTCACGCTTTTTCCAAAAGAAGAACAGGACAAGGGAACATACGGCTATTATGTCACAAGTGGCACGACATTTTCGTGTATCTCGGACATCGTCAACTACAATATCGTTAATGCTACAGACAGCGACAGACAGATATACGGTATGTTCGGTATAACGATGCCCGTTGACCAGATTAACGCAGACCCGCCGCTTACAGGCATACAGGATGACCGCTACATGACACGTCTTGAGCCTGTCAGCACAGCAATTTTTAATCTGCTAAAAAACTGCAAGACGCATTTTTACGATATGCGGCTGATTATAGATGATAATGCGGAAGACGGTGACAACTACAATCCGCACATGGAGTCAAGCGAGGATAAGCCTGTTATCATCATAGACGAGAGCAGGTATAACATAAAAAGTTATACACGCAAGGACGGAACATCGGCATACAAAAACGCTATATATGCCGTAGTCGGTAGTGGTGATGATGTCACGGTAAAATGCGTGAAGCGCCCCGATGATACCGCAAGCGGAGTAAAACGCAAAGAGGTTGTGCTTGATGTCGATACCGACAGTGTAGCCGAGATAGACAGATACGCACTTAAGGCAGCGGAAGAATATGTAATATCCGATGATTTTGAGATAGAACCGCTGTTTATGGATGATGAAACCGAACCTGAGCTTGCACAGAAGGTATCTATCCGCATTGACGGAGTGGAGTACGAAACGGTCATAACTGAAATTACAGACGAGTACGCAAACGGCAAGCATACGCAAAGCTATGTCTGCGGTGACAAAAAGCTGAAAGTGCTTAATGTGCTGAACAAGGCAACGGCAGGAAATACGCAGAAAATCATAAACAACAAAATTACTACCGGTAATGCCGGCGGTGTCGGAAAGTTTACCAACGCAGATAAAAACTGTGAGGTGTTCAACGACTACAAAAACAATGTTGCATCAGCGTACTATTCTCATGCCGAAGGGTATAAGACTACGGCAAGCGCACCGTACAGCCATGCGGAAGGGAGCAACACTGTAGCGTCAAATCCGTCCTGTCATGCCGAAGGGACAGGCTGTGTGGCGAGCGGTCAGAGCTCGCACGCAGAGGGCGAGAATTGCCGTGCAACAGGCAGTTATTCTCATGCCGAGGGTCATAATACGATTGCGAGCGGTATCGGTTCTCACGCTTCCGGCTGGGGTACGGTGGCAGGAGATGAAACGTTCGCAATAGGAAAGTGGAATAAAACAAGCAAAGGATTGTTCGTTGTAGGTAACGGACATGATTCATATTACGGAGCAAGCAGATCGGACGCTCTGGTACTTGACAGTGGTGGTAATCTGCATATATCCGGAAAGCTGACGGCTGACGGGGGTGTCGGCTATGTGCTTCCCTCTGCAACCGCCGACACGCTCGGCGGTGTTAAGATAGGCGATAATATATCGGTAACGGCTGATGGGGCTATCTCGGTTAATCTGTCGGCATACCTGAAAAACACGGATATAGCGGACTGGGCAAAAGCTGAAAGCAAGCCTGCGTATACGGCAAGCGAAGTCGGACTTGGCAATGTAGACAACACTGCAGATATAGACAAGCCTATATCGACAGCGACACAGATGGCACTTGACGGCAAGGATTACCTCAAAGCTACAGAAATAACCGGACAGACTATTGATTTAAACGATATTACGCTGAACACGGCATCAGACAAGGGCAAAAGCAGACGGTATTTTTGCACATCGGCATCTGCACAGAATATATCAAACCGTCCCGTGTCTGCAAATGAGCCTTTTGAGCTTACTGTTGACAATATCCGCTATGTAAATGCCGACGCATATAACAGCGTCCAAAGGTACACGTCCGCTACCAGAAAGCGGTCGTACACACGCTGGTGTGACGATAATATATGGCGAGCATGGATGTGCGATACGGATATAGTTATATATGGCACTGTAACGTCAGAATTGCCCAAAAGTTTTGACTATGCCACATACGGCGAAGGTTACAATCAGGTAGAGATTGAGCCGTACTATGACAACAACGCAAGCCCTATCAGAAACCGTATTGTTTTGACGTTGACAAGTGCTACATTCTACGACAGAGATGTGCTGACAGTCGGCGATTCTGTCGAGCATCTGAAAATCGAGAACGGCACCGTTACGATGTCATTGACAGGAACAAAAACCCTGTCATTTATGATAAAATACACAAACAAGAGAGCGTAGGTGATGAAAATGCAGATATTTCCGGATGGAACGTTTGTCCTCGGTGGCATCGAAACTGAGGACGCAGTAATGGAGGGCGCAAGAATTATCCCGGATGACAGTGAGGAAGCGCTCGCAATACTCGCAAAGCAGGGAAAAGAAGAAGCAAACAGCGCCGAATAGGCAGAAAGGAAAAGTTATGGAAAAGTTAAGTAGTGTTTTCGGGGCGATAGTGGCAACTATCGGCGGTGTGATTGGCTGGATATGGGGCGATTTTACGCCCTTGCTTGCCGCTCTGATCGTGTGCATGGTGCTTGATTACATATCCGGTGTTGCGTGTGCAATTGTCAGAAAAGATGTGTCAAGCGAGGTCGGCTTCAAAGGCATAGTCAAGAAGATACTGATTTTAATGCTTGTAGGTGTTGCACACGTCCTTGATGCGTATGTACTGAACAGCACTCCTGTATTACAGTCAGCGGTGACAATGTTTTTTATCGCAAACGAGGGCATATCGCTCGTGGAAAATGCGGCAGGGCTTGGCATACCGATACCAAAGAAAATGCTTGAAGTGTTAAAACAGTTGAAGCTTAAGGGCGACAGCACCGAGAAAAACGAAAGCGAGGAAAAATAGTATGAGCGGAAAGTATAATTTTAAGTGTCATGTGCTGGAAAGCAAGTCAGAGTATTGCACAGCCGATTACGGCACAAGAGAGCCGTCTTACAGCACACATCACGGTATGGATTTTATCAATGACGCAGGCCACGCTTGCAATGCAATTGCGGTAGCAGACGGTGAGGTTGTAGCTGTGCAGGATTTTGTTGACGGCTTTAGCGATACATATACAGCAGGCAACTACGTCCGCATTAAGCATGAGAGCGGAGTATACAGCCGTTATCTGCATCTGGTCAAGGGCAGTGTAAAGGTTAAAGTCGGCCAGAAGGTTAAAGCCGGCACGGCGTTAGGCAAGGAAGGCAACACAGGCTACTCTTACGGAACGCATCTGCACTTTGATGTGTTTGACGGTACGCAGTATGTAGATCCTCTGCCTTATCTTCTGGGCGAAAAGTCTTTTTATAAGGCAAAGAAGCCTTCAAGCACTGCTATTACGGCCGGAAGCAATGTCAGAGTAAAGGCAGGAGCGACATTTTCGGACGGTACAAAGCCGTTTACGGAAGTCTACAACACTGTTTATGACGTACAGCTGCTGTCACGCAACGGCAAGGAAGCCCGTATCGGTATAGGAGAGCAGTGGACAGGTTGGATGTACATATCGGATCTTTACCCTGCCGAACAGTCGGCACCGTCAGCAGATTTTAAGACGGTAAAGGTTGGCGGTAAGGTTAAGGTCAATGCCGGTGCTACTTTTTCTGATGGTACGGAACCGTATCCGTTTGTTTATACGACGATTTTTGACGTTATCACGATGTCAAAGGACGGCAAGGAAGCGCTGATAGGTATCGGTACTGATGTTACCGGATGGATGTACGTTAAGGATTTAAAGGCTGAATAAATAGTTATCCCCCGGCGGAGCGAAAAGGCTCTGTCGGGGGATTTTTTATGTTTAATATATAGTTAGCTTCCTAACTTGACACCCCTTTTGACACCCCCACTATAGTTAATTTCAGTGAATTTCAGTAAAATTCAAGATTTGATAATAATTATTGAAAATACAAGAAAACCGCTTAAGCAATACGCTTAAGCGGTTGTTATTATGGTCGAGGTGACAAGAATTATAAAAGCTGTTTTCTGTATATTCGCAGGAAGTGTTTAAATTGCTATTAAAGCCTTATGCAGTGCAGATTCACGGACTTTTAATTGCTGAAACATTTCGGGTCGTTTTTTCTTAAATGACAAAAAATCGTGTACAAATCGTGTACAGATATTACTTGATATTATTAAGAATGCTCACCGCCCGTTCCTCTTCTCGTGGGTACAGGTGGGCGTATGTTTGCCATGTTTGTTGAACGTCCGCATGACCGAGTCGCCGTGCAATTTCCTGTATGTTGATGCCTTCATTAATCAACAGGGTAGCGTGGGTGTGGCGGAAGTCGTGTATTCTTATATGCGGAAGCTCAGCAAGTGCAGCGTATCTTATATTGTGTGTGTCAAGCGAAGCGTCGGGCAGGTAACTGATACCGCCGCAAACCCTATAATCTTCAGTAAAGTTTTTATCTGCTTGCTGACGTTTCTTGTGCTCGTCGAGTATTTTCAACAGTGGCAGAGGTATTTGTAGTGAACGATACGACGATTTGTTCTTAGGCGGGGTTTCTGTTATCTTGCCTTTTATTTTCTGTGATATGGAGCGGCGGATATTAAGTGTATTACCCGTTATATCGGACCATTTCAGCGCATTGATTTCACCTTTGCGTGCACCGGTGTAGAAAGCAATGGAGAAAAACACATAGTACCCCCATTCGGTAATTGTGTCTTTTTCTTCACACATTTTCTTGACAACGCTTATATATTTCAGATACTGATCGGCTGTGTAGTAATGTAGCTTGTCCTCCGGTGTCTCAAAATACACCTCCTTAAAATTGCCCACAGCTAAAAGCGGATTTTTAGGCAGGTAGTCCATTTTTACAGCATAATTCAGTAGAGCTCTGAGTTCGCCGTAATAATTCTGTAATGTTTTGAGCTTATATCCTTTTTCGGATAGTATGTTCTTCCACTTCTGAAGCTGAGCTGTGTTGAGTTTGTTTAATTTAATATCAAACAGATACGGCTTTACAGAGGCGTTTATATTATCGTTGATCTTTGCAAGCGATGTTTCTCTCACTTCGCCCTTTTTCGTGATGTAATATTCGGCGTACAGCTCTTCCAAAGTCATAGAAGATACAGGTGCTTCCTTCGATTTTGAATAGGCACTCATCAGTTCGGCTTCAAGCTGTTTTGCTTCTGCCGCTCCGTAAGTGATACGGGTAAGCTGACGTGCTACACCGGTCCTGTCAATATAGTTTATGCGAACTCTGTATTGTTGCAAACCGTCTTTTTTTACGCTTGTTTTGTATATCGGCATTTTAACACCTCCTAATTTATTTCAATCCACGTCTTTGTGCGGAGGGTAATCATCGCTAAGGTAGCGTTTCACGACCTTAGCGCTTCTTTACTGTTTAGCTTTTCTTTGGTATTTGTCCCTCAGCGTGATTACTCTCTCTTCGTCGCTTCCTGTTGCACTGATATAAGCGTTAAGCACTTGGACGGCATCTTTGTATCGTTCTACTTTTGCAAGCATTTCAGGCACACGCTGTATATAGCGTTCGCTGTTTGGGACCAATAAACACGCTTGAAAACCTGCTTCGGCCGATTCACTGTATTTCCCTTCATTGTTAAATTCAATAGCGTCTGCAAACAGTGTGTCAGGAATGGATAGCGGTTTTTGAAGTTCCAAAAACTCAGGCTGATAAAAAACGGCACTTGAACATCCGTACACACAAAAAGGCGGAAAATTTACAGTCATTTTTGCTTCCTTTATTCTGTACGTTTTTCCTCTTTGTTCACGGCATTTGTGACACGGGGCACTATGTGTGATGATTGTGTACGGCTCATCGGGAGTATGTAAATGCTTTAAGGAATTATATTCTCTCAGACACGTGATGATTCTTGACGGTGCTAAGCTAAGTGGCAAAGCAAACCAGTCAGTTAGATCATATTTCAATTTAAGATAACGTTTAATTTTTCTGTAATCTGGATAAATGATATACAACCTGCACAGATCATCAAAAATTTTATCACTAATTGAAGTCTGAAAAAGCCTTTCTAACAGTCCTTTGTTTTTAACAAAGAAGTTGTAATAGGCTTCTTCAGTGGTACTTTCAAAAATAGGTTTGTTCTTTGTCAAGTCGGAAAGCAATTTGTCCGTTTCGATTACAAAAATTTTGTCCTTTTCCGATTTACTTAAATATGTATTATTGTAGTCGCTGTCAGCATTAAATTCTTTAATCACCATAATAGTGTCTTCAGATAACCGTTCTTTATAAGGACCTATGCTTTCAAAGAACTTGCTTACTTTGTTTTGCTTACCTTTTTCTGTTTTTAATTTAGACGCTTCGTACAAAGTCTTATTCCAATATCGCTTGAAGAAAGCTTGACAATACTTTTGATAATTTGCAGTAATCTCTTGTAGTTCTTCACTTGGTGTAGGATGATAAAAACCGTCGTATTCAATAGTACACAATTCTTCTAAAGCGGATTGCAACCGGTCTAAATTATCAAAAAATTTGTCGATGTTTGTGCTTTCCCGTACCCAGTGCTTATAATCGGCTATACCGCAATATATCAAATATACTCGTGTAGCCGTATCTAAGTCTTCATACATAATCTCACCTCGTCATTTCCACGCTTTTTACTTTTCTACATTTGTTCAACTTCTTCTAAAGAATTAAAACTAAAAAAGTCGCCTCTGGCTATATGCTCCATTTCATGAGCTATAGCCTTTTTTTGTTCCTCATACGATATATTTGAGTTTATGTAAATATTGTAAAAACCGTCGTAATCCATAGCTGTAACGCCTTTTACTGTAGTAGGTAAAGAAATGTATCTGATACAATAATCCAATATCATTCACTGTCCTTTTGCAAACGCTTTAAAATTTCAACAGTAGCTTCTATATCTTCTTTAGTAACATTCTTTGACACGCTGAAAAGTATTTTCATTTCAGGTCGAGTTCGCAGTTCGTCAATTATGTCTCTTGTTTCATCGTCAAGGTAAATAGGCTCATTGTGAGCTTCAACCCTTATGTTTTCTTCGCCATTTAATAAATAATCAATAGGAACCCCAAAATACTCGGCAATTTTTGAAACTGCTTCTGATGAGAGAGCCTTACTTCTGCCGTATTTCAAATCGGTGATGGATCCTCTACTTACTTTGGCTTCTCTGCACATCGCTGTAACTGAAATTTTATGTTTCAAACATAAATTTTCAATTCTTATGTACAATTCTGACATAGTTACACCTCATTTTTTGTGCAACCGTACAGTCTTACGAAATTCCGTAAATTAATTCAAAATAGCCATTGACATTTACGGAGAAACGTAATATAATACAAACATGGACAGTACGGAAGAACGTAATATAATCATTTCGCATCTACAGTGTATTACATTTTTCCGTAAAAGTCAACACTATAATGATATATAGTATATTTTAGTATGTAAAAGAGGTGATAATTATTAGCGAACGTAAAAGACCATTAACTGAGTACGGAGTAGAGGTCAAAGTCAAACTTATGAAGCTAAACAAAACGCAAAAATGGCTTATAGAAGAAGTTAAAAAACTTCTGCCGGAAACCTATCTTGATTCATCTAATTTATACAAGATAATGACAGGTGAAATTAAGTCAATCAAAATCGAAACTGCTATAAATCAGGTTTTGAATACTAACTGTACTCCATAAAAACGCATGCAACAAACAGAGGAGGTGAGGAAGGTGGGATCAAAAAAGCGTGAACAGCTGCTTATAGTCACGAAAAGCACAAAGGGTGCAGGAACAGAAAATAACCCGTATATAGAGGTTATGCAGTTTTGGACACTTGACGGTGAACTGCTGTATGAGACGGAGGAATAAGCCTTATGTGGCTTAGTGAACCATAAATAAAATAAAGGAGGAATTAAACATGACAAAGCACAGAGTAAGAGTACCGCAGGTAGCGGATATATCGGCGGCGATACGTCTTTATTACGAGCACACCGAGATAGGCAATAAGGACATCAGGGCTATTTTCGGCGATATGGGAAACGGCAGGATCGGCAGGCTTAAGCAGCTTGCACTTGAAGCAATGCACGAACGAGGCACAGTGCACTATAACGCACAGTACGTCAACACAGAGGTTGCTTATGACGCTTGGGGAATAGACATCAAGCGTCTTGAGCGTGGTATTGAACGGCTGAATAAGCTGAATATCGAGGTGATAGCATGAAGATAGGAAAGATAATCGCGTACATATTGTCCCAGCTCCTGCGCTTGTGGGTAACAGCCTCTGCCGCCGTGATGATGTACATACCAATGTCGGCACTGGCATATGCCGAGCGTGGCTACAAGGCTATCGGCGGTGAGATGTTGCCCGTTGCAATAGTTGCTGTTGCGGTCTGGTACGGGCTGGGATGGCTGATGAAGGTATGGTATAGGGATATGATCGGGGGTGGACGCAAATGAAAGCAAACGACCCTAACGCCCTACTCGCACGTGACGCAAACGAAGCAGCAAGAGCGGGGCTAAGCTATGGGGCGTGGCGGTCACTCAAGGACGGTCAGAAGCTCGCCGACAAGGTACACTTCTGCAGGGCACAGCAGGTGGCGGAGATACAAAGAAAGAGGGGGAAGAAACATGTATAAATGCGAGCGTTGCGACTGGACGGGTGACGAGCCCGGGTACAGAATGGAATATCGTGGTGAGTGCCACGGCGCACCGGCATTTGAACGTGAGCGTTATTGCCCTGCGTGTGAGCGTGGAGATGTGATACATGTATCAGATGAAGACGAAGAATAAAAAAAGAGCTCCCGTAAGGGAGCAAAACAAATATTCAATTCACATTAAGTATAGCACGACAGCTATAATTTGTCAACTAATCAAACAAAAAGGCGCACAGCGTCTTAAATAAACAGGAGGATTTCAAAATGACAGAATTTAAGATCACAGTCGAGGCAACAGCCCTCGCTAACGCAATCGAGAACCTTGCCAGAGCAATATCGGCAAACGGAATGGGCAACACCATCCCTGCGGTTACGGCATCCGTTCCTAAAGTTGCTACGACTCCGGTGTCCACATCCGCACCTGCACAGCAGTTTGTTTCTGCTCCGACAGTTCCGACAGCAACAGCGCCCGTAGTGCCGGTAGCCGCACAGGTACCAGTTACTGTGTCGGCGCCCGTGACCGCTCCGGTTCAGCAGTCCGCAAATGCCGCATCAACACCTATTCCCACTGCCGCACCTACCTATACACTTGATATGCTTGCGGCGGCGGGCTCAGCGTTAATAGACGCAGGTAAGATGAATGATTTGCTGGGCATTCTCAGCCGCTATGGTGTTAATGCGCTAACGGAGTTACAGCCCGCCGTTTATGGAGCGGTAGCCGCAGAACTCAGAAATCTCGGCGCAAATATATAAGGAGGTAGCAATATGCGTAATAAAATCCAGATTAGAATTCCCCGTTCAGCAGAAGGTCGCGTGATCAGAATATCTCCTGCGGCGGAAGCTGTTCTCGCAGAATTACAGCGCACTACGAGATTGCCAATATCTCAGATTGCGTCACAGATGATAATACAGGGTGCAGATTTTGTTGAAATAATCGAGGAGGATGACAATGCCAACACCTGAAAAACACGCACTGCTTTCTGCGTCAGCGTCATCAAGGTGGCTTAATTGTACTGCCGCACCGAGATTTGAAGAACAGTTTCCCGAAACCACATCACAGTATGCAGAAGAAGGAAGAATAGCTCACGCAATGTGCGAATTAAAGGTGCTTAAAACCTTTACAGCCGGAATTAAGCCCAGAAGCTATACCGCACGAATAAACAAAATAAAGGAGATGCCCGGTTACAGTTCTGAGATGGACAGAACCTCAGACCTTTATATCGAGCACCTCAGTCAGTTAGCACTTTCGTATAAGGCAAAGCCCAACATATCCCCGGAAGTGCAGGTAGATCTTACAGGCTACATACCCGGCGGCTTCGGCACTTGCGACTGCATTATGATAGGCGGTGATACACTTAGCATAGTGGATTACAAGCACGGTAAAGGCGTACCAGTATCGGCGGAGGGAAACACGCAGATGCGGTTGTATGCTCTCGGTGCTCTCAAGCGTTATTCACCTGTTTATGGGAACAGTATAAAGAGCATAAGAATGACGATTGATCAACCTCGTATCAGTGATGAAGTCAGTACCGAAACAATATCTGTAGAGGAACTACTCGCTTGGGGTGAAAGCATAAAGCCGATAGCACAGGAGGCATATACCGGTCCCGGCAAGTTTGTGCCGGGTGAGCATTGCAGATTTTGCAGAGGAAAGGAACACTGTCGTGCCAGAGCCGAACAGTATACAGCCCTTGAAGAATTTAAGGATTGCGTACTACCCGGTACTTCCGGTGATCAGGACAAGCGTATTCTTTCTGACAGCGAAATAGGTGACCTGCTTACAAAAGGTGCTGAACTCGTGAAATGGTATAAGGATCTCGAGGAATATGCACTCGGTGCAATCCTTAAAGGCGTTAACATACCCGGTTGGAAAGCAGTCCAGGGGCGCAGTAACAGAACCTTTTCCGATCAGGATAAAGCTATTGATGCAGTTATCAAAGCAGGTTATGATGAAGCCCTGGTGTATGAGAGAAAACCCAAAACTCTTACCGAGCTTGAAAAGCTTATGGGTAAAGCTGATTTTACCGAAAAGGTCGGCGCTTATGTTATCAAGCCGCCCGGCAAACCTACTCTTGCGCCCTTATCGGATAAAAGAGAGACGTACAGTCCTGCGGCCGCCGATTTTGCGGAGGTGGGCAAGTGAACGAACAGCATCTTGTAACTATATCGTTTCCGGAAGGTTATTTTAAGATTCTTTATGAGGACTATCTTAAACAGCGACCGTTGTCGGTTATAAAAAAGCTGATGCGGATCGCCTATGATAACTTTTCGCTGAATTCGCACGATATACGCAAAATATGGCATTACGTATTATCGGAGCAGGACGCTAAAAGGCAGAAATGGCACGAAGAAAGCAAAACATACAAGGAAGAATATGTTGCTTTGCAGTTCCTGTTTGATTTAACTGAAAAGGAAATCAAAGAAATCAAGGCTAAAAATAAAAAATTGCTCTCGAACGTAATTAAAGCAAAGCGTGATTTCGAGCGTTGGTGCAAGATTGTTGCACTAATGGAAGAATTAAACGTCAAAATGGGCATTGCCCTTTAAGAAAGGAAAATATTATGTACCAGAACATAGCAACCAAAGTTTTAACCGGAGAAGTAAGGCTGTCTTACACGAATCTCACAGCCCCCGTTCCCTCGAAAAGTGATCCTAACGGCAAACCTAAATATTCGGTTACCATACTCATCCCCAAGTCAGACACCGCTACTAAAGCGGACCTTGACGCCAGCTTTATGGCGGCGTATAACGAGGGCATAACTACAAAATGGGGCGGAGCAAGGCCGCAGGCTCAGTCAGTAATCCATGATGGTGACGGTCTCCGACAGAGCGGTACTCCTTATGGGGAGGAATGCAAAGGGCACTGGGTGCTTACCGCAAGCAGTATAAACAAGCCTCAGGTTGTCGGTATAGATAATATCAACTGTGAATTGGCTCCGTCTGATATCTACAGCGGAATGTACGGAAGGGTCACAATTAACTTCTACCCCTATAATGCCGGCGTTAATAAAGGTGTCGGTTGTGGGCTCGGAAACGTACTTAAAACCCGTGACGGTGAAGTGCTTTCGGGCGGTGCTACAGCGGCAAGCGACTTCAACGGTTTAGGGCAGAGTGTACAGGTATACCCGCAGACCGCTCCTATTCAGGGTACGCCTGTGTATCAGCAGACTGTAGCGCCTGTTCAGCCGACAGGTGTCAATCCTATAACAGGGCTTCCTTTCTGATAAAGGAGGCCAAATGCACCACTTAAATATTGACCTTGAAACATTTTCAAGCGAACCTATCGGAGAAACGGGGGCTTTTAAATACATAGAAAGCCCTGACTTTGAAATCCTGTTATTCGCATACTCTTTAAATGGTGCGCCTGTTACGGTAATAGATCTTGCGCAGGGAGAGACAATACCGCCCGAGATAACAGCGGCGGTTTTCTCTCCCGATTGCATAAAACACGCATATAATGCCGCTTTTGAGTGGGGGTGCCTATCAAAGTATTTCGGTAAGGCACTTCCGCTTGAGCAGTGGCGGTGCACAATGTTGCACGGATTGTATGCCGGTTATACAAAAGGTCTTGATGCAACCGGCAGAGCTTTAGGGCTTCCTGAAGACAGGCGCAAACTTAACACCGGAAAGGCCCTTATCAGATATTTTTGTTGCCCGTGTAAAGCAACAAAGGCAAACGGTATGCGCACAAGAAATATGCCGTCACACGACCTCGAAAAATGGAAGCTGTTTAAAGAATATAACCGCAGAGATGTAGAAGCCGAAATAGAAATAGAACGCAGATTATCAGCTGTCACGGTCCCTGACTTCGTTCAGAGAGAATGGGAAACTGATCTCGAGATAAACCACAGGGGAGTTGCGGTAGACATGGATTTTGTAAACGGTGCGCTTGAAATAGGAAGCGCCACACGAAATGCACTGATAGAAGAAGCCGTGAAGATAACCGGTCTTGATAATCCGAACAGCGTTGCACAGTTGCAAGGGTGGCTGGAAAACGAAACAGGTGAAGAAATAGAATCTTTACGCAAGGACACCGTAGCAAAAATGCTGACGGCGAATGATAACAGTGCCGAAGTACAGCGTATGCTCGAAATACGTCAGGAACTCGGCAAGACAAGCACTAAAAAATATAACGCTATAGAAAAAGCGGTTTGTCGTGATAACAGAGTACGAGGGCTTTTGCAATTCTACGGAGCGAACAGAACAGGAAGGTGGGCGGGTCGTCTTGTACAGGTGCAGAACCTGCCGAGAACTTATATTGAGCCTTTGCCGTTTGCAAGAACTCTTGTTAAAGACAGAAAAGCAGACGCTCTCAGATTTGTTTACGGAAGTGTTCCGGACACGCTTTCACAACTCATACGGACCGCTTTTGTTGCCGCAGAGGGTAATGTTCTTATAGATGCTGATTTCTCGGCCATTGAAGCCCGTGTTATATCATGGCTCGCCGGCGAAGAATGGCGGCTTGAGGTATTCCGCACTCACGGAAAAATCTATGAAGCGTCTGCTTCACAGATGTTCGGCGTTCCGATTGAGCTTATAAAAAAGGGCAATCCGGAATATGCTTTGCGTCAGAAAGGCAAGGTGGCAGAGCTTGCTCTCGGCTATCAGGGCGGTACTTCTGCACTTATTACTATGGGCGCACTTAATATGGGTATACCTGAAAGTGACCTGCCCGATATAGTGCATCGGTGGCGAGATGCCAACAGACGTATAAGAGACTTATGGTATGCCGTGGATAATGCAGCGGTTCAGGCGGTCACGAACGGCGGAGCTGTCGGTGTGCGTAACATTATAGTTTCCAAAGAATACAACGCCGCCTTGAATACAGACAGTCTGACAATTACTCTACCGAGTGGCAGAAAGCTCTATTATATATCTCCTCAGATCTATGAGAATCAGTGGGGATCGCCGTCGATTGCTTATATGGGTATGGATCAGAAAACAAAAAAGTGGAAACGGCTCGAAACATACGGCGGAAAGCTCGTTGAGAATTGTGTTCAGGCTATAGCACGAGATTGTCTCGCCGGAGCAATAACACGCCTGGAAGAAGCCGGACTTCCTGTTGTGTTTCACATTCATGACGAAGTAGTAATCGATTGTCGTAAAGATACGGCAAGCCTTGAAGATGTTATAAGAATAATGACCGAACCTATACCGTGGGCACCGGGATTACCTCTTGGCGCTGACGGTTGGGTCGGCGACTTCTTCAGAAAGGATTAAGAGAACAGTTTATGTTATTTGACCGAAAAATAACTATTTCCTGCGGGTCAAGCAGAAAAGCGACTGTGTGGAAAGCACAGACACTTATGCTGTCGGAACTGTGGGAGAAATTGAAAATCCCGGCAAGAAGCACGGAAACGCTTGCTGATTATATGAATATGAAAAAGGCTCAGCAGGATGATCTTAAAGATGTCGGCGGATATGTTGGCGGTACTCTTAACGGAACCAGGCGTAAGGCAAATAACGTTATTGGCAGAGACATAGTTACCCTCGACCTTGACAGTATTCCGGCAGGATATAAAGATGATATTCTGCGGAGAGTTGAAGCTCTCGGCTGCGGATACTGCGTTTACAGCACAAGAAAGCATCAGCCTTCCGCACCGAGACTGCGTGTAATACTTCCACTTGATCGCACTGTCACTGCCGATGAGTATGAGCCTATAGCACGAAAACTTGCTGAGTATATAGGTATCGAATTTGCTGATCCGTCTACTTTTGAAGCCTGCCGCTTAATGTACTGGCCGAGCTGTTGCTCAGACGGAGAATATGTGTATATAGTAGGCGATAAGCCTTTCACTTGCGCCGACGGTATTTTGGCCTTATATGCCGACTGGAGAGATGTCTCGACCTGGCCGAGCATACCGGGGCAGCAGGCTGTTAAGAAGCTGGCTGTAAAGCAGGGTGATCCTGATGCTAAGAATGGCGTTGTCGGCGCTTTCTGCCGTACTTACGATGTATATCGTGCAATGTCAGAATTGTTACCGGGAATATACGAGTCGGTTGATGATTCTTCAGAACGTTTCACCTATCTTGGCGGATCAACCACCGGCGGCGCTGTTGTCTACGAAAACGGCAAGTATTTATACAGCCATCATGCTACAGATCCGTGCAGCGGCAGGCTTGTAAATGCTTTCGACCTTGTACGGCTGCACAAGTTTGCGGATAAAGATGACGAGGCTTCAATAGGTACTCCGACAAACAGACTGCCTTCATTCAGTGCAATGTGCGAATTTGCGTGCGGAATAAATGAAGTTTCGGCACTGCTCAGCAAAGAACGGTATGATTCAGCGGTAAAAGATTTTGAAGGCGTAAGCGATACGACTGATTGCGTTGAAGATGAAAACTGGATGCAGTTGCTTGAGAAAAGCACGCAGACGGGCGCAATACGCTCTACTATAGATAACGTGAAAATCATACTTGAGCACGATCCTTTGCTTAAAGGAAAGTTTGCTTTGAATGAATTTGCGGGCAGGGGCGAGGTGCTGGCGGCGTTACCGTGGGACAAGAACAATAAGCGCAGGCTGTGGGACGATAACGATATAGCAGGGCTGTATTGGTATCTTGAACGTGTATATAAAATTACCGGCAACGGAAAGATAGACGGGGCGTTATCGCTCCATTCACACGCACACGCATTCAATCTTGTAAAAAACTATCTTACGGGGCTTAACGGTAAATGGGACGGAGTGCCCCGTCTTGATACGGTTTTCATTGATTATCTGGGTGCGCAGGACAACCCATACAACAGGGCTGTTACCCGTAAGGCATTCACGGCCGCTGTTGCCAGAGCAATGACGCCCGGTTGTAAGTTTGATAATATGCTTATCCTGACGGGTTCTCAGGGCATAGGAAAATCAACTTTACTTGATAAAATGAGCCGAGGGTGGTTCAATGACAGCATAAGGACGTTTGAGGGCAAAGAAGCAAGCGAGCTTCTCCAGGGCGTATGGCTCGTTGAAATAAGCGAGCTTGACGCATTCAGACAGTCAGATGTAAGCAGAATCAAGCAATTTCTCAGCTTACGGGCAGACCGCTTTCGAGCGGCTTACGGAAGAAATGTTAAGGAACTGCCCAGGTCGTGCGTGTTCTTCGGTACTACCAATAATACTGAGTTCTTACGGGATACAACGGGAAACCGCCGCTTCTGGCCCGTTGACACGGGAGAACAAAAGGCTGTGAAGAGCGTATGGCACGATCTTGACAACGAAATAGACATGATATGGGCGGAGGCTCTGGTAAGATGGCAAGGCGGAGAACCGTTGTATCTCAGCGGTGAAATAGAAAGCGTCGCTAAGGACAAGCAGGAAGAACACAGAGAGGTATCAAGCAGAGAAAGTATAGTGCGTGCTTTCGTAGAAAAACAGATACCGAGCGATTGGCAGAAGTGGCCGCTTGACCGTAGAAGAATGTACTGGGGCGGTGCAGTTACCGGGGCAGAAAATCTGACGCTTGTGGAGCGCAGAAGCGTATGCGCCGCCGAGATATGGTGCGAGGCTTTAGGCGGGAACATCAAAGATATGAAAAATACAGACACCCGTGAGCTTAATGCTATCGTAGCTATGATGCCCGAATGGAAAAGGACGGAAAATCCTATACGTCAAGGACCTTATGGCGTAGTCAGAGGATTCAGAAAAACGTAACAATCTGCCGTAACAAACACGAAACAAAATAGGTTTTCGGTCAAAAACGTTACAAACGTTTGTAACAATTTGTAACAATTAAAAAGCAATTGTTACGAGAATTGTTACGCTATAAACCGCAGGGTTAAGCGAAAAATCTTAAAATGTAACAATTACAACAATTATTCTATATAGAGTAGTGTAAATAGAGGATTAGAGGGTATATATACGTTCTAATCCGCCTGTATGCACACGCATATAGGAAAAATGCTGAAATTGTTACAATCAAAAAGGAAAAAAGAGGAATTAAAATTGCTTGAAAGTAATATTGAAAAATATCTCGTATCCAGAATTAAGCAGGAATGCAATGGTATGGCACTGAAGTTTGTATCACCAGGGTTTAACGGGGTGCCTGACAGAATCATATTTCTTCCCGGAGGAAAAATAGTTCTGGCGGAGCTTAAAGCACCGCAGAAAAAGCTAAGAGCCTTACAGACTTATGTCTGCGATCTTCTTGAAGCAACAGGCGTAAAAGTGTTCAGAGCGGTCGATTCAAAAGAAAAGGTTGATAATCTGATAGAGGAGCTGAAAAGAAATGATATATAAACCGCACAATTACCAGGCATATTGCATTGACAGGATAGTAAAAGACCCTGCGATAGGCTTGTTTTTACGTCCCGGGCTTGGTAAAACCTCAATCACTCTGTCGGCGATAAACACTCTGAAATATTATCACTGGAGTATCGGCAAGGCGCTTGTGGTGGCTCCGAAAAAAGTTGCCGAGGGTACCTGGAGTAAAGAGGCAGGCAAGTGGGATCACTTGAAGCATCTCAGAGTAGTTACGGTTCTCGGCTCTCTGGCCAAACGTGTACGAGCTCTTAATACTCCCGGTGATGTGTATGTTATCAATCGTGAGAACGTCCCCTGGCTTGTCGAGTATTACCGACAGGACTGGCCGTTTGATATGGTTGTGCTTGACGAAAGTACAAGTTTCAAGAACAGCAGCAGTAAGCGGTTTAAAGCAATGAAACTTATACGTCCGCTGTGCAAAAAGGTTATACTGCTTACAGGAACACCTTCATCAAAGGGACTTATGGATCTGTGGGCGCAGATATATCTTCTCGATGAAGGGGCGAGGCTCGGAAAAAACATCACACAGTTCAGAGAGCGCTATTTCATAGCAAATACGCACGGCGGGCATTTTACGGATTACAAGCCTAAAGACGACGCAGAGCCCGCCGTACTGAAAGCCATAAGCGATATCTGCGTCAGTATGAAAGCAGAGGATTATTTGGAGCTGCCGCAGTGTATCGAGCATGAAATCCCGGTTATACTTGACGATAAGGTCAAAAAGGAATACGCACAGTTCGAGAGAGATTTACTGCTTCAGATAGACGAAAACACGATAACAGCACAATCGGCAGGTGTGCTTACGGGAAAGCTGCTTCAGTTTTGCAGTGGGGCCATTTATGATAATGACCACAAAGTTGTCAAGCTTCACGATTGCAAGATAGACGCATATATGGAGTACATAGAACGCCTTAACGGCGAACCGTGCATAACCTTTTACGGATTTCAGCATGACAAGGAGCGTATTCTTCAGGCACTTGCAAAGACAAAGCTTAACGTGAGGGTATATAACGGACCTGATGACGAAGATCTGTGGAATGCAGGCAAGATTGATGTTTTGCTTGTACATCCGTCAAGCTGTGCCTACGGACTTAATCTCCAGGCAGGCGGACGGCATATTGTCTGGTTTACACCTAATTGGAGCTTTGAGCTTAACGATCAGGGCAAGTGCCGGTTATGGCGTCAGGGCTCGCCGTATGATAAGGTTTATGTGGCATATCTGGTTGTTCAGGGCTGTGTTGACGAGGACGTTATGGCGGCTATAAAGGACAGAACCGATACACATGAGACAGTTATGAGAGTGCTTAAAGCGAGAATACAGAAGCTGAAAGGAGAAATTTAAATGAGTAGTTTTTACGAGTGCGAAATGAGACCCGGTTGCGTTGCCAGCCACAATAGGTATGGCAGTGTTACGCTTGTCACAGCTCTTGTGACGGAAGATTATCCTCAGCTGTGGGCTGTAGAGGCAAGAGATGGTGAGTTAAAAATTGTGCGTGAGGATGATTTGTACGATTTCGGATACTATGGGGAGTGATAGAATGACAAAGCAGAAACTTAAAGATTACCGTTACACCTGCAAGTGTAGCAAGCAGGAGGAAAAATATGAGTGAATGGATAAGCGTGGAAGATAGACTTCCTGAAAAACAGTCGTGGAATCACATCGCCATCCTTGACACAAAAACAGGCAGAATCAGTGTAGAGCAAGACTTATATGCTATTGAAACGGCCGAAAAATTTAAGCAGAAAAAAGGGTTTTGCAAAGATGGAAGATTTAACGGCCGTGAAGTCGTCATTGCTTGGATGCCGTTTCCTGAACCGCCGATAAGTAAGCAGGTAACGAGTAGTAAACGCAAACCCGCAACGGAAACCTGCTTGTTTTGTGGGCAAGTAATACCGAAGTGGATAAAGTGGGAGGACAAGCTTCCGCCGGATCAGGAAGAGGTGTTAGTATGCACTGTGTCACAAAAAGGAATACAAAACATCGATAAAGGATATTGGTCTATCGATCATTTTATCCATAGAGGGCATGCACGGGTTACTCATTGGATGCCGCTTCCAGAAGCGCCTAAGGAGGAAAAATGAAAGCTGTATTAAAATATCCCGGCGCAAAGTGGCGAATATCAGAATGGATTATCTCACATTTTCCCGAACACAAAGTATACTGCGAGCCGTTTTTCGGCAGCGGAGCAGTATTTTTCAACAAACCGCAAACCTACATAGAAACGATAAACGATATAGACGGGAATATCGTAAACCTTTTTAAGGTGTGCAGGGATAACCCGGAGGAACTCGCACGGCTAATAGAATTTACGCCGTTTGCCAGAGAAGAATTTGAGAATTGTTACGATAAATCGGATGATTCCTTAGAACAAGCTCGGCGAACGCTCGTGCGGTATCATCAGTCTTTCGGAACGAGCAACAGCAGTAAAAAGTCGTGGAGAAATGTTCAGACCTACGGAGGGCCGAGAACAGCAACCATGTGGAACTATCTGCCCGGAAGAATATCGGAGATTTGTGCAAGGCTTAAAGAAGCACAGATTGAAAATATCGACGCAATAGAGTTAATACGGCGCTACAACGATGAAAATACGCTTTTATATTGCGATCCGCCCTATCTGCAGAGCCTTAGAAGGAAAAATATGTATTCATGCGAATTGTCGGAGGAGTACCACATAAATCTGCTGAGTGTACTTAAAGAAAGCAAGTCCAAAATCGTGTTGAGCGGGTACGATAGTCAGCTGTACAACTCAATGCTTTCAGGGTGGAATACCGATGAGAAGCAGACAACGGCTCAGATGGGTAAACATCGAGTAGAAAAAATATGGTTTAATTTTTGAGAGGAGGACGCAGAATGACATTATCAGATTTAGAAAAATACCGTGCAAATTGTGAGCTGCTTGAATGTATAGACAGGCAACTCGGCCAGAAAAAAGTGCTGATAAGTACTCAGGGTTCAGCGGGACCGCCGGCATATCAGCTTGTGACAAAAAAAGACGAAGGTTATATACACGGGCTTGGTACTGTATCGCTTCTTAATGAGAAAAGCCGTATAGAAGCCGAAAACGAGAAAATATGTGCTTTTATAGACGCAATACCGGTCAGACGATTTCACAAGGCGCTGAAGCTGTATTGCATAGGCTGTGGATCTAAGACGTTTACATGGGACGAGGTTGCAGGTATGTGTGATGAAACGAGCGGAGAATCATTACGCAAGGCATTAGACAGATATTTCAAAGAATTGTCCGCTGATGTCCGTTAATGTCCGCAAATGTCCGTTAATGTCCGCCATTGTCCTATTGATGTCCGAAATCAAGTGTGCTAAAATTAGAATGGGAAAACTACAACAATAAGTTTTCCTCCTGAACCCCGGCACTCAAACGGTGTCGGGTATTCTTATACCCAAAAGAAAGGACGGTGTACCGCCAATGACCGAAAGACAGAAGAAATTTGCCGAATATTACGCTCAGTGCGGTAACGCCGCTCAGAGTGCGATACAGGCAGGATACAGCAAAAAGTATGCAAATACTAATGCTTCAAAATTACTACAAAATACTACAATTACGGAATACATAAAACAGCTCACCGAAGACGCCCAGACTGCACGCATAATGACCGCAAGAGAACGGCAGGCGACACTTTCCGATATAGCTAAGGATAAGCATAACGAGCTGTCGGACCGTATCAGAGCTATTGACACGCTGAATAAGATGACGGGGGAGTATGTGGCAAAGATACAGGCAGAAGTCAGAACTTCTGACAAGCTCTCCGATGTATTTGCTCAGATAGGCGGTGAGGGGCTTGACGAGTAGTTTTCCTCTGTCACAAAAATATATCGACTTCATCAACAGCGTGCATAATGTGACAGCGGACTTTCTCGAAGGTACTACCGCAAGCGGAAAGACAACCGTCGGCGCAGGCGTAAAGTTCATGCGTATGGTGTCGGCAAGTAGAAAGAAGCTCCACGTTATCGCCGCAAAGACAACCGGCAAGGCAGAAGAAACGATTATTCAGCAGGACAACGGCATTCTTGACCTTCACGCAAACGCAAAGTATTTCGGCAACGGCGATAAGGATTATAAACTGCCGCATATCAAGTTTGAGGGCAAGATAATCTATGTTCTCGGATATGACAACAAGGATAAATGGCAGATGGCACTCGGCGCTCAGTTCGGGTGCGTCTATATCGACGAGATAAATACCGCCGATATAGAGTTCGTCCGTGAGATGTCTACCCGAAATGATTACCTTATGGCTACCCTGAACCCCGATGATCCGGGCTTGCCGGTGTATAAAGAGTTTGTCAACCGCTCACGTCCATACAAAAAATACGCCTGTGACGTGCCAGATGAAATAATGAAAGAGCTTACGGAAGAACCTGTGCCGGATTGGCGGTACTGGTTCTTTACTTTTCGTGATAATCTTTCGCTGACCGATGAGGACATACAACGAAAGATGCTTGCCGCCCCGAAGGGTACTAAGCTGTACAAGAACAAGATACTGGGCTTGAGAGGGCGTGCAACGGGGCTTGTTTTCGATTTACAACCCCATAATATAATTTCACTCGGTACGGCGCAAGGCTTTAAATTCGAGCGGTTCTCGGCGGGTTTAGATACAGCCTACTCGCAGTCCTCACCTGATACGATAGCATTTACGTTTGTGGGGATCACGGCGGACCGCAAATGCGTAACGCTTGACGAGGAAACATACAACAATCGTGACCGCCGTGTGCCGCTTACACCGTCCGATATTCCGAAAATCTTTACCGATTTTCTTGAAAGAAATCGCAAGCTGTGGGGCTTTGCAAAAGATGTCTACATAGACAGCGCAGATCAGGCAACGATACTCGAATGCCAGAAGTTCAAGCGGCTTTCGGGAAGCCTGTATAACTTCATACCTGCGTTCAAGAAAACGAAAATAATCGACCGTATTCACTTGCAGTCAGCGTGGCTGGCGGCAGGTGATTTTTATATCCTGGAACATTGCAAAAATTACATAGCGGAGCTTAACATATACAGCTGGAAAGAGGATAAGGCAGAGCCGGAGGACGGCAACGATCACTGCATAAACTCCTGCCAGTATGCCTGGCTTCCGTTCAAATCACTTATAGGGAGCGTGAAAACAGATGAAATTTGACATAGGAGAGAAAGTCAGACAGATGTTTCTGAACTGGCTCAATATAAATCCTGCATCGGAGCAGACCTTTGTCCTGAACGAAAGAACGGGGCTTATGGCGGACATTCTCCGGGCGAAGCTGTGGTACAGAGGTGACGCATATGAGCTGTCGCAGTTCTTCAAGCAGCTCGGCTGCGGCACAAATTCTTTCTGGGGGAGCGTTCCCGATAACGAGAAAGTCCGCAAGATACACAGCGGCTTGCCTGCCATTATAGCCGATACGCTCGCCTATATCGTTTATTCGGATATGGACGATATAGCGGTCGAGGGCGAAAAAGGCAGAGCGGCATTTGAGGATATATCGCAGAACACGGACTTTACCGCACTTGCCGGAAAGGCAATAGTAGATACGCTCGTTGAGGGTGACGGCGCTTTCAAGATTTCGGTCGATGATACGCTGTCCTTAACGCCTATTGTTGAATTTGTGGGAGCCGACAAGATTGAATATCGCTATCTGAGGGGTGTCCTGACAGAAGTTATATTTCGCAGTGCCCACGAAGACGGCAACAGGATATATCAGCTTGAGGAGCATTACGGCAGAGGTTACATTGAAAGCCGATTGTACGACCACAGCGGTCACGAGGTGAGCCTTGACAGTGTTTCTTGCCTTGCCGGCATAGAACAACGAGTAGAGTTTGCCGGGGATTATATAATGGCTGTACCGCTGAAGTTTTACGCTTCTAAGAAATATCCGGGCAGGGGCAAGAGTATATTCGACGGCGGTAAATCCGATTGTTTTGACGCTCTGGACGAGGTTATCTCACAGTGGTGGGACGCAATCAGAATGGGACGTGTGAAGCAGTACATACCCGATAATATGATACCACGCAATGCCGAGAACGGCTCGGTCGGAAAGCTCAACCAGTTCGGCAACAATTACATCACGATAAGTCAGCCGTTGCAGGAGGGCGTTACCCCGAAGATTGAGGTAGTCCAGCCCGACATAAAGTATGACGCATTTGTATCATCGTATACAAACTGCCTGCTGATGTGCCTGCAAGGACTTGTATCGCCTGCGACACTCGGTATTGATGTCGGCAAGATGTCAAGTGCGGACGCTCAGCGAGAGAAGAAGGACGTTACGGGCAACACCCGGAACACAATAACGACAGCGCTTGAAAAGGCTCTGCCTGAGCTTGTGTCGGCTGTATTAAAAACATACGACAATATGCAGGGCAAAGCACCCGAAGAATATGAGGTAAGCGTTGATTTTGGTGAATATGGCGCACCCGACTTTGACAGTCGTGTAGAAACGGTCGGCAAGGCAAGTACCTACGGCATTATGTCGGTCGAAACGCAGGTCGAGGAGCTGTGGGGCAGTTCTAAAGAGGACGAATGGAAAGCCGGTGAAGTCAAGCGTATAATGCAGGAAAAGGGGCTTGCCGATGGTGCGACATCTGCGGTAGGTGATGAGCTTGCTTAGTTTCAGAGATATTGCAAGGATATTTGAAGAGATAGAGCTAAGGCTCATTGCTTCGCTGAAACGCAATCTTTCACGGCACAAAGCTGAAGAAGAAAAAGAAGGCTTTGAGTGGTCTGCGTGGCAGGCTGAAAAGCTCAATAACATTGACAATTTCCGCAAGGAGAACGCTCAGATAGCGGACGAATATGTAGATGTTATTGACGATGAAACCCGACAGCTTATGACGAATCAGTTCCATGAGGGGGAGCATACAGCGGAGCAGTCGGTCATTGATGTTTCGGAAAGCGGTGTCAATGTTCCCGATGTTCCGGCACAGCCTCAGCCGCCCGAAGCGCCGACAGCTATACCCGATGATCACTTTTTCGGGGTCAATAAGCCGAAGATGGATAAGCTGATGGAAGACGTAACAACGCTTGAAAAGACCGCCCTTACCGCCGCTGTGCGTAATATGGACGATGTTTACCGCACAACGCTGAACAAGGTACAGCTTATGATGGGCACAGGCTCAATTACGCTTAATGAAGCAATCGACCTTGCAACAAGGGACTTTCTCGACAAAGGCATAAACTGCATTGTATACGCAGATGGCAGGCGAGTTAATATTGCCGATTATGTGCGTATGGCACTGCGCACAACGTCCACAAGGGCAACATTGCAGGGTGCGGCTAAACGCTTTGCGGAGCTTGGATATGACACTGTGCTTATATCGCAGTACGGAGGCTGTTCAGAAACCTGCGAGCCGTATCAGGGCAAGGTTTACATTGATGATGTATTCACGATATGGAACGGTGCGAGAAGCGGCGACTTCGGCAAGTCAAACTACTGTGACAAGTGGTTTATGCTGTTGTCTGTGGCAATCCGAGGCGGGCTGTTCCACCCTAACTGCCGTCATACTATGGGGCAGTACATAGAGGGGCTTACAAAGATACCTCAGCCGATTCCTGCCGAGAAGATACGGGAACAGCGAGAGCTTGAAGAAAAGCAACGGGCTATGGAGCGCAAGATAAGAGCGCTCAAACGCAAGGTTGAGGGCACGCAGGACGAGAAGAAGGTCAAGGAGTATAAGCGTAAGCTCCGAGAGGAACAAGGCAAGCTCAGAGAATTTATCAAAGAGCATGACGATGTTCTCCGCAGAGATTATTCAAGAGAGAAGATCTACAGCGGTAAGGGTGAGCCGAAGCAGACAGCTCCGAGAACGGAAGAAGCACCTGTTAAAGCTACCGATACCGAAAGCAAAAATCCTGTTCCGACAGATAAAGAGCCTAATATTCCTCAGCCGGATAATAACGTTTCTGAACCGGAAAATAACGTTTCTAAGCCGGAAAATAACGAAAACACAATGAATTTTGTACAGCCTGAGCCTATAAAGCCTGTTCAGAGCAACGAAGACACAGACAATGCGCCGACTGCGGCTATGACTGATGAAGCCGATGAAGCCGGTGAAACTGCCGAAACGACAGAAAACGTACAGGAAACTGTAAAACAGCCTGTAAAAGACATTCTCGCTTCAGAGAGCAATAATATTGAGGCTACTGCCGGCGAGCTTGAGAAGTCAGAGGAAGCTTATACTGAGGTTATAGTTCCAAAAGCGGACGATAAGGTGCAGAGTTATCGCCCCGTTGTTCTAAATAAAAATGATGAGGTTACATTTACTCGTGATTATGAAGTTAAAGCTCACAAAGCCGATAACACACAGAATGCCATTTACGTTTCTGAGAATGTAAAAATCAAGCCTAAGAAGTTACATCAGATAGACAAAAACATATCAGAAGCAGTTGATAAAATGGAAATAACAGAAAGAGAAAATCTTCCAAAGATTATTGTTGTCAGCCACGAGGATATGGCTACAATGGATGTTGCTGTATATCGTGCCATCGAAAATCAATTGCTTATTTGTGAAGATATGACCGTTTATAAACCACAGAATATGCCAATCGTCATGGAACAGCTTGCATGTAGTGAAAATGATTTGAGCTCATATGTTCATGAGTTGTATCACTGGATGGACGCAGAAACATACAGAAGAGAATTCGGAATCGTTACATCCGAAAATTATGATGATTATATAATGTTTATCAACGGCAAAGCAAAGAATAGACTTGACAAATTAGCCGCTAAGGGATATAATATTATTGTTAGCAAGTACGCATCAATTCAGCATGATAAGCGTAAATATTATGAAACGTATACTGAATTCCGAGTTTTTCAATTGTTAAGAGGAGTGATAGGATGAGAGTTTTAATGACGCCTAATATAGCTAAATTGTACGATGAAGTTAAGCCTTACTATGACGAGACTTTTCATCTTGTTGCGGATGCACCAAAGGAAATAAAAGAGAAAGAAGCCATCATACAGAGCTATATAGATTTGGAAGAAGCTAAATCAGAAAAAATGAATAGATAAGAACCGCCCACAGCAGTGAGCGGTTTTCTTATACCCGTGTGCAATCAATTGCACAACCAAACTTAATAATTTTACCGCTCCTTTTGGAGCGGTATTTTTATATCTAAAATACGAACGAAAGGATTTTTAGTATGAACAAAATTAAGAAAATCATTATTTCCGGAGCCGGATTTATACTGACGGCGGTTCTTCTGTGTGGTTGCACGGAAGCTGACAGAGTGACGTACAATGTGCAGAAAGAAGCCGATAACTTCAATGTGACAAGGCGGTTGTCGGTTATCAATGCAAGGAGCGACAAACCAGTGCTTGAGCTTATTGGTAATTTTTCTATTTCAAACAACGAAGCAAACGAGCTGGTTGTAACGATAGAAGTTGCTCCGAACGTGTACAAGGTTGATTATGTGTATTTGAATGACTGGACAATGTACACAGTGGAAGACGTAAGCGGTGCTTACGTTGATAAATATCATTATGAAATGAATTTTCTGCCGGAAATGATTATACCGATTACTTTTACAAATAAAGACTGATAATTTTACCGCTCCACGAGGGCGGTATTTTTATACCCAAAATCAAAGAAAGCGAGGTAAAGCAATGGAACCCGAAAAGAAAACTCCCGAAGAGGAGAAGAAGCCCGCTCCCACAGCGGAGCAGAAGGACGAGCCCAAGCCCGAAGAGAAGCCCGCCGAAAACAAGCAGACGGACGATAACGGTATGGCAGAGAAGCCCGATGAGAGCAAGGCAGAGGACAAGAAGGACGATAAGCCCGAAGAAAAGGCGGATAAGCCCGAATCTGAGCCTGCACCCGAAGCTCCCGATGCAAAGGACGAGGAGATTTTAAGGCTGAAAACACAGATAGCCGCAATGTCGCTCGGTGTAAAGCCCGATTGTATGGACGATGCTGTGGCTATTGCCGAAAGCTACGTCAAGTCCGGCAAAAGCGAGGACATCAACTCGGCACTGTCGGCGGTAGTCAAGAAATATCCCGATATGAAGGCTGACGTGGGCGACAGCAAGAAGCAGGGCGGCTTCAAGGTCGGAGCAGGCAGCTCCGACAAGGAAGAAAAGCCCGACAACAGCAGACTTGATAACGCATTCGGTATCAAGAAAAAGAAGTAAGAAAGGTAAGGTGTAAAAATGTCAAACACAATCAACTATGCTGAACAGTATACCAATCAGCTCAGAGAGCTTTACGGTCAGGAATCAAAGGCCGACGCTCTCTATCACTCAAATTCCGATATTCAGCTCAGAGGCGGAAAAACAATCAAGATACCCACTCTGTCGGTATCCGGTTATAAGGACCACACAAGAGCATCGCTCGGCTTCCCTCAGGGTACATACGAGAACAACTACGAAACAAAGACGCTCGATCACGACCGTTCTATCGAGTTCGTAGTAGATCCTATGGATTTTGACGAAACCGATACCGTTGTATCACTGGCAAACATTCAGAGCCGTTTCGACAGGACGCAGGCAATCCCCGAACACGACAGCTATACATTCTCAAAGCTGTATGCAGAGGCTGTAAGAGTAGGCGCAACAATAAAGCACGACAAGCTCACGATTGAGAATGTTCTCAAGGACTTTGACGAGAACCTCAAGACACTTGAAGATAAGGGTGTGCCCCTCGACAGAATGATACTCTATGTCACCGCAGACTATAAGACGATACTCAAGAACGCAGAGGGTATTCAGAGAACGCTCGACATCAAGAGCGGCGGCGGTATCGACAGACGTATTCATTCTGTTGACGATATAGGCAATATCGTTACAGTTCCCTCAGCTCGTTTCAAGACCGTGTACGATTTCACGGACGGCTGTAAGTCCGGTGTCGGCGCAAAGCAGATAAACTACATTCTCATTGACCCCGAATGCCAGGTGTCAAGAGATAAGTACGCATATATACATCTGTTTGCTCCCGGCTCTGACAGCAGAACGGCAGACAACTATCTGTACCAGAACCGCAAGTACAACGGTACATTTGCGATAGATCACCTGTTTGTTGACGGCTGTATCATGAATGTATCTGCTCTGACGCAGACATTCGCAGGTAACGGCTCGACAACTGCATTCACAGTGACCGACAAGCCCGAAAAGCTCATCGGCGTAACTGTAGACGGTACAGCGACAACAGACTACAGCTATGACAAGTCATCGGGTGTGATAACATTCAATACCGCTCCCGGCAACGCAAAGGCTATAGTCGTAACATACTAAGGAGGTAACTATGGTAGCAGTAAAGGCAAACAAGCAGTATACTATCACGGAAGCCGAGAAGAAGTCATACCTTGCACAGGGCTATGACATCATTGGCGATAACGGGGCTGTGGAGCATTCTCCGCAGGCTACCGTGCCGTATGCCGAATATGAAAAGGCTCAGGCGGAGATAGCAAAGCTCCGTGATGAGCTTGCTCAGATAAAGGCGGCAAAGACAAAAAAGGGTGAGGCTTAATGTACCTCACTTTTGCGGAATTTCAGACCTTATGCCCCGATAGCTCAATAACCGAACAGCAGTACAACGCCCTTGAAAACAGGGCGGAGAGCGACATCGACACGTTGACCTTCAACCGCATAACAGCTATAGGATTTAATAATCTGACAGCGTTTCAGCAGGATAAGGTAAGGCTGGCACTGTCACAGCAGACAGCATTTGTTTTTGAAAATGCCGAGCTGCTTGACAGTCCGCTCAGTTCCTATAGTATCAGCGGTGTGTCAATGTCCTTTGACAGCTCGAAGGTTATAAATTACTGCGGTGTCACTACAACACGGCAGGTTTATAACACGCTGTTGCAGACAGGCCTTTGCTACAGGGGGTTATAATGTGAAATATCCGAAACTTGTACCCGAAAGGGTTTGTACAACGCCTTGTACCGTGTATCGTACAGACGGCCTTAACCGTGACGGCTCAAAGAAACGGACGGTCATATTTGAGGGTAAATGCTTCCATTCGGAAAAAGCACGGCAGAAATTATCCGCAGAAAAACAGCTTATAACGCTGTCTGGCGAGGCTCTTTTCTGCGGTGATATTGCCCCGGACAGCCCGATAGTTGACGGAGCTGTGGAGATAGGCGGCAGAGAGTACAAGATATACGGCTCGGAAAAGGCTAAAAACCCCGACGGGACGGTAAATTACACAAGACTGGAGCTGATATAGTGATAAAAGTGACCGTAAAGCTTGATAAGGCTGCAATAGCAAATCTGGAAGCGGCGGCGTTAAAAAGTGCTGAGGTAGCAATGGAACAGGTACATACCGACCTTGTAAGCTCACAGACAATGCCGTTTGACACGGGCGATATGCAGAATAATCAGACTTTCGTTGCAACAACTCAGAATGGAGCAACTATAGTCACCGGTTCTCCTCAGGCAAGGCGGCTGTATTATCACCCTGAATATCACTTCCAGCAGGGCAAGAACGCAAACGCAGGGGCAGGGTGGTTTGAACCTTATGTAAGCGGGGAAAAGAAAGACCTTGCCCGTGATGCGTTTATATATGATTTCAAGAGGAGAACAGGCGTATGACGTTACTTGAAACAGCCGATATGCTTGCTGATGTTCTCGGCATCGAGGACGTATACGCAGGCTGTATAGACGCAAATCAGGATAAGTGTATCGGCGTGTATGCGTCAAAAAACACCTATCCTAAGAAAATCAGCATAGGCGGTAAGCCTTGCACGAAAACACTTGAAAAGCACATCAGCGTACTGATACACTGGACGGACAATCCGACAACAGCCGAGAGTGCGGCAAACGAAATACTTGATAAGCTGACCGATGTACACGGCTATACTGCCGGGGGGCACACGGTCGGCTTTTTGAGTTGCAGTGAGGCGCATAACGCAGGCAGAGATGAAAGAGGTATCTGCGAGTACGTTATTGATGTGACGGTTTATTACGAAAGGAGTAATTAACAATGGCTAACAAAACAGGAGTATATCCCGTATATGAAAATCAGTTCAAGATTGACAAGACAGGCGGAACAGGTGCGACAGCCGAGAATCTTGTAACTATTGCCGATATGGAGAGCTTTTCGGTTTCCATTGACGGCAATGTCGAGGAGTGGAAGCCGTTCGATCAGGAAGGCTGGACAAGAAGACTTGTGACAGGTAAGGCACTGACCGTCAGCGTATCCGGCAAGAGAAACATCGGTGACGCAGGCAACGATTATGTTGCAGGACTTGCACTCAAAACAGGCGCAGACAGCCACACAACTGTAGTGTGGACGTTCCCCAGCGGCGCAACGCTGACAATACCGTGCGTTATAAACGTGACGGAGTGGGAGTCGGGCGACTCCACAGCGGTCGCACCTCTTGCGTTTGACATCATGTCGGACGGCAAGCCCACATTTACAGACGCAAAGTAAAGGAGATAAATACAATGGCTAAGATGTACACACTTGATGAAAAGTTACTCGTGGGCGTTCCCGAAATCAGAATCGGTGAAAAGGTCTACAAGGTAGACGATCGTGAAAAGACGGTCAAGAAGGTAATGGCACTTTACAATAACGGCGAAAAGAAGGACATTGAAAAGATTGACGAGATGTTCAAGCTGGCGTTCGAGCCTGCCGCCGCTAAGGAGATAAGCGAAATGAATATGCCGTGGGCGGCATATCAGAAGCTGTCCGAGATAGTAATATCCGCCATGACGGGACAGGAAGATACCGAGCGATTTCACGAGTAATGAAGTCTGGTACGATGTCGAGTATGACCGTGAGCTGATACGGCAGTCGATAGCAAAACAGTATCACATACTGCCGTCCGAGCAGGACGATTTGCACTATTCTGACTGGCTGAGCCTTGTATCCGGCATTATGAATGATACTCCGCTCGGTCAGACAGTGCTGATACGAAGCGAGAATAACAAGGAGATGCTCAAACACTTTTCGCCGTATGAAAATCGCATACGGCGGGAGTGGGCGGCATTCAGAGCGAAGAAACAGCTTGCGGAGAAAACTCCAAAACAGATACAGAGCGATATAACGGCTCTTGAAATGATGATAAAAAAGGCATTTGGGGGAGGTGAGTAAATGGCTGACGGAAACGGTGCGTCAGTAGGCACTATCAGCCTGTCGCTGATAATAGACGCAGAGCTTGACAAACAGCTTTCGGCTTTACAGAAAAGCATACAGGCACAGTGTGATAAGGTCGGTGAAACCGCCGAAAAGGCACTTACCGACAGTGTGGCAAAAGCCGCTGATAAGGCTGTAAAGCCTGTTGAGGAAGTCGGCAAGGCTGTAGAAAAGACCGTGACGCAGAGCGTTGAAAAGGCTGTGCAGAAGGTCGAAAAGCCCGCCGAAGAGGTAGGAAAGACGCTTGAAAGCTCTATATCCGAAAGTGCCGAAAAGGCTTCCGAAACTCTGGAAAAGGCGCTTGTCGAGCCTGTAAAGGAAGCGGAAAAGGAAGCAGAAAGTCTTGGCAAAGCGATAAATAACAAGTACGAGTTCGGCCCCGGTTATAGCAAAGAAGCTATGGATTTCGTGAACAACTATCAGCCGAAAAGCGATAAGAAGAAGTCCAAAGAAAAAGAGGAGCTCCCCGAAATTGATGTCGGCAGTTTTGAAATTCCTTCCGAACCTATCGACCGTCTGAACAAAAGTCTTGAGCTGACTAACGAAAAAATAGAGCTTGCACAGGAGAAGTGGAAACAGCTTAACAGAGAAATGGCGGCAATGTCTGATAAAGACATGGCAGGCGAAAAGGGCAATGCCGTAATAGAAAAAATAAACGCCATTGAAACAAGTATGCTGAAACTGCAGCAACAGTCCGAAGCTACTAAAGCCAAGATAGATAAGGCAATGCAGGCGGATGCAGAAGCCAAAAAGCTGGCTGAAGCCGCACGGCAGGCTGCCGAAGCGGTAAACAAGATACCTGAAAGCACAAACAACATAAATCTGCAATCGTTACCTGTCATAGCGATGCTGATAGACAAAATGCTGCAGGTTAAAACAGCGGTAACAGAGGCTGCTGCATCAAACGAAAAAGTGCAGAGTGCGGTAGAAAAAACTACCGCCGTACTGGATTCGGGGTGTAAAAAGATTGAGCAGGTGCTGGAAACGGCCGATAAGGCGGCAAGCAAGATAATACAGCCTGTTTCAAAGGTGAAAAACACGTTGAAAACGGTAGGCACGGCGGTAAATAACTCGGTCATTGCTCCTGTGAAAAAACTGGCTTCCTCTTTTGCGAGCCATTTCAAAAGAGCAGAAAAACCGGTTGATAACCTTGAAAAGTCGGTCAAAAAAGTAGGTGCTTCTGCTGAAAAATCGCTCGGCAAAGCAAAAACTTCTGCCGGTGGATTCGGCAAGACAATAGGCGGACTTGGTAAAAGTGTCAAATCCGCACTTAAATCTACGTTTCTTATGGCAGGGCTTTATGCGGCGTTTCGTGGCATAAAGTCGGTAATGTCGGACGCTATCGGTGCAAACGAGGAGTTCGGCAACAGTGTAAAGCAAATAAAAGGCAATCTTCAGGTTGCGTTTACGCCTATAGTAAACGCTATCATGCCTGCGCTTAATACATTGGCATCCGGACTTGCCACAGCAACCAAAGCTATAGCGAGCTTTATTTCGGGGCTGTTCGGCACAACGTATAAAAAGTCGCTTGAAGCGGCAAAAAAGGTCGAAGCTGTCGGAAAAAAGGCTAAGGAAAACAGCCGTTTCCTTGCAAGTTTTGATGAGATGAATGTTGCTTCAAAGGACGAGAGCGACAGCTCCTCCTCTGATCTCTCTGCACTTGACAGCGAGGGCGATAAGACAGCCGAGGGTATCGGAAATAAGATTCGTGAGCAGATTAAAAAGGGGTTTGCTCTGCTGAAAAAGCAGTTTGCAAACGTCAAAAAGTATTTCGACACAAATTTTGCTCCGATATTTGCGGAGATAGGCAAAAAATTCGCACCCGTTATAGAGGGCTTCAAGGATAATATGAGCAAGGCCTGGAGTGATATGGCAACTCTTGCCGAGCCGTTCAAGAACTATTTTACAAATAATCTGACTCCGGCGCTTCAGACAGCGTTTAAGTCAATAGGTACGATAGCTTCAGGGCTTGGAGATACGTTTAATCTTGTGTTCGGTCAGCTGTGGGATAACGTTATTTTCCCTTCGCTGAACACAATGATAACAACCGTGTTACCGTTGCTGACAGATCAGTGGACGGCGACCGCAGAGGTTATGACGACGCTCTTTGAAACCGTCAAGACAATATTCGACGAGGTTTTTGTAACCGGTGTTATGCCGATACTGACAACCTTGCAGGGCGTATGGAGCGATTTGTGGATAACCTCGGCAAAGCTATGGTCGCAGTATGGCGAACCGATGATGGAAGCTATTCAGTCGCTTATAACTTCAGTCGGTGATACAGTGCTGACGGTCTATAAAGAGTGGATACAGCCCGTTATACAGTGGGTATGTGACCTTATAAAATCCCTGTGGGACAAAGCAATAAAGCCTGTCTATGTAAAGGTCGTTGCCGTTGTCGCAAAAATCGTGGATTGCGTAAAAGCAGTATGGAATTTTCTAAAGCCGTTTGTCGATTGGTTCGTGAAAACGTTGGGGCCCACGATAAAAAATGTACTGGCGGCGGTCAAAGGCGTTTTTGACACTGTATTTACCGCTATCGGCGATATAATCGGCGGTATTATTAAGACCTTCGGCGGACTGATAGACTTTATAACAGGTGTATTTTCAGGCGACTGGAATAAGGCTTGGCAGGGAATATGCAACTTTTTCAGCGGTATCTGGAACACAATCTGGGGCGTGATCAAAGGAGTTATCAATCTGATAATCGACGGTATTAATATGCTCTGGACGGGTATCTACACTGTAGTAAAGGGTATAGTTGACGCTATCGGCGGTGTGGCAGGCGCAATAGGCGATTTGTTCGGTCAGGACTGGCATTTCTCAATGCCTGAAAATCCTCCGCTGATACCTAAACTCGCAAAGGGCGGTCTTGCGTATGCGCCTACGCTTGCAATGGTCGGTGATAACCGTAATGCAGGAACAGACCCGGAGGTAATTGCGCCTCTGTCAAAGCTCAAGGACATCATCGGCGAAGGCGGAGATATGACGGAAGTCGTACTTCTGCTCCGTGAGATACTGGAGTTCCTGAAAGGTCTTAATCTTATCGCTAAGGGTGAGGTTGACGGTAAAACGCTTTACCGGTTGATAGTACGTCTGAACAAGGAGAATACATACAGAACGGGGGTAAATGCACTTGGCTAAAAATCTGATATGGGTTAAGGGTGTTTTACTCCCGCCGCCCGATATTGACGGCTATAATGCCACACGATGCAAGACGTGGGAACCAAACACCGGCAGAAATGCCGCAGGAACAACCGTCGGAAGCATACTTTGCTGGAAATACAAGATAGAGCTTAAATGGTCTTTTCTCACAGAAGCGCAGGTGAAGAGCCTGCGTAATCTGTTTGAGAGCAAACCCGATTATTTTGCCGTAAAATTCGACTATGACGGCGAATATAAGGAGATAACCGCATACAGTACAGATCTCACCGCCACAGGTAAGCTGTACGCAGGAAGCGGCTATTATTACAAGAGTGTGTCAATAAATCTGATAGAAAGGTAGGTGATAGCTTGTATACAAATGTTTCGGATGATTTTCTGTCAGCCGTTAATGGTGCTGAGCCTGTCTACTGCTGCAAGCTGGATTTCGGTAATAATGTAACGGTGAACGATCTGTTCAGCGTAAGCTATTCGGGCGGATCGTGCAGTGAGAGCATAGTGCCGGGCGGAACTGTCATAGCAAATGCAAAAGTCGAGCTGTCGGCACTTCCTGCGACGGTCAGAAAGGGAAGCACTTGCACGTTGTATTTTGGCGTGAACGGAGAATACGCCCCGCAGGGAGTGCTTACGGTAAAGAAAATCGAGAAAAGCGGAAAACGGTTGTCGGTAACGCTTGAGGATAACATGGCGAAGACGGAAAAAGGCTGTTTTTCAAGCCTGTCGTATCCGTCCACAACGCTGAAAATGCTGTCTGAGATAGCGACAAAGTGCGGCGTTGCCTTTAACACTTCGGGGCTTACGGCGGTAACGATAAAGGACAAGCCGGAGGGCTATACCTGCCGTGAAATAATCGGATATATCGCAGGGCTGTACGGCAAATTCGCCGTTTGTGACCGTACCGGCAAGATAGCGTTCAAGTGGTTTGACACTACGGTGCAATTGTCCGAAAACTGCTATGACACACCCACAGTTGCTACCGACGATAGTACAGTCGGACGTGTGGTGTGCGGAGATTTTACAGCCGGCACAGGCACTGCGATAACATACGACTGCCTGTTTATGACTCAAAATCAGCTGAACACGGTGCAGAAGTCATTAAACGGATTTAAATACCGCACGGGTGAAATCCCGTTAAGGCTTGGCAATATGCTGATAGATGCGTGGGATATGGTGAGCATAACCTACGGCGGAGAAACTGTGAAAATTCCTGCCGCTACTATTTCCGTGGCATATAACGGCGGCCTGTCTATGACAATAGAAGCACCGGCTGAAGAACAGTCTGCGGACAGCGGCGAAAGCTATAAGTCGCCTGCGCAGAAGCAGGCGGAACGAATAACCGCAGATATAATCAGCGTAAAACAAGCATTACTCGAAAAAGCGGATATTGCAGAGCTTAATGCACAGATTGCAAACCTCGAAAACGTCTATGCCGCAAAGGCTGATATTACCGAGCTTTCCGCACAGATAGCCACGATTGACAATCTGACGGCTAAGAAAGCAGATGTTGAACAGCTGTATGCAAAGAAAGCGGATATAGATGAGCTTGTGGCCGATACGGCAACGCTTAAATCACTGAAATCCAATGTTGCAAACATAGATGTTCTGCTGTCGGGCAAAGCCGGCACGGGTGAACTGACATCTATAAAGCTGACTGCCGAAAATGCGGAAATAGCGACTGCGCTGATAAAGGACCTTACAGCCGCAAACTTCCGGTCAAAGACTATCGAAACCGATGATTTTACTATAAAATCAAGCAGCGGAAAATTGCAGATAGTCGGAAACACAATACAGATAAAGGATGTAAATAATACCGTCCGTGTCCAGATAGGCGAGGACGGTAAATCCGACTATGGCATTTACGTTACCGATGCAGGCGGAAAGATAATGTTCACCTCTTACGATGGCTTGCACGAAGACGGCATAAAGAGCGGCATTATCAAAAATGATATGGTAGCTGATGATGCACATATCAGCGGCAGTAAGCTGGATATTTCGAGCGTTATTGACGGTATCAATGCCGACAACAGCACCTATCTTAATACAAGTAAGGTCGTTATAGACGGAACATCTCAGACGATAAATGCAAAATTCACGGAGCTGACTGCAAGCATAGGCAGTATCGGCACCCGCACTTCAGTTCTTGAAAGCGACCTGTCGGGCTTTCGGACAACAGTGTCGGAAACATACGCCACAAAGTCAGCGGTTGACGGTATACAGATAGGTGGCAGAAATCTGCTGTATGACAGTACGGGGAACATCAAAAACGGCTGGAGCG
>OCHJ01000123.1_pt1 | contig 122234 bp, 123 predicted proteins | sample 1538381 | NCBI WGS metagenome assembly OCHJ01 (sample SAMN04571688, study PRJEB22368) | human gut metagenome | biome: human gut; material: stool | host: Homo sapiens | place: Luxembourg | collected 2012-06-29 | reverse complement strand
TTGAAAAGAAGATGTAATAAGTTAAATCCCCTCGGACTTAATTGTCTGAGGGGATATTTATTTCTTTTGGATATTAACAAAAAAGTTAATATTTATCAGAAAATCACTTGACAAGTATTGAAAATTATGTTAAAATATATTTATCATAAAGCAAGGAGGGGAATGTTATGGTAACACCGTTAGGAAAAGAATTAAGAATTATCCGTTTGAATTTTAACGAAATTCTAAAGGATATGGCAATTAAAATAGGCATTACTCCATCATACTTATCTTCTATAGAAAACGGTAAAAGAACTCCTACGCCAACCTTAGTAAATAAAATTATAAAAATTTATGGATTAGATGAAGAACAATCCTTAATTATACGAGAAGCATTATATAAAACAATAAATGAAGTAACTATCTCATCAAGAAACCTTAATAAAGAACATCAAGATCTAGGCCTAGTTTTTGCGAGAAAATTTAATGATTTAGATTCAGAACAAATCAGTGAGATTTTATCAATTATCAATAAGAAAAAGTAACTTATGGAGGACGTTTAATGCGATGGATTATTTAATAGCTAAACCTAGAAGTACAAGCGATATCGAAATGATAGCCGATCGAATAAGAGAAACTTTAAATTTAAAAAGTAATTTATATTTTCCGGTTATTAATTTTATTGAAAATGTCCTGCCAAATGTAGATGCTGGATTTAATTATGAGTATGTTTCAAAGATCGATATGCCGCCTAATACTTATGCCTATTATAATTCTACTGAAAATGTTATGTACATAAGGGATGATGTCTATGATGCGGCTTGTATGGGGGACGGCAGACATAGATTTACACTTGCTCATGAAATAGGACATTACTTGCTTCATTCAGAAGGCGTATGTTTAAGCAGAAGTGTAAATGAATCAGAAATCAAACCATATTTAAACCCGGAATGGCAGGCTAATACTTTTGCAAGCGCTTTGCTAATGCCCAGAAGCTTAATAAAAAGTATGACAGTAAAACAAATTGCAGACGAATGCGGAACCTCATTTCAAGCTGCATCAATAGCATATAAAAAAAGCCGAGTCCAATAACGAACTCAGCAATCACCACTTTGTACAATCAAAAAAATTGTATCAGCAGTATATAAAACTAACAATTTAATTATACCACATTTTTTTTGATTTTACAAGAGGTTTTATATAGATATTTTCAAAAAAGAAAGGTGGTATTATATGTGGATTTATTCACCGTATATTACTAAAAACGGAAAACGTTTATATGCAAGCACATACGGTTTTAAAGTTTTTCGCTTTTGGGTCGATGACGATAAAGTGAGAAAGTAACTTTTATATAACTTGTGCTGATCAAGTTTTTATTTAAAAATAATTCAAGCGGCAGGGAGTGATCCTTGCCGCTTTTTGTTTATGCCTCAGCTTTTCGAGTCGGCTTTTTGACGGATATTGCATTTAAGATAAACCGTGGCAGTAAACTTATTGTCTTTTAAATTATAATCCGTTTCACCATCATACATGATTGCCAGATCATTAATAATTTGAGTTCCGATACCGTGGCTTGCTTTATCTTTTTTAGAAGTTTTCAATGCTTTGCCGTTGTATGCCAAATTTGTTGTCTCTGCATTGTTTGCCACCCTGATCTTAATGTAGTTAATTTCTTTGACTACAGTTAAGCTAATACTTTTTTCGCCTTTACATTTTTGGCATGCTTCCACGGCGTCGTCCATCAGGTTACGTATATTTTTTGGAAATCAGTTTAACAAAAAACTCCTGATCATCGCATACCGCAATTCTCAAAATATCGACCTCCTTTAGATATATATAAATTATATCAAGGGTGTCGATTAATGTCCATATGTAAATATTGTAATTAACATTTTCTTGTACAGACGGAATATTTTGATTTAATTAGTATTATTTCCTTTTGAAATTTGGCGGTCCAGATGGAGAATTGGCAGCGTCTTTAAGATATCTTAATCAGCGATATTCTGCTCCTTACGGTGAAGTAAGAGGACTTTTAACAGATATTGGCACTGAGGAATTGGCTCATATGGAGATGATATCTGCTATACTTTATCAGTTGACAAGAAATCTTACGCCGGAAGAAATTAAAGAAAGCGGTTTTGACACTTATTTTGTTGATCATACAACAGGAATATATCCGGTAGCTGCATCCGGAGCTCCGTTTACTGCAGCATACTTTCAGTCTAAAGGTGATCCCATAACTGATTTAGTTGAGGACATGGCAGCAGAACAAAAGGCGAGAACAACTTACGATAATATTTTGCGTCTTGCAGATGATCCTGACGTAAGAGATCCTATTAAGTTCTTAAGAGAAAGAGAAATAATTCACTTTCAGCGTTTTGGCGAAGGGTTAAGAATAACACAGGATAATCTAAATTCCCGTAATTTTTATGCATGTAATCCTTCATTTGATAAGAATTGCGGAAGAAACTGCCGTAGAAGAATGAATCAATAATACGGTTTTTTGAATTTCTGTTTCGATAGATAAATAAAACTGATTTCGTTATTTAAACGAAATCAGTTTTAAGTTTTGTATTAAATTCAGGATATTAATCTGCGACAAGTACTTCATAATCTGAAAGTTCCCATTCCTTGCCGGCATATGGGATACAAATACCTTTTGCCAAATGAGTTCCTACCTTACCAGTAATAATCATACCTTCATATTCAGTTCTTCCTATGTAAAGCAATTTTCCATCAGCTTCTCTTCCTGCGAGAATGGCGCCGTCCGGTATCTGATGATTGTTACACTTTACCCACTTGACATTACCAATATAATATTCGAAATCTTTAACACCGTATTCTTTTCCTCCGTAAGATACATAGCATCCGAAATTATCGACAAACTTACACGGATGAATACCGCCTTCAAACTCTGTACGTGCAATAAATACACCGTTTTTATTTTCGTATCCTGCCATTGGAGCGTCTAATGGTCTGATGGTTCCTTGAGCCTTTTTCCACATAATTTTATCCTCCGGTGATTAAATTTAATCAATAAATGATTATATCTACATTTTACCATAAATACCGACAAATTGGTGTACAAATTGTTAATAAAATATGGACAAAATGTAAAATAAAAGAAAATACCTTTATATATATTACTATTTTAAAATTTCAATCGCTTTTTGCAGCTGAGTATCTTCATTTTCCGGTATATCATCGGATTGATTTTCGGAATATTTATCAGGAAGCGCCGTTTCATAATCTGGTTTTAAGCCTAATCCGTGGTAACATTCTGATTTAACCGTTCTGTATTTTGCGACAGTAAGCTTGAGTCCGCCGCCGTTATCTAAGTTATATGTGTTTTGCATTATACCCTTGCCGAAGGTATTTTGACCTACTAATACAGCTTTTCCGAAATCTCTTAATGCCGCTGCAAATAATTCTGCTGCGCTTGCCGAATATTCATTTACAAGAACTGCCATTGGAAGATCTAATTCTATTTTGTCAGATTTGCATATAACTTCGGTGCTTCCGTCTTTAAATTCGGCAATAGCAATATCTCCCTCCGGCAACAGCGGATCAAGGCAGTCTGAACATGCCGATACCAATCCTCCGCCGTTATTTCTTACATCAAAAATAATAGCGGAAGCATTATTTTCAAGACATTTTTTGAGTTCGATGTTAAACTGATGCGAGGTGTTTTCCTTAAATCCCGTGATTTTAATATAAGCTATATTATTTTCCAGCATACGGCTTGTTACTGTTTCAGTCGTTATTTCTTCACGCTTCATTTTAAACGAAATCTCTTCATCTCCGCGTTTTACCGCTATATTTACTTCAGTTCCTGCTTTTCCTCTTACAAGATTTACAGCGTCCGAATATTCCATTTCATTAACGTTTTTTCCGTCAACTTCAATAATAATGTCGTTGATTTTTAATCCGGCTTTCTCGGCAGGTCCTTTTTCTGCAATTTCAACGATTTTTATTTCATTATTATCACCTTTATTAACTGTAATACCTATACCGGTAATAGAGCCTTTAGCGTCAATAAGATTCTGTTCATATTCATCAGGAGTCATATAAGCGGAATATTTATCATCAAGAGCGCTTACCATTCCCTTAAGAGCTTGATCTACTATTATTTCCTCGTCATAGCTGCCGTAATAATATTCGTCTATATATTGGTCTACAGTGTAGATATCTTCAATAGATTTTGCTTTCTTTCTTAGTGTGGCAACACTGTCGCTGCATATCTGGAATGCCCAGAAAGAGGTAACTGAAAATGTTAGAAGTGCGGCTGCGCCGGCTATTAATGCCGCTGATTTGACACTGATTTTTTTCACAGATATTACACACCTTTCTAATATATCATATAAATTTTTGTTTTCATTGCGAACTATAAAACAGGGCAAGATCGTCTTGCCCTGTTTTATATAATATGTATAGCTTCTTATTAATATAAATAACCGGTAGGATCAACTGTCGAGCCGTTTATTCTTACTTCAAAATGGCAGTGAAAACCAGTAGACCAGCCCGTGCTTCCCACAGAACCTATGGCTTCGCCTCTTGAAACCGATTGTCCGACAGATACATATACGTCGGCGCAGTGACCGTATAAAGTAGAAATTCCGTTTCCGTGATCGATCATCACATAATTTCCATAACCGCCGTTACAGCCGCAGCTGCTATCCTTGCCGTAGTTATGAGTACATCCTGTTTTTACTAATACTACAGTACCGCTTTCAGCCGCCGTTACAGTTGCGCCTGATATACCGCCTCCGGCAATATCAATTCCGGCGTGAAGCGATCCCCACCTGTAGCCGTATCCGCTTGAAATACTGTAGAATCCCGGTACAGGCCAGCCTAATGAGCCGTTGTAGCTTCCTCCGCCTGTTGAGCTGGAGATTTCTCCGTCGCCGGATTGATCTCCTCCGCCTCCGATAGCGCTGCTGTCTGAACTGCCGTTGTCTTCCTGCTGCTGTTGTCTTTCAAGTTCCGCCGCAGCCTCTTCTTCTGCTTTTCGCCTTGCTATTTCATTAATTTCTTCAATTTCATTGTCCATAGCCTCGTTATCAGCTTTAAGAGACTCTATATCGCGCTGTCTTGATTCCATATCGGCTTCTTTGCGATCTATATAATCCTGTGTTTCCGCATAATCCTCATTGAGCTGTTTGATTTGTTCATTAAGCTCCTTTTTATTTGCTTCCTGTTCCTTCAGATCAGCGTCAAGCTCTGTTTTTTCAATATCAAGCTGAGCCTGGGCCTCTTCAAACTGCTGGAGCTGTGTCATAAGAGAATCTATAAGCTCATCGTCATGCTTGGCCACCTGGGAAATAAGCTCTATTTTGGACAGCATGTCATAAAAATCGGTAGCTCCTACAAGCGCTGAGGCGAGACTGTCGTTACCGGAAACATACATAGCCCTTAAACGATCCTTAAAAAGCTCCATTCCTTCATTTATATCAGTTTCCTTATTGGAAATATCAATTTCAAGCTGTTTGATTTTTTCTTCTTTTTCATTGATTTTATTATTTAGGTCGTTTATTATTGTATTTATATTATCAATATTTTCATTCTGTAAATCAATCTTTTTCTGAAGCTGCTGTTGAATAGCTTCCTGATCTGCAATGTCGCTGTTAAGGCTGTCAAGCTCTTTCTGGATTTTTTCGATTTCTGCTTCATTTTCAGCCTTTTCAGATTCCAGGTCAGAAATAGTCTTTGCCTCGGATTTCAAAGGGCTGCTGTAATTAACATATGTTAAACTTCCGGCTGTAATAATAGCGCAAAGAACCAGCGCCGTTACCTTAAGCTTATTTTTTCCAAATGAAATGTTCATAATTTTCGTCGTCTTACCGACTTAAACACCACCAATCTTAAATTTCGCAATATTTTTATACGTTCAGATGCTTTCTTGTACTGAGCACGCTTCCTAAAGCTCCGACAAATGCTCCGGCAAGAATATATGATAAAGCAACCTTTAACACTATGTCGCTGAATGAAACGATACTTCCCATTCCGATTATATTAAGAATGTTCACTTCGTTTGTCAGAAGATCAACGACTGCGTCATAACCGAGCCATGTTATGACTGTTGCCGCAATACCTGCAGCCATTCCCGTTATCATACCCTCGACAAAGAATGGGATACGTATAAACGTATTGGTCGCTCCTACATATTTCATAATGCTTATTTCATTTCTTCTCGCAAATACGCTTGCTTTGGTTGTATTTGAAATAATAACCATAGATACTATAGCAAGCGCTATAATGATCGCAGATGCGACAAGAGTTATAATTTTTTTCATCTCCGTAAGAATATTAACAAAATCATATGGCGCTCTTATTGAATATATATGATCTAATTCGTTAATAAGAGTAACTGTTTCGGACGTCAGGGAAATATCCTTTATCTTTATTCTGAAGGAATCCACAAGAGGATTATCGTCGCCCAGCGAGTCGAAAAGCTCCTCATATTCACTCATGCTTTTCTTCATATCTTCAAAGGCGTCGTCCTTTGAATAAAATCTGACTTCGTCGATATTATCAATTTGCTTTAGAAGTACTTCAGTCTCCATGGTTTGCGCGGGGGTAATATTTTCGTCTAGAAAGACGATTACTTCGTTTTTGTTCTCAATTCCTCCTATTATGGAGTTAATATTGATATAAAAAAGAATTGATAAACCAACCAGCAGAAGAGAAACAAGGAGAACGCAGAAGGACGCGAACGCCATCATTCTATTTTTCCAAACGTTATCAAATCCCTGTCTTGTCAGATACCTTACACCGCTAAGCTTCATTATTGCCTCCAATCACTTCATCAAAGACAATTTCACCGGCGTCGATATTTATTATCCTCCCGCCGAAATGACGTACAAGGTCATGCTCATGGGTAACCATAAGGATAGTTGTGCCGCATTCATTTATGCCCTTCAGAAGGTCTACTATTTCATAGGACAGCTCCGGATCTATATTTCCCGTAGGCTCGTCGGCAATAATGAGCTGAGGGTCGTTTACAAGCGCTCTTGCAATAGCGACACGCTGCTGTTCTCCGCCGGAAAGCTGGTTTGGATAAGAATTTGACTTGTCCTGTAATCCCACCAGACTTATTACATATGGAACGCGTTTGCGTATGTATTTTCTCGGAGCGTCAATTACTCTCAGAACAAACGCGATATTTTCATAAACAGTCATTGACGGAATAAGCCTGAAATCCTGAAAGACGAAACCGATAGTACGCCTGAAAGAAGGGATTTTTTTTCTTTTCAAGTTGCTGAGATTATAGTTATTAACCATAACCACACCGTTCGTAGCGTCTATCTCCTTTAAAATGAGCTTGATCAGCGTACTTTTTCCGGCGCCGGACGATCCGACGACAAATGCGAATTCGCCGTCGTTAATCTTAAGACTTACGTTGTTGAGCGCGTCAACGCCGGTTGAATATGTGACTGATACATTCTTGAGTTCTACCAAAAGGGACACCTTCCTTTAGCCGATAATCCGGCATAAATTGTTTTGTCCGATCCTGCGCTTATATTTAGAATTTAACCGGATTAGCCGATAAATATTTTTTTACCATCAGAGCAATTTTGAATATAATCGCATGATCGAATTCTCTCAGATCGAGTCCTGTCAGCTTTTTGATCTTTTCAAGTCTGTAAACCAGGGTGTTTCGGTGAACAAAAAGTTTTCTTGAAGTTTCTGAAACATTGAGGTTGTTTTCAAAAAACTTCTGGATAGTAAACAGGGTTTCATGATCAAGAGATTCTATACTTCCTTTTTTGAATACTTCATGAAGGAAAGTTTCGCAGAGAGTTGTCGGCAGATGATAAATAAGTCTTGCAATTCCGAGATTGTCGTAGCTTACTATATTTTTGTCCGTATCGAAAACCTTTCCGACCTCCAAAGCCATCTGCGCTTCTTTGAATGAGCGGGCAAGCTCCTTTACGCCTATAACGGACGTACCGATTCCTACGTTTACCCTTGTGTAAAACTCGCTGCTGAGCGTGTCGGATATTGAGCGTGCAAGCTTTTCAAGGTCCTTGGAATCAACCGAGCTTTTGATTTCCTTGACAAGAACAATATCGCTTTCAGTGATGTTGAAAACAAAGTCCTTGTTTTTGTCCGGGAAAAGGTTCTGAATAACGTCATATGCGGAAATATCGTTCGCTGAAACGATTCTGATAAGAAAAACCACTCTGCTTATTTCAGCGTTGAAGTGAAGCTCTCTGGCCTTGATCACGATATCTCCGGGAAGAACATTGTCCAGAACTACATTTTTGATAAAATTATTTCTGTCGTATTTTTCGTCGTAATATTGTTTTATATTCGACAGGCTGATCGCCATTATTGTGGCGTATTTAGCAGCGTTGTCGTCTACTCCTTCTATAAAAACCGCATATTCCGGCTTTACTCTTGAGCCGAACGGTTTATAGGTGTATCCGTCTCTAATAAAAATATCATGAGAATCGTTTAAGTCTAGGGAAACAAATTCGTTTGTCGTGCCGACTTTGGTTAAATCGCTGCATGCGATAATAGTAGCGGTTTCGTCGACAACTCCGATAACGGCGTTTACAGCATCTCTCATTTGATGCACAAGACCTTGAAATAATCTGTTAGACATATCAGCATTTCCTTCCTGTTTTTTTATTTATAATGCTTCTTAATGCCTTAATATATTACAAATTGTAACACATTCAAGACGCGTAAATGTTAACAAACTGTTAACAAATTAGGGTTTTATAAAATAGTGCACAAAAATACTGCGTTGAGATTTGTCGGAAACTTACAAATGGTTAATTTATTTGTAACTAAAATGTAACTTGTAATTATATAATATCACATTTTTTCCGGTCTGTCAATTTTTAATATTGCAAGAGAATTTCTCAGCGTCTGCAAAACCGCTCTGCAAAGAATAAGCCTTGCCTTTTTCAGTTGTTCGGTTTCAGCGTTTTTTACGCTGCATGCGTCGTAAAATTTATGAAAGAGAGTTGCAAGCTCAACGGAATATTTTGTGATCCTTGAAGGATCGTAGGTTTTAGCCGCGTTGTCAATCTCTCCGGGCAGCGACGCAAGATGTCTGATGAGTTCGGTTTCCTGAGGCTTGTCCAGAATATCAAGCTCTTTCTTATCATACGATGCGGCTTCAAATCCTTCGTTTTTAAGGTTTGTAAGCAGACTGCATATTCTTGCATGAGCATATTGAACATAATATACCGGATTTTGGGACGACTTTTCAACGGCAAGATCCAAGTCAAAATCAAAGTGAGAATTCGGCTCGCGGAGATTAAAGAAAAATCTTGCGGCGTCAATTGGGATTTCATCCAGCAGAGTTGAAAGAGTGATTGCTTTGCCTGAACGTTTAGAAAGCTTGTATTTTTCTCCGTCCTTAACTAAATTGACCATTTGCATTATTACTATATCCAGTCTGTCAGGATCTACTCCGAGAGCCGTAAGAGCGGCCTTCATTCTTGGGATATATCCATGATGATCAGCGCCGAAAATATCTATAGCCTTGTCAAATCCTCTTGTTACAAGCTTATTATAATGGTAGGCAATATCCGGAACGAAATAGGTGGGAATACCGTTTGCGCGGACAAGAACTCTGTCCTTTTCGTCGCCAAGCTCTGAGGATTTGAACCAAATTGCTCCGTCAAGCTCATAGGTATATCCGCTGGCAGTAAGCATATCGACTATTTTTTCAACTGAGCCATCCTTATGGAGATCGCTTTCCTTGAACCATGTATCATATGTTATCCGATATTTATTAAGATCCTCTTCCAGCCCTGCGATATTTTTCGGAAGAGCATATCCGACAAGCCGCTTTCTGCGTTCTTCTTCAGGCATTTCGGCAAGACCGCCGCCGTATTCGGTAAAATAATTATGAGCGTGAGCTATTATATCCATTCCAAGATAAACGTCTTCGGGCATAGGAAACGTATCGGCGTTATTATATATCGCTTCGCTTATCGCTCCGGTTTCGTTATTGCATTCAGCCAAAACCTTCAGACCGTCTTGGCTGCATATTTGCATATATCTGAGATCAAGTGATTTTCCGAATTTTTCAATCTGATTTCCCGCGTCGTTTACATAGAATTCCCTTTCAACGCTGTAGCCTGCCCAGTCAAGTATTTCGGCAAGACCGTCTCCGATTGCGCCGCCTCTGGCGTTTCCTATATGCATTGGACCGGTAGGATTGGCTGAAACAAATTCAACAATAGCTTTTTTACCATTGCCCGTATCCGTTCTTCCGTAATTTTCGGATTCTTTTATTACGGTATCGACGGCTGATGAAAACCATTCTCTTGAAAGAAAGAAATTTATGAATCCCGGTCCGGCTATTTCCATTTTTTCAAAAAATGTACCGTCAAGTACCGCCTCTTCGCAGATAAGCTCTGCAATTTTTCTGGGCGCAAGTCTGAATGACCTTGCCGAAACCATTGCGGCGTTTGCCGCAAAATCCCCGTGGGTTTTATCGGCCGGTATTTCAACTATGAAGTCCGGTATCGGCTCGGCAGGGAGTTTTTTTAGGGAAACAAGCCTCCCCAGTGAATCAAGTATAATATCCCTTGCCTGCGACGAGGCAAGTCTGATTAAGTCTGACATATGTAAAATCAACCTTCCTATGCTTTTTTGATGTTCATTATTATTTCATTATCCGACATATAGCTTGTGTTTATGTCGATAGTATATTTCATATAGAGATTACCGCCGTTATCGTTCAGATTGTTTTCAAGCTTATGGGTATAGATACCGATAACCATTTCTCCGTAGGGAGTGGCGTAGTGACAGTGATGCTTTTTACCCGGCTCTATTACAAGATCTGAGTTGGCGCTGCCTCTTCTTATAATGGAAGCAATGCTGTTGCCTGTTACGGAAATTTCCGTTTCAGAGCCCTTGAAGCCGGTTGCGTCCGAATCCTTATAGCTAATTAGAAAGGATTCGTCGTCGCGTCTGAATTTTCCCGATGTAACAAGCTCGGTTTCGGTTTTATCATTATAAATAGACTGAATACTTTTCATTTCAATCATAAATTTTTCTGAATTCAATTTTTATTCCCCTAAATTACAGCTAAACACCTCTCCGTTTACGGGATGCTCAAGAAAATGTTTAGCGTTTTCTTCAAAAAGCTCCTTGCTGTCGCTTACGTAAAAAATGTTTTTGCCGCAGCGTCCGCCGTCGTTTAAAAGATCCGCCGACATCAGACAGCTCTGAGCATATTTCGCGGCTTCCGCTCCCGATGAAATAAGTCTTACGCCGTCTCCCATTATGTCGGCTATTACTTCCTTTATAACAGGGTAGTGAGTACAGCCCAGAATGAGCGTGTCTACTCCTTCCGCTTTAATAGGAGTCAGATATTCCTCTGCGGCGAGTCTTGTTATTTCGCAGTTCTTAGACGTATATCCGTTTTCAACCAGATGTACGAAAAGCGGGCAGGCATTTCCGATAACCGCCGCGTGAGGATTAATTGCTTTTATAGCTTTTCCGAAGCTGCCGCTTCTTATTGTAGCCGGAGTGCCTATAACTCCTATTTTGCCGTTTTTTGTGGCGGCGCAGGCCGCCTGAGCCGCCGGAAGTATAACTCCGGTAAACGGCATATTGTCAACCAGAGGCTTTGAGCCTATAACAGAGCTTACCGTTCCGCATGCGGCGATTATCATTTTTATATTGTGCTTTAGCAGAAAGCTTACGTCTTCCTTGGCGTACTTTAACACAGTTTCACGGCTTCTGCTGCCGTATGGGATCCTTGCGGTGTCTCCGAAATATATGATGTCCTCGTCGGGCATAAGAGCGTTCAGCTCTTTAACAGCTGTCAATCCGCCCATGCCGGAATCAAAAACTCCGATAGCGTAATTATTCATATAAGAAATTCCTTTAATAGTTTCTGTCAGCATTATCAATAGCTTGTTCTATCAGCTTATCTATAAGATAGCCGTAGGACATTCCCAGATCCTCCATCAGCTTCGGATACATGCTTATGGATGTGAAACCGGGCATTGTATTCATTTCATTTAAAATTACCTCGCCGTTTTCAGAAAGGAAGAAGTCAATCCTTGCAAGACCTTTGCAGCCCATAGCCTTATATGCGTTTAAAGCCGTTTCTCTGATTTCTCTGGCGCTTTCGTCAGGTATTTTTGCGGGGATATAAAGATTAACGGAGTTGTTAATATATTTGGAATCGTAGTCGTAAAAATCATTGTTCTTTCCGATTTCGCCTACAAAAGACGCGAATGGCGAATCATAACCGAATACAGCCACCTCAAGCTCCTGTCCCTTGATAAATTCCTCTATAATAACCTTGTTGTCGTGGGAAAATGCGATTTTGACGGCCTCCTTTAGCGATTCTAAATCAACAGCCTTATTTATGCCAATGGAAGAGCCTGCGTTTGCCGGCTTAACAAACATCGGAAATCCGAGATCGTCCGCTATATCCGCGCATTCTCTGTCAAGATGGTTAAGATTTCTCAAACCGAGCGCACGCCATCTGGCAGTTCTTATATTGTTGTAATCCAAAATGGAATGAGTATGGGTTTTATCCATACATGCCGCGGACGCTAAAAGTCCGCATCCGACATAAGGTATTTTCGACAGGTCAAGAAGCCCCTGGATTGTACCGTCTTCGCCGTTTTTTCCGTGAAGAACCGGAAAAACAACGTCAACCTTTCTTATTGTGTATTCACCGTTTTCAAGCGTTATGACGCCTTTGTGAAGAGGATCCGGAGAAATCACCGCCGATGAACAGTCGGGATCCTTTTCCCATTCGCCCGAAGCGATATTGCTTACGTCGCCCGGATAATAAAGCCATCGTCCTTTTTTTGTAATGCCTATGCAGATCGCCTCATATTTATCTTTCGGCATGTTTTCAATAACATTTGTTGCTGAAATAAGTGAAATATCATGCTCGCTCGAGGCGCCGCCGAATATGACTGCGACTTTTATTTTTGACATTAGCTACAACTCCTTAAATTTAATATCTTTATAAACGGTTATGTATCAATATATTTTAACATATTCCACAAAAAACTTCAAGTATTTTTCATAAATTAGATACCGCCGCTTAAAAATTAGTTTTATACTATTATATACTTTTATTTATAAAAAGATTCGGAAAATATTATTTCAAGACCTTGACATTTATAAAAAGATATGATATACTTAATTTACCTCTTTTAGGGGTTTATTTTTTTGCATTCGTTTCTGTTAATCAGCCCTAAACTGAGGGAGGCAAACTATTTATTTTCCGTATAACGGAGGAATATCGTCAGGAGGTGCCGATATGAGAGTAAAGGTGACTTTAGCTTGTACAGAATGCAAGCAGCGCAATTATTGTACGAAGAAAAACAAGAAGAATGATCCTGACAGACTTGAAATGAACAAGTTTTGCAAGTTCTGTAAGAAACATACTCTTCACAAGGAAACTAAGTAAATCGGAGGTCTTATAAATGTCAAAAGAAGAAACTAAAAAAGAAAAAAAGACCTCGGACAAGTCCAAGAAGAAAAAGCCTAACAGAATTGTTAAGTGGTTTAAGGACTTAAAAAGTGAATTTAAAAAGGTAGTATGGCCGACCAAAAAGCAGGTGTTTAACAATACGCTCGTCGTTTTAGTAACGATGGTTGTTTCAAGCGTTTTTGTAGGCGCTCTTGATTTCGGTCTGCTTAAGCTCTTTAAGTTTCTGCTGGATATCGGCTGATAAAGAGCGCAGAACAAAAACTTTTAGGAGGATTTTAAATGTCAGAAGCGGCTAAATGGTATGTAATTCACACATATTCGGGCTATGAAAATAAGGTTGCGCAGAATATTGAAAAAGTTGTGGAAAACAGAAAGCTTCACGACCTTATCCTTGAAGTAAGAGTTCCTACCGAAAAGGTAACGGAAATTACCGACGGCAAAACCAAGGATGTTGAAAGAAAAACTTATCCGGGCTATGTTTTGCTTAAAATGGTTTATACTGACGATTCATGGTATGTAGTAAAGAACACCAGGGGAGTTACAGGATTTGTCGGCCCTGCGTCTGAACCTACTCCTCTTTCAGAAGAGGAAGTGAAAGCGCTGGGAGTTGATCTTGGTCCGGGCACAGTTGAGGTGAATTTCGGAGTCGGAGATCAGGTTCAGGTTTCAGGCACCGCTATGGACGGTTTTGTCGGTATAGTTCAGAAAATTAATATTGAAGACGGAACAGTTGAGGTTTTGGTTTCTATGTTCGGTCGTGAAACTCAGGCTACCTTGGCTCTTAACCAGGTTATAAGGCTTGATGATTAAAAAATAAACAAAAGCTGCAAATGCTTATAGGTGGGAGAGGCAAAAATTATTCATTGTCTCGGTGTTACCACAATTTTTGGAGGTGCGAAAAGCATGGCACAGAAAGTAGTCGGCTATATAAAGCTTCAGATTCCGGCAGGCAAAGCAACGCCTGCACCGCCGGTTGGTCCGGCGCTCGGTCAGCACGGTGTAAACATTATGGCGTTTACAAAGGAATTCAATGAAAGAACAAAGAATGATATCGGTATGATTATTCCTGTCGTTATAACTGTTTATGCAGACCGTTCTTTCTCATTCGTAACAAAAACACCGCCGGCAGCGGTTCTTATAAAGAAGGCATGCGGAATTGAAACCGCTTCAGGCGTTCCTAACAAGAATAAGGTTGCCAATATAACTAAAGAACAGGTTCAGAAAATTGCTGAACAGAAGATGCCTGACCTGAATGCTGGCTCGCTTGAAGCGGCAATGAGTATGATTGCCGGAACAGCCCGTTCAATGGGTATCGTTGTAGTTGATTAATACCTGACGGATGCGAAAGCTTTTGTCTTTTGTTTTCCGAAATGGTGGGAGGAAATTTCCGCTAACCGGATTTTGAGCGATTAAGCAGTCCGGTATTACCACTTTATATGGAGGATTTATAATGAAACACGGCAAGAAATATATGGAAAGCTGCAAAGCTGTTGACAGCACAAAGCAGTATGATTCTGTTGAGGCTCTCGATTTGGTCTGCAAAAATGCCAAGGCTAAATTTGATGAAACTGTTGAGGCGCATATTCGTCTGGGGGTAGACTCAAGACATGCGGATCAGCAGGTCAGAGGCGCGGTTGTATTGCCTAACGGTACCGGTAAAAACGTTAGAGTATGCGTATTCTGTAAGGAAGACAAATATGACGCCGCTAAGGAAGCCGGAGCCGAATATGTAGGCGGCATGGATCTTGTTGATAAGATCATGAAGGAAAACTGGATGGATTTTGACGTTGTAATTGCTTCACCGGATATGATGGGCATGGTAGGACGTCTTGGTAAGGTGCTCGGTCCCAGAGGACTTATGCCGAACCCCAAAGCAGGCACCGTAACTCCTGACGTTGCTAAGGCTGTAACTGAAGCCAAAGCAGGTAAAATTGAATATCGTCTTGATAAGACAAACATTATTCATTGTCCTATCGGAAAAGCGTCGTTCGGAGCTTCTAAGCTTGAAGAAAACTTTGCAACTCTCATGGAAGCAGTTGTTAAAGCTAAACCGTCCGCTGCTAAGGGAACATACATTAAATCCTGTACTGTGACTTCTACTATGGGCGTTGGCGTACCTGTTTCTACTGTTAAGTACGGCGCTTGATTATTTTTATTTTATTGCGGACCAAATAACGAAAGTCCGCAAATGTTTCCGTAGCTCAGCTGGATAGAGCGACCGCCTCCTAAGCGGTAGGTCGGGTGTTCGAATCACCTCGGGAACGCCATATGCAAAACCGAAACTGTATTGTAAAGCAGTTTCGGTTTTTTTATTTAGTAACCATCAATCCAATTGCTGTATTCCTTTAAAAAAACAAAATGATGGCTTATGTAGAGAAGGTCTGTCATATTTTCAGATATGTTTTCATAAGCATTAATAAGACAAGTCGGCTTGGTCCGCTTTATTTTGCAGAAGTAGGTGTGCTTATGAAAAAAATTAATAAAAAAATATTTAAAAGAATAGCGGTCGTATCCGCGGCTGTAGCTGTTTGTGCAGGAGTTGTTTTTAGCTCCTACCGGTATATGGAAAGAGATTCTTTACCGGCGGTCGGCTCAGTGCAGAGCGATAAGCCGGTGATTGTACTTGACGCAGGTCACGGTGCATATGTCTTAAACAAGGTCTGTTAATTTTTATAATATCGCATGTATCTTACTTCAACTTCATTATTAAGAACGATGCTTTTTTCTGTTACAATTGTATCAAACGCCGCCACATTTACCCCGTTGTCGTCGCACTCTTTGAGCTTGTCAGCAAAGGCTTTATGAGTGATATAATTCGGCATAAAATATTTTGCATTTTCCATTTGGATCACAAAGATAATATATGCTTCGTATCCTTTCTTTTTAACTTCAATAAGCTCTGAGATATGCTTTAATCCGCGTTGCGTAGGTGCGTCGGGAAACATAACAACTCCGTTATTTTCAAGTGTGGCTCCTTTTATTTCTATAAATATTTTTTTAAATGGAGTTTCAATATAAAAATCAAAACGCGAATTTAAGAATCTGTATTCGGGCTTTATTAATAATATATCAGGTAAAAATCTACCGCTTTTAGCCCATTCAAGGAATATTTTGTTTGGCGCCTGACTGTCAATATTTATTATCCTGTTTCCTTTAATTACAGAAATTAAGTCATAATTTGTTTTTCGGGTTTGGGCGTTGAACTTTTCAAGAAAAACGGTTGTTCCGGGAATTAAAAGCTCCTTGCAGCGTCCGGTGTTCTTTACATGGACCGTTTCAACTTGTTCGTTTATTTCGCAGCGAGCGATAAATCTGTTTGGCCGGTCTATGAATACGGCTTTATTAATATTTTTATAAGTCATGATTTTTCTCCTTACAGAGATATTTTATCATAATCATCTTCATGAATCAATAGTTTTAATTTACATTAGCGTTTATACATAACTAAAAAGCCTGAACCAACGGTTCAGGCTTTTTTCATAAATGGCTTATCAGAAATCGTATCTGCATGAGCAGCCGTTTTCAGAAGCAGTATCAGTAAATGAAGCTTCGGGAGTCTCAGAAATGCAATCGCATTCTCCGGAGCTTGCGGTACCGCACGAAGTAGTCGCTGTTCCGGTTCTTACGTCGGCGCCGAATGTGATTGGTACTTCAACGCATATCGTTTGTCTAACGGTAAATGTGCATTCGCTTCCTCCGGTGCAGGGAGAGGTTCCGCTTGTAACAACCGGTTCACCGCAGCAGACGGTAGTAGCTTCTCCGGCTATTGCAAAAGGCCTTACCGTTACAGGTACGCAGACTGTTTCCTGCTGAAATACAGTTTGAGTACATCCCTGGCTTGACGAGCATGCAGGACCGCATATTGACATGCCTGTTTTGGTTGTATTTCCGCCGAAAAGACATACGTTAGTAGGTCCTACCGGTGAAACGCTGTTTAGTTCAAAGCATACATGCATGACGTTTCCGGTTTCCTTGTCAAGAGGAAAATTAATTTTAAGTCCCGAACATTGAGTCGGATGATCGGGTTTTTCAGGCGTTTTGATTTCTACATTTCCGCCCCAGATTACTGTCTGGGGAACTCCGTTAATTGTAACCGTAACGGAATGGAAATCTGCCTGAGTAAGATTAGGACATATTCCGAGTATAAAGTGGCTCAGATCAGCAAAGTCTGAGTTATCGGTACCGGTTGCCTCTACGTCATAGCAAAACTTCTGAAATTCACCTTCTTCAGGCGATAAAACTGAATCGTCTGTAAGAGTAAATTTAAACGGAAGTATTCTATCATTTGACGAATCGTTTGAGTAATCAACACTAAGATTGCATAAAATTGCCATTGGTATTCTCCCTTGAATAAATTATTATGAAGAAAGTCTTCACAACTCATTATATGTTCCGGCTTTGGGTTTTGCTACCGTCTTGATTGATAAGTTATACAGGCTTGAAATTAAGCATATAATAATAACATTAAGGAGGGATAAATGTATGGAACAATTTCTTATAGTAAGTAAATTTAAAACAAGACCGGAGGATATTCAGCTATTGCAGGTAATCATAACCCGCAAGCTTGAAAGAATTATTAATCTTGAGCTTAAACGGATTACATAAACGCGGCGGCAATAGTTGCAGATTTAATTGTGATATGGTATAATTATTTAGATTTATTTCTTATCCAGTATCATATCATTTTTCTCTTTATTCGGAGGTGGAAAATTTATGGTCAGCGCCGCAGTTTATCTGAGGCTTTCAGATGAGGATAGGAATAAAAAATCCGAGGCGGACGAAAGCGAGAGCATTCAGAATCAGAAATCACTGCTTACCGATTACTGCCGTCAGCGAAACTGGGATATTTTTGATATTTATTGTGACGAGGATTACAGCGGAACGGATTTTTACAGACCTGATTTTCAGAGAATGCTTGCCGATTGTGAAAGCGGCTGTATAAACGTTGTTCTCTGCAAATCGCAGTCGAGATTCTCAAGAGATATGGCAGTAGTCGAAACATATATACATGATAAATTTCCCGAATGGGGAGTTCGGTTTGTCAGTATAATAGATCATGCGGACAGCCTTGACGTAACCAATAAAAAGACAAGACAGATCAACGGGCTTGTGAATGAATGGTATTGCGAGGAGGTATCTGCAAATGTCCGCAAGGTATTGCAGCATAAAAGGGAGGAGGGAAAATTTACCGGATCCTTTGCTCCCTACGGCTATCTTGTGGATCCTGAAGATAAAAATCATCTTATTATTGACGAAATGGCGGCTCCGGTTGTCAGAGATATATTTTCCTGGTATCTTCAGGGATGGGGATACCGGAAAATTGCGGCTGCGCTGAATGAGGCGGGAATACCGAATCCCACATCTCATAAACGCCGGACAAACAGCAGGTATGTGAACAGTAATGAAAGCAAAAGCTCGTCGAAGGGGCTTTGGACTGTCAGCACCATTTATAATATTATACGTAATGAAACCTATACCGGTACGCTGGTACAAGGCAAATCGCATACGGTAAGCTATAAGAATAAAAAAAGAAAAAGGGCGGCCGAGGAGGAATGGATAAAAATATCGGGTAGCCATGACGCTGTAATAGACGCAAAAACTTGGGAAATGGTCCGGCAAAAGCTTAAGAGCAGGGTAAGAGCCGGCAGGACGGATCAGGAGCTGTCGCCGCTTGCCGGAAAGGTGAAATGCGCTGTATGCGGAAAACCGATGAAGAGAAACGTATATTATAATAAGAAAAAGACTATCCGATATTACAGTCTTATATGCGGTACATATAAGACCGGAGCTATGAATTGCTCCAATAAAGCGTCTATAAGCGGTATGGCTCTGGAAAGGCTTTTATTAGAACAGATAAATAAACTTATAGAGAATTACTGTCAGCAGGATAAAATAAATGTGGTAAACGGTATTGACGAAAGTATTTCAAGGCTAATCAAATTATCAGAATCGGTTTGCCGAGATGTTTCTGAAAATAATGAAAAGCTTATACGGCTATATGAGGATAAGCTGGACGGGACAATTTCAAAGGAACAATACATAATGATGAGCAGAAGATATACCGATAAAATTGAAGGGCTAAAGGCTCGTAAGGAAAGTATTAGGCAAAGTATCGAAGAACTGGAAGAAAAAAGATCTGCAACTGAAAAACGTGATATGATAATAGACAGGTATTCCAGAATAGAGAAGCTTACCCGGACTGTTGCTGAGGAATTCATAGAATCTGTTCTTATAGGTGAAAAAAATGAAAGCGGACAGAGAGAAATAACTATAAACTGGAATTTGTAATCGACCTTGTTTAACACATACGCAGGCCACGGCGGAATAGACGGCGGCTGTTCTTCAGCAGACGGAGTTCCTGAAAAGGGTATAAATCTTAATATTGTTTTATGTCTGAGAGATTTGTTTACTGCAAACGGCTATGATGTAAAGCTAACCAGAGATGACGACCGTTCTATACACGACGACGGTATAGAGGGAATAGCAAATCAGAAAAGCTCGGATATGGATAACAGACTTGAAATTTTTAACGAATATCCTAACGCAATATGTATTTCAATTCATCAAAATCAATTTACAGACCCTAAATACAGCGGCGCTCAGATGTTCTATTCCGATACGAATTCGGAAAGCAAGTATATTGCTCAGGCTATACAGAATAAAATAGTTGAATATATACAGCCGGATAATGACAGGGAAATAAAGCTTTGCGGCAAGGAGCTGTTTTTATGCTACTTCTGTAATAATCCTACTGTTATGGTGGAATGCGGATTTCTGTCCAATCCTCAGGAGGCGGAAAATCTTAAAGACGAGGAATATCAGAACAAAATCGCCTTTAGCATATTTGCGGCTATAAATGAATATCTGGCGAAAAAATAATAAATTATTGTGAGGACGTTTAAATGGCAAAATCAAAAACTATATTTGTATGTAATCAATGCGGTTTTGAAAGCGGTAAATGGAACGGCAGATGCCAGGAATGCGGAGCATGGAACAGCTTTGAGGAAACAGAGCAGACGGTTTCAGTAAGAACAGGCTCGGCGCGCAAGACATCAGATTTGACAGATAAAATTATGGAGCTTTCAGAAATAGACGTTGATTCCGACGTAAGGTATGAAACAGGAATTGGAGAGCTTGACCGTGTTCTCGGAGGAGGACTTGTAAAAGGCTCTCTCGTTCTTCTTGGCGGCGCTCCGGGAATAGGAAAAAGTACCTTGCTTTTACAGGTCTGTCAGTATCTGGGGCAGAATTATTCTGTTCTTTATGTTTCAGGAGAAGAGTCCGCAAGGCAGATCAGGCTTAGGGCCGACAGGCTTGGAGTTGATACGGATAGTCTTTATATCCTGACTGTTACCGACGCCGAAGCCATATGCGATACGATTGTTTCTGCCGATCCTGATATAGTTATAATAGATTCTATACAGACAATGAACATAACCTCTGTTACCTCAAGTCCCGGAAGCCTTACACAGGTTAGGGAATGTACAAATCTTTTCATGCATACTGCTAAGAATAATGAGATACCTATTATAATTGTAGGGCATGTAAATAAGGACGGAGCTATCGCAGGCCCTAAGGTAATGGAACATATTGTCGACGCGGTTTTGTATTTTGAGGGCGAAAGAAATCTGAGCTGCCGTATTCTCCGCACGGTTAAAAACCGTTACGGTTCGACCAACGAAATAGGCGTGTTTGAAATGCTGGATAAGGGACTGTGCGAGGTTGAGAATCCTTCTCAGATGCTTCTTTCCGGACGTCCTGAAGGCGTATCGGGTACATGCGTTACGTGTACTATGGAGGGACTGCGTCCTATACTCGCAGAGGTACAGGTGCTTGCCGCCAAAAGCGGATTTGCAACTCCGAGGAGAATGTCTAAGGGATATGATTTTAACCGTATGGCAATTATTATCGCCGTAATGGAAAAACGTGCAGGGATGTTTTTCGGTAATTTAGACGTTTATCTGAATGTTGTCGGCGGTTTTCGTATTGATGAAACGGCAGGGGATCTGGCGGCCGCTATGTGCCTTTATTCCGGTATAATGGATAAACCTCTTCCGGAGGGGCTTATTGCGTTCGGAGAAGTCGGTCTTGGCGGAGAGGTAAGGGCAGTTTCAAACGTAGTTCAGCGAATAAAAGAAGCGGAGAGAATGGGCTTTGATATTTGTGTTCTGCCTAAGCAATCGCTTGCGTCTGTAAAACAGGAGGATTTTAAAATTAAGCTGGCAGGCGTATCTGATATTAAGCAGGCGTTTTCACTGATTTAATTATTTTTGACAGGCAATTTAAATTGCCTGTTTTTGTTATATTAACAAAAAATAAAGATAAAGTTTAAAAACATCTGTGAATTATATTGACTTTTACGCTTATATGATGTACAATAAATAATGTATTTGATCGACCGTAAATCGGCGACATAAAACTCCCAGAGAAAATATAGTCTTTTTTAATAAACGGAAATTATTTTAAAACGGGTTTTAATTTATATTTTTTACAGTTGGTTTAGAAAGGGGGATTACTGTGAAGCTTCCGCAAGATCCGGCAATATTACTAAGCTTTGTAAATACGATGCTTCGTGATAAATATAAAAATCTTGGAGAGCTATGCGAGGATTACAATATAGAAATTTCTGAGATAACGGAAAAGCTGAAATCCCTCGGATATGAATACTCAGAAGCGTATAACCGATTTAAGTAATAGAGGTGGATTATGAAAATTTTTAAAAGAATTTTTTCTCTTACGGCAGCAGTCTTACTTTCTGTTCCGACGATTACCGCTCCGGCGTCCGGCGCAGAAGCTTCTGAGGACGGAAGCGTGGAAGTGTCGGCCGTTAGCGATTACAGCGTGTTTGAAGCTATAAAAATACGCAGAAGTATTATAAATCAGGACGGAGTTTATACTTTCAGTGATTATAAGGACGTTTCTACATATCTTGTAAATAATTCATTAAAGAATATCAGATATTTTACCTTGTCCTATGATACGGAAGGCGCGGATACAAGCGCATATGCCGATCCGTCAGTTCTTGACGCTGATACCGTTGTGTATAAATCAAGCGTAAGAGTAGCTTCAGCAAATTTGTATAAGGACGGGTATATTCATTACGGTTGGTATTTTGACGGTCAGATTTATAAGGTAGGAGATTACATTAAAATTCCTGATTGTGATGTAGTTTTCACTCCCGTATGGTACAAGCGTTGTCAGATAAATTATTATGCCGGAGATTATGATGATATTAACGGAAATTCTTCAGCTTATGTTATGTCTGCTGAAAATGCACAGATTACTATTGCTGAATCAAGCCGTTTTTCCAGACCTGGTTATACTGTATCCGGCTGGAAATGCTCCTATGATGATAAAGAATACAAGCCGGGAACGCAGTATGTAGTTCCGGGAGCAGATAATATCGACTTCACAGCAGTGTGGGCTCCCGCACAGTATAATATCAATATATCGGCTAATAACGGTAATTCAGCGGATAAAGTAACGGTTAAGGCTTATTATAATGATGAATTTGTATTGCCGGAATGCGATTTTACATACGACGGAAAGGTGTTTGCCGGCTGGAAGTATAATGGCGTTATTTATCAGCCCGGCGAAAGCTTTACGGTTCCCGCTTTGCTGTCCGGTGAAAAAATTGTTATAGTTGCTACATGGAAATAAATTTTTTGTTGACTTTTAAGCCCTTATGTGATATAATTAACCATGAAAAAACTTTAGAAGAATTTAAATTGGTTATTATTGCTTGTTAAAAGGCTGTTCGAATAAAAAAGATTAAAGCTTTTTATAATAATTGCCCCGAAAGCCTTGCTTGTCGGGGCGTTGTTTCCAGTAATTCGCTTTATTAATTTAAAGCAGTGCATTATTTCTGCTGATTGCGGTTAACAGTCTTTTTACAGATAGTGACGGAAATGGAGTAATTAAAATGAGTATGCATTTTAAAAGAAAACTGCCGGCCCCTAACGAAATAAGGGAGCTTTATCCTCTGCCTAACGAGGTGCTTGAAACCAAAGAAAAAAGGGACAAGGAAATTATAGATGTTTTTACCGGTAATTCGGATAAATTTCTTTTAATAATCGGTCCGTGCTCTGCTGATAAGGAAGAGCCTGTAATGGATTATGTGGGAAGGCTTGCAATATTGCAGGAAAAGGTAAAGGATAAGGTAATAATCGTTCCAAGAATATATACAAATAAGCCGAGAACCACAGGAGAAGGCTATAAGGGAATGATACATCAGCCGGATCCTTCAAAGGCTGAGGATATTCTGGAGGGACTTATACACGTTCGTCACCTGCATACGCGGGCTATTGCCGAAACAAAAATGACATGTGCAGACGAAATGCTTTATCCTGAAAATTACAGATATCTTTACGATCTTCTTTCCTATGTTGCCGTAGGAGCGCGTTCTGTCGAGGATCAGCAGCATAGGCTTACAGCCAGCGGCATGGATATTCCGGTAGGTATGAAAAATCCTACGGGCGGAGATTTATCAGTAATGCTTAATTCAATAATTGCAGCACAGGGAAGCCATAATTTTCTTTATAGGGGATGGGAGGTCAGTACCGACGGAAATCCGTATGCTCATGCGATTCTCCGCGGAGCTGTCAACAAGCACGGTCAGAATCTTCCAAACTATCATTATGAGGATTTAAGACTGCTTTACGAGCTATATTCTCAGAGAGATCTGGCTAACCGTGCTGTTATAGTCGATACGAATCATTCCAATTCAGGAAAAAAATATCTTGAACAGGTAAGAATAAGCAAAGAGGTGCTTCATAGCATGCGCCACAGCGAGGATATAAGAGGATTTGTAAAGGGACTAATGATTGAAAGCTATATTGAGGACGGAAATCAGAGCGTCGACGATTGCGTATACGGAAAATCTATTACAGATCCCTGCTTAGGCTGGGAAAAATCCGAAAGGCTTGTTCTTGAAATCGCGGATCTGCTGTAAAAGAAATTATTCTTAATTTAATATCATATATTTATACCCCTTCCGGAATTTTTATTTGCGGGAGGGGTATTTATCGTATAAATTCTGCTGAAATCTATTGCAAAAAATCATCTTATAGTGTATACTAAATAGCAAATTGTAATCGGACAGAGGTGCTTTATGAATCAGATCAGCTATAATTATTATAACGTTCCCATAGGAGGAGGCGGATATGTAACAGGAATTGAGTTCGACGGCAGCAAAGAGAATATACTTTATATAAGAACGGATATAGGGGGATTATACCGCTTTGACAGATCTGTCGGAAAATGGATAAGTCTCATGGATTTTGTTACGGAAGACGATTTATCTGAAACATATCCGGCGGCTGTGTGCAGTGAAAACGGAGCGCTTTATTCTATATGCGGCGTCGGCGATTATAATTCTAAGCTATGTATATCGTACGATTACGGAAAAAGCTTTGAATATAAAAGAGTGCCGGCAAGGGTTCATGGAAATTTTTCAGGAAGAGGAACCGGCAGCAGACTTACGGTAAAAAACGGAATAATTTATTATGCTTCGTCTTATGACGGAATACTTAAATCGGAGGACAACGGGGAAAGCTGGGTTTCTTACTATCCCTTTGGGGAACGCTGCATGACCTTTATACATGCCGATGACTCCGGAAAAAGAATTATTGCATCATCAGCGGGACTTCAGAATATGCCGTCTGACAAAATGAGGGGGCATAGCCTTTTTGTTTCCTATGACAGTATGAAAACCTTTGAAAAGCTTTCTCAGCCGGATAATATTCTTAATAGATATGTTCCTCTTTCCGGCTTGACGGGACACCGTATTTCATCAGATAATAATTATGTTTATATAACGATGAATTGCTCAGGTGATGCAAAATGGAATATTCCAATGGCATATAGCTGTGACGCAGGCTGCATAAACAAGGGAGTGGTTCTTAGGTATAAAATCGGCAAGGACGGCCGTTTAGGCGGCTGTGAGGACATTACTCCTAAAATCGGCAAGGAGTGCGGATTCGGCGGTATTTCCTCCGAGCATGGTATTCTTGCTGTCTCAACTATGTATTCAGATGAGGAGCATATTTATATATCGTATGACTGCGGCGATAGCTGGACGTCTGTTTTGAACGGAACTGACGATGTTGGATTAAAAATACCGTATATGAAACCCGAAAACAACGAAGGAAGCTCTATTATTCACTGGATAAGCGACGTAAAAATAAATCCGTATAATAAAAACGAGGCTTGGTTTAATACGGGAACCGGAATTTTCAGGACGGAAAATCTTTGCTCAGATAAGCCTGTCTTTTGCGACTGCTGCTGCGGAATTGAAGAAACTGTGCACCTCAACGTTTACAGTCCTCCTTCAGGCGATGTAATGCTTATCGATATACTTGGGGATCTTGGAGGATTTGCATTTACGGATATACGAAGGTTTGCCGGAAATACGTTTACCGACGAGGATAACAAAAGATATATAACATGCATTAATGCGGATTTTCCTGATAATAATCCGAATCTGACCGTAGTTACGGCAAGAGGAAACTGGAGGGGTACTACAAGGGGAGGATTGATTATCAGCCGTGATCAGTGCCGGACATTTGATTTCCGTCCGGAACTGCCGTTCGGGTTATCTGAAAAGCTTGACGTTTTGTTTCACAGAATAGAAAGGCCTAACGTTAACGCAGGCTGGGCGGCTATATCAGCCGATGGCGTCAGTATAGTATGGTGCGTTGCAGACCGAGGAAACATACTGCCGTCTGATTGTGTGGTTTACAGCAATAATATGTGCGAAAGCTATGGGATTTCATTGTTTCTGGATAGGTCAGGAAAGAAATTTATAGGAAATGTCAAGGTTTTCTCTGATCGGCTGAAGCCTAAGGCGTTTTATGGGTTCGGCAGTTATGGTACATTATTTATCAGTGAAGATGGCGGAGCTGTATTCAGGCAGATAGACTCTGATTTGCCGGATATTGATTTCGGCAGAATAGACGGCGATAATAAAACAGATATAAAGCCGGATATGGGAAAATCAGGCGTGTTTTATGTTACTGCGTGCGGAGTATTATACAAGCTTTGCTTTGGGTTAAATGAATGCAAGGTATTACGGCTTTCAGCCAGTGGGGACAGAATTATGAGAATCGGACTTGGAATTAAAGGAAAAAAATATTTGGGAGCAGACAAAATGCTGTATATTACCGGATGGATCGGAGGAAAATACGGCTTCTACAGTTCCGATAACGACGGAAAAAGTTGGATAAGAATAAACACCGATATGCAGATGTTCGGCGAAATTAACGCTGTTGAAGGAGACAGCAGGGTAGAAGGACGGTTTTATCTCGGAACGGGCAGCAGAGGACTTATATGCGGGGAAAGGATTTAATTAAGATAAAAAAATCCGCCCTTTAAAGGCGGATTGATATCATATTTTGATTTTGTTTATAAAGCTTTCAAGCTCTCTTTTTAAAGATGAAACGGGCAGTCCCACAACATTAAAATAATCTCCGTGTATTTTACGTACAAATAATGAACCTTTTCCCTGAATGCCATAGCCTCCGGCTTTGTCAAACGGTTCTCCTGTTTTGATGTATTCCGATATTTCATTTTCGCTGATGTTATAGAAAACAACGTCGGTTGCGGTTGTGTAGGAATGTCTGCTGCCGCCGTATATCATGGATATACCGGTAAAAACAGTATGAGTTCTTCCGGAAAGCTGAGTTAGCATATATCGGCATTCTTCCTCTGAGGAGGGTTTTCCTAAGATCTGATTGTCGATTACAACTGCCGTATCGCAGCCTATTATCAGTTCCTTATTATCGGATACTGCCGCCAGAGCCTTTTTAACGGAAAGGTATTCGGCGGCGTTTTCCGCCGATATGCTTTCCGGTATGGTTTCATCGCAATTTGTTACTCTTATTTCAAAATCCTCGGTTATAAGTCTAAACAGCTCGCGTCTTCTGGGCGAGCCTGACGCCAAAACTATTTTCATCAAAGCAGATCCTTAGGATCATAGTTCGGTTTCTTTATCAGAAACGGATTTTCGGTTACCTCTATTTTAAATTGTTCCTGCCATTCCTGTGGAGTGAAATCCTCGACAGACACTGAAATATGGCTTTCTGAGCAACCGATAGCGTCTATTAGAGCCTTCGAAAGCTTTTCTGCTGCCAGCTTCTTTTGCTCCTCTGTTCTTCCTTTAAGCATTTTAAGTGAAATATGCGGCATTTTTAACCTCCGTTATTTTTTCAGTATTTTTTTAATAAAAGCGGCTTTCTGCAAGTTGCCGCTTACGCTTATTTTTCTCGTTATCAAAGCTTTTTCTATGCTTAGTTCCTTATTGATAATTTTTTTGAGTGTATCTGCCGACGCTTTAATCAGCAAATCCCTGTCGTTGTATTCATATGGCTCAATAGAAATTTTTCCGTCCCTTACTTCGACATAGAATACTCCTTCGCCCGTTATCTGAAATTCTGCTGCAAATTTCTCTTTTATGCTGGAAATGTCGCTTGTTTCAGCTTTTTCCCTGATCATTCTTATCAGAAGCGTTATTTTATCCTCCGGCATATTTACCTCCCAAAGATTTGTATTTCTGTAATCTCTTTTTTATTTTGTTCAATAATAGCCGTTTTATTTCATTGGCCTTAAAAACGTCATATAATATATTTGGAATCATTATTAATATTATATCATACCTGTTTATTTTTTTCAATAATTTATTTTTCCTTTGTTAAAAAACAATTTTTAAAAAACATCTTTTCAAATTGTTGATAATATGGTATAATATAACTTAATAGGTTGATTTTCAGTGAAATAATTCGGCTTCTTTAAATTTTTTGCTGATTTTTACGGAGGGATAAATATGGATATCAAAGAGCTATACAAACTATGGTGTGACAGCGCAGTTGACGATTCAGATCTTCAGCGTGAGCTGGAGGACATAAAAAATGACGACGAAGCAATTAACGACAGATTTTACAGAGAACTTGAATTCGGCACAGGAGGACTGAGAGGCGTTATAGGAGCCGGTACCAACAGAATGAACATATATACTGTCAGACGCGCGACGCAGGGATTTGCAGATTATATAAACGAGGCGTTTTCTTCTCCAAGCGTAGCGGTTTCTTATGACAGCCGTATTAAATCGGATATTTTTGCCAAAGCTGCGGCAGGCGTTTTTGCGGCAAACGGAATCAAGGTTTATATTTACAAGGAGCTGATGCCTACTCCGGCGCTGTCGTTTGCGGTAAGAGAGCTTGGATGCAGCGCGGGCGTTATGATTACTGCAAGCCATAATCCTTCAAAGTATAACGGCTATAAGGCATACGGCAGCGACGGATGTCAGCTTAACCTTGAGTCTGCTGAAGCCGTAATTAAAAAGGTAAACTCCCTTGATATTTTCAGAGACGTCAAGAATGTCAGCTTTGAAGAAGCTGTCAATAACAAAATGGTAGAATACATTTCAGACGATGTTACAAACGAATATTATAAAAACGTTCTTAGTCAGGGTATCAATACGTCTCTTGTAGCAGACAGCGGTATTAAAGTGGTATATACTCCTTTAAACGGAACGGGAAATAAACCTGTAAGAAAAATTCTTGATATGATAGGAATTAAGGATGTTACTGTTGTTCCTGAACAGGAATTGCCTGACGGAAACTTCACAACCTGTCCGTATCCGAATCCTGAAATAAGAGAAGCTCTTGAGCTTGGTCTTAAGCTATGTGAAAGCGTCAAACCGGATCTGCTTCTTGCTACTGATCCTGATTGTGATCGTGTGGGCATTGCGGTACCTGATGAAAATGGAAGTTATGTTTTGTTTTCAGGAAATGAAGTCGGCGCTATGCTTCTTGAATACATTTGTAGTCAAAGGTCAGAAAACGGTACCATGCCGCCTGATCCTGTAACAGTTAAAACGATTGTTACAACCGATATAGTTAAGAAAATTGCTGAAAAGTATGGAGTCAGGGTTATAGAGGTGCTGACGGGATTCAAATTTATTGGAGAACAGATTGGTATTCTTGAAAAGAATAATGAAGAAAATAGGTTTATATTTGGATATGAGGAAAGCTACGGTTATCTTGCCGGAACATATGTAAGAGATAAGGACGCTGTTATAGCGTCAATGCTGATATGCGAGATGACCGCCTATTATAGAACTCAGGGAATTTCACTGATACAGGCGCGAGAAAACATGTACAGGGAATACGGCGTTTTCGCTCATACTCAGCATAGCTTTACCTTTGAGGGGGCTTCGGGAATGAAAAAAATGGATGATATTATGACCAGTCTCAGAAATAATATTCCAGATAAAATTTCGGGATATAAGGTTGAAGGATTTGATGATTATCAGACAAGAATTTCAAAAAATATACTTACAGGCGGTACATCGAATATAGATCTTCCTGAATCGAACGTACTGGCATTTCGGCTTTCAGACGGCGCAGGAGTTATAATTCGTCCTTCAGGTACCGAGCCGAAGATTAAGGCTTATTATACTACGACAGGTAAAACAGAAGCTGAGGCTTATGAATATAATAAAAAGCTTGATTATGATTTTACTAAGCTTATCGGCTGCTGATAATAAAATTAAAAGCGTTCACATTTAATGTGAACGCTTTATTTTTTATAAAAGCAGCATTCTTCTCAATAAAACAAAATCGAAAACATTTATTTCATCGTCTTGATTTATATCGGAAAGCGTATATTGTGATTCGTCAAGCTGTATTGTGTTTATAAGATATTTCTGAAGTAAAACTGCGTCGGCAACGTTAATAGAGCCGTCCTTATTGAGATCGCCTATTTCATATTCCGGAGCTTCTATGCCGTCAATTATAGAATAGTAGGCAGGTTTAGCCGTAAAATCCTCGTTGAAAAGGAGAGGAAATTTTGTAGAACGCCAACTTTTGTCATCGGTAGTTCCCCAGAATACTACTGCTGATATACTGTCTGAATATTCAACGCAGGCGTCCATTATATCGCTGTAAAGCTGTGCCTGAGTATTGAAGCCGGATTCTGAGTCGCTTGTTGTAATGTCAAGCTCAGTAACTTGTATATCAAGACCGGTTTCAGCAAAAGCTTTTAAAGCTTTTTTATAAGCGGAGGCAGTAGGGAAACCAACGTCAAGGTGCGACTGCATACCTATACCGTCAATCAACCCTTTTTCTTTCAAATCGATAGCCATATCCACCATTGCGGTTGTTTTTTGAGGCATGTATTCATTAAAATCATTATAATAAAGCATACATCCTTCGGGAGCATATTTTCTGGCATATTCAAATGCCGGTTCAATAAACGAGTTATCGCCGAATATCTTTACCCATGGGGAATAATTGGAATTTTCTGATTGACTTCCTCCTGTACGTGGACTGCCATTGTCAAGAAACGCTTCATTTACTACGTCCCACGCATAAAAGTCTACAGTTGGATATTCTTTTTCAAAAGTTTCAAAAACATTTTTAATGTAATTCTCCATTCTCGTAAGCATCAATTCTTTGGAAACCCAGTTTCCATCGTCTTTAAAGCCTTCTTTAAAGAACCAGTCGGGAGTCTGACTATGCCATACCAGAACATGTCCCCTTACATAAATATTATTATCACGGCAGAAATCAAGAATTTCTCTGGCACCGGAAATGTTAATCTGAGGATTTGTATCGTCTCCGTTCTCTGCCATGGCGAGCGACGCTTCTTTATCAAGCAACGCGTCAGGCTTTAATTCGTTTCCGGGTGTAATGCTGTTATAATGTTTTTTTATAAGATTCTGTGCTCCCTTTATAGCGAGTTCAGAAGTTGTAACGGCTCCTCCTATTTTAAAATAAGAAGAGTAAACGTCTTTTAATGATGCGATATCATATTGTATGTCGTATACGGGAGCGGTTTTTATTTCAAAATCATCAATATAAATATTAGCGCCGTCATTACATTCAAAGTATAAAAAAGGATTTGCAACATTTTTCGGAACATTAAATTTTACTTCCGAAATCTCAACCCAATCTCCCTGAGAAACGGCTGATTTGAGATTTGTAAAATGACGTGTTCCAGAAGAATCCGTATATTCCATACTCATTTTAATATCATTATACCAATCGGCCTTTACCCATGCGCTGGCGATGTATTCAGTACCCGGTTCAAGTAATCCGTCGAGCGGGAGCTGCGGACCGTGCCAGCCTTTGGTTCTGTCGCTTACGCACATTGAAGCGCTACCGCTATGAGATTGTTCCGTTGTGGATTCGATTGTTTCCACGCCTCCGCGGCCTGAAAACGCGGAAACGTCGCCGTCTTCAAAATCAGTTGAAAATATTATATCCGACGAATCCGATGAGTTTTCAGCATATGCGTTAAAATAATCTCCCGAAGTAAAATAATCTGCGACCGGTACGATAGAACAAATCATCATTGCGCTAAGTAAACCGGCAAGAATTCTTTTTTTCATTTAAATACCACCCTCCGCTAATTTAAATTATTCTATTTTTTATTTTATCATATTTAAATTAGGCTGTCAATCTATTTATACAAAAAAAATCGCAAAATATTAAAAATATATTATATTTTATCCAAATCTAATTATAATTAAATATAATTTATACAGATTAAGATATATATATTGATTATATGATTATTTATCATAAACTTTTATATTTTAAATCACGTCTTCTAAGTTTACTTCATATAATTCTAATAAATTTTTTGCAAGCTCTGAATTGCTGGAAAGAGGTCTTCGGCCTGATTCTACACATCCCAGCAAAATCGGAGGTATACCAAGACGGTTTGCCGCATTATTAATAGTAATTCTTTTCTTTTTTCTTGCATATGCAAGCTTTTTACAATCGATTCTCATTTTTATACTCCTATTTTCTTAAATTTTATAAATAACATTATATACCAATAAAATACCTTAGTCAACATTAAATATGATTATTAATAAAAAATTTACATTTTTTTTAGAATAATAAACAGTACCGTAATACATCACTAAATGGTATTATTTAAAAATCCCGTCTGATTACTTCAGACGGGTCAATAAAGTACAATACATTTTAAGTATATAACATTTTATATAAGAAATCAAGCAATTATAGGATTGTTAATGGAATATTTACATTCTTTTTTATTATTACTTATTCTTTTCTAACCAAATTTTCGCATACGAACAGGCGGCTGTAACCTTTCCGTTTTTTTCTTTAATTTTTTCAACTGCTAATCTCATTAGCTGGTCGGCAATTCCTTTACCGCGAAGAGCATTGTCTACAAATGTATGATTAATACAGAATACTCCGTTATCTATTTCAGGAAAAGTTATTTCAGCAAGAAGCTTACCATTTTCGTCCTCACTGTATATTCTGTTTGTTTGTATAGTATATTTCATATCTTAATTCTCCTCCGTTAGTTTTTCCGTATTACATTATATGCTTTTACCCTAACCTTTCAATCGCCTTAACAGGGCATTTTTCATAGCATGCTCCGCAGTGCAGACAGTTATTCTGACGAATTTTATACGGTATGTCTTTTTCAATACACCTCTGGGGACATACTTTTTCGCACGCTCCACACCCTATGCAGTTTTCTGAAATTTTGTAACCTTTAAAAGGTATTTTCTCGTTGCCGATTGTATAAAGCTCTCGGAAAATAGGATTAACGCCAAGATTGAAATATTCAATTTCCGCGTTCTTTACACAAAAGACAATGCCGATTTTACGGGTATTATCAGGATATACATTAGAAAGATAAGGCTGTTCGGAAAAGATAATGTCAATCCACTTTTCCTGTTCGTTATCTGGAGCAGGTACGGCCTTTCCCGACAGTCTAATCATTTCATTAAATTTCGTATGCGCAAGAACCTGCACACTATTGTTTTCAAGAAGTTCACGGCAGAAATTTTTTCCTCTTGCTGTAAAAAAATACATCGCATTATTTTCATAGTGAATTGCACTCACACAACGTATTTGTGGTTTTCCATTTCTGTCAACCGTAGCAAAGCTCAATGTTCCCACAAGCCTTAGCTTGTTTATACAAGTTTCAGCGTCCATATTATCACCTATTCAATAATTCTTACCCTTCCTGCTTTTCTTGGCTTTGTGTGCGGCTGTTCGCCGTCGATATAACCGAGAATAACAAAGCAAACCGCAGAGTAATTTTCGGGGATTTCCCACTTCTTAAGTAATTTTTGCCCCTCTGCACTTAAAAATGTTTCAGATCCGCGGGAAATAATGCAGGACGCAATGCCAAGCTCTGTTGCCTGTAGAACCATATTTTCAGCGCAGCAAAAAGCGTCCGCTTCACGAAACGAAAATCCATTCTGCCCGAAAACAGCCACGACACTCGGCGCTCCGTAAAAACCATTTTTAATGGTTGGATCATCAATAGCGCTGGGTTGTTCCTTTGAAACGTAAGAGCCGGCGAGGTTACTGCGGTCAAACTTTGATAAGTTCATTATACCGATTTCAGTTGTCATTTCTTTGTTATGAATTCCGATTAAAATACTGCGCTGACCGCCTCCTGCATTGGGAGCAAAATTACCTGCTTCCATAACTTTCTCCATATCCTCACGGCTGATTTGCTCATCTGTATACTTTCGGATAGAATGGCGAGCTTTAATAATATCCATTAACATAATTCACACTTCCTTCCAACACTGCGGATCCGCCGCATAAAAATTACCGTCTTTACCGCTTGCCACAGCAGGGCAGCCGCGGCACCACGCTAAAAGCTCACATTTTGAGCATTTTACAAATTTTGTATAGTCACGGTAGTTTTCCATTTCACAAACCCATACGTCGGCAAGTCTGTCCTCAAATACATTTCCTACCTTGCTGTTCTGTACTCTTCGACAGGCGAAAATATCTCCCGTCGGAACTATGGTCAAGTGACAGCTACCGCAGTTACAGCCTCCGTATATCGTTCCGTCTTCTACGGCTTCAGAAATTTTAAACTCGCCTGTTTCATATTCATACAGCGTCCATAAATGGTCTTTCTTGTTAAAGTATGTCCGACACCCTTTCGCTTTATATTCCTTAAACTTTTTATCGCAAGCGGCAAGTAAATTACGGTATTCCTGCGGCGTCATTCCCGTATCTCTTTCCTCGCTGGTAGGACAATAGCGGGCAAACGCAAAAACATTTACGCCGGCCTTTACAACCGTATCAATAATATCCGGTATTTCTTTGATGTTCATTCCTGATACTGTCGTCATAACCGCCGAACGAATGCCCGCACGATTGATGCACTCGATTTTTTCTAAAGTACAGTCAAATGATCCCGGCTTACGAAACCAATCGTGTGTTTCACGCATACCATCAATCGAAAGCTGATATTTTTCACAGCCGTATGCTTTTAGATTCCTGCAAACATCATCTGTTAAATGAAATGGATTGCCGAGAATAGTAAATGGAATTTCATTTTCTTTTATAAGCTCAAGCAGCCGCCAAAAGTCTGGATGTAAAATTGGGTCGCCGCCCGTGATATAAAAATACGGCAAACGATCATATACCTTACAAAAATCAAGGCAGTTATAGAAAGTATCCCGCATTTGCTCCCAATTCATCATATCGAGTTTTTTGCAGTTGTTTTCGGAGAAAATATAGCAATGCTTGCACCTTTGGTCACATTCGTCAGTAATATGCCATTGAAAAGAAAAATATTGTCTCATAGTAATTTACCTCATATAATAAACGGATAATCCGTTTTGTTTTTAAATGTTCCCGACGAAAATACATTCATCGGGAACCTCGGTTTGGAGCAATTATTTATCGCTTGCTCCGCAGGCAGAACCACAAGCGGCAGGAGTTTCAGCGGGCTTGTCTGAAGCTCCGCAGGCAGAACCGCAAGCGGCAGGAGCTTCAGCAGGCTTATCGGAAGTACCGCAAGCAGAGCCGCAGGATGTGCCTGTCTTAGTTTCCTCATTATTGTTCCATGCAGAAAGATTTGAAAGCGCCATAACAAATGACCTCCTTGATAAATTTCGCAAAGCCTTTGCTTTCCGTAATTTAAGAATAGCATACTCGGAATGTTTCCGCAAGTACGCACCTTTAAGTAACCTAAGTTACTTAAAGGTGACTATTGCGCAGTTTTAAGGAAAACGCAGCAAAATATAAATGTAATTAAAGGCTTGACATTGTACTGTCATTACAGTATAATTTTATGTAATATCAATTTTTGATGTATTGAGGAGGGAAACGTTTTGACAAAGTCAAATAAATTACCGGAATGTCCTGTTGAAACGACTCTTATGCTTATTGGCAGCAAGTGGAAATTACTGATTATGAGAAATTTGCTTGTCCGTCCGTGGAGGTTCAATGAATTGCAGAAATCTCTTGTGGGAATAAGTCAGAAGGTGCTGACGGACAGCCTCAGAGCAATGGAAACGGACGGAATTGTTATCCGTACTGTTTTTGCCGAGGTTCCGCCGAGAGTTGAGTATTCGCTCTCAGATTTGGGCATGTCTATGAAGCCGATTTTGGATTCTCTGGCAAACTGGGGAACCGACTATCGTAAGCAGGTCTGTTCTTCTGAAAAATAATCTGGAATAGATAGCGCACATATCTCATTATATAAAAAAGCCAAAGCCCCTGTATCGTTTGATACAAGGGCATGATTTATGTAATTCAGATATTTTTACCCATTTCATAGGCTTTTTTTAGATTGGAATGTTCCTTAATATCGCCGGGAGCATTAATTAAGTATATTTTTAGTCATAAAAACACTATTACTTTATTATAGACACATTTCGTAAATCAACAGCGCCGCTGATAAAACTGCCGAAGTAAACTAACAGAGTCCTTTTACCGAAATTCAGCAATTTTTCGGACGAGCGCTCCATAATTTCACGTCGGATAATATATCTTGACATGATTGTGGAAACAAAATCGTTCATTGGCTGTATCTCCGGTTTATTGAAGGCTTTCAGCCCATTTTTTCAGTTCACTCGTGGAAGCGCTTGCAGAAAAACGCTTACCGGCTTTCAGTACCGCACCCTTGCATGAGGGCGCAAGCTCGGCATTGGTATTTCCCATGCCGCTGCCGCCCGATGTTGCAAACGGAATAACTGTCTTGCCGCTTAAATCGTACTGTTCAAGAAATGTATTAATGATTGTGGGAGCCACGTACCACCAGATTGGAAATCCCACATAAATTACGTCATACTCAGATATATTATCAAGTTTGCCCGAAACAGCGGGACGGAATGATTTATCGTTCATTTCCATGCTTGAACGGCTGTTTTTGTTACGCCAGTCAAGGTCTGCCGCGGTGTAGGGCTGCTCCGGTTTAATTTCATATAAATCGCCGTTTACTGCCTGTGCCAGCGTTTTTGCAAGCTGTGCCGTAACGCCGCTTGCGCTGAAATATGCAACTAATTTCTTGCTCATATTGAACTCTCCTTATTTCAATTTAGAATACATTTTATCATCTACCGCTTCAAGCCATTCGTTTGAACAGTTTTCACCAGGAACTTCAACCGCAAGATGTGAAAACCAGCTGTCTGCCGCCGCGCCGTGCCAATGCTTTACTCCCGCGGGAATATTAACAGTATCTCCCGGATGAAGCGTCTGCGCTTCTTTGCCCCATTCCTGATACCAGCCACGTCCCGAAACGCAGATAAGAATCTGTCCGCCGCCCTTGTCGGCATGGTGAATGTGCCAGTTATTCCGGCATTTTGGCTCAAAGGTTATGTTGTAAATTCCAACCTGTTCCGTTGAAATCGGTGCAAGATAGCTTTGGCCGACAAAATACTGCGCAAAGCCGTCATTCGGTTTTCCTACAGGGAAAATCATACTGTTTGCATGAGCCGACAATTCATCGCAGATTTCCTCCGTCCAGACCTCTTTCGCCATTCGGAAAACCGCCCAAGCCTTTGACCAGCCCATATAAAAAGCGGCGTGTGTAAGAATTTCAGCAATCTCCGTTTTGGAGACTCCGTTTTTCTTTGCGGATTCAAGGTGATATTTCAGGGAACTGTCGGTAAGTCCCTGTGCCGCAAGCGCCACGACTGTCACAATACTGCGGTCACGCAGAGACAGCTTATCCTTTCTTGACCATACCTCGCCGAAAAGCACATCATCATTAAGCTGTGCAAATTTCGGGGCGAACTCTCCTAAAGCTGTTCTGCCAGCGGTTTGCTTTAATTCCATAAAAATTTCCTCCTTTTTTCTTGTGAAGTAAATATTTCTGAACATTATTTTTCAGAGCCTTACCGAGGTATTCCTCGCTTGTTTCTGAGGAACAGCAGTTTGCTGTATCGAAGAAGTCTATTCCAAGGTTATATGACTTTTCGATTTCTTTCTCATTCATAGTCCGGTCGTGCATCGTTCTTATTTTAACGAAGCCAAAGCTTTGAAATCCGAATTTCGGTGTTTCCGATTGTTGGCTGTTTCATAAGTGTATTTTCTTTTTCTAAAAGATTCTGACGTTAGAAATTCATATTGTCAACCCAATCCGCAATATCATCATGCGAAGAGCTTCCCAAAAAACGCTTACCCTCAAGCCATACAGAATCGGGACATATTTCCTTCAGATTGCTTTCACTTTCAGAAATTCCGCTGCCGCCCGATGTGCAGAAGTCAACCATTGTCTTTCCTGAAAAATCATAGCTTTCGAGAAAAGTATCAATAATTCTGGGCTCGATTCCCCACCATATCGGATGACCGATAAACACAACGTCATATTCGTCTATATTTTCTACTGTGTCTGATATTTCAGGACGTGAGGTATCATCATTTTGTTCTTGATTTGCACGGCAGTTATCATTACTGTAATCTAAATCTTCTTCTGAATAGGGCTGTACGGGAACGATTTCAAATAGGTCGCCACCTGTTACATTTGCAATTTCCTCCGCTATTGGTCGGGTTGTGCCCGTCGCAGAAAAATATGCAACGAGAATTTTGGATTTATTATCTGTTTTCGATTCGGATTCAATTGTAGTTTCAGAAGAAACAGTTTCGTTGCCGGAAGCATTTGTTTTTTCTGAGAATTGTTCCGTTGTTTCAGATGATGAAGAGAAATTAATTTCATTATCTGTAGTTTTTCCGCAGCCAAACATAAAAAACGGTAAAATGAATGTCATATACAATAACGCAAGTTTTCTCATTAAAAATCTAACCTTTCTGTTTTCTGAATTAAATAGTCAATCACATCAACCTGCCGCTGAGCATTATGCAGGCTGTCCATAAGCAGTTTGCGCTGTGCTTGCAGCAGCCGCAGGCGTTCGTTTTGCTGACCGCTTTCCAAATATTTAAGATACTGCACTTTCTGTTCTTCGGAAAATCCGCAGTCGTCAAGACAACGACGGGTATATTCGGCGATTTCCTTTTCCATCTCCTCCGCCTCCTATAATTTATTATACAACAGGTTTTTATAGATTGCAAATAGTTATTATGAATGATAAATTATCGTTGACGGGAATGATAAGATGCTGTATAATCAGAGTAAAGGAGTGAAGTTAAAATGATTGAAACAAGACTTCTGCACTATTTTCTTGCTATTGCGAGAGAGCAAAACATTACTAAAGCCGCAGAAACCCTGCACGTTACACAATCAACTCTTTCAAAGCAGATGATGAATTTGGAAGCACAGCTCGGCAAACAGCTTTTTATTCGTGGAAAACGTAAAATTACGCTTACGGATGAAGGCAATTTTCTGCGTAACAAGGGGCAGCAGATTCTTGAGCTTATGAGCAGCGCCGAGTCGGCATTCCTCACCGAGGGCGAAATTATCACTGGAGATATTACCATTGCCTGTGGGGAAACAGCGGCTATGGACTTCATCACTGAAAATTATCGCAAGCTGCATGAACATTACCCGAATGTGAAGCTTCATATTCACAGCGGCGACGCAGATACAGTCATGGAACGCCTTGATAAAGGTCTTGCAGATATAGGACTGCTGATTGGTTCTATAAAACAGGAGAAATATGACTACCTGAATATTCATCAGAATGACGTTTTCGGATTGCTTATGCCGCAGGACTGTGAGCTTGCGCAGGAAAAAATTATCCCCATAGAAATGCTGAAAAGCCTGCCTCTTATCTTTTCGGAGCAGACTTTTCTGGGACATCAGAATATAGACTGGTTCGGCATTAATTATCATGAATTAAATATTGTTGCAACCTATAATCTGATTTATAACGCTACTTTTCTTGTTGAAAAGGGCGTGGGTTATGCGCTTTGCCTTGACAGGCTTGTAAATACGGTAGGACGAAATCTCACGTTTCGCCCAATTAATCCTGAGCTTTCCCTTGAGCTTTATCTTGTCACGAAAAAGTATCAGACATTTTCGCCTGCGGTTAAGGTGTTTATGGAAATGATAAAGGCAAATATTAATGTATAGAATTATTATGCGCTCGATGAACTGATGAAAGAGATGTAAAAACTGTGCTAAGAAAAGGAATACTTGAAATTATGAGGGAAAGACTCGTCCGTTTTGACGAGCGTACCGCTGAAGACGAAAAGGCGCTTTGCGAGCTTAATAAAAAACGTGAAAATCTTCAGGGAAAAGAAGAGGGAAGAAAAATACGTACCCTGTGCGCCAATTACGATGTTGGAAACCGTCTTTTATTGGACGACAGTGAATCCCATGTTGGCTCGCAGACTATATCCTATTCTCTGGTATGCAGTGTTTTTACTGAAATTCTTTATTTTTTCTTACAGCATAATAAAGCGGACTTTCCATTGCCATTATTTCTCTTACACTAATACTTTTGAAAAGTGGTTTTTTAAGTTTAAGTTTCGTCCATAATATTGCATATATAAACAACAATACAAATAAAATGAAAAACAATATAAAAATTTTATGTTTTTCAGCAGAATCAGTCGAAATATTATACATCATGTAGATCGTACCGATAATGCCTATTATTTGAAGTATAGGAAATAGCGGAACTTTAAATGTTCTCGGAACCGTTTTTAATTTTTTTCTTAAAACTATTACATCAAAGTGATATGTGATATAAGACAGCATAAGAAAAATAGAAGAAGTTAAAATCATAAACTGAACAGCATCACCTGATGAAAGTCCTGTCGCTTCTATTATAATTGTTATTATTCCCATAAGAAGTATTGCAACATAAGGAGCGCCTTTCTTATTTTTCTTTTGAAATATTGCAGGTAAAAGATTGCTTTTTGCCATTCCGCAGCAAATTTCAGAAACACATCCGATAATTGCGTTTTGAGTGCTTACCGCGGCAAATAAAGCGACTGCTATTATCCAATATTTTCCCACTTTTCCAAGCATATTTACGGCATACAAAATATGAGGAGAATCAGCTGTACCGAGCTCTTGATATAAAGTATAATTTTTGAATCCTAAAGAAAGAAATATTTGAATTACACACATTATTCCAAGACTCAAAAACATACTTAATGGCACTAATCTCGGATTTCTCATATCTTTACCTATCGGAACAATAAATTCTGAATCAATAAAAAACCAAAATGCGACAGCGGTTAATGGTAAAACGTCTTTTATTCCGACATTTAATTCTACAGTTTGTGTAACCGTTTCACCGCTTCCAAGACCAAATGCGCCGATTATTCCCAAAATTAATAAAGAAATAACCATAAACGATGCGATTATCGACTGAACAAGCGTCGACATATTAACGCCCATTAAATTTATTACTACAAGAATAACCGTAAGCGATACACTCCAAACAGCAGGCGGTATACCATTACCTAAAAAATCATTCATAACATTTGCAAACATCGCGCCTTCCGCAGGTGCGGCAAAAATATTTGCAATAATATATCCGCCGAGCATTGCTATTATCGTTGCTACAGGTCCAAGTCCCGCAAGCATATATTGCGCGAGACCTCCTGTAAGATTTGGCATTACTGCATTTAATTCTGATATTGAAGTAATGACAATCATATTAAGTAAACAAGCTGTTACAATTGCAATTATAAATGGCGTCCCGACCATACTTGTTCCGCTTGCAAGAGAAATAAAGCAGCTTGTTGCAACAAGCATACCTACTCCCGTTGCTACGGCGCTGAATAAACCAAGTTTCTTATTCATAACTAATCACTCCTAATTAATTCAATCAAGTTCTGATTTATTTAAAGCTTTCACTCCTTCTTCACCTGTTCTTACCCTATAGATGTTATCAATACCGGAAACAAAAATTTTTCCGTCTCCGATATGTCCCGTGTAAAGTTCTTCTTCTATTAGCTTTATCAAACCGTCAACATTTGATTTCTCACAAATAATCATAATCTTGCTTTTGGGAAGCAGCTGAAGATTTGAGTTTGTATCTTCTTCATATTCCAGAGAACCAAGCTGAACCCCGCATCCAAGTACATTCGATACTGTTAGGCCAGTTACGCCAAGCTTATTTAATTTTTTGATAAAGCTTTTCTGACCAAATTTTTCTATAAGCTCATTTACTTTTGACATTCCGCTTATAATTTCTACCCTTGAAAATTCCATAACTTTTCCCTTTCTGAAATAAAGACATGACGATAAATTATCAAACACGCCTTTGTATCTATTATTAAAATTTCTTTTTATCTGTTATTTCTTCGGAATTTTGGACAGCATATTGTTCGCACAAAAATCCTTTTGCTTTGCTTCCGTCGGCAAGCTCCACCGTGCCGATAACAAGCGGTTCAAGAATACTGCCCGAAAAAATTCCAAATGATTTTTTGCTTATTCTGTAAATATCAACTTCAATCGACTCTCCGCCGCCGCTTTTGATAAGCCCCGGTTTAACTGGCGATGTATTCAGCTTAAATAATTTATATTTTTTAGCTGTCGCATCATGCCTTAAAAATTCTGCACCAAGTTCAGAAAGCTGATATTCCAAAGGATAACCTTTTTTATGAAGTCCGCAAACAGCGAATTCGATATATTCGCTATCAAGAAATTTGTCTGCAGCTTCAATAACAAGATTCTCCGAATCGCTTAATCCGAATATTGTAATTCCAAACGGTAAATTTTTATCAGTACTGTTTTCGGGAATTGCAATTGCGGATAAGTTCAAAAGATTGCAATGATTTGTATATAGTCCCATCATGCTGTTTGTTTCAATAGGGTTTTCTCTTACTTCATCTCTTGTGAAACTTCCTCCGGCTGTAGGCATAATCATGACAGAATTTTTAAGTAATATACTAGCTTTATGTCTGTAATTTTGCAAATCATGAAGGTTCTTAAATAATTCCGCGGCAGTATTACTTTCTTTTGCACCGCTTCTTAATATAATTTCGGTTACCGGAAAAGTCTTATTAGGGTTTTTCTCCACAAACTCTTTTAAATCAAGCCATCTTTCAGCTACATATGCGCCTTCGTAAAGAATCTTTGCGGCAGTGTAAAAGAAATCATAATCTATATATTCGATTTTAATCCCGAGATTTTTAATTCTTTCCGCCGCGTTATTCCATTTTGTTCTGTAATTATCGGAATAAGCTCCGAAAAATATCGGTTCGTCTTTCGGAAGATATATTTTTTCGGGTAACTTTTTTCCTTTTAATTCAATAGCTTTACTCCAACGGCAATTTTCATCAAAACCACGTACAATTTTGTTTACAATTTGAGTGTCTTCAAGATTATTTGCAAATACGGTAACACAATCTAAACTTGCGCAAGCGGGAACGACTCCGTCTGTTGACCAGGCGCCAAGCGAAGGCTTATATCCAACTATGGTATTTAGCATAGCGGGAACTCGTCCCGAGCCTGCGGTATCTGTTCCAAGTGAAAACGCCGCCATTCCGAGTGCGACAGCTACGGCAGAACCCGAACTTGAACCTCCGCTTATCATTTTTTCATCATGTGCATTATGTACTTCTCCATAAGGACTTCTTGTACCTACAAGTCCCGTTGCAAATTGATCGAGATTCGTTTTACCGATAGGTATTGCTCCCGCATTTATTAATTTTTGTACAACTGACGCGCTTTTTTTCGGAACATATGAAAATTCCGGGCAAGCAGCCGTAGTCGGAACGTCTTTAAGATCTATATTATCCTTTATTGCAAACGGAATACCCCATAGAGGATGATCTTCGGCGTTTTCAGGTAAATTTGCAATATAATTTTTGATTAATTCCATACTCGGTTTTACAATCCATACATTATATTCCGAATATTTTTCCGATCGTTTAATTATTTCTTCAATAAGTTCTGTTGGTGTAAACTCGCCGTTTTGATAAGCTTGTTTTATATAACTTACGGTAAATTTTTTTGGAAAAAACATTTTTATTTCCTCCGATTTTTAATTTTGTATTTTAATCGCGGCAAGAACCTGTCCTGCATTAACTTGTTCGCTTTCCTTGATATATATTTTTTTGATAACGCCGTAGTTATCCGCAGAAATAGGGAATTCCATTTTCATGCTTTCAAGCACGGCTATATCCTGCCCTTCTTTTACATAATCGCCTTCCTTAACAAGTATTTTCCAAACGCTGCCCGGAATAGCGGCATTTATACCTTCGCAATTATCAGGCAAAACAATATCTTCGAAAGTATTTACTTCAGGTTCTTCGGAAATGAATTGGTCAAGCCCTTGTTCCTTCCATCTGTTTCTTTCGGCTTCAAACGCCGCTTCTTGATGTGATTTAAATTCCTCACTGCTTTCTTTTATACTTTCAAGATACGCCTTATATTCACCTAAGTTAAAGGTTGTTTCTTCTATTTCTATTTTAAACTCTCCGCGAAGAAAATCTTCTCTGTATTTTAAAATTTCATCCGCACTGCATGGATAGAATTTAATTTGATCAAAGAAATTTAAAAGCCAAGGCTTATCATCTGAAAAATATTCTGTTTCCTGCTTAGAATTCCACATCTGAACAGTTCTTCCTACAAATTGATAGCCTCCGGGACCCTCCATTCCGTAAACGCAAAGATAAGCGCCGCCGATTCCAACCGCATTTTCGGGAGTCCAGGGCCTTGCCGGATTGTATTTTGTGGTAACCATTCTATGACGCGGGTCTGTAGGCGTAGCGACAGGAGCGCCTAAATAAACGTCTCCAAGTCCTAGAACAAGATAATTTGCGTTAAAAACAATATTTTTTACATCTTCCAAACTGTCAAGACCGTTTATTCGTCTTATAAATTCGGGATTGCTCGGGCACCAAGGCGCGTCGGGTCTTACCGTTTGCTGATAACGTTTCGCGGCAATTTGTGTTTGCGGATCGTCCCATGAAAGAGGCAGCTTTATTATTCTTGACGGAACAGTTATATCTTCTATCGCAGTAAGTTTTTTATTTATTTCAGCTGCCTTTTCAGCCGTTTCAATTGCATTTGTTTCATACACATCAAAATGTATCTGTAAAGAACGAATACCCGGCGTCATATCTATTATTGGTAAATCTGATTTTTCAAGTTCTTTCATAAGAATATGAACTCTGAATCTAAGCTCGATATTAAGCTCCATTTCACCGAATTCTATTAAGATGTTTTCTTCACCGTCAAGACGAATCATATAATCGATACCACACGCTTTTCCCTTATCAAGAATCGCATAAGACGAATCTAAATCATCTGATTGGTTTGGCAAAATAACCTTTGTATATTCAAGGCTTATGTTTTTGTCTACGGCGTCTCGTATTTCTTTAGCCTGTTCCAAAGTTATAAGTCTGAAATGAACTTTATCTCCCGGATGAAGCTGACCAAGTTTCCATTGTTCTGCTTTTGCTGTAGTTACAGGGCAAACAAATCCGCCAAGGCTCGGACCGTCAGGTCCTAAAAGTATTGATTGGTCTCCTGTTAAATCAAGCGTTCCTACAGCGTAAGCGTTATCATGAATATTTGACGGATGAAGGCCTGCTTCTCCTCCGTCTTCTCTTACCCACTGAGGAATCGGTCCGTTAAGTCTTATACCTGTTCTTGCGCTGTTGAAATTAACCGTATATTCCGATTCTGTAAGTGTTTTTAAATAATCGGATTTTAAATATTCTTCAGTAGGCTGGGGGCCCGGAATAACTCCTATTATCCATTCGTTTGAAATTTCCGGGATATATTTTTCATCAAACGTTTTTACTTCATTTGTTCGGCAATTATCAAATAATCTTAAAACATCGCCCGTTCTTAGCGTTCTGCCGTTATGTCCGCCGAATTTTCCGTCAACGAATGTCGACCGGCTTCCCATAATTACAGGAACATCTATTCCTCCTTTTATCAGAAGATAGGTTCTCATTCCTTTTTCACAAGTTTTAAACTTTAAAATCTGCATAGGCGCTGCATTTACAACAGAATACGTTTTTACAGGTACTCCGTCAAGCGTAGCCTCCATATCGGCTCCTGTAATGCAAAACGAAGCGGATGTTCTGAAACGATAGCTTCCTCCCTTTAGCGTAAGCTCTATACCTGCCGCATCCTCGGAGTTTCCAAGCAGCTTATTACCGATTCTGAATGAATAGTTATCCATTGCGCCGCAAGGGGGAACGCCAACGGTCCAGTAGCCAATCATACCGCGGTAATCCTGTACGGTTGACTGAACTCCTCCGTCAAGAACTTCTATGGCTTTTTCCTCGGGAGCAAAATTTTCAAGCATTTTGGTAAAAAGCTTGCCCTTATGGTAATTTTCAGTGTTTATAAGCGCTTTTAAATACTGTGTATTGTTTGTTACGCCATAAATTTTAGTTTCACAAAGCACATCATTCATTTTCTTTACAGCGTCTTTACGGTTATCAGCATGAACGATCAATTTTGCAAGCATAGGATCATACAATGAGGAAACTTCAATATTTTTTCTTATCCATGTTTCAACACGTGCCTTGCAGCTTAAACAAACATCGTCTATTTTACCGCTGCTCGGACGAAAATTATTTATACAATCCTCGGCATATACTCTGACTTCTATGGCATTTCCGTTCATAGAGTAATCTCTGTCAATATCTTTTAATTCATCTGCCGCTTCTTTTATCATCCATTCAACAAGGTCGATTCCCACAACCTCTTCGGTTATTCCATGTTCCACCTGCAAGCGAGTATTTACCTCGAGAAAATAAAATTGTTCCGCTTCCTCATCATATAAAAATTCGACAGTTCCCGCATTTCTGTATCCCGCCGCTTTTGCAAGACATCGAGCGGATTTATACATTTCTTTTCTCACATAATCCGGAAAATTCGGAGCAGGAGCTTCTTCAACTACCTTTTGATTTCTTCTCTGTACAGAACAATCTCTTTCGCCCAGTACAGCAATTTCTCCGAATGTATTACCGAAAATCTGTACTTCGACGTGACGCGCTTTTCTTATATACTTTTCGATAAATACGCCTGAATCATTAAAGTTGCTTTCTGCAAGGTGCCGTACATTATCAAACGAATCAATAAGTTCCTGCTTATTCTCACAAATTCTTATACCTATACCGCCGCCGCCGGCTGTGCTTTTAATCATAACAGGATAGCCGATTTTTTCAGCAGAATTAACAGCAATGTCTGTATCCGATATAAGTCCTGTTCCTGACAAAAGCGGAACATTTGCTTTTTCAGCAATTTCTCTCGCTGAGTGTTTCAATCCAAAAAGTTTTATTTGATTTGAATCGGGACCTATAAATTTTATTCCGTTCTTTTCGCATTCGGCGGCAAATTCGGTATTTTCACTTAAAAATCCGTATCCCGGATGAACAGCTTCCGCGCCTGTTGATTTTGCCGCGTTTATTATTTTTTTTACATCAAGATATGTTTCTTTTGCTGTTCCTTCACCGAGATAAACCTTTTCATCTGCGTTCAATACATGAAGGCTGTCTCTGTCGGCTTTTGAATATACAGCAACACTTTTAATACCCATTTTAGCAAGAGTTCTTTCTACTCTTACGGCTATCGCGCCTCTGTTTGCAATTAAAACTTTAGTAAACATTTATGTTTCCTCCAAAAATAAAAAGCTGCCATAATTTTATATGTTCGCCGTTGAACTAAAAATATGACAGTTTAATAAAATTTCGCTATATTAATTTAAATTGACTCAATCCCAAATAAGCAGTCTTACAGGCGTAGGATTATATGCATTGCAAGGATTATTTAATTGCGGACAATTGCTTATTAAGATCATTACATCTTCAAGAGCTTTCATCTCAACATATTTCCCCGGAGACGATACGCCGTCATCAAATTTCAATCCGCCTTCCTTTGTCACAGGAACATTCATAAAAAAGTTTATATTTGGCGCAAGGTCTCTTTTTCTGATATCTTCACCGCAATCTGCCAGCTGAAGCATAAAACTGTCACGGCAGTTATGCATATATCTTTTTTCTCTCGCATATCTTACCGTATTACTTTGTGATGAACAAGCGCCGCCAAGCGTATCATGTCTTCCTGTTTTATCTGCAACAATTTCAAGAAGAGGCTTTCCTGATTCAGCTCTGAGAATACTGCCTGTCGTAAGATATATGTTTTTCTGCATTACAATAGTTTGTACGGCGCTGTAATGATCTTCAAGATTTGTCAAATCATAAAAGGTCGTATCTACAGCTTGATTGCCTTCAATATCAAGTATTCTGAAAGTCTGACCCTTATGTAATTTATGAATCCAGCCAAGCCCTGCTTCAAGAACCTCATTATATACTGCGTTTTCAATTTTAAGATTACTGTCTTTTTCTTTAAATCCAAACATACATTTTCCTCCCTATTTTCCAAGTAAATTATTATAATCCCATGTATTTTCAAAAGCTCTGTAATTTTCGTTTCTGAAATTTACACAGTAATCTGTTAAATCAACCGGCGGAGCATCATAAACTTCCATTGTTACAGGAACCGATGGATATTCATTTGAAGGATCAAGCGGATTTGGCGTGTTCGATACTATGAACAAAATATCCATTTCTGTCCTAAGCGTTACGGTAGCTCCTTTTTTGCAATGATTCTCATCATAATGCATACTTCCGTCTTCTTCAACATAAACCTTTGAAAATAGATTTACACAAGGAACGATATCTCTTTTACTCATATTGTTTCTAACAAGCTCTACCTTGAAGTTCTCTTCACCGCATCTGTAATAATCGTTGCCTTGCTTTTGATATGATGTTTTTCCGTATTTTTCATCTGTCAGGATTCTTGTTGTATGTCCCGATATTGAATCGTGCCATCCAAGACTGTCTTCGACAATGCTTGCAAGAACTCTTCCGTTATCGCTCATGAGTACGTTACCTCTTGTAAGATGAGCTGTATATTGAGCCTTTAGAGTATCAGGCATATTGTATCTTTCCGATCTGTCTATAAGATTATAAAGTAAAACAGATATATTTGCATTATCTCCAAGTGACTTGAAGTGAATATACTTACCTTTGCCTATAAATCCCGACCATTTTTCACCGGCTTTAAATTCCTTTAAGAATATCTTCTGCATAATTTTCTCCGTTCCGATGACTGCAAATGCCATCTGATTTATTTCTTTATGTATATTATAACAGAAAATAATTTTTATACAATTAGCAAAAATATTGATTTTAAATATAATTATCTCATACTTAATATTATTTCTTAATACTTAAGTATGAGAAGACGAAAAAATTATATTTCGAGAATTAAATTTATAAGACCGGTACGGCTTTTAACTCCTGTCTTGATATACAAATTATATATGTGAGTTTTTACAGTAGCAAGGCTGATACATAACTTTTCCGAAATATCTTTATTAGAATATCCCTGTACCAGAAATATCAATATTTCTTTTTCTCGTGCAGTTAGTTCATATTTTTGAGAAATTTCATCAATAATAATATTATTGATTTTTGCGTTTTCGGAAACTTTTAATGCTTTAGATACAATGTTTTCAATATGATTTTTGAATATATTAAGTATATAAATATCTTTTTCGGTAAAATCTCCAATGTCTTTATTTCTGAATATATTAAATATTCCTAATATATCCGAGTTTCTAATCATAATAATGCCGCAGCCATATGTAAAATTTCCCGGCTCAAGAAAATTTCTGTAGAAATTTGTCTCTTTTCTTATACTTTCGTCAAGAATATCTGTATCACGATATACAACGGTTTCATTGGTAAGATCGTATAAATAGTTTAAATAATCTTGTTTATAGTATATATTTATGTAATCTCTCATTATTCTCTCTTCCATGTTTTCACTTACAATTTTATTTATTATTATATTTTTATTTTTATCAAGCAGCAGCATATAGCCTGATGTATATTGTATTAATGTTTTTATTATTTTGAAGAATTTACTTGCCAAATCTTCTATGCTTTCTGTCATATATAGTTCAAGAAGTATGTTATTAATCATTTTCCACTCTGATTCCTTCAACATAATTTATCAACTCCATAAATAAAAAAAGAAGCATATATCAAGTGTAACATACTCGATATATGCTTCTTTGCATTAATATTACTATTTGCATTATAGCATAATTACATACGATTGTCAATATGATTACTATATTTTGCGCGCTGGCTTCATCGTGCAGCGCCTTTTCTCTTAATCTTGCAAGCTCCTGTATCTTTTCATCCTCGCTCATCTGGTGTATTACCACTAATTGCGTGATTCACAAGTGAAATATCCATACCGTCTATGGATATTTTACCGCCCTCCGGCAAATAAAGTCTTTGAATCAGCTTTGAAATGGTGCTCTTTCCCGAACCGCTTCTGCCTACAACTCCTACAATGGTGTCAGGCTCTATTTCAAAGCTCATTCCCTTGATAACCTCTCCGCCCTGCGGATTGTATCTGAAATGCACCTGATCGAATATAATTTTACCCTGAACGCCGGGCATAGCAGTCTGATTTGCGTTTAGAATCGGTTCAGGGGCTGTATTAAAAATATCGCCGATTCTTTTTACTGAAAGCGACGCCTGCTGATATTCCTGCCAAAGCTGTACCAGTCTTAAAACAGGACCGCTTACTCTGCCGGAAAGCATTCGAAACGCCACAAGCTGCCCCACTGTAAAATTACCGTCCATTACCGCTTTTGCGCCGAAAAACAGAATTAAAAGATCGAACACCTTTTGAATAAACTGTCCTGTCGTTCCGGCGGTTGCGGAAACCATAGAGGTTTTGTAGCTTGCCTTTACGTAATCGGATTGCAAATCGCCCCATTTTTTCTCGAACTTTGGCTCTAAGGCATAGGATTTTACGGTCTGTACTCCCGTTATGGATTCAACCAAAAAGGACTGAGTGTTCGCTCCCGTTTCAAACTTTTCGTCCAGTCTTTTTTTGAAAAGGGGAGTAACGATGGCCGAAAGTACTGCGTAAACGGGTATAGAGCAGAGGACGATAACTGTCAGCATTTTGCTGTAGAAAAACAATACTACTATGTATACGATTATGAAAATAAAATCTATCATTGAGGAAAGCGGAGTGCCTGTCAGAAAATTTCTGATACTGTCAAGCTCTCTTACTCTCGCCACCGTTTCGCCGACTCGTCTTGATTCAAAGTATTTCAGGGGAAGTGCGAACAAATGCCTAAACAGCTTGAAGCTGAGCATAACGTCTATTCTGTTTGTCGTATGGGTAAACACATAGTTTTTGGCAAGGGACAGAATCAGCTCATATATGTATACAATTGCGATACCGATTGCAAGCACGTTAAGCGTCGACATACTTCTATGGACTAAAACCTTATCCACAACGACCTGAGTCATAACGGGAGTAAGGATTCCTAAAATCTGTACTGTAAATACGGCTATCAGTACCTGTATAAATTCCTTTTTGAATTTCAGTATCGTGGGTATAAACCACTTGAAGCTGAATACCGCTTCTCTGTCCATTATTCCTTTTTTGGTAATAAGGATCGCTGTGCCATCCCAGATTTCAGATAATTCCTCGCGTGATTTTATCTCCGGCTGGGTTTTGTCCGTAAACAAGACCATGAATTTATCGTCCTGAGATTTTGCGACAATAAAGAATCCGTCGTTTTTATTCTTTGCAATAATCGGCGCCTTTACGTCCTTCAGCTTTTTTAAATTCAGCTTACAAAGCTTTGCCCGCATTTTCAATTTCTTTGCGGATTCTATTATTTCTATTTCTCCGGTTTTCTGTTCGGGATCAAGAACTGATAGCGTTTCAGCCTGCTCTTTTGTGATAGGTATACCGTGAAACTTCATAACTATCATAAAGCAGCTAAGTCCGCTGTCTTGTTTTTTCTCCATGCTTCGACTTCCTTTTTACATAAATTATGCGGCAGCTTTTTTTACTGCCGCACTTTTAATCAGAATTTATATTACTCTGCCTGCGTACCGACAAGCAGTTGATTCAAAGCTGACGTATCCTGCATCGGATCGTTGACGCTCATGCTGTCAGAAACGTTGTTCTCCGTACCGAAAGCGGACATATTTTCGGTCAGTATCATTACCTGTATATCCGTCTGATCTGCGGTTTCCTCTGTTTCCTTTGCCGCAGAAACAGCGCTTGAAGAATCAATCAGAACGGTGTCGTTTATTTCTGTGAGCAAATCTGAAGACATACTTTCGTCTGAATAGATATCCGAGAGAAGCTCGGCGTTTGACTGTACGACATCTTCCTCAGATATTTCATTGCTTGCAGGCTGACTAAGCTCAAGCTCCCATGTATCCTTATTTACTGTTCCTACTGCTCCGTCTGCAAATTCAAAGGTATAGCCGCCCTGATTCCACTTGTAGCCGTTAATAGTAAGCTTGTCCTCGGTACCGTTTACAGTCATTTCAAGCGTGGAATCCCACAGATTTGTTATTGTAACTTCACTTGAACTTATGTCCTTAAGCTTTACGATACTGCTTCCGCCCCAATCCTCAATCGTGTCGTTTCCGTAGCCTTTGCCGAAGATATATGTATCGTTTCCGTTTCCTCCGTACAGCCAGTCGTTTCCTGTTCCTCCGTCGAGGATATCATCGCCGTTTCCTCCGTTGATAGTATCATTACCGCCTTCACCCTTTATTGTAACTCCATTATCGCTCCAAGCAGACATCCAGTCGCTACTGTCGGAGCCGTGCAGTGTTGTTATCAGATCGTTTATCATCGTACCGTTGATATTGAAATTCTGGAAGCCTGCTCCGTCAAAGTACTGCTTTATAATGATATTATCAGAGCCAAAGCCTATCTTTAAATCGCTTCCGTTTATTCTTGACATAACCGCGTCTGACATTGAAAGTCCCGAAAGTTGTATTGTATTATTTCCCGCGGCGTCGGAAATAGTATCTGTACCATAGCCCGCCTTGAAAATAATCGTATCGTCGCCGTGATCGTCCTGAATGTAATCGTCGCCCTCTCCGGGATCAATTACATCGTTTCCGCCGCCGGCATAGATTGTATCATTTCCTTCATCACCAAAAATGCGGCTGCTATCATTTCCATCATAAATAATATCATTACCGAATCCACCGCGTATCATATTATTTCCATTACCGCCATACAGATGGTCGTTTCCTTCATCACCATAAATATGGTCAGCATTTTCACCGCCGTAAATGTAATCTATTCCAGTACCGCCATGCATAACATTATATCCATTTCCGCCGTTCATAGTGTCATTTCCGGAACCGCCTTCTATATAATCAAAACCTTCGCCGCCGGTAAAGTTATCGTCGCCCTCACCGCCGTACATATAGTTAGGACCGTTTCCGCCGTGGAATACATCATTGCCATCTTCGCCATACATGTAGTCTGTATCTTCTCCGCCGACAAATACATCGTCGCCTTCACCGCCATACATATGATTAAGTCCGTTTCCGCCTTCTAAATAGTCGTCGCCATCATCGCCGTCAAGATAATCGTTTCCTTCGCCGCCGAACAGCTCGTCATCATCATTACCACCGTGGAGTTCGTCATTACCATCTCCGCCGAAGAGTTTGTCGTTACCGGAATCACCGTAGAGGATATCATCTCCAGTGTACCCTAAGCTGTCATCTTCGCTGTCACCGTATATTTCATCATCTCCATCACCTCCGTAAAGGTGATCGTTACCGTTTCCTCCCTCGATATGATCCTTATCACCTCTACCAAATATTATATCATCACCGTCATCTCCGAAAAGAAGATCAATTCCTAATCCTCCGTCAATCCAGTCATCACCATCTCCACCGCTGATATAATCAGTCATTCCGCCTCCATAGATAGTATCATCTCCGGCTTCACCAAAGATTTTATCTAATTCGTCACCTCCATCTATGTAATCATTTCCGTTACCGCCATAAATGGTGTCACGTCCACCTTCTCCGTAAATTGTGTCGTTACCATCGTTTCCTTCTATTGTATCATCTCCGTCACCGGAATATATTTCATCATCTCCTGAACCTCCGAAAATGGTATCAATTCCACTTCCTGTTTTTATATTATCATTTCCGTTGCCTCCATTTATTTTATTATCGCCATACAAGTCAACGATTATATCATCGCCATCGTCTCCGATAATGCTGTCATTATTTTCTCCGCCGTCAAGATAGTCATTTCCCATTCCGCCGTCTAAAAAATCCACGCCGTCATTTCCGTAAATATGGTCATTTCCATTCCCTCCATAGAGTAAATCACTGTCATCTCCGCCGAATATCACATCATCTCCATCGCCGCCGTTAATTACGTCATCTCCGCCAAAGCCGTTAATGTAATCATTACCTGGCAAGCCATAAATATAATTGTCAAAATCATCGCCATCCAAATTATCATTACCCGGAGTTCCGACTATTTTATTATGTAAAAATTTACTGAAAATTTTTGTTATGTAATCAGTTATAAATCCTGCATTTTCTTCAGTTGTATATTTTTCTACTATAGCATGAACCTCACTCTTGTAATCTTCTTTTAAAGCTCTTATCAAGGCGGTTTCTTCTATATAATCCTCAGCGCTTAAACTGTTTTCAATGTTATCAAGTATACCAAATTTCTTGAGAAGCGGAAGTAATGCTCCATAAGCTTTTGAAAGCGATACTGCAAGAATTCTATCTTTATCCGCTAAAGCATTTTCAATTGCTATTTGTACGAATTCTTCATTTTCCTTTTCATCCGCCCAATCTACTAATACCTGATCCAAGCTGCTGATTACTGGCTTAAGCATTCCGGTTGCATCCAGATGTTTTATTGTAGTGGCCAAATCTTCGGAAATTTCAACCCCTAATCCATTCATATAATCGGATAGTAATTTACCGATTGCAGCTATATCTTTTTCAACGGTATGAGGATCATACTTTTCACTTAATCCTTCATAAATGTATATAATTAATGCATTTACCTGTCTCCTGAGCTGACTTTCCTCAACTTCATAATTAAGTTGATTATTCTCATTGAACACTACATCCCAGTAATGATGATTAAAAGGATTTTTATCTGCAATAGAAGCTTTTATATAGTGCCTTTCAATATCGAGTTCATATAGCAAGCCATTAACAACGTCAAATTCAGCGCTATATGAAACTATCTTATCCTTATTTTTTTGTATTTCCTCAAAATATTTAAGCAAAAATTTTTCAGAAAATCCCTGCCCGTCATATGAAAGTGCTTTTGAAATATATTCGGAATATTTGGACACAACGGTAATATATTGTACCATATTACCACCCTTGGAATGTCCGCTTAGCTGAACATCATTGTACATTGTTAATTTTGGGATACTTTCAAAAAAGTTCAGAGCTTTTTGCTGATACTCTGTGTCTGCTAAAGTTGCCGCCTCAGTATTTTCAAGCCATGCTATATATCCATCGGTTCCTCTGTATATCACATAGGCATTTCCGTTTGAATCCTCAAAGCAGGCTGCCGTTAATCCGTCTGTACAATATTTATCGGCGCCATTTTCCATAAGCTCTTGCTGATATTCACCCGACGTATATGAAACCTTAAGATTCAATAGTTCATCATCATCTCTTATCATATCTACGGTTTTCTGCATAGCTCCGTTATTTATCGCTTTAACTTCAAAGTTTACCACATTATCGCCGCTGTATTCCTTGCGAATTTTATCCGCTTCCTCAAATTTTCCGGCAGCCTCCAATGTAGATATCTGATAATCTCTTTCTGCAATACGAATTTTCGTTTCATTAATTTTTCCTTCTGGATTAACATTTCCGTTTTCATCGGTGGTTATATATTCAATAAATTCACTTACATTTTCAAAATTACCAGACGTTATTTCCCTTAAATACACCAACCCGTCAAGCTTCATCAATTGTTCATTATTCATTTAAATCTTCCTCCTTATCGGCTATGCCGTATTTATTTTCTCTGCTATTAGAGACATTAAAGTTTGCCTGAACTCCACTACCAGTAAGTTTTACTTTTAGCGGCATAGACCAATAATGTCCATAATCTTTGCGTGTGTTAATCTTGTCGTATATGCTTTCATCTTTATAAACAGTAATACCAACCTGCCCTCGAATTCCCACCTCCGCCATTCTGTTGGCTATCTCAGAGGCAGTTTCTGTATATGACTTTTCATATTCAGATGCGGGAAGCAGCACTGTAAACAGCAATCCATAATATTCCGATGTCGGTGATAATTTCAAAAAATCTTCCGCTGTTCTGCAATCCTTATAATCGTCCGGCAATGTGAATCCGTTATTTCTATAAAAAACTTTGTATTCACACTCTATATACGGATCAACAAGTTCTGCAAACCATTTTTCCAAATCATCTTTAATGCCTAACATTAACCCATCGTCTGATATTGTATAATTTTCTTCATCTGTAAACGTAATTGTTATATTCATTGAATCATAACTCTCATCGTATGCGGTCAAATAATAACTATTATAAATGCTGCTTGGTCTGTCTGTTAACGCTATTTCAAATTCTTTTTTATACTTTTCTTTTAAATATTCCTCGACTATCTCTGTTACTTCATCATCATCCTTAGTTATTACATTTATACTTGATGTTTCAACTTTTGCTTCTGACAAATCTGGATTTACGGTTTCACATCCGCTCCCTCCGATTATTAATACTGCTGACAGCAGTATTATATAGATTCTTTTTAATATTTTCATAAAGACCTCCCTTTATATATTTTTCTAATACCAGATTGTATAAAATTACCACTTAATATATAATAACACAATTTTATATATTTAGCAATTATTAAATACAAAATGAAACTGAATTGAAGCAGAAATGATTGTGCAAATGCTCCTTGTCAAAATAGGTAGTGACAAGGATTTGGTCAATCTCTTACGGGTTTTTAGAATACCATAGAGGCGATATTAGCGCTGTTTTGTATTATTACTTTGAATACAGCTCATATAATGCCGAAAAATATTTGGCTTTAGCCTTTGAATGAAGTGTTGCGTTATAATATATGGAGAGATAAGAATAAAAGAAAAATGGAAATTATGCCATGTTTGTAGGAATAATACAAGGGTGCAGATACGGGAAGATACAGTACTGAAAAACTTTCCCCTATACTGCCCGAAGTGCAAGCAGGAAAGTTTGATTGAAGCAAAGAATTTTGTATATAACAGTTATCAAAGAGCCAGACGCAAAGACGCAGAGCCGATGAACTGGCGAGATAATCTCGTAATTCATCGGCTCTTTCTTTTCACATAACATAAGTAGGACAAGCCCGCCAAATAAAAAATGGTGTTTTTGGTGGGCTGTTTCTTCACGCTCAGATTAACAGTTTCCCTCCAGACCTGTTTTGAGTTTGGAGGGATTTCTTATATGCTGGTCAAGTGTCACCGCAACGCTGCTTATCAGAAGCGGTAACTTTCTATAATACCACGGATTAACGAGGATAACATGTAAAAAAATCCTTGCTTCTGCGTGGAACTCTTATACCCTAAAAACAGATACCAAATGTCTATATAATAGAAATAGTAATGCCTATATCCGCATTGGTTTGACAACCTTTGCGGATTTTCTTTTGTCGTGCTTTATTTAATAAATTTTATCCTCACGTCAGATCGTCTGAGATAAACTGCACCGGAACGCGTTTTGTCATCCATACTCCGTTTTCTGAAAGATAAAATTTAAAGCCTCTGCGGTACATTTCGCCTGACCGTATTTTAAAAACGTGAGGCTTTCCGTATATTCTTCCGATTCTTAAAGCTGTTTCAGCGTTATTTGACAGATGGACATACCGATTTCCTTTTGCATATAAACCGTCTGTCCAGATTGAATTTACACGGTTTTCTCCGACAGCGTAATAAAGATAATCCGGAGGAGAGCGTTTCTCTTCATTGACCTGATTTGTAAAGCCGTTTGTTGTGTCCATTTCTATCACCGTCCTGTTTACTAAAGTATACCATATACAGATATTAAAATCAACACAGCCATATATCCGGCGCCAAAAAAAGAGTCGACAACGCGGCTCTATGTTCCATTTATCTGTTAGGACAATTACAATTGTTATGTCCTAATTTTCTTCAATTGTCAGTGTGAACTTATTTTCCATGAACATTCCTCCCGAAGCTTATTGTACTGATTATACCATATTAAATTTAAGCAAACAAGTGTAACACAGCCGTTACCGCAAAGGGCAGAAAGGTCCAGAGATGTGTCATTGCATTTTACTGCAATCGGATTGTGCATATAGAAAATTTAATGCTCAGTAGCTTTAATAAATGAATTGCTATAGATATAAAACAGTTCTTGGCTTGACCTATATTCCTTTTTAAATTGTTCGAAGTCCTTGTCAAATTCCGCTGCATCTTCTTCTTTAATATTAAACACATCGCTTTCCTTATAAATCCAGTTTTCTCCTTGAAGAGCATTAATTTTAAGTTCTTTAACAAGTAAAGGTACAGGAAATACATCTTTAGAAATTCCAACATTATAGTTTTTACAGCTTTTAAATCCACAGCTTACGTAATTTTCAGGATTGCCGAAAATCACGATTGTGTCAAAACCAAGCTCTGCCGCCTTTTTAAAAGAATGCTCCAAGAGCTGTTTGCCATATCCTCTGCGCTGATATTCCGGTAGAATGCTTAACGGTCCGAATGTCAATATTTCCTTTTCATTTCCGCTTTCATCTATCAGTTTAGACTTTGTGTACATTATATTTCCGATGATACAATTATCTTCCTCAATAACAAAGTCCAATTCCGGTACAAAATCTCTGTGATTTCTCATGACGTGAACAATGTAATGTTCGTTACATCCCGGAAAATTAACATTCCAAAAGGCTTTTTTAGTTAATTCTTCGACTGTTCTGAAATCCTCTTTTCTTTCATTCCTGATAGCTGCCATTTATTTTATACTCCTTTATTAAGCTTTAGCTAATCAGCGTAAAACTTGTTAGTTTATTGAATTGTAGCATGTTTTAATGAAAAAGTCAACAAAATCACACAAGCTTTTTCGCTACGAACTAACCCGCCCTTACGGCAGTATTCACAGTGTGGGAAACGCTCATCAAAGCTTGTATCCAGTGCAAAATGCTGAGCGATCCTCGGAACCTCGTTGATAACCGCGAAGCTCTTCCAGCTCGTTGTCTGTAAGCTCTCCGGAAATCTGACAATCAAAAATTCCCATAAGCTCTCCGTTTACCTCTCTGACGGACGGAAACGCTGAATAGACCTTTTAGCATATGGACGTTTCTTTGTCATAGTACGCCTTAAGTCCGCGGTGTTCAATTGCTTTTTTAAAAATTTCATATTGGTTGTGTCTTTTTCGGCTTCTGCAATTGCAATTATCTGTAAACCTTACCCATTTTACCAGTACCAGAAAAACCAGTCATCATTTCTTTACAGTGACCACAGAAAAGTTTAGTAGTAAGCAAATATTCCACTTTGGCTCTCGCTCTTGCGGGAGCTTTTTTATTTTTGTTCATTATCTCTGTAACTTTTGCAAACAATTCATCTTAAATAATTCTCGGAATACCACCGGGCTTTTCAGTACCTTTATATGCCTATGTACCTTTTATTTTTCAGCATCGTGTGTAGAGAATTATTATTAAACTTAGTTCCTCTTGATGTCCTTATTCCTTGAGCATTCAACTTATTTGTTATTTCGGTTACTGTTTTTCCGCTTGCGTAGCTTTCAAGAATAAATTGGACGATAGGGGCGGTTTCTGGGTCAATCTGAAAACGTTTATCTTTATCCACTTTATAACCTAACGCAATGTTCCCACCCGTAGAAAGGCGTTTCTCAGCGTTTATATCCATACCTCTGTGGATTTTCACGGATAACTCATCGGTATAGTATTGAGCATGAGCCATCATCATATTTCGGTAAAATCTGCCTGCCGGGTCGTTCGTAAAATGCTCTGTTGCGGAAAAAAGAGCAACCCCGTTTTGCTGTAGCTTACTTTCGTTTACCAAAGACTGCATTAGATTACGTCCAAAACGGTCAATAGAATATACAATGACAGCATCAAAAATATTTTTCTTACTGTCAGCTAACAGCCTTTTCAAACTGGGTCTGTTATCATTTTTACCTGTCATTGCTCTGTCAATATAGGTATCTATAATAGCATAATCATTTCTTTCTGAATATTCTGTACATACCTTAATTTGTCCTTCGATACTTTCCTCACGCTGTCCGTTTGAACTAAAACGAGCGTATATTACCACATTCATTTTTTTAATTCCTTTCAGAAAATGCTTTGTTGATGTATTTAATTATATGATGCTTCAGTACAGAAGTCAACTGTTGTCTGGTATTTCATTCGTATCATAAATTTCAGAATTTCATTGAACATTCTATCCGGCTTTTTCTTACGTCTGTTGAACTTATAACAGCACTCTGATAAATAGCGTTCACTATGAGCAAGGGAACAGCTGCCTTGATGAACGTTAATCAGTTGCCTGTCTTTCAAATAAGTGAGAATTTTCTTTGTTATAAGCAGTTTATTGTCCGCACCTATTTTATCAGAAGCTTTGTATCTGTAACTATGAGGAAGTCTTTTATCAAACTCGCCGTAATATCCCCAAAAATTCACCTTTGCAGAAACAACGGTGCTTTCCTTTGCAATGCAGTTTTCTATAAATTCGCCTATATCATCTGTGGCATAGGCTTTTTTTAATTGCATTTTTATCCGCAGAACGCCACTCTTATCTTTCACTATTACAATGTAAACATCTTTAGATTCTTTTTTTGTCCTCGCAAATACAGGAAAATAGTCCACATATACAACATTGTTGAATTTTTCATTTTCAATCATACCCATAGCATCTCGTATTTTATTCAGAACGCTGAGAGCCGTTCGATTACTGCCAATATTGACAGCTTTTTGAAATTCCGTAGCATCTACAGCACTTTTGCAAGATACGATGTACCAAATCACACGAAACCATTTCATTCTGTCTTACAGACAAATACATAACCCAAAAGTATAAATGTCCACAGATAGAGTGTGATTTTACTGTTTTGAAACTGCTGAATAGGGCAAGAGCACCTTCTATTATAACATAATTACACTTTTTACGCTTTTGCCGAACTTTTGAAAGGAGATGAGCAAAATTAACATAAATAATATGTGTGCCTCTTCTGACACAATTGACTGTTGGGGCAAAATTGATTTTGACTTAGCAGAAAAGAGCGTTAAAAAGCTGCAAAAGTGTATTGCTACAGCTTACCTCAATAGTGATAATAGATTAGTGATGAATCTTCAAAATAAACTGATTCATTCATTCTACGCTAAAGCATTATCTATAGATATTGTTACATCCAATAAAGGAAAACATACCACTGGTATTGATAATACTTTATGGACTACACCTACGGATAAATTTCAAGCAATAGATAAATTAAAACGCCGAGGCTATAAGCACAAAGCTTTAAGGCGGATATATATTCCAAAATACAATGGACATTTACGGCCATTGGGAATACCGACAATGAAAGACCGTGCAATGCAGACATTATACAGATTTGCATTAGAGCCTATTGCGGAAATAACTGCTGACACAAATACCTTTGGATTTCGTCAAAATAGAAGTGCAAGGGATGCAATTGTAAAAACAGTTGAGATATTATCTAAATGCCCTGAGTATGAGTGGGTGATGAAAGCTGATATTAAATCGTGCTTTGATAGCATAAGTCACAATTGGCTTATGGATAATATTCCTATGGATAAAGAAATGCTAAAGCAATTTATCAAATGTGGATATGTGTATGACTCTGACTTTTACTCTACTGATAAAGGAATTCCCCAAGGGGCTTGTATATCAGGTGTTTTATGTAATATGACACTTGACGGACTGGAGAAAATTCTCAAAAGCAGATTTGGAGATTCTATAGAAGCTATACGCTATGCAGATGATTTTATTATCATAGGGACGAGTAAAGCTGTTTCCCTGCAAGTTGTTGCCCCTGTGGTTGAATGCTTTTTATCCGAACGTGGATTAAGCCTTTCTAAAGAGAAAACTAAAATTTCTCGTATTGAAAAAGGATTTAATTTCCTCGGATATAGAATTTATAAAGAAAACAATGACATAATCTCTGTACCGACAAGGGAGAATATAGATTCTTTGATAGGAAAAATTGAGGAAGTTTTTAAAACTATGCCTCAAATACCTATTGAACACCTATATAAGTTGCTGAAAAGTAAAATAAGGGGGTGGTTAAATTATTATAAAAGTATAGCGACAACACAATCCCTACATTGTATAGAATATGAAATTGTTTCTTATACATTCAAACGCACAGGGGGACAAACAAATTGCCAAATTCATTGGAAAATTATTTGCCCCAATATGACTATAATAATGGTATAAATATAGTCTGATATTTTATTTATCAGGATTTTTAAAACATTGTATAATATCCATTACAACTGCAACTTGTTTGACAGAAAGACCTTTGACAGAGATTGTAGAGGTTTCATCTATTCCCAGTAAGTAATCTGTAGAAACATTGAAAGACTTTGCAAGTTCTACAATATATTGCGTAGACGGAGTAGATAAGCCCATTTCCCAAGCATTTACGCCTGAACGGGAAATTCCCAAAGATTTTGCAAGTGATGATTGTGTAATATCCTTTTGTTCCCGAAGAAGCTTTATTCTCTCCGCTAGTGTAAACAGCTCTTTTGACATTATATATCACCTCTATATAGATAATATTATAGTCAAAAAGATATTGCATTATCATTATGATATTTATACTTGACATTTGTCAAATTTAGGAGTATAATGTAATAAATAGTTTTATCCGTGAAAGGAATGATGAATATTATGATAAACGATTTTTTTAAGTATTCGTATTTTAATATTACAAAGGATGATAGTATGCAGGAAATTATGAAAAAATGTGCGGAAAAGGCTTATCTCGACTTATGCCGAACAATCAAATTCAAGACGGCAGATAAGAACTTAAAGGCAGAATATAAGTCAAAAGTCTGCGATAGACTTATTATTAAGGCGTATGACGTTTTGCTTAATGCTGTTGAAAGCTCTGATGATAAACAGAATGCTTTTGACAGTGAGCATAAAAGAATATGCGAAGAAATCATCGGTACGTATTCTGAAATCTGCGAATTTACATACGGACAAGCTCAAAAGTGGCTTAATATGACGCTTAAATATATTGTTTTGCTTGAGGAAAATTCAGAACTGAAAAGTTATCTGCATATTCCCGTTGACAGCTTAATTATGCAAGCTGTCGGCTCTGATAATGCAAAACTGAAACATTGTCTGAAACTTAAATGTGTTCCGAAAAAAACGGTACTGTCAGCAAATACAGCGAAGGTAGCTCTAAACCTTGGAGCAAGTGGAATTATGACGAGTATATCGCTTTTCAGAACACAGTTAGAAAGGCAATAAACGAAAAAACTTCTTTCTGCTCACCTATTGAATGGGAGAATGAGGCTTGGATTGAAGTTGCGGAATACAGAAAATAAAGGATTAAACAAAAATGGCACATAACAAGAATAAAGAAAATGAAATTATTGAAAGAGATATTCATTGCCCCTACTGCAATACAGACCATGCCGTATTGCTCAGCAAAACCACGTCAAAGAAAATATCCATTCAGCTGCCGTCATATGGATTGAAATTTTTACTTTCTCTTTTATATCTTTATATCGTACAGGTGATGATATATGGATTTAAGCTAATTGAAGCTGTCAAAGTAATTGACAACGTGACATATGCTTTTTGCCCAAACTGCGGAAACAGCTATTCCATGGCACCGCCTGATGTAATTCGGGAAGAAGTCAAAGCGCCTAAATTTTGCAGAATTAAAAAAGACAAAGTGGTTATGGGAATGTGTACAGGTATTTCAGAATATACCGGAATTCCTCTGCTTTGGATTCGTATTATGACTGTGTTTTACGGATTGACGGTAATTGGCGCAATTCTGTATTTTCTGATTGGCGCTTGCATTCCATATAAAGAAAATGCGGAAGAGGGAATCCAAAGAGGAAAATTCTATCGTATTCAGAAAGGCAAAGACATCACAGGATTGTGCAAAGGATTTTCAGTGTATACAGACATTCCGGTTATGTGGGTGCGTATTTTTGCCGTGTTATCCATAGCTACAATAATCGGACCGATTCTTTACTTTATCGTTTCAGCTTTTGTCCCGGTAAAAGAAAAAGTAGAACAAAGCATAGTGCGCAAAAAGCTTTATAAAGTCAAGAACAAAAAAATATTTCTGGGACTGTGTGCAGGTTTCGCAGAATATTCTAATATGCCCTTATGGCTTGTACGCTTGCTGACAATCATCCTGATTTTCCCAATGGCATTGTATTTTATCATTGCAGCTATTGTTCCTACGGAGGAGGAAGAAAATGCCCAATAACAATCTTCCTCCCGGTTGGGGAAACAGAGATTCCTCTGCGAAACCAAACTGGGGGAATCAAAATAATGAACCGGCAAATCAAGAAAATGAAACGATATCAGATTCAGATGTTAGTAAAAGTACAGAAAATGCTCCGGTACAAAAAGAGAAAATTCCTGATAATCCAAAAGCTGAGTTTACCGATGATTCCTCTTCTATAGTCAATAATGAAGAAGTTAAAACAGAACCTATAGAAAAGATTCCGATTTCTGAACAGCCAGTTGACACCGTTCAAAAAGATGTAGAAAAAATTTCCGGAAAATCAAAAGCTCAAGTTATTGTACTCAGCATACTTCTGGTAATTGTCATTATTGCTTTAATAGTGTTTGCGTTTTTGTATTTCACTAAAGATAACCCTGACGATAATGCAGTTTCTGTTTCAAATTCCATATCAGAAACCACAACAGAATCAGCGGTTACAGAATCAACAAAAAGCCCAACCACAACAACTGCCACAACAACATCAACAAGCACCACTACTACAATTACTTCAACTGTTACAACAACTGAATCATATTATGAAGATGTAAGCAGTTATATTGGATTCTGGCACAAAGAAAGCATTGGCTATGACAGAGAACTGACAATTTCAAGTGTAAAAAGAAATAACATTATCTTTTCACTATGGTATTATCGAACAGATTCCATTGAGGATGTTCTCGCTACACTTGAAAATGATACCGCATATTTTGATACGGGAGATGTTCAGGGATATCTTACATTTGAAGATGATATTATAACTGTTGTAATCACAAATTCCTCTCGTCCATATATGACACCAGAGCTTATGACCTTTGACGGACGTCATGAACATTCTTGGGAATATGAAGGATTTGACGATCCGTCCTCTTTTGAGCCGTATAGCATTCAAGTTACAAATCCTAAATTATCTATATATGATTCGCCAAGCTACAGTGGAAATATTGTTGGAGAAATTACAGACAAATCAAAATATACAATTGTTGAGGAATACATTGAGCCAGGGCAAACCTCAATCGGATATACCTGGGGAAAGCTAAAATCCGGTTTAGGCTGGATAAATATGTACGAAGCCACTATTGTTGATGATTCGTTTTATATGGACGAAACACCAAACGTATGGTGTCCTGAATGCGGCTATGGCTTTTTTATAACCGGGGTCGGAACAGAAGGGTTCAGTTGCCCCAGCTGTGGTCATAACTGGTTACCGTAATGAAGTCTATATTAAAGAAAACATCTCTTTCCGCTTATAATTTTATACACAAAAAAATCAGCCGTAATCTATAAAAATTACGGCTGAAAATATAAAAGAAACAGTTGACTTCTTTTTGTTTATATCTTATGATATTTACACAATTAAATCTTGAATGTTTGTGAGATATTAACAATGGTTTACGGCTATGCAAGATGTTCAACTAATGAGAAGCTACAAGACATTAACAGACAAGTACGAGAACTGAAACGTCAAGGGGCAAAAGATAAAACTATTTATCTGGAATACGAAAGCGGAATGAAAGCTGACCGAGTGGAACTAAATAAACTACTGGATATTGTTCAATCGGGAGATACAATTATTGCAACGGAAGTCAGTAGAATAACCCGAAGTACGAAACAGCTTTGCGATATTATCGAACTTGCCAAGGTACAGTTCCTCAAGCATTGCAAGCTTTTTTTGAATCAAAATCATTTGAAGATGCTTTAAGAATTGCAATTTCTGTTGGAGGAGATAGCGATACATTAGCTGCTATCACTTGCTCTATTGCAGAGGTGTACTACGGAGTCCCAAAGCACCTTTATAACAAGGCATTACTTTATCTTGACGAAGAGCAAAAACAGATAATTGAAATATTTGAAAAGAAATTTGGAAACTATATTTATTAACTGTTATATATCAACTTAAAAATTTTATTGAAACGTTACTACTGTATTTGTACAAATCCTAAGCCGTATGACGAATTTGAATATATGTAGCATTTTACATTATATTCCATAAACGAAGAAAAACCCTCTAAGGATTTTAAACCTTAGTGGGGTTTTCTGTGTTATTACAACCAACCGCCTACATAATAAAAGTAGCAGGGTTTTGTGTAATATTGTGTTGGTGGAGGCGACGGGAATCGAACCCGTGTCCGAAAACCAATCCGCATAACTTTCTACGAGTGTAGTTTATCGTTTAAAATTCCCTCTGCCGGCCGGCGATAAACAGTCTGCCGGCTTTGGTAGCTCCGAATACATTAATACGGCAGGAGCTTTCCGCATTAACGTTCACCACTAATCTGTGCCCTGGCTTTTGCCGTGGTACTCAAAAGGAGGACAGTAGCAGACTTAGGCTGCTACCTGTAAGTTTCTTGTGCTTACAGTAATGTTTTTTCTAGCGTTTATATTTAAACGTGGTGCAGTTTAAAGAGTATACTCCTGCTCTACTCGCTTATTATGGTTCAAAGTCCCCGTCGAAACCTTTACGCCCCCGATTAATAACGGCTTTTGACCGCTCTCTCAATCTGACGTTTCGCATCCTTTTTAGCGGCGTCTTCACGTTTGTCGTATAGCTTTTTTCCTTTGCAAAGTCCGAGTTGAATCTTTGCGATGGAGCCCTTAAAGTAAATTGACAGTGGAATCAAAGTCAGTCCGTCCTGTTTGACTTTTCCTAAAAGACGGTTTATTTCCTTTTTGTGAATTAAAAGCTTTCTGACTCTTATAGGGTCACGGTTAAAAATATTTCCTTTTTCATATGGAGATATGTGCATACCCTTTATAAAAATCTCGCTTCTGTCAATAGAACACCAGCTGTCCTTAAGGTTGACTTGTCCTTGTCTTAGAGATTTAACTTCAGTACCCGTAAGCTCTATACCTGCTTCCATACTCTCAATAACGAAATACTCATGTCTTGCTTTTCTGTTTTCAGCTATAGTTTTGAAATTCTGTTTACTCATGAATATACCTCCGTTTCTTTGAGAGTATTTAATTATACTATGTTTTAATAAAAATGTCAAGTCTTTTTTTGATAGTTAATAATTTGTTCATAATTTGTTCACACAAAAAATACAATTAAAAAATTATTATATAAATTTTGTGGAATTTGTATATTGAAATTTTACTTGATAAATTATATAATATTTATAAGAAGCTATAGGGAATTTTTGTCAATTATTTGTTTATTTATGAAAGGTTGGTTATAATGAAGCTCAAAAAAGTTTTAGCGGTAGTTTCGACTGCTGTGGCTGTAATTGTAGGTACAATGAGCGGCGCTTCGGCGTTAAATGCTCCGGCGGCTATGATGTCAACGGTGATGGCTTTGTAAATATATCAGATGCTGTTGCAATCAACATGGCGTTGATTGGCAATTGGAAACCGTCAGATTTATCTGACATTGATGTAAATCAGAACGGCGTTGTTGATGATTTGGATAGAACGTCTATTATGGCATATGTTACAATGGTGGGTATTCTGACAATCACAATGCAGTAAAAGGAGGAAACTGAAATGGTTAAATTTAGAATGAAAAATAAAATTTTGATTTAATAACATTTCTTGTTATGTCTGCGGCTGTTATTTTCAGCGGATACGATATGCAGAAAGCAGCGGCAACGGGCGGAACGGATTATGTGAAATATACTTATGCAACTGGGCAGACACAGACTTATACATTACCGGAAATACCTACTTATAATTACGCTTCTTATGCAATGTCTCGTTCTTTATCAGATGATCCAAGAGAAACGGCATCTCCAGATACAGCTGTTGTTAATATAGGATTTAATGGCACTGGATTCATTATTGGTGATCATGAAATAATGACTGCTGCTCATGTGGTTTATGGCGGTACGTCTTTTTGTTCAAGTATGAACTTAATGATAAATTACAGTAATCCGTCAGACAGCGCCGTTAATACAGTTGTTCATCTAACAGCAATTTCCGCTCATATCCCCCTTGATTTCATAAATTCTAGAGCTGATCATCCTAATTCTGGATTCTATGAAAGCGATATTGCAGCAGACTATGCAATTATCACTGTTCAAGAAGATTTAAGTGAATATGGAAAATTTTATTTAGGAGCGCAAACAAATTCCACATTGTTGAACAATAGTAATATTCCTGTTCATGTTTTAGGATATTATTATTATTTAGAAGATGTAAGTTATGATTCGATTTTGAAAAAATCAAGCGGAGTTGTAAATTCTATAAATAGTAATGTATTTACAACAAGTGCATATGTAACAGGTGGAACAAGCGGCGGGCCGATATATGTAGAAAGCAGTTTTGGCGTGCCCGGAACATCAGATGGAGTATTTCAAATAAAAACATATAGAACTGTAATTGGAATAGTTTCTACTCAGAATTGTGGTAGTACGAGAATAGATTCTGAAACGCTTCAGTTTGCATACGATAATAATTATCTTTGAATAAGGAGCTGATTTTTATGAAAAAATACAAAAAACGTCTATCAGTGATTTTGTCAGCCGTTATTGTTCTGTCGTCAGGCATGGTTCAGGCATTTGCGGCAGAATCAGAGAGTGAAATTGCATGGCAGTATGAACAGGGAAGAAGCGTTAATACTAATTCAGTTCAAATTACCTGTTATTCTGACGGAAATATTGAAAGATTCTCTTCAGAATTTTGCTATGTAGTTGTAAATGTTCCTGACGGTGTTAATCCTGATATTGAATACTTTGGCGTTGACAGAATATCATATGTCTCCAAATTCGATAAAAAGTTTATGTATCAGACCGAATATGGTCAGGAAATCTATAGCGAATTAGAACCCGAGGAAAATGAGTATATTATTGGTGTTACTCTTGATTCATTACAAACATTATGCGAACTTGAAGATGAAGTGACGGAAATTGCAAGAAACCTCATGACTGAAGGTAAAATAACAAGTGCAAGAGTCAATTATATGGTTTACAAAGATACTTTTAATGAAATAGGCGGTATTACAATTAATACTGACGGCTCTTTTATCGATACAAAACCTTCTGATTTTCCTGAACTCGCCGGATATTATGATACTGATGATGAATTTAAAATTACGAATGACGGAAAATTTTTAACACTTTCTAAATATTATACTGATAAAGATATTCTTACAAAAATTGTATCTGTATGTGATTCACTTATAGAAAATTATGACGGCATAATTTCTGTTTCTCCAATTTTTCCGGAGATTCCGATAAACGATTCTGAAAATCCTGATTTATACGCAGCAAAATCCATTTATATGTGGGGGGATATAAGCAGAAATAATTTAATCGACCTCTATGACGCAATTGAAATTTCAAAGTACATCATGAACATTACTGATATTGACGAGGACACGATTCTCCTCGCCGACATAAACCGTGACGGTGTGACAGATCTCTATGACGCGATAGAAATAGCAAAAACTCTTCTTCCATAATAAAGTGAACAGCCGACATTTTAAATGAATGTCGGCTGTTCATAGTTTGTTCATAATTTGTTCACACAAAAAATACAATTAGAAAATATTATGCGGATTTTGTTCATTTTTACCATTGAATAAAATCAAGATTAGTTATATAATGTGATTATGGAATAATTGGGTTATATCCTGATTAAATAAGAAAAATTGAGGAGTGTTAAAAATGAAACTTAAAAAAATTTAATTATTGTATGGTTGTAATATGCTTAATTATAACAAATATTTATATTGGAACAGAAAGTATATATGCTGAATATATCGAATATAAATTAGGTTGTATTCCAGAGACATAAGAGGAACTTGATGAATTCTATGGTAGTGCCAAAAATGATGTAGGGACTAAATATATATTGCCAAGTTCTGTTGATTTAAGTACATCACCTTGTTTTCCTCCGATTGGAGATCAAAAGAGTTTAGGGTCATGCGCCTCATATGCTACAACGTATTATCAGTATACATATGAAGTTAATAAACTTAATCATGTAAATTCCGAATCAGATAGAGTCATATATTCACCCAAATGGACATATAATTTTGCAAATAACGGATATAATAGTGGAACAACATTAACCAATAATTACAAGGTATTAATGAGTTTGGGATGTTTGAAAAATAATGATTTTCCTTATACCGGAAATAGTTCGAATTATATCGAATGGGCTTCTGGCTTAGAAGATGAAAAAATAGAAGCTTTACAAACACGTATAACAAAAATTAATAAATATGAAATTCCTGTTAATTCCAATATATCATCACCATCCTCAACTGCATTGCAAGGTTTAAAAAATATTTTAAATGAAGGAAAAATTGTTGTGACAAGTACACGATGTTAGATTAATGGATAATAAGGGGAACAAAATTACTAGTTTTAAATCATTAAGTAATATGAGTAATAGATTTGCGGCATATCATCAACTTGGTCTAAATAAAGGAGATTTGAATTATAGTGGATCGGTAACAGAAGAAGATGCAGATATGTTAATGGATTATGTTTCTATGATATCTCCATTGTCTAATTTGCAACTTTATCTTGGAGATTATAATAATGACGGATATGTAAATATTGCTGATGTAATTGGCATTAGATCAAGTTTAACATCAATGGAAAATTCTTATCAGATTAATAAATTAGATGAGAGAATACAGCAGTATTTTTTGAATCAAGAAGGAGTTGATTATTATGAAAATTAAAAAAATTACGGGCGTATTTCTTTCAGCAATTATGTCTTTGTCATTATTAGGTTCAAATTTTGCATATGCGGAGAGTAATGAAAAGTTATATACGTTAAATGAATTGCTTGAAATGAGCAATGAAAGATTTTTAGCTCTTGATAATGCGATTGAATGTTATGAGCAAATTAAAAACGGAATTAATGAATATGAAGATGAGATTTTTTCTGACTATAATAATATAATCAGCGGTCATTTTATAACGACAAAATTTGATTTGAGATATAAGGCAAACATATCTGAAAATACTATAAATTCATTAATTAATAATGATATTGAGTACATTTCAGTTGAACCAGTAAATAATTATCAAAACTTTTATCAGGACATTTATTCTATAAATCTGACAGATTATTATGGCAAATTAATACAGGCAACTGAAGAAAACATAATTATTCATAGTAAAGTTTTATATTGTATTCGTCAGGTATGTGATTTTACATACGTGCCTGTTGATACATTATTTCCTCCTTCACAAGAAAGAGAATTGATTAAAGGTGATGTAAACGTTGATGAAACGGTAGATTTATATGATGCTGTTTGGATAGGAAGTTATTTGATAAATAAATTTTCATTTACGGAAAGCCAATTATCAATAGGAGATGTAAACGGCGACGGAATATGCGATCTTTATGACGCGATAGAAATAGCAAAAACTCTTCTTCCATAATAAAGTAACAGCCGACATTTTAAATGAATGTCGGCTGTTCATAGTTTGTTCATAATTTGTTCACACAAAAAATACAATTAGAAAATATTATGCGAATTTTGTGTGTTTTAACCATTGAATTAATAATATCCGTATTATATAATATAACCAATACGATATTTATAGTTTTAAAATGCTATAAAATGGTAATATTTAAAGATTTAAGGAGGGCTTTATATGAAAAAAGTTATTAAAACTATTTCAGTATGTTTGGCAACTGTGATTTCATTATCATGTACTTCGATTTTTACCGTGAGCGCTTTGGGTGAATCTGAATCAATTACAGTTCCGAATGATGTGGAATCAGCAAAAGAGTTTTATGAAAAATTTGGTGAAACAGTTGTAACTGACGGTGGAAAAAGCGCAATATTGGTAGTACCTGACGACGGTTTTACTGAAAGATATGGATATGTGTTTGAGGACGATCTGATTGACGGAGGAAGTTCGGTAAATTATACTGTCGATTCGTCTGAAAAATTCGGAAAATACGATGTTTATGATTTGTCATTAAATGGTAACGAAGATATTGAAATTGATATGGTATTTTATGATTTTGATGAAAAGAAAATAGATGAGAGAGGTTCAAAATTAACAATATTATATAATTCATTGGGAAATGGTAAATTTGAACTTTCACCTATTCCTACTACTCTTTCGCAGTCAAAACTGTTTCTTGAAGATAATGGCAATATTAAAGTAGTAGATGATACAGCTATTATCGTTACTGATGAATTGTTTTCAGGATTTACGCTGTCAGAAAGTTTTTCTGAAACAAATAAGCCGGAAAAGATATTTAATCAGATATGCAGTCGAGATACTGATATAAATAATATAAACTGGAATAATGATGATATTGAAAACTCTGTTGGCGGAGCAAATATAGACGTTTCGGTTTATAGATTTGCTGAAAATGGTGAATATTCTATTAAGATTGAACGTGTACTTGATGACGATGTATATTCTGTTTATAAATATATGTTAAATAAAAATGAAAATGGAGTAGAAGTAACTTCTGTATCAAATCGGGATAAAGGCGATGTAAATAACGACGGAATTGCTTCGGATCTTTATGATGCAATTGAAATAGCAAAATATATTATGGAAATGATAGATTTTGATTCGGAAACGCTTCAATTATCAGATGTAAACGGCGACGGAATATGCGATCTTTATGACGCGATAGAAATAGCAAAAACTCTTCTTCCATAATAAAGTGAACAGCCGGTATTTATATGCCGGCTTGCTTTATGAATAAAATAAAAAAGTCCGGTAATGTTACCGGACTTTTTTATCTGTCATTCATATTTATATATTCTAAAGGCTTAACAATGCTCTTATAGGCGGGTCTGATAATTTTATCAGTATTGACAAGCTCCTCTATTCTATGTGCGCTCCAGCCTACAATTCTTGCCATTGCAAAAATGGGAGTAAACAGTTCAAGAGGAATATCAAGCATACCGTAAACAAATCCGCTGTAAAAATCAACATTAGGGCTTACACCCTTATAAATTTTACGCTTTTGAGATATAATTTTCGGCGCAAGCTCTTCAACCATGGAATATAATTTATAATCCTCAAGACGGCCCTTTTCCTCCGCTAATTCAGAAACAAAATTTTTGAAAATCTTGGCTCTTGGATCTGAAATAGTATATACTGCATGGCCCATGCCGTAAATTAATCCCTTTCGGTCAAAGGCCTCTTTATTCAGCAGCTTTTCAAGATACTCGCCAACCTGTTCCTGATCAGAAAGATCCTTAACATTTTCCTTCAGATCGTTCATCATCTCAACGACCTTTATATTAGCGCCGCCGTGCTTAGGACCTTTAAGAGAAGACAATGCCGCTGCCATAACGGAATATGTGTCAGAGCCTGACGACGTAACAACATGAGTTGTAAATGTTGAATTATTTCCTCCGCCGTGCTCCATATGCAGCATAAGCGCTATATCAAGTACTTCCGCTTCAAGGTGAGAATATTTCATATCCGGACGCAGCATTCTCAGAATATTTTCTGCTGTGGAAAGCTCAGGGTCAGGGCGGTGGATATACATGCTGTCGTCGCATTCATAATGGTTGTAAGCATGGAAACCGTAAACCGCAAGCATAGGCAGCTCGCTTATCAGCATAAGACATTGGCGAAGTACGTTTTCAATAGAATTATCGGCGGCATTTTCATCATAGGAAGCAAGGGTTAGAATACTTCTCGTCAGCGTGTTCATAATATCCTTGCTCGGCGCTTTCATGATAACGTCGCGTACAAAATTTGTGGGCAGACATCTCAAATTACCGAGTACTCCGCAGAAGTCCTTAAGCTCTTTCTGATTCGGAAGCTTTCCGAACAGAAGAAGGTAAGCGGTTTCCTCAAAGCCGTACCTTTTAGCATTAACAACGCCGTTTACCAGATCGTTAATGTTATATCCTCTGTAAAGAAGCGTACCGTCTACAGGTATTTTTTCTCCGTTTTCAATTTTAAATGATTCAACTGACGAAATCGAAGTGAGTCCTGCAAGAACGCCGTTTCCATTTTTATCTCTTAAACCCCTTTTGACGTTTAGCTTGTCGTATAATTCAGGGTCGATAACAAAATTATCGCTGCACTGTTTTGATTGTGACGAAATAAAAGAGTAAAATTCTTCAATATTTTTTTCCATTCCTGCATCTCCTTAATAAATTTTTTGTTATTTTTTTATTATAGCATATTTCACATTTTATGTCAAATTATATGTAAATAATATCGTCTGCCATATGGTATCCGGCTTGAACTACATATTCACCAAAGCTGCTTTTAGGAATATACTGTTAATAAAACATACATACAATTTTTAATTTTCATGTATGAAATATAAAAAAATCGGCAATCATAATTACATAGAGAATTGCTTTCGGAGCAATAAAAACAGGATTAGGAGTGCATATTATGTCAGTTAAAAGAGGCGAAATTTATTATGCTGATCTCAGCCCTGTTGTCGGATCCGAACAGGGCGGCGTCAGACCGGTACTTATAGTTCAGAATGATGTTGGAAACAGACATAGTCCGACAGTTATAGCGGCGGCCATCACAAGCCAGAAGGAGAAGGCTAAGCTGCCTACACATATAGAATTAAGCGCGTCTGGCTGCGGCCTTGCCAAGGACAGCGTCGTGCTGCTTGAACAAATCAGAACAATAGATAAAAAGCGTCTGAAGGAACGAATGGGAGAGCTTGAAACGGGGGATATGAGCCGCGTTAATAATGCTCTTTCAATTAGCTTCGGCCTTTTATAAGTCAAAACCGGTTGATATTATTCAGCCGGTTTAATTTTTTTATAAACGGCTCTTGACTTTTAGACTTTAAAGTGATATACTGTTTAAATCAGCAAATAGCATTTGTGTTATATTTATTTGTATAAACAGGAATTTTTCAAAAGTCGCTAATATCGTTCAGTAGGGCGCTTTGCCGACGTTTCAGCAAAGGCGCGTAGCATACGGAATTTGCGCGTACAGCCTGAAAGGATTTTTGTGACTATGCCTTAAAAGGCGGAATCGGAGGATTATTATGATAATTGTATGTGGAAATGCGGATAAGGAAAAGTTAAGAACTTTGACTGAAAAATTTGAATCTCAGGGCTTCAGAATTCATTTAAGCAAGGGCGCGGAAACTACTATTATAGGGCTTATCGGAGATACCTCAAGGATAAACGTTGAGGACGTTGAGGCTCTGGATATTGTTGAAAAGGTACAAAGAGTATCGGAGCCATACAAGCTTGTAAACAGAAAGTTTCATTCGGAGGATACTGTAATAGACGTCGGCGGCGTTAAAATAGGAGGCGGGCATTTTGCCGTTATGGCAGGGCCCTGTTCGATTGAAAGCGAGGAGCAGATAGTAGGCTGTGCAAAAGCGGTAAAGGCGTCCGGAGCGGCTTTTCTGAGGGGAGGAGCCTTTAAGCCGCGTACATCGCCTTATGCGTTCAGAGGATTAAAGGAAAAGGGGTTGGAGCTTCTTCTTACTGCAAAAAGAGAAACCGGACTGCCTGTTGTAACCGAGCTTATGAGTCTTGAGCATATTGATCTTTTCAACGATGTAGATATAATTCAGGTAGGGGCAAGGAATATGCAAAATTTCGAAATGCTTGCTGAATTGGGAAAATGCAGAAAGCCAATTCTTCTTAAGAGAGGACTTGCCAATACTATTGAGGAATGGCTCATGAGCGCCGAATACATTATGTCAGGCGGTAATGAAAGCGTCATACTTTGCGAAAGAGGTATCAGGACATTTGAAACGGCTACAAGAAATACTTTTGACGTTTCAGCTATTCCGGTTCTTCACCAGCTTACTCATTTGCCGGTTATTGCTGATCCCAGTCATGCTTCCGGAAAGTCCTCTCTTATAAGACCGCTTGCCAAATCTGCCGCCGCAGCGGGTGCGGACGGATTAATGATAGAGGTTCATCCGAATCCTTCTCAGGCGTTATGCGACGGAGCGCAGTCGTTGACGCCGGAAGCTTTCAAAGAAGTTATGAACGACGTCAGGAAAATATGCGCGCTGGAAAATAAAATAATATGATAACGGTTTATTTAAGGAGATATAAATGAAAATTCTGGTAGCAGGTCTTGGTCTTATAGGAGGGTCTTACTGCAAGGCTATAAGCAGCTATACGTCACATGAGGTTTACGGATATGATCTGGATACTGGCGTTATCAAGGCTGCCGAGGAATGCGGATGTATAATTCAAGGAGTTACTCCCGATAGCTTCGGATTATTTGATATGATAATAGTAGGGCTTCATCCTGACGCCGCAAAGCAATTTATGAACGGATATTTAAGCTCGTTTAAAAAAGGCGCGATACTTGCCGACGTATGCGGAATAAAGGGCAGAATGACGGTAGAAATGACTGACTTAGCCGCCCGGTACGGAGTTTGTTATGTAGGAACTCATCCTATGGCGGGAAAGGAGCGCTTTGGATTTGAATTTTCAGACGGTTCGCTGTTTATCGGCGCTAATTTTATAATAACTCCGCTGGAGAAAACAGATAAACACGCTGTTTTGACTGTGGAAAAGCTGGCAAAGGAAATAGGCTTCGGAAGAATTGTTGAAACTACTCCTTTTATACATGACAGCGTTATAGCCTACACTTCGCAGCTTGCGCATGTAGTTTCAAGCGCCTATGTAAAAAGTCCGACCATGCAGAAGGAATTCGGGTTCAGTGCAGGAAGCTTTAAGGATATGACAAGAACGGCTACGCTCAACGAATCTATGTGGACATCGCTGTTTCTTGAAAATCGGGATTGCCTTATTTATGAAATAGATCAGTTAATCTGCCATTTATCCGAATACAGAAACGCTATTTTCAATAATGATTCAAAAGCGCTTGAAGCTCTTCTTAGGGAAGGAAGGCTCCTGAAGGAAGAGAATATAAGGCAGCGCACAAAGGAAAAAGAGTAAAAAGGCGTCCTTTAAGGACGCCTTTTTTTATATTTTTGCTCTTTCCACTGAAATAACGTCTTTTACTCTTCTTAATTTATCAAACAGCCCCTTTAGCTGCTCGATGTTTGCTATTGTAATAGTAGCTTCAAAAAGAGCGTTACCGTTTTTCAGATTACGAGACGACGAGTGAAGGATAGGAATCCTGGCTTCTGTGAGGATTGCTGTAATATCATAAACAAGTCCTACGCGGTCAAGCGCTATTACCTCTATGCTTGTTTGCAGGCTTGCCTGTTCGCTGTCAGTCCATTGAACGTCCATCCATCTTGCAAGCTCTTCCTCGTCGTCTCTTTTTAGGGCGGCAATGTAATTGGTGCACCCGGTTGTATGAACCGATATTCCGTGTCCTCTGGTAATAAATCCGACGATTTCATCTCCCGGAAGCGGATTGCAGCACTGTGCAAATTTTACAGTACAATCGTCAATTTTATCAAGTATTATGCTGCTTTGTTTTCTGACTGGCTTTATTACGGATTTTTCAGGCTCTTCCTCTTTTTGGTAAAGCTTTTGGTATTTATCCCTGAGCCTCGGAAGGATTTTTGAAAGCGTTGTACCGCCGTAGCCTATGGAAGCGTAAAAATCCTCAATAGTATTACAGTTATGACGTTTAAGATCGTCCGCAAGGAATTCCTCAAGCTCTCCTTCAGGTATTCTTATTCTGAAATGCTTGAATTCTCTTTCAAGCTCAGCTTTGCCAGTCTGTATATTTTCATCACGCCGTTCTTTTTTAAACCATGATCGGATCTTTGATTTCGCCTCATTGGTTTTGGCAATGGAAAGCCATGCTCTGTTAGGGCCCTTGTCCGGATCGCTGCTCGTTATTATTTCACATATCTCTCCGGTCTGAAGCTTGTAATCTAAGGGAACGATTTTTCCGTCAACTTTTGCCGCGACCGTCTTGTGACCGATCTGAGTATGAATTTTATAGGCGTAATCAATGACTGTGGAATCGATCGGCAGTGAGATGGAATCTCCCTTTGGCGTCATTACGACGATATCCTCCGGAGCAAGATCGGTTTTTATAATACGGACTATTTCTTCCACATCATCAGAAGTCTGCTGGGCCTCTATTACCTGCCTTATCCAGGCCAGCCTCTGTTCCATTTTTGTGTCGTTGCGGCTTATGCCCTGCTTGTATTTCCAGTGGGCTGCGATACCGTATTCGGCGGTTGCATGCATTTCCCACGTTCTTATCTGTATTTCAAAGGGAATACCCTCTTTGCCCAGTACCGTAGTATGCAGCGATTGGTACATATTTGCTTTCGGAGTCGATATATAATCCTTGAATCGGTTTGGGATAGGCCTGTACATATCGTGGACGAGTCCTAAAACATTATAGCATTCGCCGACGGTCGATACAATTATTCTGACAGCATATTTATCGTATATTTCCTCTATGGATTTATGATGTACGAACATTTTCTTATATATGCTGTAAATACTTTTAACGCGTCCGTCGATCTGAGGAGGTTTGATAAATTTCTGATCTTTGAAGCGGGAGGCAATCGTTTCCTTTATGCTGTTTATAAATGCTTCGCGCTCGCTTTTCTTTATTTCGAGAATATGCTCTATTTCGGAATATGCAAAAGGATCGAGATAATGGAAGGAAAGATCTTCAAGCTCTTCTTTGATTCCTCTCATTCCAAGGCGGTGTGCGATAGGCGCATAAATGTTCATTGTTTCATGCGCTGTGTTACGCTGTTTTACTCCCGGGCGGAATTCAAGCGTTCTCATATTATGAAGCCTGTCGGCAAGCTTTATTATAATTACTCGTATATCCTGCGACATTGCAAGCATCATTTTTCTGACGTTTTCCGCCTGCTGCTCCTCTTTGTTGAACATGGGAACCTGATTCAGCTTGGTTACGCCGTCTACAAGCATTGCGACATCCTGCCCAAAGCGTTTTTTTACTTCCTCAAGCGTTGTATGAGTATCTTCAACGACATCATGGAGCATTGCGGCGCATATTGTGTCGGTGTCCATTCCCAGCTCGAGAAGGATATATGAAACGGCGAGCGGATGTATGATGTAAGGCTGACCTGAGGAACGCTTTTGTCCCTCATGAGCCTTTGAAGCAAACTCATAAGCGGTTATTATTTTACTTAAATCATATTGCTTGTCGTCGGTAAGTATTTTTTGGATAAGCATATCAATAGTATATTCGTCGTTCATACCGTTACCTCCTTATTGCGTTTTTCCTTAAGATCCTTTAAAATTAATGAATTTTCCAGATCAGCCTTTGGCGCGCCCTTCACCGCTCTTATTTCCTGTGAAAACGGATCGAGACGGACTAATCCCAGCTCTCTGAAAATATCAATGCATATCATCATTTTGCAGTAATTCAGATCCGGAATAAAGGCCATATAAAGCGTATCGGTACAGAATTTTCCCGATACGATTTTTTTATATACGGGAATCAGCTCATTTCTGTCGGGACATATTTTTTCATAATAGGAAATCGGCAGCTTTTCATGCCGGCGGTATTTTTCATATGCGTCCTTTGCGGCAAAATATTTTCTTTGCTCAAGACCGCTTTTCCTGTAATCCTTTAAAATTATACTGACGGATTCTTTGCCTGCAAATGTTTGTGCCTCCATTGTAAACATTATGTCTATACGGTCGCCGGCTTTGATAAAAAGCTCGTTGGGAGATTGACGGAAAAGGAGGGCGTCAAATCTTTTTCCCGCGCAGACAAGGCGCAGCTTGGTATGTAATCCCTTGGACAACGGCACGATTTCTTGAACTGAGGTTCCTCCCATGGCGAATACAGGCTGTCTGCTGCCTTCTCCGAAAGGCTCAAGAATCTTTAGCCCTTTTACGTTATCAATCGTTATTTCGGACGGTAATATAAGTTTATCGGCAGTAATATCCGGAAGCGGCATAAAATCAAATATATCTCCGGCGTATTTTTGAAGTCTTTCTGTAAATTCCGGAATCTTTGAGGTTTCTATTGAAAAGCCTCCTGCTCCGGGATGTCCGCCGTACTTGATCAGCAGATCTTCGCAGTATTGAAGCGCTCCGAAAATCGAGAAGCCTCCGAAGGATCGGGCGGAGCCTCTTGAAATTTCTCCCTCCCGCGTAATTATAAAACAGGGCTTATCGAAACGTTCAAGAATCCTTGAAGCTACTATTCCTATGATTCCGTGATGCCAGCCTTCTCCGCTTAGTACCAGAACTCTTTCAATGAGCAGATCAGGATTATGATTTACCGAATCACTGATATTTTGTATAATGGAATTTTCTTCCTTTTTTCTTTGGGTATTCAATTCCTCAAGCTCGTCTGCAAAGAGAGCCGCCTCGTTTTCGTCGTCGGTAAGGAGAAGCCTTGCGGCAGTCAGAGGAGATCCAAAGCGTCCTGAGGCGTTGATCCTAGGAACCAATCCGAAAGCAGCGGCCGTTGCAGTTATAGGAAATTTTATTCCGCTTTTGGAGATCAATGCGTTTATACCTGTTCGTTCTGAATTTTCAAGAAGCTTCAAACCGTATTTTACAATAAGTCTATTTTCTCCTGTAAGGGAAACTACGTCTGCTATTGTTGCAAGAGCCGCAAGCTCTCCGTATTCGTTAAGCGCTGTATCATATCCGCCGCCTTCTGCCGCTGCTATCAGTTTCAGGACGACTCCGGCTCCGCATAGGTATTTGAAGGGAGAGGCGCAGTCCTTTCTGTGAGGATTGACTATCGCTTCTGCTTTCGGCAGCGTTTCTCCCGGCTGATGATGATCTGTGATTATAAGCTTCATGCCGAGTTCGTGAATAAGCTCCGCTTCATTATGGGCGGATATTCCGTTGTCCACAGTTATAATAAGCTCCGCTCCCTGCTCATGCATTTTTCGTACAGCGCTTTCATTTAATCCGTAGCCGTCGTTTCTTTCAGGGATCATGTAAAAGACGTTAGCTCCCATACACTCCAAATATGAAAAAAGCATTGCTGTAGAAGCTATGCCGTCGCAGTCGTAGTCTCCGAAAACGCATATACAGGTGAAATTTTCCACTGCGGTATTGATAAGCTGAGCCGCCTCGCGCATATCCTTTAAAAGGAAAGGATCCGAAAGGCTGTCGGCGTTAAACTGCTCCGCGGCTTCGGCAGGCGAGCTGATACCTCTGGCCGCAAGCACGTCTGCGCACAACGGAGTTACAGAGCATTCCGCTTCAAGCTTCTTGGATATTTGCTTATCGGGTTTTTTAACCACCCATTTTTTCATCGGACACCATTCCCGTCAATTTGATATTTTAAATATATTATAACATTGTTGCAGAGAAATTACAAGGATAAATACCGAGTATGTTTCCGGTTATGGTTCATATTATTGATTATTGTAAAATGTATGATTTTATGCTATAATAAATTACTGATTATTGCTTTGGGAGGCAAAGAGGATGGAAGTTAAAGGTCTTAGACTTGAATTTGAAGCGTCGCCGCGCGCTGTTGACGAGCTTAAAGCGATTTTTTCAGATATGAAATGCTCCAAGTACGAGCTGCCTCTTTTGCTTATTCCGGAAAGCCGTGAATTTATATCAGATATTTCTATCGTAGACGAATTGGTGTGGATCAATATTATTTGCCGGGATATTTCTGTTTTGCTGAAGGGAAAGCTTGACGGAAAAACCTTTTCCTGCCGTAGCGTTTCTAGAGGCTCGGTAACAAACGGTAAGCGAATAGCCGTAAGCTTTGTGCATAAAGCCGGAGGAAAATTATTTCATATTAGTCCGGAATTGAAAAAAAGACTGGATATGTGGTATGAATATATAGATATACTTATGAAAAAGGCACGGGAAAATATATACTTTTTCCGGTTTGAAGAAGTAACCGGCGAATGCGGCGGATTGTTTTTTATCCATGTAAGCGGATATGATGAAATCGGCGAAATAAAGAATCTGAGTATCGGAGCTGTGGATAACAGCAATGAACCGTCCTATTCCTTCGGTAAGGTAGAAAGATTTGAAAAAGGAACGCTTTACGTCAGGACCGATAGACTTCCCGGCAGTCTTGTAAGCGGACAAACCAAATTGGCCGTTTTTGACGCCGCCGCTTTGATTACCTGCAAAAGAATGAAAACGGGACTTGATAAATTGTGCAGGGGGGAGGCGGTAAACAAGCGGCTTACTGAATTTCTTTTTGATCCGTCAAGGGCCAATATGGAAAGAGGAGACAATATTTCCCTTCAGCCGGAAGATCTGCTTATGAAAAATATGAATATCGAACAGCTTTCAGCAGTGGAGGGAGCGCTCAACGCGGAGGATCTTTATCTTATACAAGGCCCTCCCGGAACAGGAAAGACTACGGTAATTGCGGAAATATGCTATCAGAATGCTGTAAGAGGACTTAAAACGCTTGTTGTATCGCAATCCAATCTTGCGGTTGACAACGCTATATCAAGAGTAATGAATCACAATGACGTAAGAGTGCTCCGTAAGGGAGATTCTTCAAGGGTTGAAGACGAGGGACTTCCCTTTGTTGAGGATAACGTTGTCCGCACATGGATAGGATGCGTTTCTGAATCGGCAGGTAAAATGGCTCTTGATTTAAATAACCGGCTTAATAAGCTTAAAAAGGAAAAAAGCAGACTTCCGGACGTTTTGAACGCCGCTGAGGAAGCCGCGGCAAATTACAGGATTAGGAACGACCTTGAAACGCAGGCTTTTTTTTATAAAAACGTACTTGAGGAGGCAGATTCAAAAAGAGATGTCTTTCTTGAGCTTGTAGGGGCCGCCTATGAAAAGGAGGATATAGAGGACGCTTTCGCAGCCAGAAAATTTTATCCTTCCGATTTCAGAGTTCCGAATAATATTTATAATGAAATATCGCTGAAATTTGCAGATATTGAATCCGATGTAAAAAAAATCCGCGAGCTGGAAGACGAGCTTGAATTTTTCAGCGAGTATACCTCGAAATTTACGCGTCAGTTCGCATTTATTGAAAAGCATACGTCCAAAAGAAGAATGGAGAATACGGCGTACGAGGGAGTTTTTTATTATGCTGACAGGGATATTATCATCAATCTTTACCGGGAAGGAGAAAGAATAATTAAATCCATTCCCTTTGGAATGAAATCGCTGTTTTTCCGCCCTAAATGGGGGAAAGTAGCGGCAATTTATTATAGACGCGCTGAAAGTCTTATGATGAGTATTCAGCTTAAAACCATAAAGCTGGCTGACAGAATATATTCTATAAAAAATAACGAAGAATACCGTTTTAATACAGACGCTTTCCGTTTGAGCCTTGACGCATTATGCGAGGACTTTGATTCTCAGTATTTTTCTGTGAAGATTAAGTATAACGACGTTTTGAAGGAACTGCGCGGCGCTATCAGGGAACATGAATATTCCGTTAATTTATTCAGCGAACAGATTTCGGATAAATTCTATGCTAATGCGCTTGACGGTGTATGCGCTGAAAATCCTCCGTTAGATGAAATAGAAAATTCTGTTAATCTTTATTACGCCAATTTAGCGTCCCGTTATATTAAATGGCAAAAGCTGTTATCGGAATGGAGGGACAGAATAAACGGCGAAGGCGTCAGCTACAGCGCGTTGAAACAGCTTTATATAGATAACGCAAACGTTATAGGCATAACCTGTATACAAAGCGGCACGGCGGATTTTGAAAACAATTATCCGTCGTTTGACGTTGTAATAATAGACGAATCCAGCAAAAGCACGCCTCCGGACATTATACTTCCTATGCTTAAGGGAAAGAAAATAGTTCTTGTAGGGGATCATAAGCAGCTTCCTCCGTATATTGACAGTAAGGCCTATGACGAAACGGGCGCTGAAGATTCGGACGACAGAATTCATAGCCTGATGAAAATTAGCCTTTTTGAAGAGCTTTATGAATCGGCGCCTGACGGTATGAAGACTATGCTTTTCCGGCAGTACCGTATGCACAGGGATATAGCCGGACTTATAAACCGCTTTTATATCAACACAGACGCAGGAAGGCTTGAGTCTCCGTCTGTGGAACCTAAGGATCACGGCTGCCGATGCAACGATATCGGGACCGATAATCATGTTATATGGTATGTAACTGAAAACAGGGAACATTATTTTGAAGCAAGGCGAAATAAAAGCTATTATAATATATATGAAGCCGAATATATAAAAAGAATATTATTTATGATTAATCAAAATCTTTTGCAAAGCGGCAACAGACGCAGCGTAGGGGTTATAACATTTTATGACGCGCAGGTAAAGCTGCTTGAAGATAAGCTCATAGGAAGCGGTTTTTTCGGCGGATTGTCCAATATAGATCTGCGTATTGGTTCGGTGGACCGTTTTCAGGGAATGGAGGAGGATATTGTAATTATCAGCTTTGTCAGAAATAATAATTTACATAATATAGGCTTTGCGAAAGATTGCCGAAGAATAAACGTAGCGCTTTCAAGAGCCAAACAGCTTCTTGTTATTGTCGGCTGTCCTGAAAACTTTACGGGCTCGAAGGATGAGGAGGCAAGGGAGATGTTTACGGATATTTATTCGCATGTAAAGAAGCTGAACGGAATAAGAAATCCCGCAAATCTTCCTGAAGCGTCTGTTACGGCGAGGTATGATAAAGAATACAGAGAAACAGCAGATTTTCAGGCGTCTGTATTCGGCGATGAACCGGCAGAAGAATCTGCGGACGGGATCAATATACTGGATTATTTTATTTTAAAAGCCGCTTACGAATTTAAGGGAAACCGCCTTACTGTAGGAAATATTTCAAACGTATTGTGCATTGCCCAGATATTTGTCAAAAGCAGAATTTCATTTCTTGTAGCTCAGGGATATATATCCTGTGTCCGCGGAGTAGTAAATATTCTTGACGAGGGCGAAAAAGCAGTTCAAAGTTTAAATAATAGTTTTAGTTGAAATATGTAATAATATAAAGTAAAAAAAGGAAAAATAAATTTTTTAGTTGATTTTTAAACGGATTTAATGTATAATAAAAGAAATATAAAAAGTGTAAATTGATTTAATATTTTAACGGAGGTTTGGTAATATGTATCTGGATTCACTGGCTTTCAAAGCGATGGAAAGCGGCTTGAAGCAGCTTAATATCAAACAGCAGATTCATACACAGAATATAGCAAATATTGACACGCCTGATTACAAATATAAATATGTCACTTTTGAAAATACTCTTGATGAAAAGATTGACGGCGGAAGAAAATATAATTTCAGGGCGAAGGTTTCGGAGGTTGAGGAAACGGAAGTACTTGTAGACGGAAACAATGTCGACGTTGATAAGGAGAATCTGGAACTCTACAGCACATATCTTCAGTCGTCCGCCATTATAAGAAAAATGAATTCGTCTATCGCGGATCTTCGGTATGTTCTGACAAACACCAATTTCAGATAAAATTAAATGCAAAAGCATGAAAGGAAAATTTTTATGGCTTTTTTAAATTCTATTAATATTGTAGGCTCCGCGCTTACCGCCGAACGTTTCAAAACAAATATTATTTTACAGAATATAGCAAATCAGACTACTACCAGAACTGAAAGCGGCGAGCCTTACAGAAGAAAGCAGGTAGTATTCCAGACAAGAACGCAATCCTTCGACGAAACACTTAATAACGTTATGGGCGGAGGGGTAAGAGTTGCGGAGGTAGTTGAAAGTCAGGAGGACTTTAATCCTGTCTATGACCCTGACAATCCGGACGCGGACGAGGAAGGATATGTTTATTACCCGAATGTGAATAATACGGAGGAGCAGGTCGATCTGATGGAAGCTTCAAGGGTTTACGAGGCTAATGTCAGCGCGCTTTCAGTCGTTAAAGCTATGGCTTCTAAAGCGCTTGAAATCGGCAGAAATGTATAATATAAAAAATTATTAAAATATGCCGGATTTTACGGCGGAACGGAGAATAGCTTATGTTTATAGTGCCGTTAACCTCAATGCCTTCTATTGAGGCTTTGAATACTATTGATAAAAATGATCGGACAGAAGAAAAAGACGGTTCCGGTTCTTTCGGAGATATACTTAAGCAGAAAATTCAGAGCGTCAAGGATCTTGAGATGCAGTCGCTTCAGAGCGCTTATGATATATCGACAGGAGCGTCGAGCGATATTGAGTCTGCAATGATCGACGCTACAAAGGCTTCTACCGCGATTGAAACTACTGTTCAGCTTACAACAAGAGCGGTGAACGCGTATAAGGAAATCATGTCTATGCAGGTTTGATTTTAAAAAATAATACGGGAAGTTTGGTTTGTAAATGAAGGAAAAATTCAATTCAGTAAAGGAAAAGCTTAAAACTGTTTGGGGAGGACTTGCAAAGGCTGCAAAGATACTTATTATTTCAGCGCTGATCGTTATTATTGTCGGTTCGGTAGGGCTTACGGTTTTTCTGAATAAGAAATCGTCTTCCGATTGGATAGTCTTGTTTCCTGATATGTCTCAGGAGGAATCCACCGAGGTTTACTTGGAGCTTCAGAACAGAGGCGTTGATACGAAAATAAATTCAGACGGCGAAATTGAAGTCAAGCGCGGAGAATGGGATAGTCTTGTATTTGAAATGGCGGAGCTGGGATATCCTCAGTCGGCGCCGTCGTATGGTACTTTTTTTGACAATCTTGGCATGACTATGACGGAATTTGAAAAAAAACAGACGCTTAGATTTGAGCTTCAGGATAGATTGCAGACAACACTTAAAAGGATAGACGGCGTTGTCGGAGCTATTGTAACTATAAATGTTCCGGAAAAGGACGGTTATGCATGGACTGAATCTAGTGACAAGGCTTCCGCCAGCGTTACCCTGACGTTATCAAACAGCGCGGGATTTACTCCTGCAAACGTATCGGCAGTTAAAAAGCTTGTTGCTTACAGCGCGCAGAAAATGGAGCCTGAGGACGTAACGGTAATTGACAGTACAAGCGGCAGAGAGCTTCAGTCTCAGGAAGAGGCAGACGCTGTCGCGAGTAATACGGTCGATATGGAAACCAAAATGGAATATACAAATACGTTTAAGAGCATGTACGAGGCGAATGCAAAGGAAATACTCCAGAATATTTATCCTGAGGGCGTCGACGCCGTAGCGGCCGTTGAGCTTGACTATGATAAGATCGTAGAGGAACGACGCGAACTGCTGACTGATGAAAATGGCGAAAGTGTAAAGAGCAAGGAGCATGTTTCATACGATACTGAAAACACGCCTGTGGACGAGGGAGGAGTAACCGGAGAGGAAAATAATTCCGATATTCCGAATTATCAAAACAATGCCGAGGACGAACTCAACAGCGATAATACCCCGCATTACGACAGAGAAACGGAATGGATAGATCCGGGCTATGTGCTTACCCAGACTGAAAAAGAGCAGGGCGTTGTAAAGTCCGCTACAATTTCTGTTGTAGTAACAACTGAAAACGCTTATCTTTCAAGAGACGAGAGAAACGCGGTAATACAGCTTGTTAAAAATGCAACAAATATAAACGAGGAAAATATTTCAGTTTACAGCCGCGAAAGCGGTAAGCTGCCGGTTGCAGCGGGAGATGAAAGTATTACCTCAAAGCTGGGGCTGGATACTAAAAAGCTTATTATTCTGCTTGGCCTTAGCGGATTCGTATTTTTGGCGGTGGCTCTTATAGTTATATTTATGATTATAAGAAGTATGAAGAAAAAAATGAAAAGGCAGCAGGAGGAGAATGACGCTACTATTCAGGGGCTACAGAACACCATTGATGAAAATAACAGAAAAACCCTTGAGGAAGCAGCCGAGGAGCATAATAAAGCGGAAAAAGCGGCTGAGATAGAAGTTAAGGAATTTGCAAAGAATAATCCGGAAATAGCTGCGGCTCTTATTCGTTCTATGTTAAAGGAGCGTGGTGAATAATGGCGAACGCTACGTCAAAGCAGCAGCCGAAAATAACTCCGGCAACAAAGGTTGCAGCAATTATTATTGCTTTGGGCGCCGATAGCGCTTCGGAAGTATACAAATATCTGAGGGATGAGGAAATTGAAGAGATAACAAGTGAAATATCCCGTATAGATCTTCTTTCCTCTGATGACATGAAAGAAATCATCGACGATTTCTATGATATGTGCATAACCCAGAAGGTGGTAACGGAGGGCGGAGAAACTTACGCCAAGGAGGTTCTTGAAAAGGCATTCGGAGCACAGCGATCAGCATATCTTATGGAACAGATAGTGAAATCCGGAAAAGTAAGAGCGTTTGAGGTTGTCAGAAAGGTTGATTATAAGAATCTGTTAATGCTTTTGCAGAATGAGCATCCTCAGACTATTGCTATCGTTTTGTCCTATGCAAGGGCCGATCAGGCTTCATCTATTATATCGGAGCTTCCCCGCGAGATACAGCTTGATGTGATTAAAAGAATATCAAATCTTGACAGAGCTTCGCCTGAAATAATTGGTATAGTTGAATCTGTCCTTGATAAAAAATTATCCGCCGTAACCTCCGTTGACGTTATGGAAATGGGCGGTATCAACTATATTGCTGAGATTATGAACCGTGTTGACAGAAAAACTGAAAAGTACATATTCGAGGAATTATCCGACGAAGATCCTGTTCTGGCTGAGGATATTAAAAAGCTTATGTTTGTATTTGAGGATATTATTTATCTTGACAATATGGAAATACAGACCTTTATCAGAGAAGTTGATACAAAGGATCTCACAGTCGCCCTGAAGGCGGCCTCAGAAGAAGTGACAAACGTTATATTCAACAATATGTCGCAAAGACAGCGTGAAACTATTCAAACAGATATGCAGTATCTGCATAATGTTCGTATGCGCGACGTTGAGGAAGCTCAGCAGAAAATTGTTTCTGTTATCAGACGGCTTGAGGAATCCGGCGATATTGTTATTTCCAAGGGCGGAGAGGATGAGATAATTGCGTAAAGTCTTTAAGCCCGAAAATGTTGTGAAAAAAGAAAAAACCGTAAAAATTCCCGATGTGGAATTTATTAACGATACGACTGCTCAAGCAGATGATTCTGAGGGGAAAACAGTACTGACAGAAGAGGTTTACAATAAAATTCTGGAAAAGGTGCTAAATGATAATTCCGGAGAGATAGGCAGACGCAGACTTAAAGCCGCTCATGAGCGAGATGTTATTATACATAATGCAAGGCTGGAAGCACAGAAGATTTTAAGCGAAGCAGAAGAGGAAAAGAGCCGTATTTTAGAAGAGGCCAGAGCGGAATCTGAACAGCTTAAAACGAACGCCTATGGAGAGGGACTTAGAAAGGGAATATCCGAAAAATCAGAGCTTATTGAAAATCTCTCACAATATCTGTCCCAAAGTATCGAGCAATTGAAGCGGGATGAATACGAATATTTCGAGGAGTATGCCGTACAGCTTAAATATATTGCGGTAGAAATAGCTGAAAAAATTATTTATCAGAAGATAAGCGATGACGATATGACTATGTATAAGCTTGTAAAGAATGCTGTCAGGTCAGTCAGAGACGTTCCATGGGTAAAGGCGGAGGTTTCGGAGCAGCTTTCCGGATATGCTGATTCTCTTGAAAAGGAACTGTGCGAGGGCGGTCAGAATGTGGAAATATCAATTAACGAGGACGCTCCGACCGACGAATGTATTATTAATACGTCGGAAGGTATTATTGTAGCGTCAGTTTCGGCTCAGCTTGAGAACCTAAAGGATTATATTTGCAGACAGGATAAAGGTGAGGAAAATGAAATTTGACCTTGACCATTCAAATCTATGTCGTGGAATACGAATGAACTCTTTTTATAAAACCTACGGCAAGATAGAACAGATTGTAGGAATGACTGTTGAGGCCTCAGGAATAAACTGTAATATTGGAGATGTCTGCAAAATTTCTGTAAAACCCGGTAAAAAGTATGTAACCGCCGAGGTTGTGGGCTTTAAGGACGGCAAAGTAATGCTGATGCCCTATTCTGATATGGACGGTATAGGATATGGCAGCTTTGTAGAAAATACCGGTGAGAAGCTTATGATTAACGTAAGCAACAGTCTTATAGGACGAACGGTTGACGCCCTTGGAGAGCCTCTTGACGGAAAGGAAGCTTTAAGCGGCGGAACGCTTTACAGTATAAACGGAATGCGTTCTAATCCGCTTGAAAGACCTCCTATCGCTAAACCGCTTGAATTCGGCGTTAAAGCTATCGACGGCATGCTTACCATAGGAAAGGGCCAGAGAATGGGTATTTTTGCCGGAAGCGGCGTCGGCAAAAGTACGCTTATGGGTATGATTGCACGCAATATAAAAGCCGATGTTAATGTGATTGCTCTTGTGGGAGAGCGCGGAAGAGAGGTTATGGAGTTTATCGACCGTGATCTTGGACCTGAGGGCGTAAAGCGTTCCGTTCTTGTTGTCGCGACGTCTGATCAGCCGGCTCTCATGAGATCAAAATGCGCCTTGACGGCGACGACTATAGCTGAATATTTTAAGGATCAGGGCAAGGATGTGCTTCTGATGATGGATTCCCTTACCAGATACTGTATGGCTGAGCGTGAAATCGGACTCAGCATCGGAGAGCCTCCGGTTGCAAGAGGATATACTCCGTCGATATACGCTTCGCTTCCTAAGCTTCTGGAGCGCTGCGGAAATTTTAAAACAGGTTCTATTACCGGAATATTTACGGTTCTTGTGGAGGGCGACGATTCAAATGAGCCGGTTTCGGACACTGTCAGAGGAATTATAGACGGACATATAATGCTGTCGAGAAAAATTGCAATGAAAAATCATTATCCTGCAATTGATATAACTGCAAGCATAAGCCGTCTTATGTCGGAGATAGTGTCGGGAGAGCATAAAGCGAACGCTTCTAAGATAAGAAAGATCATGTCGCTTTATCAGGAAAATGCCGATTTGATTTCTATAGGAGCTTATAAAACCGGAAGCAATCCGGAGCTTGACGACGCGATCGGACGTATGCCTGCAATCAATGAGTTTTTGCAGCAGCCGGTAGACGTTAAAGTAGAATTTTCTGACACCGTGGATATGATTAATGAAATTCTTATATGATAAATGCGGAGGCAGATTATGAAAAAATTTGTCTTTTCTATGCAGAAAATGCGCGATTATAAAAAGCAGATTTTGGAATCAGAAAAAAATGTTCTGCTTGGACTAAGACGCGAAAAGCTGGCTTATGAAGAAAAAATGAATATGCTTGAGCAGACTATGACGGATTTAAGAAATAGCTCTAATCACGACATAACCAGCGGAACTACCGCTGCAAAGCTTATGTTTTACAGCATGCAAATGGACGGTGTAAAGCGTGAGCAGACGCAGGTCAGATATCAGATAAATCTGACGGATATGAAAATAGAAAAACAGCGCAGAAACGTCGTGAGGCTTTCGCAGGAGGTCTCAGGTCTTGACAAGCTGGAGGATCAGCAGCTTGAGGAATATAAAAAGCTTCTTGCTAAGGAAAATGAAACCTCCGTTGAAGAATTTTTATCGTTTAAAATGTCTTCAGACGGCGCATGAAAGCCTAATCAGCGAAAGGAGGTGAGTTAAAATGGAAACAGCACAGATTGTTCAGAGTCTAAGACAGCAGGCAATTCAGCAAAACGGAATTTCTTCAGGTATAAGTCGAATGCTTGGATCCGGATTTTCATTTTCAGACATTATACTGACGATGCTTTCAAATACCGGTTTAGGCGGAGACTTGCAGAATGAAAAAGCTATACCTTCACAATACGGCGAAATTATAGACATATTGTCCGAAAATTTGATGTCGGGAGAGATGCAGTTTCCTGTTATACCACAGGAAAACGGAGATATAGATTTAAAAAATTCTGATTTTTTCGGAAATCTTATTTCTGTTGATCCGAGTCAGCTATCAGGTTTACTCGGTTTTGTCATGACGGGCAGCGATACGCTCCGAAACAGCGGACAATTAAGCGCGCTTTATGAGGAAATGCCCGTAAAGCCAAACGGATTAAATGCTGACGGAATCGCGGCGTCCGAGCTTATTAATGAATACATTGAAAGCGGTGAGCTTGAGATCATCGGATATAAGTCCGGCAGTGAGGGAGGAGCCGAAGCGTTTGCCGGCAAGGATTCAGCGTCAGATAGTCAGGATGAAAGCGGATTGCTGGATTTTTACAGAACCATGCAAAATGCAAAGGAAGCTGTTCCTGTCGTAAAGGATTCTGAAAAGACGAAATCGTCGGGGATAGGCGCGATGCAAAATGATGCGCAAGGTCTTGATATAAGATTTGACAGAATAACGTCAGATATCAGAATGAAAACTGAATTTGAAGCTCCTGAAAAGCAACTGCTAAAGGGTGTGGAGGAAAACCTTAAAAACGGAAAAAGCGAGTTTACCGTTAAGCTAAAACCTGAGGGACTTGGTGAAATTATAGTAAGGCTTGTTCAAAATGACGGCGGAAAAATGCTGATGAGCATGACGGCGTCAAGCGCAAAAACTGCCGAGCTTTTAAACAGCAATCTTTCTTCTTTGCAGAGCTCTCTTAATCAGCATAATGTGGAAATAGTGAATCCTTCAGATATGATTAAGAATGCAGTAGCGCCCGCAGCTCCGTCATTTGAACAGTATTATGGTCAAAACAGCGGTAATCAACCGCAGAACGAACAATTCTATAATCAAAATAAAGGGTACATAATTTACGGCAGGACTGACAGCGCTGACGTATTTGAGGAAAAGGCTTCTGCGCCCGTCGGACGTGAGGGTCTTGATATTATTATATAGAAAGGAATGATCATATGCCGGTAAACGGAGTAGATTCAGACAGAAACTATTCTTCTATAATAAACGGCGGCGGTACTTCCGGTAAGGTATATAACGCCGTATTCAGCGACGATGATAGTAGTGATTTATCAGTAAATGACTTTTTTAACATGATGATAACTCAGCTTACGAATCAGGATTTTATGAATCCGGTTGACGATACGCAATACCTCGCACAGATGGCTCAGTTTGCCACTATGCAGGAAATGATGGATCTGTGTAAGTATTCAAAGCAGAATTATGTAATGTCTATACTCGGTAAAGAAGTAACCGTCAGCAAGAATAAGATAGGAGGAGCTTCCGAGGCAATTACAGGAATTGCGGAAAAAATTCTTATTGAAAACGGGGAGTATAAGGTCTATGTCGATGGTAAGCCCTATGATTTCAGCAAAATAACCCAGATATCCGCTGAACCGTCCGGCAAGGAAGTCGACGGCTCAGAAGAGGTCGGATCCGAAGAAAAGACGGACGGCTGATAGAATTATATCGTATCTAATGGAAAGGAGTCTGTTAGCTATGAATCAAATTGATTTAAAAAGAATATCTACGCCGATAACGACAGGTATTCCGCATAAATCCCCGCAGGATGTTGCCGATTCTGTTTCGGTAAGAAGCTTTAAGGCGATTTTACAGGATAAACTGGACAGCTCCAGCGGTGTGAATTTTTCCAGGCACGCGATGAACCGCGTTATGGAGCGAAATATTGATTTATCGGATGAAAACATTGAAAGACTTAACGAGGGCGTTAAGCTGGCGGGTGAAAAGGGACTTGACGATACCCTGATATTGCTGGATAATGCCGCGTTTATAGTAAGTGTGAAAAACAATACTGTAATTACTACGGTCAATAAGGAAGAAATGACCGGAAACGTATTTACAAACATAGACGGAACCGTAGTTATATAAAGCCGGACCTTTAAAGGAAGCTTTGTGCGCCCGACCGACTGAAGGCGCATGCTATGGTCCCGTATGTAAAGGGAGGATTTTTGAATCATGGTTAGATCGTTATATTCAGGCGTTGCCGGTATGGTTACGCATCAATCAAAGATGGACGTAATTGGTAACAATATTTCAAACGTAAGCACATACGGATATAAATCTTCAAGAGCAACGTTCAGGGACGTTTATTATCAAACCAGTTCCTCGGCTTCTGCCGCTACCGCTACAAGCGGAGGTACTAATCCGACGCAGATAGGTTACGGTGCAAAGCTTGGAAGCGTTGACGTAAATCATTCGCAGTCTGTAATGTCCACTACCGGATATACTCTTGACGTAGCTATTGCGGGTGAGGGGTATCTTCAGGTAATGGACGCCGACGGAAATATTTTTTATACGAAAGCCGGTATGCTTGATATTGACGCAGAAGGAAATGTTGTCGACGTGAACGGAAATTTTGTTCTCGGCGTTTCGGGGGATCCGACCGGTAAGCCGGCTTCCTCTAATAAGATCAAGATTTCGCTGCCTTATGAAAGCGCTGCGGCGGCTCAGACCTCTGATACGATCAACGGCAATATTTATACAATAAACGCTTCCAATGAAAACGAATACGGCAATGTAAATATAGTCTTTGCCTCAAGCTCAAATATGCCTTTGGGCCAAAAAGCTTCCGCAGTAATAACAAGCTCTTCAATCGTTGTAACGCTTAATTCCAACGAATCGTTCAGCAGTCTTGCAGAGCTTAATCTTGAAATGAATAATGCGATAACGGCGGCTAACGGCGGTCAGAAGCACCAGGCGGGAGATTTTACAATTAATATGAGCGATCCTTCAGCATTTTCCGGCTCGCTTACCGGCGCGGAAATCGTTAATCCTGATTTCGGAGTAAAATCGGGTACCATATCTCTTCCTGATAATATATCGCAGTATTTCAGTATAAAGTCCGTAGGAGACGAATTCAGCGGACAGGGCGCCGCCAGCGTAAGCTTTGTGCTTAACAACGACGACAGCTTTACTATCACAATGGGCGCTTATACTGCAACTATTACTGCTGAACAGATGTCTAAGGCAGGTACTGTCGTTATGAAGAATAACGGCTCCTCTACAGATTCATTTGTTCTGTCTTATCCTAATCTTGATACAGTAAAAACGTACGGCATTGATTCTATGACAGGCACTGCAAACCTTACTCCCAGCGAGCCTTCAGCAAATCTTGGACTCGGACAGGGAAACTTTATGCTTTCAGGAGGAACGGAGGGAGGAGAACAGACTGTTGCCGATCTTACCGGAATAGCTATTGACGACAAGGGCATTATTTCAGCTACTCATCCTACGTTCGGTCTTATGGAAATAGGAAGAATAGACCTTGCAACGTTTGCGAACCCTGCGGGATTAAGCCAGGTAGGAGATACTTATTTTGCCGAGTCTCAGAATTCGGGTCAGCCTATACTCGCCGTTGCCGGAACGGACGGAACCGGAGATATTCTCGGCGGAACGCTTGAAACTTCAAATGTAGATCTTGCTCATGAAATGGCGGATATGATAACGACTCAAAGAGGCTTTCAGGCGTGTTCAAGGCTTATAACAGTATCTGATACTATGCTTGAGGAACTGATTAATTTAAAGAGGTAATTTGATTTTACAATTCCGGACGATATAATCGTCCGGAATTGTAAATAAATATAAAGGAGAAAACGGATATTCCGTTAATGACTGATATGATTATTCTAACAAAACTCAACGGGCAGAAATTTGCCTTAAATAACCGCCTTATTGAAACAATTCAGGAGAATCCTGATACTACGATTAAGCTTTCCAACGGAAATGTATATATAGTAGAAGAGCCGATGGAAACTGTTTTAAATATGATAACAATGTATGAAAAGAAATAAGTAAAGCCTTTTCATATTTTATATATTAATGACTCCATATTAGAAAGGGACGTATAATTATGGATTTTTTATCATTTCTCGGGTTGATAGTTGGCTTTGGATGTATTATTATATCAATACTTATGGGAGAAACGCCTGACGGAGCATTTGAATTAGTACCGGCACAGCTTCAGGGTTTTTTTGATCTGCCTTCAATAATGATAGTTTTCGGCGGAACTATTGCCGCTCTTATGGTTTCGTTTCCTCTTAAAGCTTTTGCAAAAATTCCGAAGCACCTGAAAATTATTTTCTTTCCTAAAAAATACAATCCGCAGCAATATATAGAACAGATTGTTTATTTTGCTAAGGAGGCAAGAATTAACGGTCTGCTTGCGCTTGAGGATAAGCTTTCGGAAACAAAGGACAAGTTTCTTAAAAATTCTATTTTGCTTGTTGTAGATTCAATTGAGCCGGAAAAGGTGAGATCGCTTCTCAACAGAGAGCTTGAATATTTGGAAGAACGTCATGTGCAGGATACCGCGTTTTATTATAAGGGCTCGGAATATGCGCCTGCGTTTGGTATGATAGGCACGCTTATCGGACTTATTAACCTTTTGGCCAACCTTGAGGACACGGCTACCCTTACTAAAAATATGGCGGTAGCTCTTGTTACTACTTTCTATGGAGTTATACTGGCAAATCTTATTTTCAAGCCTATTGCAAATAAGCTTAAGGCAAGGCACGAAGAAGAGTATCTTTGCAAAATGATTATCAGCGAGGGCGTTCAGGCTATTCAGGACGGAGATAATCCCAACTTTATTCAGGAAAAGCTTACAAGACTTCTTCCGGCATATTCATTGAAGGGTGATCTTAAAAACTCTAAATAATACAAATTAACAGGGGGAAAACGGTATGGCAAAGAAGAATAATGATGAAAGCGGCGGAAACTGGATGGATACATACGGCGATATGGTTACTCTTCTGCTGACATTCTTTGTTATGCTTTACAGTATGTCGTCCGTACAGGAGGATAAATGGGCTATGCTTGTCCGCGCGTTCAATATACACGGCGACGAGGTTGTCGATCAAATTGTTTTCGGATATTCGTCTCAGTCCGACGGAACGGAGCCGTTTCAGAATACCGGAAATGCGGGTACGATGGGACCTCAGCAAAACAGTCTTGTCAATTCCGAATTGGACGAGCTTTTTATTAATATTCAGCAGTATGTTGAAGATCACAATATGCAGGAAAGTATAAGCGTGAAGCAGGGGGACGACAGCAAGCAGGGCACGGGTTCCGACTCCTCGGATTCAACTGAAAAGCCTTACAGCCAAGACGGCGACAAATCGAAGAACATATATATTCAGTTCAATAATAACGTATTGTTTATGCCTGACGAGGCTGTATTGCGGGACGACAGCTATGAAGTCATGGAATTTCTGGGCGAGTGCCTGCAAAAGGTTGAGCCTGATATAGCTTTGATTATAATTAAGGGACATACGGCTATAAGTCCTACATCTGTAGTCGATTCGCGCCTGCTTTCGTCAGACCGTGCCAGCACTATTTCAAATTACCTTGAAAATAAATATGAAATACCGTCTACAAAGCTCTATCCCATAGGCTTATCGGGAGATTATCCCATTGCTACCAACGAGAATGAAGAGGGAAGAAGCAAAAACAGGCGTGTTGAAATTGTTATTATAGGAAAAAACAGCGATCTTGCTAAAAGCGGTGAATTACTTAGAATTCTCGGCGCCTCGTTTGATACCGGCGTAGCCGATATCGAGAATATTTCAGGCGATTAATTTTATCAGTCAGGGAGTAAGCTAATGAGCAGAAATACCAGTAAACAAAAATCCGGAAATTTAGATGCGGCTCAATATTATAATTTTCCTTTAAGCTCAGACGGCGGCGAGGATAAAAGAATAAAGGATTATGATTTTAAAAAGCCTAAAAAATTCACAAAGGAGCATTTAAGAGGTCTTAATACTGTAAATGAAAATATTATAAGGATATTTGCGTCTAATATATCAAGTATGCTAAGAGCATTTTGTGAAATTGATATGCTTAAAATGGAAGAATGCCGTTATATGGAATATCTCAATATGCTTCCGGATAAGACTTTTATCGGACTTATCAATATGAGCGTAGACGATCAGAATCTTAACGACTGTACAGCTATAATACATTTTCCGTCCTCTGTTAACTTTTTTCTTATCGATATTCTCTTAGGAGGCGACGGACACGGATATAAGCTGAACAGGGGGTATACTGAAATAGAAATCGCAATTCTCGAAAACTTCTACGGAAAGCTAACGCAGTACTTTGCAGAATCATGGAAAAGTCTGGTCAACGTAAAATGCGAGCTTTCAGGAAATGAAACAAACCCAAGACTCGCACAGTTTATTTCGCTGGACGATTCGGTAATAGTTTTGTCATTTCAAATAAAAATTCGCGATATAGTAGATAAATTCAGCTTTTGTATTCCGTCTATAAATCTTGATGAGATTTTAAGAACTACTCTTTCAAAATTCTCCAAAAATACAGTTAAGCAGGAAGATGAGAAGGAAAACTTAAGACGTGAGGCAATTGGAAATTCACTGAGAGACTCAACTATGGAGCTTACGGCGGTTCTTGATAATATTATGCTGGATATGCATGATATTATCAGTCTGGAGGTTTCCGATGTTATTCCGCTTAAACGAAAAATAGATGAAAATATTATTCTGACAGTTGAGGGCGAGCCTAAGTTTACCGCTAAGCTGGGCGACAGGAAAATAAAGAAATCGGTTAAAATCTGCGATATTGCTAAAGATGCGGATATAAATGAATTTAATAATATCTGAGCTTTGAAGGGAGTTAATAAATGAAAAACAATGCTAAAATTGAGGATTCTATACTTGAAGGATTTGAAGAACTGCTGACGATAGGACTTAATTCCTCTTCTGAAATTTTATCTAAGCTTTTGAATAACGATGTTGAATTGAAAGCTGAGGAAATCGTATCTGAAAAAATAGACGGACTTGAATCCTTTGGCGTTGAAGCGGGAGTAGTAGTAGCTCTTAATTTATCAGGAGCGTTAAACGGAAAGACGGCGATTGTTATTCAGAATAACTATGCTAAAGGTATTCTGAATATTCTTATGAATTCTGACGACGATAATGAGGATTCCGACGACGATATAGACGAAATTTCCATGGGAACCTTTAAGGAACTGGTGGGGCAGATGGCTTCTGCTTTTTCCGGGTCTCTTACCAGTTTTTTCGGGGCGGAGGTTAAAATAGAGGCGGAAAATATTTATGATCTTTCCGAGGAATGCGACGAAATAGCTGAGATATTTGGATGCGGCTCCGACGCTAAGGTTTATAGCATAATAAGTAAGTTTTCCGTAGGGGACGAATTAAGCGGCAGTTTTAATATAGAAGTAGATTATGACACCTTTAATTTTACTTCCGGAAAGCTTAATATGATACCGGAGAACGAGGATGAAAGTATGTTTCTCAATGCTATTGCCGGAGGAAACAATCCAATGGATCTGAAGGCGGTCGCGGAAGCGAGAAAGGCGGGAAAGCCGGTTTCTGTGGTAAAGGATTCCATCAGTGTACAGTCCGCGCAATTCCCGAATTTTTCAAATCAGGGCAGCATAGGCGGTATATCGCTTCTTCAGGGAAATATGGATTTGCTTATGGACGTTCCTCTTAGCGTAACAGTTGAGATTGGTAAAACACGCAGGAAAATGCGCGACATTATGGAGTTTACGCAGGGCACGGTTATTGACCTGGAAAAGCAGGCCGGAGCTCCGGTGGATATTGTTGTGAACGGTCAGCTAATCGCCAGGGGAGACGTTGTGGTTATCGACGATAATTTCGGCGTCAGAATAACTGAAATTGTAGGAAACAATGGGTTTGTGTCAAAGGAATAAAATAGTTTTTTAAGACTTGGAGAATTTTTGTGGAAGGTAAATCAATAATAGGCCAGATCGGCGTTGTATTTGGCACGCTGCTTGCGATTGCTGTAATTCTTTATTTGGCCTATGCTGCTACGAAGCTTTTGGGAAAACGCTTTTCCGTTAGGGGAGGCGGCAGTAAAAAAATCAAAATATTAGACAGCGTTTCTGTCGGACAGGGCAAAACTATTTTAATCGTTCAGACCGGAGGCAAAACCTTTCTTATAGGCTCGGGGCAGGATATAAATCTTATAAGCGAGCTTGACAGCAACGAGTTCTTATGCGACGGCGATGTCTTGCAGCCTCAAACCATGGATTTTAAAACGGCGTTTAAAAAGGTGCTGGAAAATAATTTCGGCAGAAAAAACAGTAACAAAGAGGAGAATGAAAATGGCGGCAGTGATAAGAAATAAAGCTGCAAAGAAAAAGCTTTTAAAATATATTATCTGCTTTATTATCTGCCTTGCGGTTGTTATAGTTTCCTTTAGTTTCCTTGCCGCTTCTGTATCGGCGGAGTCTTCAATTACGCTTGATATTAGTTCCGGTGAAGCGGACGAAAATTCAAGTGTACTTGATATACTTTTTTTGCTGGCGTTTCTGGCGCTGATACCGTCGTTTTTATTAATGATGACATCCTTTGTCAGGATTATTATCGCTCTTTCATTTTTAAGAAACGCTATTGGTACACAGACTTCACCTCCTAATCAGGTGCTAATAGGACTGGCTTTGTTTCTTTCATTATTTATAATGTTTCCTGTTTTAAAGGAAATAAAGCAAGATGCTTACGATCCGTATAAATCGGGAGAAATTACTATGGAGGAGGCAATAGCCGAGGGCTCCAGACCGCTTAAAACATTTATGCTCAAGCAGGTTTACGAGGCGGATCTTGATATGTTTATGAGCCTTGCCGACAGCCGCGGAATTATTGATTCGTCGGAATATACCAGTCAGGAGGATCTTCAGAATCTTAGTCTGGCTGTCGTTGTGCCGTCGTTTATAACCAGCGAGCTTAAAAGAGCGTTTCTTATCGGATTTCTGCTTTACATACCGTTCCTTCTCATAGACCTTATAGTGTCAAGCACTCTTATGTCAATGGGTATGGTTATGCTGCCGCCGACAACGATTTCCCTTCCGTTTAAGCTTATGCTTTTTATTGTAGTAGACGGCTGGAATCTGCTGTTTGAATCGTTGATAATAAGCTTCAGATAGGAGTGTGTGTAAATGGATCAGGGAGAAGTTCTTCAAATATTCCGTTCGGCAATGTATGTCGGACTTGAAATCGCCGCCCCGCTGCTGATAGTGAGTATAGTAATAGGGCTTATTATTGCAATATTTCAGGCGGCTACGCAGATTCATGAGCAGACGCTTACGTTTGTGCCGAAAATTCTGGTGCTTGCCGTGATGCTTCTCGTTCTTGGTTCATGGATGATGACTACATTTTCGGAATTTTTTAATCAGATCTTTGATATGATTGCCGGAATCTGAGGTAAAGGGTTTGGGAGAGCTTAGTTTAATTCTCAATAACATTGATTTATATATGCTTGTTTTTGCAAGGATGGCGGGTATAATTCTGTTCAATCCTCTGCTTTCAAGGAATAGTATTCCTGCGGCGCTCAGAACGGCGATTGCATTCGGGGTTACTATTTTGATAACGCCTATGGTACCTATTCCCGCGGGATATGATTCCGGAGCCATTGATTTTCTTCTTTACTTCGGAAAGGAAATTTTCATAGGATTTCTTCTCGGATACGTATTCAATGTTTTTTATTATATGCTTATAACGGCGGGAGATATATTGGATATGAATTTCGGCTTTGCGATGGCCAAGATTTTCGATCCGGCAACGAATATTCAGTCGGCGTTTACCGCCAATATATTGAATCTCCTGTTTATTTTATATTTTTTTGCAACCAATAGTCATCTTGTTCTGATAGAGCTTGCCGTGTCTTCATATGATTTGTTTTCCGTTGGAGCCGGCGGATTATCGCTGCTATCAGCGGCGGAATTTGCAGTTGATATATTCGGAGCTGTTTTCGGTTTGGCTTTAAGACTTGCGATACCGTTTATAGCCGTTGAATTTATTCTGGAAATATCTATGGGTATACTTATGAAGCTTATCCCTCAGATACATGTGTTCGTAATCGAATTCCAGTTTAAAATACTTCTGGCTATACTTCTTCTTTATGTATTGGCGAATCCTATATCAGTTTTTATAGATAATTATATATTGATTATGTTTGATTATATGCACGACGCATTACAAGCTGCGTCCGGCTGAAATTGAATTAAAAGGGGGAATGAGGCTTGCCGGATTCATCGGAAGAAAAAACCGAGAAAGCCACTCCGAAAAAGCGTTCTGACCAAAGAAAAGAAGGCAACATTTTTCAGAGTAAGGAAGTAATAATAGCCTTTTCCCTAATTGTAACCTTTGTTGCATTTCGGCTGCTTTTTCCTTTAGTGAAAAGCTCGCTGACCGATGCGATAAAATCATATTTCAGTCTGGCCGGAACACAGGAAACACTTGAAATTTCAGATACAACTCAGCTTTTTATAAGCGGCTGTATAGTTTTTGCAAAAGCGGCTTTGCCGATGCTTTTGATTGCCGCTGCCGCCGCAGTGACAGCGGCGATTGTTCAGACGAAGGGACTGGTTTCTTTCAAGGCCATTAAGCCGAAATTCAGCAGGATGAATCCATTGAGCGGACTGAAAAATATGATTTCGCTCAAGGGAATGGTAGAGCTTTTAAAATCAATACTTAAAATAATTCTGCTTTTTTATATTATATATTTATGTATTAGAAGTGAATTGAATGTTCTTCCGAAAATGATAGACATGTCCGTAAATGAAGCGACTTCATCTATCGGTTCTGTTCTTTGGAATATTATCGTAAAGGTTTCGATTGCTTTTGCATTTGTAGCCGGCTTTGATTATCTTTATCAGCGCTGGAGCTATGAAAAAAATCTTCGTATGACCAAGCAGGAAATTAAGGAAGAATTTAAAATGACAGAAGGCGATCCGAAAATAAAGGGGCAGATTAAGCAGAAGCAGCAGGCTATGTCGAGACGCAGGATGATGCAGGCAGTGCCGGAAGCAGACGTTGTAATAAGAAACCCTACCCACTTTGCCGTTGCGCTTAAATATGACACAGAGAAAAACAATGCGCCCGTAGTAATTGCAAAGGGTCAGGATCAGTTAGCGCTGAAAATAGTTGAAATAGCTAAAGAGCACGATATAGTCGTAATGGAAAATAAACCTCTTGCGAGAGCGCTTTATGCCGATGTAGATCTGGACAGGGAGATTCCGTCAGAGTTTTATAATGCGGTAGCCGAGGTTCTCGCTTATGTATACAGCTTAAAGGAAAAGGATTTGAGAAGGTCTTGAAGAAAATATTAAAATTAATGAATAATGCAGTCGCGGCATTTGTCGTTTTAGTAGTATTCCTTTTGATTATACCGCTGCCGACGGCAATTTTGGACTTTATGTTCATTATGCAGCTGGGACTTTCGCTTGTTATTCTTCTGATGACGATGTATGTAAAGGAAGTACTGGAGTTTTCAGTTTTTCCTACTCTGCTTCTTGTTACTACAATGCTGAGGCTCGGTCTTAATATTTCATCTACCCGTTCGATTCTTACAAACAACGGATATGCCGGAGAGGTTGTAAAGGTATTCGGTCAGTTTGTAATACGCGGCGACGTAGTGGTAGGTCTTGTTATATTCCTTATTATAGTTTTGGTTCAGTTTCTTGTTATCACAAAGGGCGCTGAGCGTGTGGCCGAAGTGTCCGCGCGTTTTACACTAGACGCCATGCCCGGAAAGCAGATGGCAATTGACGCCGATCTCAGTTCAGGGCTTATAGACGAGCAGACCGCAAGGTTACGGCGTTCAAACATACAGCGTGAAGCGAGCTTTTATGGAGCTATGGACGGTGCGTCTAAGTTTGTAAAGGGAGACGCGATAATGTCGATTGTGGTTACTTTTATCAACCTGATCGGCGGTATAGTTATAGGCTTGATAAACGGCGGAAGCTTCGGCGACGTTATCAGTACATACAGTGTCGCAACCGTCGGCGATGGGCTTATGTCTCAGATCCCGGCGCTGCTGATATCGGTTTCAACGGGTATGATTGTAACTCGTTCTGCTTCCGAATCAAATATGAACGATGATTTTTCGAAGCAGTTTCTATCTCAGCCGAGAGTGCTTTTTCTTGCCGGAATCGCCTTGCTTTTTCTTATTTTTATCGGTTTCCCTCCGCTGCAGCTTATATTGCTGTCGGCAATTCTTATTACAGTTTCAGTTATGCTTACAAGACGTGCCAAGCAGCTCGTTCCGGAAACTCCTGAGGAGGAATTGCCCGAAGAGCATATTACCAGCGAGGCGGAATATTACAGAAATATTGATAATCTCTATGAGCTTTTAAATGTTGAGCAGATTAAAATAGAATTCGGCTACAGTCTTATACCTCTGGTAGACGAAAACAGCGGCGGAAATTTTCTCGATCGTGTAGTTATGTTCAGAAAACAGTATGCTATGGAAATGGGTATTGTAATACCCCCTGTTCAGCTTAAGGACAGCGGTCAGATAAACCCGAATCAGTATTCCATATGTATAAAGGGCGAGGAGGTTGCTCGGGGCGATATTCTGGTCGATCATTTTCTTGCGCTCGCTCCGTCTGAGGAGGAGGATACGGTTGACGGCATAGATACGATAGAGCCGGCGTTCGGAATAAAGGCTAAATGGATCAGCGACGATAAAAAGGTTAAAGCGGAGCTGCTGGGTTATACTCTGATAGATCCTGTTTCCGTGATAATCACTCATCTTTCAGAGATAATAAAGGCTCATGCATATGAGCTTCTAAACCGTTCAGAAATAAACAATATGCTTGAAAATCTCAAGAAGACCAACGAGGCTATCGTCAATGATACTATTCCGGCGGCAATTACTGTCGGAGAGCTGCAGAAGGTGCTGTGCCGGCTTTTACAGGAGCAGGTGCCTGTCAGAGATCTTGAAACTATCCTTGAGACGCTGGGAGATTACGGTCCGAAAATCAAGGATACAGATATGCTTACAGAATATGTCCGTCAGTCTCTTAAACGTACAATCTCTCATAAATTTGCAGAAGCTGGTCAGCTTAAAGTTATCAGTCTGGACGCTCAGGTTGAAAATCTTATTATGGGTTCGGTCAAGAAAATGGACAACGGCTCATATCTTGCGCTTGATCAGGACAGTATACAGAAAATCGTTATCGCTTCGACTGAACAGATAGAAAAAATACGCGATCTAATACCTTCGCCGGTTATACTTACATCTCCGATTGTCAGGATATATTTTAAAAAGCTGATCGATCAGTTCTGTCCTAATGTCAACGTACTTTCATTTAACGAAATAGATACAAATATACAGATACAGGCTTTGGGTACTATTGAAATATGATTTTTTTGAATGTATTACTTGTCAAACATCGGTTTTTACTGTATAATATATTAAAAGGGGGCTGAAAATGATTAATTTATCGGAAAAAGAAAAGCTTACCGATGAGGAATTTGCAGCTCTTTATAATGAATATAAAACAAGCGGTAATATTGCGTTAAGAAACAGGCTTGTTATGGCATACAGCTATATAGCGCAGGTATCGGCATTTCAGCTAAGAGGAATAGCTGATACTACCGCTCAGGTTGAGGATATGATAAATCAGGGTATCGTTACTCTGATTGACTGCATTGACAGATATGATATTTCAAAGGGAATAAGATTTGAGTCATATGCATATATGAGAGTCAGAGGGGGAATTATTGACCTTATAAGAAAACAGGATTGGATTCCCCGCAGAGTAAGAGTCAATGCAAAGGAGATTAACAGGACTGCAAGCGAGCTTGCGAATATGCTTGGACGAGAGCCTACTCAGCAGGAAATAGCGGACAAGATGGGTATTGATATTCAGAAGCTCCGCAAATATAATGCTGAAATATCAAATGCCGCCGTTTATTCCTTTGAAGAGCTTATTCAAAATGTTTCCCAGATGGGAGGCGCGCTGGAAAACAGTTCAGCGGATGACATTACTCCCGAGCGTAATCTTCTCAGGGAAGAGCTTAGAAAGGTTCTTAAAGAGGCGATAGAAAACCTTTCAGAACGCGAGCGTCTGGTTATAACTCTTTATTATTTTGAAAATTTGAATCTTTCTGATATATCAAAGGTTATGGAAGTAAGCGTTCAGAGGGTTTCGCAAATAAATACGCGGGCTGTTACAAAGCTGCGTGATTGTCTTAAGGATTATTTGTTTTAGATATTGAAAGGAAAAAATTATGTTAGCAGGATTTTATACCGCTGCTTCCGGTATTCTGGTGCAGCAGAGGAATATTAATGTTATTGGTAATAATATGACTAATTCTCAAACGGTTGGCTATAGAAGCCAGCGTGTTATGCAGTCCACATTTGAACATAATTTTCTTACTAAATATGAGGACGGCAAGTATAAGTATATAGGCGAAGGGGATCCGGCGACTCTTGTTGACGAGGTTGAAACTAATTTCAACGCTTCTTCTCTTGAAGATACCGATAGTCCCTTTGATATGGCCGTAGCAGGAGAGGGCTATTTTAATATACGCGGTGAGAACAGACAATACATGACCAGAAACGGAAATTTTAACATAGATGAAGAAGGTTATCTGGTACTTGACGGTGTAGGAAGAGTCATGGGCGAAAGCGGAGATCTGCTGATAGGCGGATCGGATTTCACTGTTACTAAGGAAGGGTATGTATTCGACGCAAATAATCAATATTTAGATAAATTACTTATTACAAGAGTAGCGGAAGGCTCAGAGCTGAAAAAATATCCAAACGGAATGTTCAGTACGGACAGGGCAAATATTGTTGACGATTCGGATATTTATCAGAAAACGCTTGAGCGTTCAAACGTTGATATGAATCAGGAGTATACTCGTCTTATCGAGGCTCAGAGAAATCTTCAGGCATGCGCTACCGCTCTTTCGACTGTAGACGCAATGAACGCTAAGGCTGCAACTCTTTCCAGTATAGCCTGAAACGAGAGGAATATGAATTATGAATAATGCTTTTTATACGGGTGCGTCGGGACTGAGAGCGCATCAGACGGCAATTGATATTACGTCGCATAATCTTACCAACAGCAATACATACGGCTATAAGGCGACAAAACCTGAGTTTCGAGAGCTTCTTAATAATAATATGGACATAAACAAGAACAGGGAGCTTGGAGAAAATGAAAAGATACTTAAAGGACACGGAGTAAAAATGTCAAATCAGGATCTGCTGTTTACTCAGGGAGCGTTTTATAATACGGGATATCAGCTTGATTACGCCATTCAGGGCGACGGACTTTTTGCGCTGGACCGCGGCGGTGAAATTGAATATACCAGAAACGGTTCCTTTGGTTTAAGTATCGAGGGGGAGAATGCTTACCTTGTTTCCGGAGACGGGGCTTATGTTCTTGACCATAATTACAACCGGATTGCAGTTCCGTATAATCAGGGTTCAAACGTTATAAACAGTCAGGGACTTTCAGACAGGCTGGGAGTGTTTACCTTTTCAAATCCATATGGCTTAAGACGTCTTGACAATGCAAGTTTTCAGCCGACTGATATTTCAGGAGACGCTGAAAATGCGGCTGACGGCGATTATAATATATTTGAACAGACGCTTGAGCGTTCAAACGTGGACGTGGCAAAGGAGTTTGCCGACGTTATCGTTTCACAGAAAGCTTACCAGTTTTCAGCAAGAGTAGTTTCTACAGCAGATGAAATAGAACAGGTTGCTAACAGCCTGAGAAAGCAGTGATAGTTATTTAGGGGGCGGAATTATGGCTGATATGATAAGGGCGGCAACGCCTATTACAAATAAAAATATTGTTCAGCCCCTGCGTGAGCATCATGACGCGGATATTGCCCCCTTTGATTTACAGGATCCTTCAAAAATTGTAAAGGCTCTTCCGGATTCAGAGCTGCTAAAACAAAATACCGGTAATATAGAAAAGCAGACAGCTCCTGAAATCCTTATGGATTTATTAAAGGATCCGTCTGTTACTGTTAATTTTATAAAAAATATACTAATGCTGCAAGAGATCGTCGGATTGATTTCTATGCAGAACGCCCCTGTTACAGAAGAAATCGAACAGCTATTTTCGCAGTTGGCTGTTAAACCGGAAAATCTTCCCGAGGAACTAATAAGGCAGGAAAATTCGTCTACTGCGTTTAAGGGTGAATTGTTCGATTTTTTGCGTAACATGGTAAAGGAAAATCCGTCTCCGGAATTGAAAAATGCAGTTATTAATGTGCTTAAGGCGGTTAATTCGGAAAATACGAAGCAGGAAGTGCTCAAGGCTCTTTCAGGAACTATGAAATATCTTTCTGAAACGCTGTCGCCGAATAAAGAACTGTCCGACAGACTTGCAAATCTTTCCGCAAGATTCCGTTCTGAAAGCGCGGACGCGGAATTTCCGGTATTAAAGCATGAAACCGCTCTTGCAATGCAGGATATAGAAAAAAGCATAATGTTTTCTAAAAAGCTTTCTTGTCTTACGTCTATGGTTACATATAATCTTTCAAGATATAATACAAATTCATCTTTTCTCAAAGACGCGGCAAGCGAATTTCTTATGTTTATACCGGAGGATACTAAAAGAGCCGGATTTCTTCAGAAGCTTTATAACAGTATTTCAGGACATGGAGTAAAAACCGGTAATTCAAGGGTTCTTGACGTGCTGATTAAAATCCTTGAAAAACAGACCGACAGCGAGAGCGTTATGCAAATGAAGGGAGAAAGCGTGGAAAGCGTTATACACAGTCTCTTGTCATCGCCGAGCAACTTTACTCCTTTGCTGCATTTTATAGCGCCGATTGACGACGGTCAGTCTAAGGCCTTTGGAGAAATGTGGATAAATCCTGATGAGGATAACGGCGCATCTTCAAAAAATCAGTCCGGAGATCGTCAAAGAACAATTCATATGTTTCTGGTATTCGATATTCCGGATATCGGAAGATTTGAAACAGAGCTTTATGTAAGGGACAAGAAAATTGATCTGTCGCTTATGTGTCCTGCGGTAATGCAGGAGAAATTCAATTCGCTATCAGCGCAGCTTAAGGAAAGTATAAGCTTTTCAGATTACAGTTTTAATGATATAAGAGTTTCAAGGCTTGAAAAATCGCGCTCTTTGATTGAGGTTTTTCCGACGCTTCCGCAGAAAAGGACTGGGATTAATGTTAGAATTTAACCGAAAAAATAAAGCTGTAGCTTTAAAATACAATGCCGACGTTGATAAGGCTCCTGTTATTATAGCTTCCGGTTCGGGAGATATAGCTAATAAGATAATCGATATAGCAGAGCAGAACGGAATACCGGTATATAGGGACGACAGCGCGTCCTCGCTTATGTGTATGCTTGAAGTGGGAAACAGTATTCCTCCTGAATTATACGAGGTTATTGCTGCGATATATTGCCAGCTTCTGAAGGCTTCAAAGGATATAAAAACAGTTAATTCTGAAAAATAAACAATCGGAGGTTTCATTATGGCTGAATTACCAATGCCAAAGGATTATGAAGGATCTGTATGCGAAATAAAAACTATGGAGAATGAACTGATAGCTATTGGAAAAATAAAAGAGATCTCTCAAAAATATATTAAGATAAATAATGAAAAAAAGGAATTGCAGATAGTAGATTACGGAACATCAATTAAGGTGAATGTATTTAACGGTAAAAATGGATTCAGAGTTCTTGTGGGCAATGTTTATACTTCGACTAAAAGCGATATGAGCGTTGATAATGTAATTAACCTTGTAGACAAGGAAAGAAGAAACTTTTTCCGAGTGGACATGGAAATATCGGCAAAAGTCGTATTTAAAAAAACCGCTATGGATATGTATCCCACAGAGGCCGACGTTACAATAATGGATATGAGCCTTAGCGGACTGAGATTTAAAACACCGTATACTTTTTCTGAAAATCATACTTTATCTATAGAGCTAAATCTTAATAAAAATAAAAATTCCTGCTTTCAATGCAGGATATTGAGAATAATAGGATTTGAAAACGGAGAATATCAGTATGGATGCGAATTTGTATACAGTAAATCGGAGGACGCCGATTTGCTTTGTTCGTTCCTGTTTAAAAAGCAGAGGGAATTTCTTAACAATAGAAATAGCCTGTAAAGGTGGGATGATATTATGAGCCTGTTTAAAAAGTTCAGAAAAAAACGCGAGACATCCGATAAAAAGGAAGAAATTTCAGAAGGCGGCTTATCAGAGCAGGACGCCGGAAAGAAGCAGGCGGTAAAGACTGCGGATAGTAATGAATCAAAGAATATATATATATTGAATCCGAGACTGGCAATAAAGAAAAAAACTCCGATATACGATTTGTGGAAAATCTATCATTCCTCAAACGGTTTAATCGAAAGCTTTTCGCCTCTTGAATATATTGAAAAGACTATAATTAGAGCCAAGGAGCAGATGGGCGGCGAAGAAGAGTTTAACGGTCTGGATATTAACGAAACGGAGCTTTTGAGGTTTATACAGGAGATCCAGAAACGTTCCGAGGTAATATTAAACGGTATCAAAGCTGAAAAATCCTCGGCTTCCGGTGGTGATAACGGCGGCAGAATGAATTCGACTCCTTTGAATGCAGAGCCTTTTCTTTATATGACAAATAATAAGCTTAGACTATGGATTTTCGTTTTCGGACCATTGAACGGTGGATCTGATGTATCGTCGGAGCAGATCAGGCTTAAGCTTGAAGAAATGAATGTCAGATACGGAGTTAAAGATGAGGTTATAAATAAAATTGCTGAAAATAAGATTTATTTTAAAATAATTGAAATTGCTAAGGGTAAAGAAGCGGTAAACGGTAAGGACGGTTCAGTTAAAAATCTTTATTCGAAAACGAGAAATAAGATTAATATTAAGGAAGATGTTCAGGGGAATGTAAATTATAAAGAATTGAATATGATTCAGAGCATACATAAGGGAGATGTTATCTGCCAAATAACTCCTCCTACCCTTTCCGTTAACGGAGTATCGGTAACAGGAGAGCCGATTAAAGGTAAGGACGGAAAGCCGCCGCATATTCCCGCTGGCAAAAATACGGTTTTATCTGAGGATAAAACAAAGCTGCTGGCAGATATAGACGGAGAAGTAGTGTATGAAGGAAACAAGTTTAATGTAAAGAATCTGTTGACTATTAATCATGACGTTGACAATTCAATTGGAAATATTGATTTTACCGGTGATATACTTATAAAGGGCGACGTTAGAGAAGGCTATTCTGTAAAAGCCGAAGGTGACGTTACAATTTTTGGCACAGTAGAGGGCGCAACGGTTATTGCCGGAGGCGATCTTACGATAGAAAGAGGAATGACAGGCGGCAATAAGGGAGTAATTGAAACACAGGGTATTCTGAAATGCCGTTATCTTGAAAACTGCCGGGTATACGCCAAGGGCGGCATAGAGGCTGAACAGATTATGTACAGCGCTCTTTCAACGGACGATAGTATTATAATTAAAGGAAGAAAAGGCTCTGTGACAGGCGGTAAGCTGATTGCCGGCAGATCTATTGAAGCGGTTTCTATCGGTACGCCCCTTAACGGTAATCTTAGGACTGAAATCGTTCTTGGGGCTGTTCCGGAGCTTATCATGGAAGAAAAACGAATACAAACGCATCTTGACGATATTCAGGATAATATTTTCAAAATGGCTCAGGATATAAAATATCTTGAGAGCAATATTGAAAACGTTAACGTTGAACGCAAGGAACTTCTGAAAAATCTGAAGTTTCAATATCAGATTATGAATATGCAGAAGATGAAATATGAAACCTCGCTTGAAAAAATTAAGCGGAAAATTCAAAGCAACACTGAGATGTGCAGCTTAAAATGCAGTAATATATACCCTATTATTAATTTGAACGTTTGCGGAAGCTTATATACCCTTGATATGGAATTGAAGGAATGCTCGATTGCAAGGAAAAACGATAAGACTTATATTATGAGTCCGAATTTGAAAGAAACAATAGTGTTTTAAGCAATATGCACAAAATATTCTCGTAAATGTTATGGAATATTTACCGTTTACTTTTTCGGTTTACGGACGATATATATAGTATAAGCAACAAAACGTTTGGCAGCCCTTGAAGGAAGGGCCCTCCCGAAAAGGGCTGCGCGATTTAATTGCTGTTAAATTTTCTCATAAATTTACGGAAACAGGGAAGTTTCTGAATTAATTTAAACATGGAGGTATTGTTATGGGAATGGTAGTTAGAACTAATATGATGGCTATTAACGCCAACAGAAATTTAGGCAAAAACAACAAGGGCGTTTCAGGTTCTCTTGAAAAGCTGGCTTCCGGTTTCAGAATTAACCGTGCAGGCGACGACGCTTCAGGTCTTGCTATTTCAGAAAAAATGAAGGCTCAGATTAAGGCGTTGGGTACTGCTTCAGATAACTGTGAAGACGGTATTTCTCTTATCCAGACCGCTGAAGGATATATGACTGAAATTCACGATATGCTTAACAGAATGGTTGAGCTTTCTGAAAAATCCGCTAACGGTATCAACGAAGACAGCGGTAATACCGGCGTTTCAGCTTACGGTGTAAGCGGCGGCGTTCAGAATGCCGGAACAGACAGAGCTGCTCTTCAGGCTGAAATGGATCAGCTTTCTGCTGAAATTGACAGAATCGCTATGACTGCTAATTTCAACGGAAACAAGCTTCTCAACGGTGCTCTTGACAAGAATACAGTTTCTATCATCAATGAAGACGGAACTGCTTCAAATGCTGCCGGTAAGGTTATGACATTCCAAATCGGCGAGACGTCTAATAAGGCTGATAAGCTTTGCGTAAACATTAAGAGAATGACAACTGACAGACTCTTCTCTTCAATGAAGTCTCAGACTGTTATTTCTGCTGATGGTTCAACAGCTTTAGGTAATCAGAATCTTACAATCAAGAACGGCGCCGGCGCTACGGCTTCAACGGTTGTTGACGCTACTCAGGCTGCGTCATCAGGTGTTGCTTCAGCTAACCAGGCTGGTCTTACAATCAATATCAGCGATCAGGCTTTTGCTTCTAAGGCTGCTGAATGCCTCAGAGACGCTATCGATGAAGTATCGCTTCAGAGAGCACAGCTTGGAGCTACACAGAACAGACTTGATTATACAATCAATAACCTTGATACAACTAAGGAAAATATGGAATCAGCTAACAGCCGTATTCGTGATACAGATATGGCTGAAGAGATGATGAAGTATACACAGGGCAACGTTCTTACACAGGCTGCTCAGGCAATGCTTGCACAGGCAAATACACAGCCTCAGAACGTACTTCAGCTTCTCCAGTAATTCATATTTTGAGTATTGAATTTTACTTAATATCGGTAATGAACCGCTCTTGAAAAAGGGCGGTTTATTACTAACTGTTTACATATATGAAAGCTCGTGCGCCTTAGGTTTTCATATATGTAAAAAAGGAGTAATATATGAAATCTAATATAAATAAATCGTCCGGCAATGATATAATTTTATCTATAGGCATGATTGTAAAAAATGAGGAAAAGCACCTTGACAATTGTCTTTCAGCTTTGAAAAGGTTTATGAATCAGATTCCCTGCGAGCTAATTATCGTTGATACCGGTTCTACGGACAGAACGAAGGAAATTGCTTTAAAATATACGGATAAGGTTTATGATTTTGAATGGATAAACGATTTTGCCGCGGCAAGAAATTTTGGTCTTGAAAAAGCAAAAGGCAAATGGTTTATGTTTCTTGATGCAGACGAGTATATGGATGAAGATTGCAGTGAAATGGTTAGCTTTTTTTCGATGCCGGAATTATATGAAAAATATAATTCAGCAAGCTATATCATAAGAAATTATGATGATAATGTTACGAAATCCGCCAATGATTTTTTGGGAAGCCGTCTTATAAAGCTTAAACCCGGCGTGAAATTTGAGGGCGCTATACATGAATATCTCCCCGGCGCTTTACCGCATGGTTACTTCGGTACTGTTTTTCATCATTACGGATATATGAATAACGATCCGGAATATATAAGAAAAAGAAATGAAAGAAATCTGCCGCTCATCTTGAAGGAATATGAAGAAAATCCTGAAGATGTTCGTATGCTCGGAATGCTTCTGGACGCCTTGGATAAGACAAGGGACAAGGTCATATATCTTGAAAAAGCGCTTGAACTTATAAAAAAGCCTGAAAACTTTTTCTGGAGAAATACAATACTTATCAGGGCTATGAGAATTTATTCCAAGGTTAAAGAATATAATAAGGTTTTAAAGCTTTGCAAGCAGTTTTTTGATATAGAGGGCAATGAAGATAACGTAGCAATATTGAACGTTTATTTGCTTCAGGCTGTAGTTTATGAGCAGACTGACGATTATGAAAAGGCTGTAATATCATTTCAGAATTATTTTAACGCATATGACCGATATAAAGACGGAAAGCTGAATACGTTGGAACTGCGTATGATGGTTTTAAGCGGCTGCAATGAATATGAACACGACCAGCAGCTTTTATCTATGATACATTGTTTATGTAAATTGAAAAGGTTTGATGAAGCCCATAAATATATGAATAAAATTGAAATAGATAAAATGCAGGCGCAGGAACTGAGAACTTATCTGGCAAATTATCGTGAGCTTTTAAATGAAAGCAAGAATTATAAGCAGGCGGCAGAACTGTATCATAATATTTTGTTAATGAATGATAATGATAAAACCGGCTTGATGTTATTTCTGCTGGAAGAATACTATATGAAGCATGAACTGGAACGTGAAAAATTTGCAGAGGATCTGATTAATTCAGGCGTTGAGGGTAAATATATTGATCTTATGAGGCTGGTGCGAGACAGCGCGGAGGGAAAAGATATAACCGCCGAGTTGACTTTGTTTATAAGCTCTGTGGATTCATGGAAGGATGGATATGCCGAGGCAATATATCTTGCCATGAAATACGATATTGATTTATCGGATGCTATATCGGGTATGTGTCATACGGTATTGAAATCACATTTTCCGATAATTGCGGAAGGACATGCCGATTACGCAGAGGTTGCGGTCAAATATTGTCTGCCGGAAAGGTTTTCAGATACGATCAGACAGCTTTTCTGGATGCTGTCTGCTTTGGAAACGGCAGTTTTATCATCTCAGAAGCTTTATACCGGAGATAAAAAAATATTGTTTGACAGATTTATTGCGGTTCTTGCGGATTATGTAATGAATATATACAATGCGGATCTTTTGAATCCTGAGGATATTGAGGTACTGCCGGAGCTTCATAGGTTTGGGTATTATATGATGCTTGCTGTTAACGCAAAAGAGAATAATGAGAATATTGCGTATATACGTTGTCTTAAGGAAGCCTTGAGTCTTTGTGAGCCGATGAAGGATTTGGTTTCATTTTATCTTGCAGAATTTGAAAATGAATTGAAAAAGCAGGGATAGAATGAAAAGAAAATTATGCTTTACCGCTGCGGCTTTTGTGTTCGTGCTGGGAATTTTTTTGACCTTAACAAGAAAAGATCCAATAGAAAAAAATATCGGTTATGTTTATCTCATATGCGGGGAGAATGAAACAGCTTTGAAGGGATATAAAGTTAGCTCTTTATCAAATAATAGAAAAACAGAATATGAACAAATTGATTTAAAGGAGATTGCAGATAATTTATATGAAATAAGTGTGACGGATAACGATAAGCCGGATATAAAGCTGACGTTTCGAAAGAATTTTACAGGAGCGGTAAAATACGATATATACGACGATAGCTTTAATATAATATCAGAATCTCAGGAAAATATATATTTTTCAGGCAGCGAAAAAGGAAAATATTATATATCTGTCGGTGTAAACTGGGGCAGCAAAAAGGAAAATATTCTTGTTAGATATTATTTTGCTGTTAATATCGGATAGTAACACAAACGCGGTTGACTTTGTCAGCCGCTTTTTTTAATTCTCACTTTAATGCAAGTTAATAATAAAATGAAAAAAATCCGCATATAAATTAACAAAAACTGTATTGGAGTGAGAAGATTGAAAGGTCAGCCAAACGACAGAGCAATAATGTTAGGACAATACATAATTGAGAATAAATCTACCGTAAGAGCGGCGGCAAAGAAATTCGGAATAAGTAAAAGCACTGTTCATAAGGACGTCAGCGAAAGATTGCCTAAAATACAGCCGCAGCTATATCCTGAGGTAAAAAAGGTGCTGGAGCAGAACAAGAAGGAACGTCATATCAGGGGCGGACTTGCAACAAAGAAAAAATATGAGGAGCTTGCGCTGAAACAAAAAAGTTACGGCAGATATCATGATTAACTGCCGTAACTGAATCTATATTAAAAGCATTAAATTCAGGCCGTCATTTCATTCAGCTGTTCTGAGGGCGCATAACGCCACTGAACAAAGCCGCGGTCTGATTTGCTGCTTATTATAGTTTATGCAGAAATCGTTAGAATGCGACAAGGAAAAAAATGTTTAAATATTATTTATAAAATCGTGGTAAAAAAATCCATGATTATATTGTAATTTTTACTAAAATATGCTAAAATAATATTATGGATATAAAAATGTAAAATTATGGAGTGTAAAAATGGGTTTTTATGATGATTTAAATAATGATATTTATTATATTGTCGAAGTTGAAGTAGAAACGGAAAAGCTTTATATGTTTACAAAACGCGTTGCTCTTCACTTTCCGGATATGGGTAAAAAGTTTTTATATAAGCGTTCTGCACAGCGGTATTTCAAAGATTCAGTTTTTGATGAAATGAACTGTAAGCATAAGATCGTCAAATATAGCCGTTTCAGAGAGCAGATAATAGACTGACAACAATATTTAAACTCTATTGACATATTTATAATTTAGATATAGAATTATAGATATAAACTAACGGTTCTATTTTGTCTTAATATAAGCTGTTGGAATGGAGTATAAAATGTCAGGTGAAAAATTAAATAAACGCTACACGCTTGGTGAAGAAATCTTCAACGCCGTTTCTCATGGTGCCGGAGGTTTGCTTTCTATAGCCGGCACAGTTGTATTGATCGTATTGTGCGCGGTTTATTCGGACGCATGGTCGGTTATAAGCGCATGTGTTTACGGGGCTTCTTTGATTATTCTTTACACAATGTCGACGCTTTATCACGCAATAACAAACGAAAAAGCAAAAAAATTTTTCAGGGTAATGGATCATAATACGATATTTTTTTTGATCGCCGGAACATATACGCCTTTTACACTGGTTACTCTCAGAGGAAAATTGGGCTGGATACTTTTCGGTATTGTATGGGGTTCCGCCCTAATCGGAATTATACTTAATTCCATAGATCTTGAAAAATTCCGTAAGCCTTCGGTAGTTTGTTATATTCTTATGGGCTGGGTTATTATTATTGCAGTTAAACCGATGCTTAATTCATTGCCGGGACTTTCGCTTGTTTTTCTTTTGCTTGGAGGAATATTTTATACAGTGGGCGTAATTTTTTATTCATTGAAAAAAATCAAGTGGTTTCATTCGGTGTGGCATTTATTTACCGTTTCCGGAAGCGTACTGCATTATTTTTCAGTGCTTATTGCCTTGTTGAAATAATAATCTGAAATCAAATAAAATCCGCAGATTAATTAAAATATCTGTGGATTTTTTTATTATTATAGAAAAAATGCCGTAAATACGCGGGTGGCTTGATAATCCAGTTAGAAATGGGCACGGTTTTATTTACATTTTCTATTGTTGATGTTATAATAATGCCATAATAAAAAGTAAAAAAGGAGGATTACATTATGGAGGAAAAAATAAACTTCGGAAAGTTTATTCAATTGAAGAGGAAAGAAAAGGGCTTATCGCAAAAGGATATGGCGGATAAGCTTTTTGTTACCGAATCGGCCGTCAGTAAATGGGAGAGAGGAATTTCATATCCTGATATTTCAATGCTTCAGGGAATATGCGAGGTCTTATCGGTAACAGAGCACGAGCTTCTAACCGCCAGCGATGATTATCGTCTGAAAGAAACTGAAAAAAACGCTAACAGCTATTTGAAGGTAGTAAAAACCTACAGTATTATTTTATATGCCGCGTATATTTTGTCGTTAGTTCCATGCTTTATAGTAAATATATGTCTCAGTCAGAATTTATCGTGGTTTTTTATTGTTCTGTTTTCTGAAATGCTGGTATTCTCTCTGCTTAACGTACCCGTTATCGTTAATAAACATAAAGGATTATGGACGATAGGCAGCTTTTATTTCTCACTGAACGTACTGCTTGCATATTGCTGTTTCTATGTAAAGGGCGATTGGTTTTTTACCGCGTTTCTGTCAGTAACATTTGCAATGGCGGTAGTATTTGTTCCTTTGATATTACTGGATAATATCTTTCCGGAATGTATCAGAAAGCATAATGCTATAATTTCTATGGGGATAGATTCCGTTCTTTTAATTTTACTGTGTATGTTCACGGCTAAATCTTGGACAGCTATTGAGATATGTATATTTCAATTGATTTTGCCTTGGTGCTATTTGTTTACTATACGCTACATGAAAATTAACGGTTTGTTTAAAGCGTCAATATGTACGTTTTTAACTGGATTAAACATTTTTATTTTGCGTCCTATTGTGAATGTTATTATTGATAATAAGCCGTTTAATCTGGATCCAATTAATTTTAAAATCTGGAATAATGAATATATCAACGGCAATATAACTATGATTGTATTTGCAGTATGTACATTTGTTTCAATGTTTTTTGTTATCGGAGGAATTATTAAGCAAGTTAAGGCAAAGGATAATATATGATTCATAATAATCTGCGGTTTTATCGCAGATTATTTTTTTATTTAAATATATAAAAGCTATTGACAAGAATACAAAAACATGGTATCATATGAACAGATAAACATATGAAAGGATATGCGGATATGGATAATGAAAAATGCGAGTATTTGTTTGTGCATGAGGATACTGTAAAAAAGGTCATAAATGATATGCCTGAGGAGGAAAAGCTTTATGATCTGGCAGAGCTGTTTAAAATATTCGGAGATTCCACAAGAATAAAAATTTTATACGCTCTTTTTGAAGCGGAACTGTGCGTATGCGACATAGCGCAGCTTTTGAAGGTGAGTCAGACGGCGGTTTCTCATCAGCTAAGGGTTTTGAAGACAAATAAGCTTGTAAAGAGCCGAAAGGACGGTAAAAACGTTTTTTACTCTCTGGCAGACGATCATGTCTACAGTATTATTAATCAGGGAATGGATCATATAAACGAATAATTGTATATAATAAAAAGGAGAATTTATTATGAAAAAAATATATAAGCTTGAAGAGCTTGACTGCGCTAACTGTGCTGCAAAAATGGAAGCGGCCATTAATAAAATAGAAGGAGTTGAGAAAGCGTCCGTTAGCTTTATGACGCAAAAGCTTATTATTGAAGCGGAGGAAGCCCGACTTGATAAAATTATGAAAAAGGCTGTAAAGGTATGTAAAAAAATCGAGCCAGACTGTAGAATCATCTTGTAATTAAATATTTGAACGGGAGACAGTTTATGAGTTTTGGACAAAAGAAAACATTAGTAAGAATCGTTATTGGGTTCGCAGCTCTTTTAATCGCGTCTTTTCTGCCTGCGGAAGGCTATTTACAGCTTGCGGCGTATCTTATGCCGTACCTTATAATAGGCTATGACATACTTTGGAGAGCCGTAAGAAATATAATGCACGGTCAGATTTTTGACGAGAATTTTCTTATGACTATTGCAACTGTCGGAGCGTTTGCCTTAGGGGAATACCGGGAGGGAAGCGCAGTTATGCTTTTTTATCAGGTAGGCGAGCTTTTTCAGAGCGTAGCAGTGGGAAGATCTAGAAAGTCTATTTCCTCTCTGATGGATATACGTCCTGATTATGCGAATCTTGAAAAGAACGGAGGAATTATTGAGGCCGATCCTGACGAGGTTTCCATAGGAGATATAATAGTTATCAGACCGGGCGAGCGAATACCTCTTGACGGCGTTATAATAGAAGGTTCGACCAGCGTCGATACTTCGGCGCTTACGGGAGAATCGGTACCGAGAAGTTTAACTGACGGCGATGACGTTATAAGCGGTTGTATTAATATAAACGGAGTTATAAGAGTAAGGGTAACAAAGGAATTTGGCGAGTCTACAGTTGCAAAAATCCTTGACCTTGTTGAAAATTCAAGCAGTAAAAAAGCAAAGGCGGAAAACTTTATTACCAAATTTGCAAGATACTATACGCCATGCGTTGTGACCTGCGCCCTGCTGCTTGCGGTAGTTCCGTCAGTTGTTACCGGAAATTGGTCGGAATGGATAAACCGCGCTCTTATTTTCTTAGTTATATCCTGTCCGTGCGCTTTGGTTATATCGGTTCCGCTTAGCTTTTTCGGCGGTATCGGAGGAGCGTCAAAATGCGGTATACTTATAAAAGGCGGCAATTATCTTGAAGCCTTGGCAAAGGCTGAAATCGTTGTGTTTGATAAAACCGGCACTCTAACAAAGGGCGTATTCAACGTAACCGCCGTACATCCGCAGATTATATCCGAGCAAAGGCTTATAGAGCTTGCTGCATATGCGGAAGTGTATTCAAGTCATCCTATTTCACGTTCAATAATAGAAGCTTTTAATGCTCAAATAGATAAATCCAGAATTTCAGACGTTAAAGAAATATCAGGCAGGGGAATAAAAGCGGTTATCGACGGCAAAGACATTTGCGTCGGAAACGGAAAGCTGATGGACGATATAGGCGTTAGCTGGCATCCTTGCCATCATATCGGGACAACGGTTCATGTTGCTTCAGACGGCGTATATGCCGGACATATCGTTATATCTGATAAAATTAAGGAGGATTCGGCTGACGCGGTAAAGGAACTGAAAAAAGAGGGCGTTAGAAAAACGGTTATGCTTACGGGCGACGCTAAGGCGGTCGGCGAGCGTATTTCTGCGGAGCTTGGTATAGACGAGGTATATACGGAGCTTTTGCCGGACGGCAAGGTTGAAAAGGTTGAAAAGCTGTTTGAAGAAAAATCTGAAAAAGGCAGGCTGATTTTTGTCGGAGACGGAATAAACGACGCTCCGGTATTATCAAGGGCAGATATAGGAATTGCAATGGGCGCAGTCGGCTCGGACGCTGCTATCGAGGCCGCCGATATTGTACTTATGGACGATAAGCCTTCCAAAATTGCAGCCGCAGTCAGAATTTCAAGAAGAACGCTTAAAATTGTTCATCAGAATATTGTTTTTGCTCTCGCTGTAAAATTCATTGTGCTGATTTTGGGAGCGGCCGGTATGGCTAATATGTGGGCCGCGGTTTTCTCAGACGTCGGAGTTTCAGTGATAGCTATTCTGAACGCTATGAGGGCGTTAAGATATAAAAATTAATAAGGGAAAGCTTTTTAAAATTGTAAATAATAAAAGCGGACGTTTATGGGGCGGTGAATTAAGAAAACATTTTAGCAAGGAACGGTGTAGCTAAACGGCTATGCCGTTCTTTGCTGTTTTTGAGTTGTATTTTGGGCTTTTTCTTTCGCCCGTCCAAAATCAAATGCACCGATGAAGTTATATACAATCGTGATTTCCCTTGTCTTGGATTTTTTGTCGGTATGGGAAACTTCGATACGATCTATAAACTCCCGTAGCATAGCAGCGTCAAGCTGCTGCATATCGGTGTACTTCTTTACCGCGCTGATAAACGCTTTAACGTTGGTCTTTTGTTTTTCCTGCTGCTTGATTTCTTCCCGTAGCACTTCTGCCATAGCTTTTAGATTGCTCTGTTCCAATTCGTAGTCATGGGACATTTTGATAAACCGTTCATCAGACAATTTCCCGGTTACATTGTCCTCATATAAATGCTTAAACAGATTATCCAACTCGGCAATACGGCTTTCGGCTTTGGAAAGTGTTTCGCGCTTGCGGGAAAACTCAACGTCGCGCTCTCGCAAACGGCTGTCTGCTGCTTCCTGCACAAACTCGGCTTCATACTCTGTTACATAGTCGATTGCTTCCCGTAGATTTTTCAAGACGATTTCATACAGAACAACATTTTTGATTGAATGGGTCGTACACAAGTCTTTGCCTTTCCGATAGGTTGAACAGATAAAATATTTCTGTTCTTCGGTGAAGTTCGTTGCTCGGCATTGATACATTTTACCGCCGCACTCTGCACAATAAAGCAGCCCGGAGAAAATACCCATATCGCCCATTTTGGTGGGGCGGCGGCGGGATTTGCGTATGTTCTGCACAATGAGAAATACACTTTCCTCTACAATCGGCGGCTGCGTGTTCTCAAAGATCACCCATTCGGACGGGTCGTTCCACAATGTCTTTTTGCTCTTGTAGGATTGCTTGCGGGTCTTGAAGTTTACGGTATGCCCTAAATACTCTATCTTTTCAAGCATACGGGAAACCGTTTCATTCGTCCACTTGTACGGGTTCGCCCCCGGCTTCGGTTTGTTTGTTACCTTTACGCCCTTTGACAGCCAATAGAAAGTAGGATTGAGGACTTCGCTTTTCTCTAACCAATGGCATATTTGTGTCGGTCCCATGCCGGAAACGCACAATGCGAAAATCTGTTGCACAACGGCTGCGGCTTCCTCGTCAATAATCCACTTCTTTTTGTTGTCGGGGTCTTTCATATAGCCATAAGGCGGGATTGTAGTAAGATGTTCGCCGGATTTTCCCTTTGATTGCCAAGTAGCGCGTATCTTCTTTGAAGTGTCGCGGGCATACATTTCATTGAACACGTTGCGGATTGCGGTAAACTCGTTTTCGCCCCGCGTACTGTCAACTCCGTCATTGACCGCGACAAAATGCACGCCAAAATCGGGGAACAACATATCGGTGTAGAAACCGACTTGCAGGTAATCACGCCCGAAACGGGACATATCTTTGACGATAACGCGCTTGATTTTTCCAGCTTTTATATCGGCAAGCATACGTTGAAATCCGGGACGGTTGAATAATGAGGTGTGATAGCGATAGCGGCAAAAAGCTAATAAAATCAATGGTTTTGCGGACAGCGGATAGACAGGGAATGTG
>OCHJ01000119.1_pt1 | contig 124095 bp, 122 predicted proteins | sample 1538381 | NCBI WGS metagenome assembly OCHJ01 (sample SAMN04571688, study PRJEB22368) | human gut metagenome | biome: human gut; material: stool | host: Homo sapiens | place: Luxembourg | collected 2012-06-29 | reverse complement strand
CTTCAGCTATTCTGTCACAATATGTAACATTTTTTTTAGGAGTTAAAAAATATCTATTACAATTTCCACAAATCTTAATTTGTAGTTTATTTATAGATACTACATAAAATAAAGTAATATAAAGAGCAGTAAAGATATTATTAGTTACAAATTGATGTAAATTACTTATATGTCTACCACTAGGATCAAAATCTTTTATAGCAGAAATTAAAGTATATACATCTTCTAACTTAATATCTTCTTTTTTTAGAGAAAAATTATTATATTGATATTCGAGTAAATCTGTAGTATGAAAATCGTGCGAAAATTCCTTAAATGTATCTTGATATAAAGAGTTATACAAAAAGAATTTTTGCTTAGCTGTTAAATCTTCCATATCTTTTTCAAGAGGATTGTTAATGCAATAAATAAAGTTGATACATTTTTTAAAGAGACTTTGATGATAAATTAAATTCCCTTTTTCTCTTTTATAATATTTTTTTGCAATTTCGACAATTTCTGACACAGGATATAAAGTATCTAGTTCAATTCTATTTATATCTTCGCTATCCAATTTATCAATAAAATAATCGAAAAAATTAATAAAAAATAATAAGTAATCATTAAATACATCAAAATCATAACTTATAAAATCTAATAGATTAAGATCATAGTGTTCTATTGCAGTTTCTGGTTCAAATACAATATATCCTTTTAAACTTTCAATGTCATGATTAAAAGTTAGAGGTTCAGCAGTTGCAGTTTCATCTATTTCCACAATTGCTTTTAATTCATTTATTATTCTTTCTTGTTCTTCTTTTGAACTTGCATTTTCAAGCTCTAAAACTAATGAACCAAATCTTTCATCATCTGGAACAGTTCTTAAATTAGCTAAGTATTTGTTATTGTTTTTGCTGATAGGTTTACTCATGTAAGAACCTGAAGTGTGTATAAATACTTGAGATAAATTAATTGTTTCAAAAGAAATTCTAATTTCATTTTTTCTTTCCATATCAAATCCTCCTTGTTAACAAATTGCGAAATTCACAAAAGTTGCGTCTTGATAACAAAATTTAATTAATCCAATAGGATTATACCATAAATTGTGGTAATATACAATTAGTTAACAAGAAAAAATACATAAAACTTGTTAACGAAGGCTTATAACCGAATAAACTTAAAGAAAAGGAGGGATATTTATGGAATTACAAAAAGTTCAAAGAACTACACTAACAATGAAAGAAGCAGCAGAGTATTTAGGAATTTCTTATTGGTTAATTAATCAATTAGTAAGAAGAAAACAAATACCATGCTCCAAAGTTGGTGGAAAGTTTCTATTTAGAATTCAAGTATTAGATGAATATCTAAGTAGCAAAGAAAAAGAATCAATTAAATATTAATTGAAAGAAAGAGAGGAAAGGAGGACATGTATGAAATTCAATGGTTTAAGGTAGACAAGAATATTTTTTCAAACAGAAAGACACAAATAATTCTTAAACTTCCTGAAGGAGACACCTATTTTAGAGTGTGGATTCAATTAATTGCATTAGCAGTTGAATGTAATAATAAAGGAAGATTAGAAATAGGAGAAAATAATCCTATGACTATTCAAAATTTTTCAAAGATTATGGGGAAATCTAATAAAAAAATTGAAAGAATTTTGAAAAAATTTCTAGAATTAGGAATGTTAAAAAAAGAAGGGGAAACATTTCTAATAAAAAATTGGGACAAGTATCAAAGTATTGAAAAGTATGAAAAATATCAAATGCAAAACAGGGAAAGACAAAGAAAACATCGTGAAAAGCAGAAAAGTGAAATTGAAAAAAGTAACGTTATCGAAATGTTAGATAACGGAGAAGAAAATAATACAAAAGATATAAAAAATAAGATAGAAGAAAATATAAGAGAGGAGAACGAGAATGGTTTTAGAGAATACAAAATTTAATGAAGTTATTCACAAAGAGTTCAAAAAATGTGAATTTTGTGGCAAAGAATTAACACCAATAGGACTTGATTATTTATATGCTAATATATCTCCAGATGTAATTAAATACGAAAGATGTGATTGTAATAAAGCACAAGAATATTGGAAGAAGATAGATGAGCAACAATATGAAACAGAAAAAAGAAAGCATTTTAGAGATATTATAAACAAGCTATACAAACAGAACTATGTTGGAAGAAAATTTCAGAATCTTAACTTTGAAAATTTTAATATTAATTCAGGCAATGAAATAGCAGTAAAAGTTGCTAATGATTATACAAGTAAATGTATAACAAAAAAACAAACTAAAGGACTGATAATAACAGGCGAGTCAGGACTTGGAAAAACGCATCTAGCAGCATCAATTGCTAACAAATTAATTAAAAATGGCAAGATTGTATTAATGGGAAGACTAACTACTTTACTAGACATGCTAAAGGAAACTTTTAGAGATAATACAAAGTCAGAAAATGAATTAATAGAGCTATATTCAAATGTAGATATGATTATAATTGATGATCTTGGAACAGAAAAAATTAGTAATTGGGCATTAGAAAAATTATATACAATTATTCAAAATAGAAATGAAAATAGATTACCGATAATCATTACAACAAGATTTGATAAGCAGGGATTAATAGAAAGATTTAGTCAAAGTCAAGATGAACAATTAGTAGATGCAATTATCTCAAAATTGTATCAAATGTGTTATGGAATAACACTAAAAAATATGAAAAAAGAGTTAGTGTAGTCGGCAAAACTAAACAACTAACCCTATGTATTTATACAATTATTGTAATACAAAAATATAAAAAAGTAAATAGAAAGAGAGAAAAAAAGTAGTCCAGTGAATGGATGGAATTATTTTAGGAAAAATTTTAAGAAAGTTAGATATGGAATACTAAAAAAGAATGCTTGGACTTATATAAAAAGTCCAAGTATTTTTACTAAATTTGAGAGGCATTTGATAGAAAAAAGGTACAAAATTAGGTACAAAAAATAGCATATTGTTGTCCTAACAAGCAATGAATTTTGCCAGCTCGAAATTCTAAATGGGGAAATTCCCCAATCCCCTTTTTGATGAGAGGAGAAAGCAAATGGCAACTACAAAAATTTGGAAAGTACAAAACAGATTAGACAAAGTGATTAACTATGCAACAAATAAAGAAAAGACAAAAAATAATTATAATGAATATGAATTTAATAATATTAACCAAGTAATAAATTATGCGACTAATCCAGATAAAACAGAGAAACAATTTTATACTACAGGAATAAATTGTGAAGTAAAAAATGCAGATAAGCAAATGCAGTTTGTAAAAATTTTATATGGAAAAGAAAAAGGAATACTAGCATTTCACGCTTATCAATCTTTTGATGAAGGAGAAGTTACTCCAAAAATTGCTCATGAGATTGGAGTAAAACTTGCAAATGAAATGTGGGGAGACAGATTTCAAGTTGTAGTATCTACTCACTTGAATACTAGACATCTTCATAATCATTTTGTAATCAATTCAGTTTCATTTAAAGATGGAAAGAAATATTATAGTAATTTAACTAATACGGCTTTACTTCGAAAAACATCAGATGAAATATGTGAAGAATATGGCTTAAGTGTTTTAAAAGAAAAGACTTGTAAATCAGGAATCAACTTTGAAAACTTTTATAAAAAATCTATGAGAGATTCGGATTATTATAAATTCGCAAAAGAAGATATAGACTATGCAATAAAACATTCATATACACTAAAACAATTTCAACAGATGTTAGTATCAATGGGATATAACTATTATTATAGAGCAGATAAATTAAGTGTAAGGAGAGAGCCACACAAAAGAAATATAAGAGTTGAAAGAGCATTTGGAGAAGAGTATTCATTGGAAGATATTAAAAGAAGAATATTAGAAAATGACTACATAAGACAAGAAAAAATAATTCCTTATATGGTAATAAGACATAGACGTTTCACAACAAGAGATAGAATAAAGAAGAAATACAAACCTAAGGGAATAGTTGCTTTATATTACTATTATAGATATTTGATAAAGTTATACACTAGAAACGATACACAATATAAATTGACTTCTAAAATGAGAGAAGAAGTAAAAAAGATGGACGAGTATTCGAAAAGAGTTAGATTTTTATGTAAGTATAAGATTGAGACTATGAGTGATATTGATAATGTGAAAGAAAAGAAACAAGAAGAAATGCAAAAGATACTAAATATGAGAAACAGATTATATTATAAAAGACAGAAATTAGATAATGAAAGTGAAAAAGATAGTGTTACTAAAGAAATAATTGATGTTACTTCTGCTTTAGCAAAGGTTAGAAAAGAGATTAGGTTGTGTGATGGAATTTATGATGGTGTGCCAAAGATGAAAGAACAATTAAAAGAACTAGATGATAAAGAAAAGAAATTAACAAAGAAAAAAGATAGAAGATATGAGAGATAGAACTGATGCAGAAATGTATCAGTTTTTTGTATAAATTTGATGAAAAGTGTTGAAAAAAATTTAATATAATGATATATAAACTATAAGCTTATAGTTTATATAGAAAGGAATAACAAATGAACAAGTTTGGAAGTTTTTTAAAAAAGGAAATTGCAAGAAATAAACTAAGTCAAAATAAGTTCGCTAAAGAAATAGGAGTTTCATCATATTATGTTGGACAATTAATAAAAGGTGAAAAAAAACCACCCAGTAGAGAATTACAAACTAAAATTGCAAATGTATTAAATTTTGATGAAACAAAAAAAATTGAGTTTTTTAATATAACTGCAAAGGAAAAAAGCGATATTCCAAGTGATATTTATGATGGAGTAATAAGTGATGAGACAAAATGGAATGACGTAAGAAAAATTTTAAATAAAGGAGAAGATGAAAATGATTAGAGCAGATATTATATCTACAATTGGAAGAAATTATTTAGTTAGCAATATAGAAAATGGAGAATTTAGTTATGTAAAAGCATTAAGAAGTATTGGCAAAAATATTAGAGATTTTCAGTATAATACCGATGGTACTCATCATCAAAATATTGATATTAGATTTGAAAATGATAGGTTAGTTGTTTTAGTGGAATGTAAAAATAAATTTTCAAGGTGGGATAAGAGCGAAATCCAAAGACAATTACAAGAATATGTTAGATATGAAAAAGAATATACTGAAAAAAGAATGGTTGCAATTTTAGCTGAAACAGAAGGTGATGAAGTTTGGACTTGGTATGGAGGTTCAGTGATTATAGATGACCAACATAGAAAATTGAAAGAGAGAACAATAAAAAGTTTTGAAGAATATGAAAATTTATGTTTTGGAAAAATAAATAATAAAATAAAAATAGTAGATTCAATAAAACAGTTAAATGAATTATTGCACTCAAATAATATTAATGAGAGATTGAGAAGTCAATTTGTTGGAACATGTTTATTAGCAATAAAAAATGGATTACAATATAAGAATATTAATGAGTCAATTGATAGAGAAAATGGTCAAAGATTAACTAAAGTTCAAGTAATAATTAAGGGAATAACTGATATTTTAAGCGGGCTATTAGCAAAAGATTTTGAAGAAGATGATAATAGTGAATCGAGATTGAATAAAGCTGAAAAAATATCTGCTTTGAATAGAAGAGTATTAGAAGATCAAGATGTTCAGAATTTGAATTATGATGACTTTAAACAAATATTAGGATTTATAGATGAGAATATTATACCATACATTGATGATAGCAGTACAGCAGGACAGGATTTATTGAATTTGTTTTTTACGACATTTAATAAATATGTTGGAAAATCAGATAAAAATCAAGCATTTACACCAGATCATATATGTGATTTTATGTCTAAAGCAGTTGGAGTAAATAAAAATTCCATTGTATTGGACCCTTGTTGTGGAAGTGGAGCCTTTTTAGTAAGGGCTATGACTGATGCAATGGACGATTGTGATAATGAAAGTCAAAGAGCAAATGTAAAAAGACATCAAATATATGGTATTGAATATGAAGATGGAGCATTTGGATTGTCTTCAACAAATATGTTAATACATGGAGATGGAAATAGTAATGTAGTAAAAGACTCTATGTTTAACAGAAAAGAGTGGATTCAAGATAAAAATATTAATATTGTACTTATGAATCCTCCTTATAATGCAACAAAAAATCAAAGTAATCCTGAATTTGCTCAAACTTGGTCTTCATCAACAAAAGAAGATCCATCAAAAGGTTTTCATTATGTAGAATGGATAGCAAGACATGTTTCTAGTAATTGCAAAATGGCTGTATTATTACCAATGCAATGTGCAATTGGTAATGGGGCAGTTATTAAAGAGTTTAAAAAGAAAATGTTAGATAATTATACATTAGATGCTGTGTTCTCATTGCCAAATGAAATGTTTTATCCAGGAGCTTCAGCAACAGCATGTTGTATGATTTTTGACTTATCACAAAGACATGAAAGAACAAATAGAGATACATTTTTTGGCTATTTTAAAGATGATAAATTTATAAAAAGAAAAGGTACTGGAAGAATCGAAAAAACAGATAATAATGGAAAGAGTTTATGGGTTGAAACAGAAGAAAAATGGTTACACCTATATAAAAATAGAATAGCAGAGCCTGGATTGTCAGTAACTCACAAAGTAGATGAAAATGATGAATGGCTAGCAGAAGCATATATGGAAACCAACTATAATGATTTAAGTGAAAGTGATTTTCAAAATTCAATAAATAATTATCTTGCTTATCTAATTAAGAAAGGAGATATATATGAAAAATAACGGTCCTACATTTAAAATAATTAGATTTGGAGAATTAATAAAGCCAGAAAATATATATAAATCTAATGCTTATACTAAAGAAGAATTAGAATTAAGAGAGTATAATGAAGAAAATACAATTCCGTTTGTATCAAGGACAGAACTTAATAATTGTGTTGATGGATTTGCTGTTAATAATGGTTTAGAAAAAATAGAAGAAGGAAATGCTATTGTTGTTGGTGATACAACAGCTACAGTAGCATACCAAAAAGAACAATTTATAACAGGGGATCATATTGTTGTAATAAGAGCAGATTGGTTAAACGAATATACGGGATTATATATAGTTACATTATTGAATAAAGAAAAATTCAGATATTCGTATGGAAGAGCATTTTTGAAAAATACAATATATAATACAAAATTAAAGATACCTGTTAACAGTGAAGGAAATCCAGATTTTGAATATATGGAGAATTTTATAAAAGGCTTAAAGAGTGCCAAAATAACAACAAAAAATAAAATTTCTAAAAAAATTGAATTAAATGTAAATGAATGGAAAGAATATAAAATTCCTACTTTGTTTGATGTTAATGCAGGAATATATCATTATAAATCAGAATATGATAAGGGATTCGTTCCTTATATTAGTGCTACAAATAAGAATAATGGAGTTACAGAATATATTGATTTAGATCCAGATTTTAACGGCAATGTTATAACAACAGAAAAAATTAATTGTATGGCTTTTTTCCAAAAGGATAATTTTTGTGCCACAAGTGATGTAAATATATTAAAACCAAGATTTCAAATAAATATATATATTGCTCTATTTATTTCTAGTGTTATTAATTATAATGAAAATTACAGATGGAATTATGGGAGACAGTGCAGAGTTAATGATACAAAGACAATAAAACTAAAATTACCATCTAAATATGAGCCAAACGTTGATTATGCCAATGATGAAGGATATATACCAGATTTTGAATATATGGAAAATTATATAAAATCTTTGCCATATGGTGATAGAATATAAATATTATTTATAACAAAAAGTGTGATGTGATTAGTTAAAAGACATCGCATTTTTTGTTGTTTTAAAATTTATTTGACAAATAAATAAAAATATGGTACAATAATTTTGCATAGTACAAAGGAGGTTTGAAATGGAAAATTCAGTATTTGGTAATAGAGTAAAAAAGCTAAGACTTGACAATGGATATAGTATGCAGGATTTAGCAAACAAAATCAATGTTACAAAGAGTAGTATTAATATGTGGGAGAATGGAGGAAGCATTCCCAAAGATAATATTCTAATAGAATTATCAAAACTATTCAATGTGTCAATAGACTACCTATTAGGAAATGAAGAAAGGGCAGAACAAGTACCAGAGAATAAAACATTACATTATATTCAAAGAAATTTAGAAAAATTAGACAAAGAAAAGCTAAACAAAGCAGAGCAAGTGCTAAAAGCTGTATTTAATGATATTTTTGAGGATGATGAAGATAAAGATGATAGAGATATATAAGCCAAATTTTGAAAAGTCATATATAACAGCTAACAATATTTTGGTGTCTTCAAATGTGTTAACAATGTTTCCTTTTAAAACAAAAGACATTTTAAAAAAAGAAGATGATATAGTATGCTGTTCATATAAAAAAGCGAAAAAATACAATGTAAACATTGAAGATTTTGGAAGCAAATCAGCAGTATTAATTAAGCAGGGAGATAATAAAATAATTTTCTATAATGAAGAAGAATCAATAGCAAGAATAAAGTTTTCAATATTGCATGAGTATGGACATTATAAATTACAACACGATTTGGATACGAAAGATGAAGAGATGTATAAAAAGTTTGAAGTTGAAACCAATTATTTTGCTGCACAATTATTAATGCCAGAGCAATTAATAAGAGAGATGCAATCAAGAGGAAAAAGAATAACAAAAGAATTTTTAATAGAGTTGTTCGAAGTTTCCGAAATGGCGGCACACAAAAGAATTAGTACTCTAAATAAAAATCTTGTTTTATCAGAGGAAGAAAAATATTTTGACGATTTAATTGTGCAAAAATATAGAAATTGGTTAGATAGTAAGGTACCAGCATTCAACTCTTTTAATATGTTTTTTGATGAATACGAGAGACAACAAAAAAGAGATAGATGGATGTATAACTAATTATATAAAGACCACATAAGAAGAAAAATCGCCCAATGTTAGACATTGAACGAATAAAAAAGAACTGACAATCTTTTATTTGTTCTATTATAACATATTTCTTCTTTAAATTACAAGGGGCTGAAAGGAGTTTTTTAAATTGTAATTTGGTTTTATATAAACTTATAAAGGAGGAATAGAAAATGAGTAAAAAAGATATTGCATGGAACAATGCACATATAATTAGAGGTAAAAATTCAGATTTGTATAGGAAAGATGATTATGGGAATTTAATGTATAAACCATCATATGGGAAGAAAAGTGAAATGGGCTGGGAAATAGACCATAAACATCCAATATCAAAAGGTGGAACTGATACACCAAATAATTTACATGCTGTACAATGGGAAGAAAATAGACAAAAGAGCGATAAATATCCTTACAAAGGATAGAAGGGAGAAGAAGATGGACAAAGAACTTAAAGATAAAATAGAAAAAATACAAGAAATTGTTCAATTAGATTTTGAACATGATAATGAATTATTCATAGATCCATATAGGATAGATGAAAAAAGAAGTGAACTATTAAAGAGAGCAAAAGAAAAAATATTAAAATACTTTGATTTGTTCTTTTATTCAGTAGAACACAATTTAAGAGATAATGCAGCAAAGATAGGAGAACACCTACACGAAATAAATGCAACAAAATTAGGATATTCTAGTAAAGGTGACAGACCAAAAGGAAAAGGATTTTGTCAAAGAGATTTATTAGTTATATTTGATGAAGCAATTAAAATCAAAGACTATATAGAGGATATGCCAGATATACTTGTTTTAGCAGAAAATGTCGGACCAGATAAAGTATCTGATTTAACAACAAATATAATATATGAGGAATTACTAGAATTTACAATGGGGATAATTGCTAAATATGATTTAAATATTGAATTAAGAAAGAAAAGAAAATGGATATTTGATGTTGATATACAAGAATGGCAGAAAAAAGAAATATTACTACCTTGTATAGATAATGATGAAATATTGTTTATACCTGACAAACTAACTGCATCATACGAAATATTCTCTTATGAAAATGTTTATAATCAGCTAGTTTATCCATTTTATAAAACAAATACTTCTATACATGGACTGATTAGACTATTAAAAAATAATGAAGAAAGACCAGATTGTAAAAAAATTAAAGAGAAATACCCAATGAGAAGGCAAACAGTCAGAGAATTTAAGCAACAATATACAGATAGATATAAGACATATAAGGATGAAATGATAAAAGATCATTGGAGACAATAAAAAAGTAATTAAGGTACTAATGTTAATATTAGTACCTTAATTTATATGTTAATTAATTTTAAAATTAATATGTATTTTTATTCTACCAAGCATCCCATAACCAACTGAGCTCCATCAACAAAGCCATTTCTATAATATTTCTCAGTAATATAAGTCAAATATCTCATAAAATCATCATAAAGTAGATCAAGTTGTTTTTCTACATAAGTTCTATTCTGCTTAGGAATATTCTTCAAAATTTTTTCTCTAAAACCATCAAATTGAAACTCATTTTCTCTATCTTGTTTATCTGCATAACACAAATAAGTTTCTTCTCTAAAATCAAACCATTCTTTTAAAATATCATCTTCATTTACTTCTCTAAAATTCATCATTTTTTCATCCTCCTATACATATATAATCTCATTTAAAACAATTTCTTCAGCTCTATTTTTAATGTTATTCATAGCCTGAATCCACTCCATTTGATGATGCTCTTTCAAATTCTCATCAATATGTTCAACTTCAGCAAGTTGTTTTATAAGAAGATTCACTTTGTTATTAGCATTTTCATCTATATCTAGCAGATATTGTTTTAAATTACCATCTATAAGTAATTCAGTATATAATCCTTTATCAAAATTCTTTAAATAATTTAATCTTAATTGCCCATATTTTCCAATGTGTCCTTCAGGTTGCTTAGGCAAATACAAATCAGGAATAAAATAATCTCCTTCTCTGTGATAAGTAATTTTATTCATAATAAAAACCTCCAAAAAATAAATTTTAGGTTTCCCATAAATATCCCAATTTTATACGAACATATGTATAAACCACTTGGGGAAAAGTTGGGGAAAAACTTCTCCAAAAAGTTCAAAAAAATGCACAAATGTTCTAAAAGCCATTTCCCCAATTTTTATTGAAATATCAGCTAAAACCCTTGATTTCACTAAATTACATAAACGTTTCAAGCACATCTCATAACCCGAAGGCCATAACTTCAAGCCATACCATAAAAACGAAAAGAAAAGCAAATCTAAATCTACTTTTCATAGGCATTGCTCAAAGACGTCTGTTGCCATCCTTATATATTTTTATTGTATACAGTTTTTATTTTTACTAAAGATTTTAAGAAATTTAAATCAATTTTGCAATATAATGACAAAATATGATATAATATGCTAAACAAAGAAAGGAAAATTATGGAAACTGAATTATTTAGAGAAAAAATCGTAAAAGAATATGTGAAATATAGAAAGCCAGAAAAGAAATTAACTGATGTATGGAGTAATGATGAGTATATTAAATTCTATGAAGATAATAAAAGATCTTTAAATTTTTTGTTACTTGATATAAATGAATATTTTGTAGATAACAAAGAGAAAATAGAAAAGGAAAGTAAATTAACATCAAGGCAAATTGGTTGTATACAAAGAATTACAAAAACTTTTACGAAGACATTATATGGTAATCATTCAGACGATTTTTCATATGCATATTATGAATTATTGGATTTTATTTTTTACCCAGAATATGATTTAAAAGAATTATCATATAATGAAATAGAAATAATCAGGATGATGGCTGCATATTTAATTAGTAAAGCAGATGAATTTATAAAAAAGTATAAAAAATATCCAGATGAATATCTTGAAAAATATAAATTAGTAAAAACAAAAGAAACATCTAAAAAAATATTTTTTAATTTAGTAGTAGACGATAATATAGTTGGAAATGCATGGATAACAAAAAGAAAATATAAAATATTTAAAAATGGTTTAGAGATGTATATTGCGCCTGAATACAGAAGAAAAAGATATGGAACTACATTTTATCATATGTTATGCTGTGAAATATCAGAAATGAATATTGAATGGATTTACTTAATTATTGATAAAAATGACGAGGTTGCAATTAATTTTTTAAACAAACAGATAAATAAATATGAAAGAAGAATAGAAAAAGGTAGGAAAATAATATTTGAGGATACATTGATTGTTGATTAATTAAGTTGCATAAATGAATAATGCTAGTTTAAAATAATATTCATTTACAAAGGAAAGCAACAGTATGATATTGATGATAAAAAACTAAAGGGAATATTATCTTAGTATCACAGATACAAGGTAATATTCTTCTTTAGAACTTTTTAAGTAACTATTTAAATTTTTCCTATTTGTATACACATAAAAAATTGTAAAATATCTATAATATATAAACAATAAAACAAAACAACATAATAATATTAAATAAAATGAAAACTATAAGTGTAATTATTTAATAAAACTATAGTTATCTTAAAAAGGTATGGGCTTAAAACTTTATATTTAATTTAATCTGCAAAATAACTTAACAGAACCCAGATTTGACTATAAATTTATTTCAAATTCAATACTATTTAGCTTAGAAATTTCAAAATCAGTATTACGTATTTTTTCATCTAATTGCTGGATTTGAGATTTGACTTCTTCTTGATTATAATTTATTTCTTGAATTTGAAAGTATGAGTTATTTACCTCAGTAACTCTTTGCTTTAAATTACGATAATTTAACAGAGTTTGTAAACTGTCTTTTAGTCTCCTTAAATTGCTATTTTCAACTATTGCAGTTTGAATTGTTCTGCCATCAGAAAGCTTAAAAGAATTATTTTTTTCGTAAAGTACGCCCTTTAATTTAGATATTTCAGTAGATAATCTTTTAACTTCAGCTAATTCTTCTTCAAAATCCTTTTTATTGTCTTCAACTATATTCATAGTACCATTTAATTCTTGAATTGAAGTATTTAGCACATGCTTTTTTAAAGAAAAAAACAAAGCTGAATATTGCTTCTCATTTTCGTCAATTAAACACATTAAACTAGATAAATTTATTTTCATTTCTATAACCTCCTTAATTTAAGTAAATTATAAAACGAATGCAAATAAAAAAGGTCGCGTAAAAAACGACAAAAAAATAACGCTATAAAATAGCGTTGCAGTATGTAAATAAATAATCGTTTATGACATTTAAGTCATAAATATTATTATCTAGACAATAAGAAATAATTAAGTCAAATTTGCTTGAGCTTAAAGAATAACCAGCTGAGTTTAATAAAGTATTAAATTCAGACTTGTTTAACTTTAAAGAAAGACATAATTTGATAATTACATTCTTTCTAGGGATGTAATTTTGATTACATCTAATTTTAGAAAATAATTTGCGATCAATATCTACACATTTATAAACCTCAGAATCCTTATGACCACTTTTATCAATATAATAAAAGAGCATCTCATTAAAACTCTTAGATTTACTACAATTTAAATATTCATAAATATTATTATTCATAAGAACACCTCCATTTTAATATTGTTTACATTTGATAATGTAATCTGAGACTTATAGCCTAATAAAAGAGATTTTTGTTCTTTGAATATTTAAATTGTATAAATAGTATAGCATATTCATAGCAAAGAAATCAAGCATGGATAGAAAAAATACATATATTTCCATAAAGGGATTGTAAAAAAATGTAAGAAATGATAAAATGATGTCGTAAAAAAGGAATTAAGCAAAAAATAAAAGCTCTAGATAACTAGAACTTAAATTCACCTAAGTGAAACCAACATCAAGTTGGCATTTAAGGTTTAAACCTTATTTTAACTCATTGTGCTATTTTAGATAGTAATTTAATAGCAAATTAAATATAACATAGAAAAGGAGAAATTGCAAGATATGGAACAAAAAAATTGCAAAAAAGTTGACGCTTATAATATAGGATTAGACATTGGAACGAATTCAGTTGGATGGGCTGTAACAGATTTGGATAATAATATTTTAAAAAGAGGCAACAAGAACATGTGGGGTGCACGCATATTCGATGAAGGAAGTACTGCAGCACAAACAAGAATGTTTAGAGGAACAAGAAGAAGGATTGAAAGAAGAAAAGAGAGAATAAATATACTTCAAAGTTTACTATTAGATGACGTGGAAAAGAAATATCCAAATTTCTTTCCAATGTTAAGGGAAACATCTAAGACTAAAGAAGATAAAAATAGTGACTCAATTAATGGAAAAAAATATAATTTATTTTCAGAATTGGAATTATCAGATTCAATATATTATCAAAAATATCCAACAATATATCATTTAAGACGAGAGCTAATGGAAAGTAAAGAAAAGCATGACATTAGGCTTGTTTATCTTGCAATTCATCATATAATAAAATATCGTGGAAACTTCCTATATGAGGGAGACTTAAAAAATAATAACAATGAAATAATTGAATCTATAAATGAGCTATTAGATTTTATACAAAATACAGTGGAAATAAGCTTTATTTCAGAAGCGGAAAAAATTCAAGAAATATTAAAAGATAAAACGAAATCAAAGGGAGAAAAAAAGGATTTAATAATTGGACTTTTTGATTATGATAAGGATGAGAAGTCTGTAATTACTGGAATTGTTAATGCAATTTTGGGGTATAAATTTGACGTTAATAAGATATTTGATATTGCAGTAGAAAATTCAAATATTTCTTTTAGTAATGAAATAGCAAATGAAGAAGAAATAAAAGAAAACTTGCAAGACCAAGCTTATGTGTATGATGTATTACTAAAAATATATAATTGGTTTATATTACAAGATATTCTACAAGGTTATAATAGTATTTCAGAAGCTTTCATAAATAAGTATGATAAGTATAAAAAGGATTTAAGCAATATAAAAAGCTTATATAGAAATTATTTAAAAGATGAATATAATAGTATGTTCAGAAGAGAAAAGGATGGTAGCTATTCATGTTTCGAAAAGCATATATCAGCGTGTCCAATAGAAAACTTGTATAAAAGAATAAAAAAAGATTTAGCAGATGTTCCAGATTGTAAAGAAAAAGAAGAAATATTAAAAGATATAGAAGATAACGCTTTTTTAGTAAAAATAAATACAACAGCAAATTCGGCAATTCCATATCAATTACATTATCAAGAATTGGAAAAAATACTTGAAAATCAAGCACAATATTATCAAACAATACAAGAAAATAAACAACATATATTAGAACTAATGAAATTCAGAATTCCATATTATGTTGGACCTTTGGCACAAGAGGGAAGAAGTAGATTTGCTTGGATTGTTAGAAATTCAAACGAAAAAATATTGCCATGGACATTTGATGACGTGGTCAATGTAGATGAAACGGCAGAAAAGTTTATAAGAAGAATGACCAATAAATGTACATACCTAATAAATGAAGATGTAATTCCAAAACAATCAATTTTATACTCTGAGTTTTGTGTATTAAATGAACTTGCAAATATAAGAGTAAATAATCATAAACTAACTCCAAAGACTAAACAACTTATAATAGACAAGTTATTTAAAGTCAAAAAAACAGTTAAGCAAAGAGATTTAAAACAAGTATTAACAGATTTTCAAGTTTTTCCTGAAGTCACATCAATTACTGGATTAGCAGAAGTAGATAAATTTATGTCAAACATGTCATCATATATTGATATTGAAAATATACTTGGCTGTATAAATGATGAAAACATTGAAATGGTTGAAAACATAATTGAATGGATTACAATATTTGAAGATAAAAAAATATTAAAAAGAAAAATAAAAAATACATACAATTTAGAAGATAAAGTAGTAAGTCAACTGATAAAGAAAAATTATAGTGGATGGTCGAGATTGTCAAAAGAATTACTTGTTGGATTAAAGGCTGCTGATGATGGAAAAAGCATAATGGAAAAGCTAAGGACAACAAAAGACAATTTTATGCAAATTATAAATAATGATATGTATGGTTTTAATAAACAAATTGAAAGTAGAATGAAACTACAAGAAAAACAAATAACATATAAAGATGTAGATGAAATTCCAACATCTCCAGCTAATAAAAGGGCCATATGGCAAAGCCTAAAAATAGTTGAAGAAATTAAAAAAGTAATGAAAAAAGATCCTAAAAACATTTATATTGAATTTGCAAGAGAAGAGCAGGAAAAAAATAAGAGAAAAGATAATAGAGCAAAAGCACTTCTTAAAATATACGAAAAATATGAAGAAGAAATCAAAATGCTAAAAGACTATAATCCAAATGTATATAAAGAGCTAAAGAAGAAACAAAATGAAAAAGATTTTAATGAAAGATTGTACTTATACTTTATTCAAAATGGAAGATGTATGTATAGTTCAAGACCATTAAATATTGATACGCTTTACTTATATGAGGTGGATCATATATTGCCTCAAAGTTATGTTAAAGATGATAGTTTATCAAACAAAGCGTTGGTATATAAAGAAGAAAATCAAAGAAAAAGTGGAAGTTTATTGTTAGATGAAAAAATAATAAATAGACAAGAAACATGGTGGAAGCAATTACGAAAAAATGGTTTGATTGATGAGAAAAAATATTATAACTTGACAAGAAGAAAAATGTTTGAAACTGATAAAGAAAAAGTGAAATTTGTGTCTAGACAATTGATAGAAACAAGGCAGAGCACAAAATATATAACAAATTTATTAGTTAATCAATATTCAAACACAGATGTATTTGCAATAAGGTCAAATCTTACTCATAATTTTAGAAAATTCTTTGAAGTATACAAAAACAGAAATGTTAATGATTATCATCATGCACAGGATGCATATATTATAAGTGTAATAGGCAATGTAATAGATCAGAAATTACAATACAAAGATGAATACAAATATACAGAGTATGTAAAAAAATATATAAAAAAGAGTGAAGAAGAAGCAAATAAAGTTTGGATAATAATGGGAATGGTTTCTAACAATATAAACAAAGAAAAAGTTAAAAAGGCTCTTGAATATAAAGATTGTTTTATAACACATAAATTAGAAGAACAAACAGGTGCATTTTATAACCAAACACTATATAGTCCAAAAGATAAAAACATAGAAATACCTTTAAAAGAGGGATTAGATGTTAAAAAATATGGAGGCTATTCTGGAGAAATTAAGGCATATTTTACAATTTACAGTTATATTGCTCAAAAGGGAAAAATGCAAATAGAAATGATAGGAATTCCTGTAAAAACTAAATATGATATAGAAAATGGAAAAACCACACTAATTAAATATATACAAAGCAAAAATAGTGAAGCTTCTAAAATAGAGATTATTAGACCTAAAATTTTAAAATATCAAGAATATATTGATGAAAATAACGAACCAATGATGCTATTAAGTGATAGTGAGATTAGAACTAATAGGCAACTAATTATAAATAACGAAATGTCTAAACTAATATATATAATGAATCAAGAAAAAATAGCAGATGATGAAAAAGAAAAAGTGCAAGAAAAAATGGAAGAAATTTATAATTATTTATTAGGTAAATTAAAAAATGAATATAAAACATTTAACTCTATATATCAAAAATTAAGTAGTGAAGAGACAAAAGAAATTTTTCAAAAATTAGAATATAAAGACAAGGTGTCTGCTATAAATGGAATTATTGATCTTATGCACAGAGGACAAGGCAATTTAACAAAATTAAAACAAGGTGATAGAGCTGGAAGAAAAAGTGGAAAAAGTTTTAAAACAGAGGCATTAAATAAAATGATATTTATAGATAAATCTGTAACAGGAATGTACGAAAGAAGGTATAAAGTAAATGGGATGGAGAACTGTAGTAGTAAATAAAAATTGTAAGCTGAGTTATAAGAATGACTATTTAGTAATTAGAAGTGAAAATTTACAGATGATTCATCTTTCAGAAATAAACATAATTATGATAGAAAATGGTATGGTATCAATAACATCGTATTTAATAAATGAGCTTATAAATAATAAAATTAAGCTAATATTTTGTGACGAAGCACATAATCCCGCAGGTGAAATTGTGCCATACTATAGCTCTTTTAACACTAGTAAAAAGGTACAAAATCAAATTAAATGGAAAGATGAAGCAAAAGATATTGTGTGGCAACAAATTGTAAAACATAAAATTCATAATCAAGCAATGCTGTTAAAGAAACTAGACATTAAGGGGTATGAAAAATTATTAGAATATGAAGAAAGTGTTGAAGTAGGAGACACAACAAATAGAGAAGGACATGCGGCGAAAGTATACTTTAATTTATTGTTTGGAAAAAAGTTTATAAGAGGGATGAATGATAGCATAAATAGTGGACTGGATTATGGATATTCTATATTATTATCAACAATAAATAAAGAAGTTGCAAGTAAGGGTTACATAACCCAAATAGGAATAAACCATAAAAGCGAATTTAATCAATTTAATTTGACTTGTGATCTAATGGAACCATTCAGACCACTTATAGATGAAATTGTATATAATAGTACAAATTCTGAGTTTGATAAAAAACAAAAATACAAATTAATCAATTTTTTAAACAATGTAATAGAAATAAATAATAAAGAACAATTTGTGTCAAATGCGATTCCAATATACATACAAAGTGTATTTGATGCATTGGAAAATAATAAAGAAAGTAAAGTTTTAAACTATGAGATATAGATTTATGAGAGTATTAGTATTTTTTGACCTGCCAACAGAAACAATAAAAGACAGAAAAATATATTCGAAATTCAGAAGATTCCTAATAAAAGAAGGCTTTATAATGATGCAAGAGTCTGTTTATTCTAAACTAACTCTTAATAATTCGGTTACAAGTGCAATTCGAGACAAAATTGAAAAGAATAAACCACCAAAGGGAATAGTACAGATGCTTGTAATTACTGAAAAACAATTTAGTTCAATGGACTATATTGTGCGGTAGTAAAAACTATGATAATTTAGATAACACAGAAAGGCTTGTAATATTATGATAATGTCTATAATTGGATTTGAAAAGAAAATAAACTTTGAAGAAAATACAGTAAATGTTTTAGAAATATATAATCAAAAACTATTTTCGAATTTTATTAGTTGTATTAATGAACAAAGTAATGGAGAAGCGGATGAAGACAATAAAATTGTACTAATGAATGGAGAAAAAAGAGTAAAAATTGATAAAAATGTATATGTACTAACTGATTTGTTTAATATTGACTTTAACTCAAAGAAAATAATAAATAAAATATACAATGCTTTAGAGCAAAACATAAAAAATAGACAAGACAATGAAGTGGAAAACATCATACTACAATTAAGAAATTATTTAATTGAAGAAATAAATGAAATTCCATTTGAGTTTAATATAAATAGTGAAATTGAAATATTGGATTTGTTAAAAGTATTTAATGTAAAAATAGATACATCCTGCTATACTACTATAGTAGAAAAGATTGAGTTCATAATAAGTGTACTATCAAATTTGAAGATTGCTGAAGTACTGGTAATACCTAATTTAAAAACATATGTAGATGAAAACGAATTGCTTGAAATATATAAATATTCAATATATAATAGTGTTAAGCTATTAATAGTAGAGAATATACATAGTGAAAAATTACTAAAATATGAGAATAAAAATATTATAGATGAAAATTTTGACGAGATATAGATCAAAACTATCAAAATAACATCGGAGTCATTAACCGAAAAAAGTACTAAATTTGAGGTTTTAGTATTGTGTTATTTTAGATAGTAATAAAACAAAATAAACATAATACTAACCACTCTTTCCGTTTTAGTATTGTGTTATTTTAGATAGTAATAAAACATGAACAATATTTTTATGTTGTGAATGTTTGTTTTAGTATTGTGTTATTTTAGATAGTAATAAAACGCCAAAACTTAAAATTGGAAAATAGCAAGTGTTTTAGTATTGTGTTATTTTAGATAGTAATAAAACTCAAAATTTGCTATTGTACTTTGATAACTTGTTTTAGTATTGTGTTATTTTAGATAGTAATAAAACTTAAAAATTAGATAATATCGTAACCAGAGAGTTTTAGTATTGTGTTATTTTAGATAGTAATAAAACAAATTAGATAATATCGTAACCATAATGAGAGTTTTAGTATTGTGTTATTTTAGATAGTAATAAAACATTATCATTTATATATTCATAAGTTAAAAAGTTTTAGTATTGTGTTATTTTAGATAGTAATAAAACTAAAAGAATAAAAAAACTATAAAAAAACATGTTTTAGTATTGTGTTATTTTAGATAGTAATAAAACGGGGGATAGTCCCCCTAAAGAATAGCCGAAGTTTTAGTATTGTGTTATTTTAGATAGTAATAAAACTTTGAGTTATACTTGTATTTAATTCTACTTGTTTTAGTATTGTGTTATTTTAGATAGTAATAAAACATCTTTTTCCAGTTTTTAAATATTTTTCTAGTTTTAGTATTGTGTTATTTTAGATAGTAATAAAACAAATTTTGTTTTCACTCCCACAAATCCTGTGTTTTAGTATTGTGTTATTTTAGATAGTAATAAAACTATAAATTTTCAATGTCCATTTTATCACTCGTTTTAGTATTGTGTTATTTTAGATAGTAATAAAACAGAAAATACAAGTTTAATTGCAGATGACCTGTTTTAGTATTGTGTTATTTTAGATAGTAATAAAACACATTCTAGTATTTTACATCAACCTACAAAGTTTTAGTATTGTGTTATTTTAGATAGTAATAAAACTGGTACAGCATCAGGGAATATTTCTGCTGGGTTTTAGTATTGTGTTATTTTAGATAGTAATAAAACAAAACTTGTATTAACTACATCTGCTAATAGGTTTTAGTATTGTGTTATTTTAGATAGTAATAAAACAAAAATTACAAAGTCAATTCAAGATAAACTGTTTTAGTATTGTGTTATTTTAGATAGTAATAAAACAAAAATTGTTTTTTAAATTACCTCAAAGAAGTTTTAGTATTGTGTTATTTTAGATAGTAATAAAACAAAACTATCTATTGAATTTGTGATTTCACTGTTTTAGTATTGTGTTATTTTAGATAGTAATAAAACTGCTGAAATAACAATTGTTGGAGCTGGTAGGTTTTAGTATTGTGTTATTTTAGATAGTAATAAAACGGAATCGCTGACTGTAACTTTTCGTTTTTTGTTTTAGTATTGTGTTATTTTAGATAGTAATAAAACCAAATCTTTATCTACTTCGTAATCAAGTGAGTTTTAGTATTGTGTTATTTTAGATAGTAATAAAACAGAAGTTAAGAAATGTGATAATACAGCAGAGTTTTAGTATTGTGTTATTTTAGATAGTAATAAAACATTGCTTTCCTATTGTCGCTTGCATTGGTAGTTTTAGTATTGTGTTATTTTAGATAGTAATAAAACAGAGCCATCTGATTGCCAAGTACCTGAAGAGTTTTAGTATTGTGTTATTTTAGATAGTAATAAAACTTTATAACTATTTGAATTAATATTGTAACTGTTTTAGTATTGTGTTATTTTAGATAGTAATAAAACAAAGGAAGGTGTTTTTATGGAGGATAGATTGTTTTAGTATTGTGTTATTTTAGATAGTAATAAAACTCATTGGAAAGATGTTGTAAACGGAACTAAGTTTTAGTATTGTGTTATTTTAGATAGTAATAAAACAGACTTAATTTTTGATAATTTAAGTCTATTGTTTTAGTATTGTGTTATTTTAGATAGTAATAAAACCAAGAAAACTATTTATATAGGAAAAGGCGAGTTTTAGTATTGTGTTATTTTAGATAGTAATAAAACTATGCTTATGAGTTATACTAATGGTATCTTGTTTTAGTATTGTGTTATTTTAGATAGTAATAAAACTAAAGTTGCAAATGTGTGTCTTAAATAATGGTTTTAGTATTGTGTTATTTTAGATAGTAATAAAACAAGTGAAGACTTGGGTACTAAAATTAAAGCGTTTTAGTATTGTGTTATTTTAGATAGTAATAAAACTGTATGGGCTGTTGTTATAGCTATTGTTGTGTTTTAGTATTGTGTTATTTTGGATAGTAACAAAACAGCTAGTTATATTGTAATGAGTATTTTAGTGTCATACTGTCGTAATTGTCATAATGATAATTACGACGAAGCGCTAGATACAAACATGAAAATTAATGTTAATATTAAATTAATAACAAGAGATGAGGCAGAGATAATATTAAGTGAAGATAGAATAAAAGAAAATATTGATAAAATATTAGGGGATTTATCAAATAAAAAATATTTATAGGTCTAATAGAAAGGAAAATTAATTATGAATTTTTTAGATTTAGCAAAAGAAAGATATTCGTGCAGAAGTTTTGCAGAAAAAGAAGTTGAAATGGAAAAGATAGAAAAAATACTAGAAGCAGCAAGATTAGCACCAACAGCAGTAAACTATCAACCACAAAGGATACTAATATTAAACGACAAAGAAAAGTTATCAAGATTAAGTGAATGTACAAAAATGGGATGGAATGCTCCTCTAATAATGATAATTTGCTATGATAAAACAGTTTCATGGAAAAGTAAATTTGATGGAAGAGATGAAGGCGTTATTGATGCATCTATTGCAACAACTCAAATGATGTTAGAAGTTCAAGATTTGGGATTAGGCTCTACCTGGATAGGATATTTTGATTCTAATAAAGTTAGAGAAGTATATAAAGTTCCAGAAAACTTAGAAATAATTGCAATGTTAGCTATTGGTTATCCATCAAAAGAAGCAAAACCAAGTGAAAGACATTTTGATAGAAAACCTATAGAAGAAATCACATTTTGGAATGAAATATAGCATAAAACCAACTGAGTTAATTCATTCGGTTTTTTATTATACAATAAAGTGTATCGAAATCTATTATCTTATAATAACATGCTCAAAATATTGCTCCTGAAATTCGGTTAAAGCTTCAATAGCGGAATTATCATAATTTTTACCATCAGGTACAATTATAAGTTTATCGTCATTATCATTTGTCCTATGAATTATTGCAATACACTTGCCTTCGAAGTTTTCAAAAGGTTCGAAAACACCAAGTAAATAGCAATCTAATTCTTCGCCATCTTCACTAATTGTATTTGGAACATAACCATAATTAACTGGGTATATAAATCCATGTTTAGGATGTTTGCTTCCTAAAGGCCTGTCAATTTCAATTTTTAAAACTTTTCCTAAATAATCATTAACTTTCATATTACACTCCTAAAATCATTTGTAAACATTATATCATATTAAATAAAATAATGATATAATATGAATAAAGGAGAAAACTATGGGGATAATATTGTATGTAATATTTCTAATATTTTGTATATTTGCAGGATTTAATGGGCTTCCAATAATGTTTATTTTTCCAGTTATTACAATAGTAATAATTGTAGTTATTGCTTTAAATAAAGATAGTTATAAAAATGTTGAAAAAACGAGCGATGAGGCAAATGATGATGACATTCAAGATTTAATATTTTGGGATATGATTAACAAAAAGTAATGTGAAATTTTTGTGAATTTTAGCACTCTACTATTGACACTGCTAAAAATAGATATATAATATAATCGAAATTGATAAAAAGGATTTATCAAAAATACATATGTGCCACTCCCATCAAGTGTCAACACATAAATATAATTTTAAGGAGTTGATTTTTATGATGATGATACCAAGAAGACGTGACTTTGATCTATTAGACGACATGTTCGGAGATGTATTTTTCAACGAGGGAGAAAGCAAATTAATGAAGACAGACATCAAGGAGAAAAAGGATGAATATATTATAGACATTGATTTGCCAGGTTATGAAAAAGAAGGCATTAAATTAAATATTCAAGACGGATATTTAACAGTACATGCAACAGTTAATAAAGAAGAAAAGGATGAAGAAAAAGGTAAATTTGTACGTAAAGAAAGATATTCGGGAGAGTGTTCAAGAAGCTTTTATGTTGGAGAAAACGTAACAGAGAATGAAATTAAAGCTAAATTCAAAAATGGAACACTTACAATAGAAATTCCTAAAAAAGAAGAAAAGAAAGAATTGCCTGAGAAAAAATATATTCCAATAGAATAATCAAAAAAACCTCATATTAAATATATGAGGCTTTTACTTTATATTATATAATGTAAAAAATATTAAAGGAGGGGAAATTGATGGATATTACAATTGATGTTGATGGTTACAAATTAAATGTAAGAGCAGGTGTAGTTATAATACACAATAACAAAATCTTATTACACAGAAATGTAAACTCAAATCATTATGCAATGATTGGCGGAAGAGTTGAAATCGGTGAAAATTCAGAGCACACAATAAAAAGAGAAGTACAAGAAGAACTAGGAAAAGAAATTGAAATAACAGGATATGTATCAACAGTAGAAAACTTTTTTGAAATGAAAGGTGCAAAATATCATGAAATAATGTTCATATACAAAGCAGAATTTGTAAAAGAGGAAGATAAAAAATTAGAAAGTACATTACAAAATATAGAGGGAAAAGATTATTTACAATATGAGTGGATTGATTTAGATAAAATAGATGAATATCCATTGAGACCAGATGTACTAAAAGAAGTATTAAAAGAAAGCAAATTTCCAGTACACAAAATAAATATTGATAAAAAGGAGCAATAACGTATGCCTGAATTATGGGACATATATGATGAGAATAAAAATAAAACCGGAAAGACAGCAGAAAGAGATGTAACTATATTGCAAAAAGGTGAATATCACATAGTTGTAACAGGAATTATACTAAATTCTAAAAATGAGATTTTAATTAGTAAAAGAGCAATGAATAAAAAGTTTGGTGGAATGTGGGAGTGTAACGGTGGCTCAATATTAGCAGGTGAAACTAGCAAAGAAGGAATATTAAGAGAATTAAAAGAAGAGCTTGGAGTTACTTTTAAGCCAGAAGAGGCTATATTTTTAAAAGAAGTAAAAAGAGAAAAAGTACCTCAAAATTTCAAAGATTTGTGGTTATTTAGAAAAGATATCAATATAGAAGACTTGACATTTCCGGATGGTGAGGCAACAGAGGCTAAATGGGTTAACATAGATGAATTTATAAAAATGTTTAACAATAATGAGATTATTCCAACAGTTGATTTTGGCAGGGAAGAGTATGAAGATGCATTAGAAAAAATACTTACTATAAATGGAATTTAACTAAAAGTTTTAAAGATTTTTTTATAATAAAAAGGCCCCTGAAATCTCAGGGGCATCTTCTTAATAATCGGCACCATGATCACGATTATAATTGTACTCTGTTTCCAGACTGGAGCAGTTGCTATACACAGCGTCCAGTACAGGCTGGATTTCGTTCCGGTCAAGAGAATGGCCGGATTCAATCCTCACGGGGTTCAACCAAACCTGAGCTATACGGTTGCCATTCCGGGTGACATGGCAATGAGCGGGTTCGCGCCTGCAATCACATTTTCTCTGGTCGACCTCAATCTGAAGATTGTAGTTTACGCGGATTTTCATAACATGTCCTCCTTAAATTATTATTTGCAAAAATTGCTATAAATAATAATAACATATAAAAGCAAGCATGTCAAGTTATGTAAACGAACATTGCGAAAAATGGATAAATGTGGTATAATAATTACATAGCCAATAGGCTAAATAGAATAAAACTGGCTTCTTAAGAAGTCAAGTCCTAAAGGGGCGGAAAGAAAGTCATGAACATTTGCGAAATCAAAGAACGGGCTGTAAAAGTGGAATAACCTCTGGAAAGAAAAGAATAGGACATGATTTTTACAATAAGGGAGAAGGCATTGCCTTCTCCCTTATCTTTGTATAAAAGCAACAAAGACTCATTACATATAAAATAAGATTAAACTTATTTTATTTTGATATTACAAAGCTGTTGCATGAATGTGGCAAAACTGTTTCTATTATAAACAAGAAAAATAGCAATGATAGAAAAAAGTAAAATCATTGCTATTTTTATGAAAAAATAAATTATGTAAGTTATATAGAAAGATAACTTAAGATAAAAACTGAAACGCTTTAGTTAACATAAGTATAACATAAAATGCATGTCGAAAAAAATAGAAACTTGTCAAACAGGCTAAAAAACCTCAAAAAATCAAAGAAAATAGCAAAAACACTTGCAAAAAATGGAAATTTACAATATAATTTCAGCATATTAAATTCAAATAATAATTAATTCAAAAATTTTTATTCTAAAGGAGATTTCAAAAAAATGTTATCAATTACAAAAAGTATGGCCTTGCACGGACTAGAAGGCTTTTTAATTGACGTGCAAGTTGATATTTCAAGTGGTATGCCTTCATGGGATATTGTTGGGCTTCCAGATGTTAGTGTAAAAGAATCAAAAGAAAGGGTAAGAACAGCAATAAAAAATTCAGGTTATGAATTGTTTAGTAGAAAAATAGTTGTAAATTTAGCACCGGCAAATATAAAAAAAGAAGGATCAATATTTGACTTACCAATTGCCGTGGGAATTTTAAAAAGTTTAGAAGTTATAACACAAAACCAGAATGACGATATTTTAATGATAGGAGAATTATCATTAAATGGTAGTTTAAATCCAATAAATGGAGCGTTACCAATATGTATTGAAGCTAAAAAACAAGGAATAAAGAAAATAATTTTACCAAAGCAAAATGAAAAAGAAGCCTCTATAATTGCTGGAATGGAAATATTTGGTGCAAGTGACTTGAATGAAGTAGTTAAGTATTTAAATGGAAATATAAAAATAGAAAGCTTATCAACAAAATGGGAAGACTGTTTGAAATTGGGTAAAGAAAAAATATTAGATTTTGCAGATGTAAAAGGACAAGAAAGTGTAAAAAGAGCAGTTGAAATAGCAGCTGCTGGACGGACATAATTGTCTTTTAATTCGGTTCACCAGGATCACGGCAAGACGATGATAGCAAGAAGAATACCATCAATATTGCCTGATTTAACTTTTGAAGAGGCACTAGAAATCACAAAAATTCATAGTATTGCAGGAACTTTAAAACAAGATACACCAATAATTACAACAAGACCATTTCGTTCACCACATCATACAATATCTGGAGTGTCTTTAGTTGGAGGAGGTAGAATACCAAAACCTGGAGAAATAAGCTTAGCTCATTATGGAGTGCTATTTTTAGATGAATTACCAGAGTTCAATCAACACTCATTAGAAGTGTTAAGAGGACCGTTAGAAGATGGAATTGTAACAATAAGCCGAGTGAATGGAAGTTTTACATATCCATGTGAGTTTATGTTTGTATCATCAATGAATCCATGTCCATGCGGATTTTATGGTTCAGTAGACAAAGAATGTACATGTACACCACAAGCAATATCAAAATATATGGGAAAAATTAGTGGACCATTATTAGACAGAATTGACATACAAATAGAAGTAAGCCCTGTAAAATATGAAAAATTAGGAAATGATGAAATATCAGAAAGTTCAGAAACAATAAAGAAAAGAGTAAACAGTGCAAGAAAAATTCAAATAGAAAGATATAAACAAGAAAATATTTATTCAAACTCTAGTCTAACGCCAAAACTAATTTCAAAATATTGCAAATTAGACAGTGAAGGAAAGAAAATATTACAAACAGCATTTGAAAAAATGGGACTAAGTGCAAGAGCATATGGCAGAATTCTAAAAGTAGCAAGAACAATTGCGGATTTAGACAACAGTGAAAACATTCGAAAAACACACATTGCAGAAGCAATACAATACAGAAGCCTAGACAAAAAGTATTGGAAGAATTAAATTTAAATTAATTTTATACAGATGGTAGCAATATAATACTTTTCGTAGTGAGGCTGTGGGGACCAGCAAGCTAGAAGATGTTGCTAAATTTTTTCAAATCATTATTAATGTTTGCAAAAAATTGTTGCTACATCTTCTTGCGATGCTGGGATGGAACGAAGAAAAGTACTTATATTGCTACTATTAAATTAAAATAAAGGAAAGAAATATGAAAATTTTATCTAATACAAATAAATTTTATCCCAAACGTTTGTTAAACATCCACAACCCACCATCAAAACTTTATGTAGAAGGCAATTACGAGTTATTAAACTCAAACTCAATAGCAATAGTAGGAACAAGAAAATGCACAGAATATGGCAAAAAATATTCGGCAAAATTTGCAAAAGAGTTATCACGAAAAGGAATGTGTATTGTAAGTGGATTGGCAATTGGAATAGATACTATAGCACATATAAATTCCATGGAAGAATTAGGCAAAACAATAGCAGTAATAGGAAGTGGATTTAAGCACATATATCCTGAGGAAAATGAGTGGCTATTCCACAAAATAATAGAAAATGGTGGATGTGTTGTATCAGAATATCATCCAGATGAGGAAAAAGATATGGCAAACTTTCCAGCAAGAAATCGTATAATAAGTGGGCTAGCTTTAGGCGTATTAGTAGTTGAAGCACCATATAGAGGTGGAAGTACAATTACAGCAAAACATGCAAGACTTCAGGGAAAAGAGGTATTTTGTATACCAAATAGATTAGATGAGCCAGCAGGGTATAGTACAAATTGGCTAATACAAAATGGTGCAAACTTAGTAATGGAACCAGACGACATATTGCAATATTATGATTTACAACCGAAAATTACAATACCAAAAGAATATGAAGAAATATATAACTTAATAAACACACAACCAATTTCAGCAAATGAAATATGCAAAATGACAGGTAAAAAAATATCCGAAATAATGCAAATGTTATTTATGCTTGAATTAGATGGATATATAAAATGCGTAGCAGGAAATAAATATATAAAAAAGGAATGATATTATGATAAATCAAAGGCAAGAATTAGGAAAAGAAGGGGAAGATTTTGCAACAAATTATTTACAAAAGCTAGGTTATGAAATTATAGACAGAAACTTTGAATGTAAACAAGGAGAAATAGACATTATTGCAAAAGACAAGAATGAATACGTATTTATTGAAGTAAAAACAAGGCAAAACTTTCACTATGGAATGCCATGCGAAGCAGTAGATGAAAGAAAACAAAAACATATATGGAATGCAACAAGATATTACATATATTCACATAAGTTAGAAGACCAATATATAAGGATAGATGTAGTAGAAATTTACAAAAGAAAAAATAGATTTTACTTACATCATATTAAACAAATTAAATAATTTTCCATTAACCATTCCACCACTAACTGTATAAAATATATAAAACATAAAGTGAGGAGTGATGGATATGATTAAAACAATAGGAAATACACCTTTAATAAAAATAAAATATGAGTACGAAGGCAAAACAAATTATATATACACAAAATTAGAAAGCTATAATTTAACAGGAAGTATAAAAGATAGAGCAGCATATTACATAATAACAAAAGCAAAAGAAAGAGGAGAATTAAAAGATGGTATGCCAATAATAGAGGCGACAAGTGGAAATACTGGAATTTCTTTAGCCGCACTGGGCAAATACTATCGTCATCCAGTATATATTTTTATTCCAGATTGGGCTAGTAAAGAACGAGTGCAAATTATGCAAAGCTATGGTGCAAAAGTTATAACATTTTCTAAACAACAGGGAGGTTTTAGAAAATGTATTCAGGAGTCAAGGAGTTTAGCAAAAAAAATAAATGGATTTCTAGCAAACCAATTTGCTAATATGGACAATGTTTTAGCACAGTATGAGACAACAGGTCAGGAAATTTTAAATCAGGTTCCAGAAGACATCGTAGGTTTTGCTTCAGGAGTTGGCACAGGTGGAACTTTGATGGGAATAGGAAGAAAGTTAAGGAGAAGATATCCAGAAATAACTGTAACTGCAATTGAACCAGAATGTATGCCGTTGATTTCTAAAAACAGAATAATTAAACAACACAAGATAGAAGGAATAGGAGATGACTTTATTCCAGCCTTATTAGATAAAAACGAAATAGACAAAGTAATTTTAGTAAATGATGAAGACAGTATAAATATGTCAAGAAAGTTAGCATCAGAGTTAGGAATAGGAGTAGGAATTTCATCAGGTGCAAACTTTTTAGGAAGTGTATTACTTCAAAAAAATATAAAAGGACCAGTAGTAACAGTATTTGCAGATGATAATAAAAAATATCTAAGTACAGATTTAAGCAAACCAATAGATAATAACGAAAAATATATTTCAAACAAAATAAAGTTACTGCAATATGAAGTGATATGAGGTGAATAATATGAAAAAAATATTGAAATTATTATCTATTGTAATAATGCTAACAGTTGCAACAATATACACAATGCCAACAAAAGTGATGGCATTTGGACCATCAAGTGACGAAATATATAACGGAATTGATGTGAGTGGATATCAAGGAAATATTGATTTTGGAAAGGTAAAAAAGGATGGGATACAAGTTGTTTATATACGTTCGAGTGAAGGTACAAATTACATAGATTCAAAATTTGAACAAAACTATAAAAGAGCAAGAGATGCAGGATTAAAAATTGGATTTTACCATTATGTAACAGCAAGAAGTGTAAATCAAGCAGAAAAAGAAGCACAGTTTTTTGCTTCAGTAATATCAGGAAAAGTAGCAGATTGTAGACTTGCAATGGATTTTGAAAGCTTTGGGAATTTGAATAAAAGAGAGATAAATACAATAGGCTTGGCTTTTATGAAAAAGCTAGAAGAACTGACAAAAAAAGATGTTGTACTATACAGTAATGCCTATACAGCAAGTCGTATTTGGGAAGGAGAAGTAACAAATTATCCCTTGTGGATTGCGCAATACGAGGTAAACAAACCAGAAAATAGTGGAACATGGAAAAGTTGGGCAGGTTGGCAATATACAGATGTAGGCAGAGTAAGTGGAATTTCAAATCATGTTGATAGAGATAAGTTTACAAAGGAAATTTTTATGTCAGAAAGTACAGAAATTCCAGAAACAGAAAAGCCGAAACAAGATGATGAAGACAACAAAACAACTAAGAAAATAAAAATAAAATGGGGAGATACTTTATCTCAATTGGCAATAAAGTATAACACAACAGTTGCGGAGCTTGTAAGGTTAAACAATATTCAGAATCCAAACTTGATATATGCAGGAAATTATTTAATAGTTCCTGTTAAAGGAGAAAATACAAGTAACACAACAATTTATACCGTTAAAAGTGGAGATACATTATCTGAAATAGCCCAAATGTTTAATACAACAGTTAGCAAAATTGCACAAGAAAACAACATACAAAATGTAAATTTAATTTATCCACGGCCAAAAGCTAGTTGTAAATAGTAACTGTAAACACGACTGTGGACATAAGTTATACACAGTGAGAAGAGGAGATACATTATGGTCAATTGCAAGAAGATACAATACAACTATAGCCAATATAGTAAGACTAAACCGTATACAAAACGCAAACCTAATATATCCACGGTCAAATATTTAGAATTTAATTCACTAAATTATGTATACCTTCATAAGATGTATTATGATAAATTTGAATTAGGAGGTACTTATGAAGGAAGTATTGAAACTAAAGAATGTAAGCAAAAAGTACCAAGCGAAAAATGGTGAAGTAGAAGCTTTGTCTAATATTTCATTTAGTGTAAATGAGGGGGAATTTGTTAGCATAATTGGACCAAGTGGGTGTGGTAAATCTACATTACTTTCAATAATATCAGGTCTGGAACCTAAAACTTCTGGTGATATACAAATTGATGGTGGTCTTGGCTATATGCTACAAAAGGATAGTCTTTTAGAGTGGAGAAATATTTATGATAATATTACATTTGGCTTAGAAATAAGAAGAAAAAAGACAAAAGAAAATGAAGCTTATGTAATAGAATTACTAAAAAAATATGGGTTATATGAATTTAAAGACAAATACCCAAATCAGTTATCTGGAGGAATGAGGCAAAGAGCAGCGCTGATAAGAACTTTAGCTATTAAGCCTAAGATCTTATTACTAGATGAAGCATTTTCAGCGTTAGACTATCAAACTAGAATTATGGTTACAAATGATATTTTTCAAATATTAAAAAATGAAAATATTACAGCTATTATAGTGACACATGATATATCAGAGGCAATTAGTATGAGTGATAGAATAGTAGTGTTAACCAAAAGGCCAGCAACAGTAAAAACCATTCATACTATTGATTTTGAAATGGAAAACAGAAATCCAATCAACTGCCGTGAAAGCCCTAAATTTAGTAAGTACTTTGATGCTATATGGAAGGAGCTTGATGTGCATGTATGATAAAAATATGTCTGAGGACAGAAAAAAATATCTAAGAAAAATAAGAAAAAACAAAATATCTGTTATTTTAACTCAATTACTTATCCTAATTATATTTATAATAGGGTGGGAATTACTTGCTAATAAAGGAATAATAGATAGTTTTATTACAAGTCAACCTTCAAGAATATTAAATACCTTTTTAAATTTATCAGCTAATGGACTGCTAACACACTTAGGAGTAACACTTACAGAAACACTAATAGGGTTTATTTCAGGAGTTATACTAGGTGTATTTATAGCAATTTTGCTATGGTGGTCTCCATTTTTTTCGAAGGTATCAGAACCATATTTAGTTGTATTAAACAGTTTGCCCAAAGTAGCTTTGCGGACCAGTTATAATCATCTGGGTAGGTGCAGGAATGGGAGCAATTATAACAATGGGTCTTGCCATTTCACTAATTGTAACTATATTAGAAATTCTAAATGGATTTTTAAATACAGACAAAGAACTAATAAAAATGGCACAAACATTTAATGCAAGTAAATTTCAAATATTAACAAAAATAGTAATACCTGCAAACATATCTACATTTTTCAACTCATTAAAGGTAAATATAGGCCTATCTTTAGTAGGTGTAATAACAGGAGAATTCTTGGTATCAAAAGCAGGTTTGGGTTACCTAATTGTATATGGTGGTCAGGTATTTCAACTAGACTTAGTAATGACGGGGGTAATTATTCTTGCAATAGTTGCTGCAATTATTTATGAAGCAATAGTACTTTCAGAAAAAATTGTTATGAAAAAAATGTCTAAAAGAACCTAAAAATAACAGATAAAAATGTTACTTATAGGAGAAAAGTATTATAAGTAACAAGAAAAGTTAAATAACATGCCAAAATACTTAAAATCTCCTTTGGCATGAATAGATTAGAAAGGAATGAAAAACTTGAAAAAGTATTTGATTATTGTATTAGTTATTATAATAGTAGCAGCAGGAATAGCTACTTATATACTACTTAATAAAAATACAGAAACAGCAGGGTTACAAAAAATTCATGTAAACGAAGTAACACGTTCTGTATTTTATGCTCCACAATATGTGGCAATTTCAAAAGGTTATTTTGCAGAGGAAGGTTTAGAAATAGAATTAACAACAGGTCAAGGAGCTGATAAAGTAATGACCGCAGTTTTAGCAAACCAAAGTGACATAGGCTTTGCAGGACCAGAAGCTTCAATATATGTATATAATGAAGGAAAAGAAGATTATACACAAGTATTTGCACAAATGACTCAAAAAGACGGCTCATTTTTAGTTAGCAAAGAAAAAACAGATAATTTTAGTTGGCAAGATTTAAAAGGAAAAACTGTTATTCCTGGTAGAAAAGGTGGAGTACCATACATGACTTTTGAATATGTGCTTAAACAAAATGGTCTAGATCCTAAAAAAGATTTAGTATTAGATGATAGCATTAAATTCGACTTAATGGCAGGAGCTTTTGCAGGTGGAAATGCTGAATATGTAACATTATTTGAACCAACTGCTTCAGCAACAGAAAAAGCAGGTAAAGGATATATTGTTGCATCTGTTGGAGAAGCATCAGGGGAAATTCCATATACAGCATATTTTGCTAAGAAAAGTTATATTGAAAAAAATCCTAATATAATTCAAGGATTTACAAATGCAATATACAAAGGAGAACAATGGGTAAAATCACATAGTGCTAAAGAAATAGCAGAAGCAATAGTAGACTTTTTTCCAGATACTGATTTAACTATGTTAGAAGCAGCATTGCAAAGTTATATAGATATTGATGCTTGGAGAGATAATCCAGTATTAAAGCAAGAATCGTTTGCGCTACTTCAAAAGGTTATGAAAGAAGCGGGAGAACTTGAAAAAGAAGCTGACTACGGAAAAGTAGTAAACAACAGCTTTGCAGAAAAAGCTATTCAAAAGTTAGGTAAATAAATTTAAGGCGGAGAATAAAAACTCCGTCTTTTATTGTGTGCATTTTATAATTTATGATATAATAAAAAGCAGGGAGGAATACAAATGTTAAATAATATTGAAGTGCTATACCATAGTAGTATAAGAATAAACAAAGAAAAAACAATTTATATAGATCCATTTAAAATAGACAGAAATTATAATGATGCAGACATTATTTTTATAACACATGATCATTATGATCACTATTCAGAAGAAGATATTGACAAGGTTATAAATGAAAATACTGTTATTGTAATACCTGAAGAGTTATTAACAAAAGTGCTAAAAAAGGGAATAAATAAAAATGCAATTATTACTGTAGAACCAAATCAAAAATACATGGTGCAAGGAATTAAGTTTGAAACAGTACCAGCATATAACACAAACAAAACATTTCACCCAAAAGAGAATGGTTGGGTTGGCTATGTTATTGAAATAAATGGAATTAAATATTATATTGCAGGTGATACTGACATAACAGAAGAGAATAAAAAAGTAAAATGTGATGTTGCTTTTGTGCCAGTGGGTGGAACATATACAATGGATTTTAAAGAAGCGGCACAATTAGTAAATCAAATACAACCCAAAGTAGCTGTTCCAATTCATTATGGTAGTGTAGTCGGAACAAAGCAAGACGCTGAAGAGTTCATAAAGCTGCTACATACAAATGTAAAAGGTGTAATCCTAATGAGATAATAGTAAAAATGAATTTAATATATGTCCCGTATTTGCTAAAATTATGTAAATATGTTAAAATATAAATGTATTTTAAATTTGAAGGGAGAACGAACTATGATAGACATCTTGGGAAAGACAGGCGTAGCAGCACTAATGTTTACACTGCTATATGTATCCATGCTGTTTTTGCCGAATGGACAAAAAATTGTGGATACCATAAACGCAAAATTCTTCCATCGGTACACATTAATTACGCGTACCATAATGATTTTTAGCTGTATTGGAATTATATATGTGGTTTTTAAAAACATATAGATTCCGAAAAGCAAAAAGCTGCATCAGAAATGATGCAGTTTTTGTGTATTTCAAATATAATAAAAATGTTGACAAAGAATATGGCACAATATAAAATAAAAACAAACATAAAAGTTATAATTCTAATGAGATAGAATAGAAAGAGTGATATATGAAAGAAAATAAAGTAGAAAATTTAATATGGATTATATTTGCAATTATTGGAGCGATATTAGTCGTAATTGGCTTTATTTTGTTTGGAAGTGTTTTTAATTATAATAATAAAATAGAAACAACAGGGATTATTACTGAAATATGGTCATCTAGAGATTCTGACAATAATAGAAATCATAAGGTATACGTTTCATATGTTGCTGAAGGCAATGAATATGAATCAACATTAAATGGATATTCTTCTAGCTTTTATGAAGGGAAAGAAATAGAAATATATTATGATAAAGATAATCCAAATAAAATAGGTATGAAATCCTTAGACTTATTATTTTTAATATTACCAGGAATTGGGCTGATTTTTCTAGTAATAGGTGGAACAGGGATACTTATAAAGATCAATAGGAGGAATTTAGAAAAGAGATTAAAAGAAAATGGAGAACTGATATATGCAGACTATGTTGAAACAATAATAAATACTTCATATAGAGTAAATGGAAGATACCCATATAAAATTATTTGTGAATGGACGAATCCGGTAGACAGCGAAGAATATATGTTTAAAAGTAGAAATATTTGGTCGAATCCAGAAGACATAATAGAGGAAAAAAATATAAAACAATTTTCAGTATATATTGATAAAAACAATAAAAAGAAATATTTTGTTGATATAGATATTTTGACAGAGTTAAGTTAAAAGGTAATTCTGCTGAAATTTCTAAATAGGAAAGAAGGGAAAATAATGGAATTAAAAATTATGTATTTTGTACATGGAACGACAACCGATAATGCTTCTGGAAAATGTAGTGGATGGAAGCAAGTAGAATTGAATGAATTAGGAAGAGAAAGAGCAATAAAATTAGGAGAGTTACAAAAAGATAAAAATTTTGATGTGATATTTACATCAGATCTAGTAAGAGCAATTGATTCAGCAAAGCTTGCATTTCCAAATGTAAAACACATTCAAGACAAAAGATTAAGAGAATGCAACTATGGAGATTTAGATGGTAAAGATAAGTCTTTAGTTGTTTATGAAGAACATATAGACAGCCCATTTCCTAATGGAGAATCTCTTAGAGACGTGGAAAAAAGAATTAATGATTTTATAGAATTTTTAAGAACAAATTATCAAGGTAAAAAGATAGGGATAATAGCTCATAGAGCACCGCAATTAGCGTTTGAAGTCTTAACAAAAAATATATCATGGGAAGAAGCAAACAAAAATGATTGGAGAAAAACTAAAACATGGCAACCTGGATGGGAATATGTAATAAAATAACAAATAAAAAACTGCATCAGAAATAGTGCAGTTTTTTATTCTTTTAACAAATTTCTAATTAATTCATACAAATAAGGCTTAAATTCTTCAATTGGGAGAGGTTCGTTATATAAAATAGAATTAAAGCAAGTTGAACTAACTAACTCTATAATCATATATAATGTTACTTCAGGATTTTTAAGCTTAATATTATGTTCTTTAACACCATTTAAAAATAAATAAACAAGACCTTCCTCAGAATTTTTATTTTTTTCATATAAATTTAATACAGTTTGGCTATAAACTCCCCATGATAAATTTTTAGATATGAATTTCAAAAGTAAAGGAGTTTTGGCAAGTTTATCAATAATGTAATTTATAACAAAAATCATTTGATCTGCAAAATTTTCTATATAAGTGCTTTTTACAGCATTTATTGCTTCAGAAAATAATGACATAGATTTTCTTGCGATTAAAACATCTCTTAATTCATATTTATCTTTAAAATATAAATAAAAAGTACCTTTTGCGACATCTGCATTATCAACAATGTCTTGAATAGAAGTATCTTTAAAACCTTTTTCGGTAAAAAGTTTGAATCCTACGTTTAATAATCTTTCTTCTTTATCATTTTTTTCTTTCATAATCTTGCCTCCAATACAATATAATTATTACATAAAAATGACGCATAGTCAATAGAAAAAAATAAAAAAGTAATAGTAAATTGTTCTTTGAGATCAGTAAATAATGCTAAAAATTACAATAAATATCGATTTGCTAAAAAATTTTCATAAAAACTATTGACTAATGGTCAGAAAAGTAGTATATTATGAAAAGTGACTAATGGTCATAAAAATAAGGAGGCAGAAAAATGGAAAAGTTTGGACAGTTTATATGTAAACACAAAGTAGCTATTCTAATAATATCTTTGTTACTTTTAATTCCATCAATTATTGGATATAAAGCAACAAGAGTAAACTATGACATACTAGTATATTTGCCTGACAACATCGAAACTATAAAAGGTGAAAATATATTAGCAGATGACTTTGACATGGGAGCGTTTTCAGTAGTAATACTAGAAAATATGCAGTCAAAAGATATTATAGAATTAGAAAAACAATTTAGAGAAGTAGGAAATGTAGAAAAAGTAGTTGGACTAACAGACATTATAGGAACCGACGTACCGCTAGAGATGTTACCTGATGAAGTTAAAGACAAATTATATAAGGACAACACAACGCCAGTATTAGTAACATTTAAAGATGGAATTTCAGAAGATACAACAATGGAAACAGTTGAAAAACTTAGGGAAATATCAAATGAAAATTGCAAAATAAGTGGTATGACTGCAACAGTACTAGACACTAGAAATCTATCGGATTCAGAAGTAATAATATATGTAATGATTGCAGTAGCTTTATGTTTAATAATATTGCAATTAGCATTAGATTCATATTTGGCACCAGTACTAATGCTATTAAACATAGGAATGGCAGTATTATACAACATGGGCACAAATGCATTTTTAGGTCAGACATCATATATAACAAAAGCAATAAGTGCTGTATTGCAACTTGGTGTAACAATGGATTTTGCAATATTCTTATACCACAGTTATAAAGCAGAAAAAGAAAAAGCTTCAAATAATGATGAAGCAATGGCAACTGCAATAGCAAAAACATTAGTATCAGTACTAGGAAGTTCATTAACAACAATAGCTGGATTCTTAGCATTATGTAGTATGAACTTAACATTAGGAAAAGATATTGGTTTAGTAATGGCAAAAGGTGTTTTAATTGGTGTAATAACAGCAGTTACAACACTACCAGCAATGTTACTTGTATTTGATAAATGGGTAGAAAAAACAAAACACAAAGAAATATTACCAAGATTTGAAAAAGTTAAAAACTTCAATTTAAAACATTACAAAGCAATTTTAGTTGCATTTATAGTAATTTTACCATTTGCAGTATATGGATATACACATACAGAAAATTACTATAACCTAAGCAAATCTTTACCAGATACTTTAAACAGTATACAAGCAAACAACGAATTAAAAGATAAATTTGATATGGTTTCAACAGAATTATTACTAGTAGATAAAAATATGCCGGACTATAAATTAAATGAAATGTTAGATAAAATAGAAAGCTTAGATGGAATTGAATGGACATTAAGTTATTCTAAAATTTCAAAAGAAGTAAATATACCAAAAGAAATGCTACCAGAAGATATAACATCAATATTTGAAAGTGATAAATATCAAATGGTAATTATAAATTCAAAATATGAAATTGCAACAAATGAATTAAATAGCCAAATAGAAGAAGTAAATAAAATAATAAAAGAATATGACGATACAGCAATACTTGCTGGAGAAGGACCATTAATGAAAGACTTGGTTGAAATAAGTGACCATGATTTTAACAGTGTAAATACAGTTTCAATTGCAATTATACTTGTAATAATGGTATTTGTTCTAAAATCAGTAAGTTTGCCAATAATATTAATTGCTGCAATAGAATTTGCAATATTTATCAATATGGGAATACCTGCATATACAGGAACAGTAATACCATTTATAGCGTCAATAGTAATTGGTACAATTCAATTAGGTGCAACAATAGATTATGCAATTTTAATTACAACAAAATATAAAACAGCAAGAATAGAAGGAAAAGACAAACATCAAGCTATAGATGAAGCTTTAGGAACATCAATTCAATCAATAATTGTTAGTGCATTATGTTTCTTTGGAGCAACATTTGGAGTTGGTATGTATTCAAAAATTGAAATGATTGGTTCTTTATGTAGCTTAATGGCAAGAGGCGCAATCATTAGTATGGTTACTGTATTGACAGTTTTACCAGCATTCTTAATTGTATTTGATAAAATAATTTGCAAAACAACTGCCAATATGCGTAGATTAAGCAATTAATATTCTAAAATAAAAAAGGAGAGAATAAAAAATGAAAAGTAAAAAAATAATTGGAAGCATATTATTATGTACAATGCTAGGTTATGCAACTCCAGTATTTGCTGTAACAAAAGAAGAAACAGTATATTCAAAACTTAACAATAGTGGAACACAATATGAAACAATAGTAAATGAACATATAAAAAATGATGAATTATTAAAAACAATAGATGACATATCAAACTTATTAGACATAACAAACGTAGGTGGAAACGAAACATTTGAGAAAAAAGAAAACAAAATAATATGGAATGCTGATGAAAAAGATATATATTATCAAGGAAAAACAGAAAAGAAATTACCGATTGAAACATCTATTAAATATGAATTGGACGGAAAAGAAATGTCAGCAGAAGAAATAGTTGGCAAAAAAGGAAAAGTGAAAATTACAATAACATACAAAAACAATGAAACTCACAATGTAAATATAAATGGAACAACTGAAAAAATGTACACACCATTTATAGTAATAACAGGAACAACACTTGATACTAAAACAAACAAAAATATTAAATTATCTCAAGGAAAAGTAGTTGAAAAAGGAGAAAAAACTATACTACTTGGAGTCGCATTCCCAGGATTAAAAGAAAGCTTAAAAACAAATGAAATTGATATACCAAACAAAGTAGAAATATCAATGGAAACAGAAAAATTTGAACTAGAGAATATGATTACATATATAACACCAAGAGTATTAGAAGAAAATGAATCAAAAATAGCAGATAAACTAAATGAGTTGTATTCATCAATGAATGATATGAAATCAGCTAGTGAAAAGCTTGAAAAAGGAGCAAATACATTACAAGAAGGAACAAGTCAATATGCAGAAAAATCTCAAGAATTTACAGACTATATGAATGAATTAACACAAGGAACACAAGACACAAGAGAAGGAGCAAGCAAAGTGGCTGATGGTGTAAATTCATTAGCAACAAAATCAAGTGCTTTAATTCCAGGAGTAAGCAAATTATCAGATGGTGCAAAAACTTTAAAAGAAAAAGTAGAATATATGGCAGAATCAAGCCAAGCATTAGCAGCTGGAGCGACATCAATAAACATAGGAATTATAAATACAAGTAAGGCGATAGATGCAATGAATGCCAGATTATCAACTGTTGATGTAAAAACCAAAACAGCAGAGTTAACAAAACTTGTAGACGCAGATAAAAAATTAAAAGCAAACTTAGAAACTATGCAAACTGCATTAACAGCTCAAAAAAACAGTGCAACAGATGAACAATTAAAAGCAACATTAACACAACAAATAGAAATGAATAAACAAACTATTGCATTATTAGAACAAAATATATCAGCAAATGAACAATCAATAGAATTACTAAAATCAGTAGGTACAGCTCAAACAACTGTGGCATCTATTAAAGAAGGACTAGACGGAAAAGGAACTAAAGAAGATCCTGGATTAAAAGTAGGAGCAAATTCTTTAGATAAAAACTTAACAGCATTAGCTAAAGGCTTAGATGCAATGAATACAAAATCAGATGAATTAGTTGCAGGAACAAGTGAATTATCAACAAAATCAGTAGCATTAATTGAAGGAATAAGTACATTAAAAACAGGTGCAAATAAATTAAATGCCGGAACAAACACTCTTAATGCAAGTGTAAAAGAATTATATTCAGCAAGTAAACAATTAACTGAAAAATCAGGTGATATTGCTGAGGGTGCAAAAGAACTATCAGAAGGAATAAAAGAGTTTAACACAAAAGCAATTAACAAGCTATATTCTACAGTAAATGGAGACATTCATAACCTTACAAGTAGAATTGATGCACTAGAAAAATTATCAAAAGAATATATGAATTTCGCAGAAATGGATGAAGAAATGAATGGAAATGTTAAATTCATTTTAATTACAGATCCATTAAAACAAAATGAGGAAAAAACTAATAATTAGTCTTGAAAAATATTAAATTTAATGATAAATATAATAATATAAATAAAAATGAAAGGAGCAACAAATATGGAATATCTTGAAAAAATATTTAAAAGAACAGGATGGACATCTTTGTTAACATCATTAGTATTTGCAATTCTTGGAATACTTTTAATTACAAACCCAGAGGGAAGCACAAAGGTAGTATCGTTGATTGTAGGAATACTTTTCATTATAGTAGGACTATACAAATTAGTAGATTATTGCCTAACAAGAGGAAAATATAACTTTTACAATTATGACATAGCATATGGAATTATAGCTATCATCCTTGGAATTATAACAATAGTTTATAAAAGCCAAATCGAAACAATATTTAGAGTGTTAATAGGAATTTGGATAGTTTACACAGGAATAATAAGATTAAGTTTATCGTTTAAATTAAAACTAGTAGAATCACCAACTTGGATATGCAGTTTATTAATTTCTATTGTAATGATAGTATGTGGGCTATATACAATATTTGTATCAAATGCCATAGTTGTAACAATAGGAATTGTAATTCTAATTTATTCAATATTAGATATGATAGAAGACATTATATTCTTATCTAACATAAAAAAGCTAGAAAAATAACTACAACAAAAAGACAACGACACAAAATACATTTAAAACGTAATAAAAAATAATATTAAAAAATAAAAAAATCAAAAAACTCGTTTTTTAAAAAACGAGTTTTTTTAGAATGAAATTATAATAGAAAAATATATAAAAGTATTAACAAATATGGAAAAATATGAAAACGTGCATCTAACAATGAAACCAAAAATCAAAAATATTCAAAAAATCATTTTTAAAAAACTTTAAAAAATAAAACAAAAATATTTTTACCATTTTTTTGAAAGAATTGAGGCAAAATTTACTGAAATATCAAGCAAAATCAATGTGGATACAATTTATGAAATGCTAAAAATGTTTAGAAATGAGCGATTTTTAAACAAATGTAATAAAATTGTAATAATAATTGCTATAAAAAATAAAAACGTGTAAAATAGACAAAAAACTACAAACAAATTGACTGAAAGACACAAATAAAACTAATTGACAAAAACACGTAACGCTGTATATATCAAGCAAAACGCAGAACGGTTACATAAACTGTAACTGCTTGACATTATCTTTTGAGTGATATAAGATAATGTCAAACAAAAGAAAAGATGTTGTTTAGAGATTATAAAAATATCTAAACTATTATAAGCTATAAGATACATATAGGGGGAAATAAAAATGCAAGTAGTAAAAAGAGATGGGAAATTGGTAGATTTTGATCAATCAAAAATCAGAGTAGCAATTGAAAAAGCTAACAGAGAAGTGAAACCAAGAGAAAGAGCAACTAAAGAGGAAATAAATCAAATAATTGATTATGTTGAAGATTTAGATAAAAAAAGAATTTTGGTAGAAGATATTCAAGATATTATAGAAGAGCAATTGATGTCTTTTGGAAAATATCTACTAGCTAAAAAATATATTACATATCGTTATACTAGAGAATTAGTAAGAAAAGCAAACACGACAGATCAATCAATTAAGGAATTAATTGATGGTGAAAGTGATTATTGGAACAATGAAAATTCAAATAAAAATGCAAGAGTTGTTACAACTCAAAGAGACTACTTAGCAGGAATTACTAGTACAGATATTACTAGAAGATTTTTACTACCAGAGGATGTAGTGAAAGCTCACGACGAAGGAATTATCCACTTCCATGATGCAGATTACTTTGCACAAAATGCATTAACTAACTGTGAATTAATAAACTTAGAAGATATGCTACAAAATGGAACAATAATGAATGGTGTTATGATTGAAAAACCACATAGATTTTTAACAGCTATGACAATTGCTACACAAATTATATTAGGTGTTACATCATCTACTTATGGTGGAGCAACAGTATCATTAACACACTTAGCACCATTTGTAAAAAGCAGTTATGATAGATATTATAAAAAATACAAAAAAAGAGGCTTAAGCGAAGCACAATGTAAAGAATATGCTGAACAAGATACTAAAAAAGAGGTATCTGACGGTGTTCAAACTTTCAATTATCAAGTAAATTCAATGACAAATACAAATGGACAAGCACCATTCTTATCAGTTTGTATGTATTTAGGAGAAACTGATGAATACAAAAAAGAATTAGCAATGATAATTGAAGAATTCTTAAAACAAAGAATAGAAGGATTTAAAAATGAAAAAGGTGTATATATTACACCAGCATTCCCTAAACTTCTTTATGTATTAGAAGAAGACAACATACATAAAGATAGCAAATATTGGTATTTAACAGAACTTGCTGCTAAATGTACAGCAAAAAGATTAGTTCCAGATTATATTTCTGAAAAGAAAATGAAAGAATATAAAATAGATAAAAATGGAAACGGAAACTGCTACCCATGTATGGGATGTAGATCATTCTTAACACCATATGTAGACCCAGAAACAAATAAACCAAAATACTATGGAAGATTTAATCAAGGTGTTGTAACTATCAATTTAGTTGATGTTGCATTATCATCAAAACAAGATGAAGAAAAATTCTGGAAAATATTTGATGAAAGATTAGAATTATGCCATAAAGCACTACAAATTAGACATGAGAGATTAAGTAAAGTTACAAGTGATGTTGCACCAATATTATGGCAACATGGAGCTTTAGCAAGACTTGAAAAAGGTGAAAGTATTCACAAATTATTACATGATGGTTATTCAACAATATCATTAGGATATGCAGGATTATATGAATGTGTAAAATACATGACAGGACATAGCCATACTGATAATGGTGAAGGAGAAGAATTTGCAATAAAAGTAATGCAAAAATTAAATGACAAATGCAAAGAATGGAAAGAAGCAGAGAAGATAGATTACAGTGTTTATGGAACTCCAATTGAGTCTACAACATATAAATTTGCAAAATGCCTAAAGAAAAGATTTGGAACAGTTGAAGGAATTACAGATAGAAGCTATATCACAAATTCATACCATGTACCAGTATTTGAAGATATAGATGCTTTCTCTAAATTAAAACTAGAGAGTAAATTCCAAAAACTAAGCCCAGGTGGAGCTATATCTTATGTAGAAACACCTAACTTACAAGACAACTTAGAAGTTGTATTACAAATAATTAACTTTATTTATGATAATATTATGTATGCAGAATTGAACACAAAATCAGATTATTGCCAAAAATGTGGATTTGATGGAGAAATTTTAATAGACGAAAACTTAGAATGGTATTGTCCAAACTGTGGAAATAGAGATCATAACACATTAAATGTAGCAAGAAGAACTTGCGGATATATTGGAAGCCAATTCTGGAATAAGGGAAGAACACAAGAGATTAAGGAGAGGGTTCTCCATATTGATAACAAAGACGACGAGTAGATTAGAAAGAAGGATTTATTAACTATGAAATACAATAAAATCAGAAAAATGGATATAGCAGATGGACCAGGAGTAAGGGTATCTATATTTATGCAGGGCTGTGCATTTAATTGTAAAAATTGCTTTAACCCAGAAACACACGATTTCAATGGGGGAAAAGAATTTACAGATGCAACTATTGACAGAATAATGGAGCTTTGCCAAAACGAAAATGTAGAAGGATTATCAATTTTAGGTGGAGAGCCAATGCACCCAAATAATATAGAGGGAACAACAAAACTAGCTAAAACTTTTAAAGAGAAATTTCCAGATAAAAATTTATGGGCTTGGTCAGGATTTAAATTTGATGACTATCTAAAGGACAAAGAAGTGTTAAAATATCTAGATGTTCTTGTAGATGGACAATATGTTGATGCACTTCACAATCCTAGATTGGATTGGAGAGGCTCAGAAAACCAAAGAGTAATTGATGTACAAGAGAGCTTGAAAAATGGAGAAGTGACAGCTTGGAAGAGTGCTTCTTAATTGAAGCTATACTATAAGAGGTTGGAGAATAATTATAATTATTTTCCAACCTAATTTGTATTCAAAGGAAGGAATGAATTAAATATGAAAAATATTAAAATATTCGCATGTCCTACAGCAGAAGAATTTACAAAAGAAGTATGTAAAGAATTGGATTTACCAATGGGAAAAGTTGAATGCTATAAATTTGCAAATGACAACAACTTTATACAATTCAAAGAAACAGTAAGAGAACAAGATATTTATTTGATACAAACAACAGAACCGCCAGTTAATGAAAGAATAATGGAATTACTTATTATGATTGATGCTGCCAAAAGAGCATCAGCACACAGAATAAACGTAGTACTTCCATATTTTATATATTCAAGATCAGATAAAAAGGATCAACCAAGAGTACCTGTAACAGCCAGATTATTTGCAGAACTTCTAGAAGCAGCAGGAGCAAGTAGAGTGATCACCTGCGATTTGCATAATCCGGCAATTCAAGCATATTTCAATATTCCATGTGATAGATTAACAGGGCAACACATATTACAAGCATATTTTGACGGAAAAGAAATTGAAAACAAAGTAGTAGTAGCAACAGATGCAGGAAGCTCTAAAAAAGCATATAAATACTCAATGTATTTCAAATGTCCTATGGCGTTAATAGATAAAAGAAGAACTGGCAATGACGATAAGGCAGTAGCAGCAAACATTATAGGAGACATAGAAGGAAAAACAGCATTAATATTTGATGACGAGGTAAGCACTGCAGGAACTATGGTAGAAGCAGCTAAAATCTTGCAAGAACACGGAGCAAAAGAAATATACGCAGCATGTACTCATGGAGTCTTATGTGGACCTGCAATAGAGAAAATTAAAAACTCACCAATAAAAGAATTGATAATTACAAATACAGTGCCATTAACCACAGAAAAACAAATAGACAAAATCAAAGTTTTATCTATTGCACCACTATTTGCAGAAGCTATAAAAAGAGTAAATGAAGCACAACCACTAGGCGATTTGTTCGATTTTGATAAATAGTACAAGTATTTTCTAGAAAATTTTATATAAATATTGACAAATTTACCCAATACAGTTATAATAATTAACGTAAAAATAATAATTTTCAGTTAAAATCCCACACGTAAGAGTGTAACTACTGAAGGGAGGGGAACAAAAATGTCAGAGGTTAAAGTTAATAACGGAAATATAGAAGATGCCTTAAAAAGGTTTAAAAGACAATGTGCTAGAAACGGAGTATTACAAGAAGTAAGAAAAAGAGAGCATTATGAAAAACCAAGTGTAAAAAGAAAGAAAAAATCAGAGGCAGCAAGAAAAAGAAAATTTTAAAAAGTAAGAGATGGATTGAAAGTTATTAAAATTTTTCAATCCATTTTTGCTTAATAAGGAGGTAAATGTATGTTAAAAGAAAAATTGTTAGACGATTTAAAAAACTCTATGAAAGAGAAAAATGTAATTAGAAAAAATGTTATCCAAATGGTTAGAGCTGCTATTCTACAAGTTGAAAAAGACAAACAAATAGAAGTTTCAGATGACCAAATAGTTGAAATAATTGCAAAAGAAGCTAAAAAAAGAAAAGATTCAATTGCAGATTATGAAAAAAGTGGAAGACAAGATTTGCTAGACCAAATAAACCAAGAAATTGCTATACTAGAGGAATACTTACCAGAACAATTATCTGCAGAAGAAATAGAAGCAAAAGTAAAAGAAATAATTGCTGAACTAGGCGCAACATCTATGAAAGAAATGGGCTTAGTAATGAAAACTGCAAAAGAAAAATTAGGAGCATCAGCAGACGGAAAAACAATAAACGAAGTTGCTAAAAAATTATTACAATAATTTCCTAAAAATATAAGGAATTATTTAAATTAGTTTGACATATAATAAAAAAAGTAGTATACTATGTTTAACATAAGTTATCAATGAAGTCAGATAGCTTTCGAACTAAATGGGTTGCAACATTTAGTTCATTTTTTTGCAAAAAAATAGGAGAGCAGTTGCATACTCTCCTATTAGATTATTTCTAATCTTTTTTGTCATCTGAATCATCATTATATGTACTAAGTAACAAAACAATGAGTTTCCAGATTAAATCAAATGAAGTCATATAACTTTCCTCCTTTCCAAAGATTTCCTTTGCAAAAGGATACGAGCATTATATCAACAATGAGTAACAATTACAATACATCTTACAAATTTTACCAAATAATTTTAAATCGCAAATCTTAAAAATGCTCTTGAATAATTTTCCAAAATTAGATTATAATATACATGAATTAAAAAAGAAAAGAGGAGAAAGAATGAATTATCAAAAACAAGAAATAAAACCAGGTATAACTTTACACCAAATTTATACTGAAAACTATAAAACAAACTTAAACGCAATATTTTTAGCCACACCACTAAAAAAAGAAAATGTAACTTTAGATGCTCTGCTTACAGCAGTATTAAGAAGAGGCACTAAAAACATACCATCACAAGATTTAATTAGTCAAAAATTAGAAATGCTATATGGAGCTAGTTTTGACTGTGGTGTTGAAAAAACAGGTGACAACCACATTATGAAATTCTATTTAGAAACACTAAGTGAAGAATTTCTACCATCTTCAGAAAATATATTAAAAGAAGCAATGGATATTTTAACAGACATAATATTTAATCCATTAATAGAAGGTAACAAATTTAAACCAGAATATGTTGAAGGGGAAAAGAAGAATCTAAAACAAATTATAGAAGCCAAAATAGACAACAAAGCTAGATATGCTTATGATAGATGTATTGAGGAAATGTTTAAGGATAAGCCATATGGATTATATAAATATGGTTATATAGAAGACCTAGAGAAGATAACACCAGAAGAATTATATAACTACTACAAAACATTAATAGATAACTGTAAAATTGATATATTCTATTCAGGAACTATAGATAAAGAAAAAGTAAAACAAACTATAGAACAAAATGAAAACATTAAAAAACTAAATGCTAGAAAACCTGAGTATATTGTAAACAATGAAACAACTGAACAAATAGAAATTAGAGAGCCAAATATAATAAATGAGAGTATGCAAGTAACACAAGGAAAACTAGTAATGGGCTTAAATATAAATGAGACAGCAGAAGATAGTAGATTTATAGCAGCTGTGTATAATGCAATACTAGGTGGAGGAGCAAACTCGAAATTATTCCAAAATGTACGTGAAAAAGCAAGTTTAGCATATACAACAGGATCAAACTATAATAGAACTAAAAATTGTATATTTATTCGTGCAGGAATTGAAATACAAAATTATCAAAAAGCTTTAGATACAATAAAACAACAACTAGAAAATATGAAAAATGGTAATTTCACAGATAAAGACATCAAAGACAGTAAAGAACTAATAATAGCTTCTATTGAAGGAATATCAGAAGAACAAGATACAGAAATAACCTATTATTATGGACAAGAATTAGCTAATAGATTTGTAGACTTAAAAGAATACATGGACAAAATAAAAGCAGTAACAAAAGACCAAATTGTTAAGCTAGCACAAAACATAAATATCAATACCATTTATTTTTTAAAAGACTAAGGGGTGAAAAGATGAAAATTATAGAAAGTTCAAAAATTAAAGAAAAAGCATATGTTGAAAAACTAGAAAGCGGTATGCAAGTAATTATAATACCAAAACAACATACAAAAAAGAAATATGTAATATGGGGAACACACTTTGGTTCAATAGATAATCACTTTATAATGCCAAAAACAGGAGAGGAAGTATATATACCAGATGGAGTAGCACACTTTCTTGAACATAAAATGTTTGAACAACCAGATGGAACAAATAGTTTAGATACTTTAATGGCACTTGGAATTGATGCAAACGCATATACAACAAATGACCACACAGCATATCTATTTGAATGTACTGATCATTTTGAAGAAGGCCTAGATGAGCTTATGGACTATGTGCAACATCCATATTTTACAGATGAAAATGTTGAAAAAGAAAAAGGTATAATAGGCCAAGAAATAAAAATGTATGATGATGATCCTGGCTGGCAATTATATATGAATGCTCTAGACTGTATGTATAAAGAAAATCCGATAAAAATAGATATAGCAGGAACAGTAGAATCAATTAGCAAAATAGATCCAGATGTATTGTATAAATGTTATAACACATTTTATCATCCATCAAATATGACAATGGTAGTATGTGGAGATTTTGAACCAGAAAAATTGTTGGAAGAAATTAAAAAACGTTTATTACCAAAAGAAAACCAAGCAGATATAAAAAGAATATATACTGCAAAAGAAGATAAAATAAATATGCCAGAAAAAATAGCTCAAATGGAAGTAAGTATACCAATATTTATGATGGCATACAAAGACATTGAAAACAATCAAGAAGCGGCAATCAAAAAACATATAGCTATTGAAATATTGTTAAATATAATCATAGGCAAGAGCTCGAAACTATATAAGGAATTATATGAAGAAGGATTATTATTAGCACAACCAGATTTTGATTATGAATTTAGTGCACAATATGCACACACATTGATATCAGGAGCTTCAAAAGAACCTAAAAAAGTTGCTCAAAAGATAACTGATAGAATAGAACAACTAAAACAACAAGGATTAGATGATGAAGAATTTGAAAGAGCAAGAAGAAAACTTTATGGTGATTATGTTATAGAGTACAATAGTGTTGCTAATATAGCTAGAATGTTTTTAGCAGATACTATGAAAAAAGTTCAAAGCTTTGACTATATAGAAGAATTTGAAACTGTAACAAAAGAATATACACAAAATATTTTAAATGAAATGTTCAAAAATGAAAATAAAGTATTGTCAATAATTGAACCTAATAAATAATATTAAAATCTCTCCGAATTCTGGAGAGATTTTTTGTCGAATTTATACAAATAAAATGCACAAAAATAGCATAAAAAAAAGCAATTTAATAAATCGACACAGATAATGTGATATGTTGTAAAATAATGTAGAAAAATGTCGAACGAAAAATTGGCAAAATACCACAAAATAAGTAAAAAACAATTGACTAATTTGTAAAAATATGGTATTTTAGAAATATACTTAAGAAAAAATATAAAAAGGAGAGTGATTTTTATGTTAAATGATGAAATTTGTAAATTAAGGGAAAGATTAAACAACAGCATTCTTAATGGAGAAGACTATAGTATTACTTATCAAATTAGCGTCGAACTAGATGAACTAATTGCCAAATATTATAGCATGGAAATTAGATCACCCAAAAGAAACACTAGGAAAATGGAATTGGTAAAGGGATAATTTACTTCTTTGAAATATATAAATTAATACAAGGAACACTTATTAGTAGAGGGTTCCTTGTATTAATTTACTTAAAATTATTACAAAAACATTACATTTTCGTTACATTTGTATTAAAATAATGCCAAAAATAGAAATATATGCTATATTAGTACTTGAAAAATGTGCAAAAATCAGTTATAATATATAAAATTGTACGTTTACAGGAGAAAAATATGATAAAAAATAATAAATTAGTGATAATAGCAATAGTATTTTTAATATTAATATTATTTGCTATACCAACATATAGTATTGCAACAGGAAATCCTATAGATAATCCTGGAAACTATAAACCAGGAGGAATTTCTTCTACAGATTCAGATAAGATAGTGAATAGGGTAAATCCCATTTTAGGAACAATTACTGTAATAGGAATAGTTATATCTGCTATTACATTAACTGTATTAGGAATTAAATATATGATTGGAAGCGTGGAGGAAAAAGCTGAGTACAAAAAAAGTATGATACCATATATAATTGGGGTAGTGCTTTTACTAGCAGCATCTACAGCTGTTGGATTGATTGCAAAACTTACACAAGATGCAATAAAATAATGTATTGCAACATAATAATAATTATAGTATAATAAAAAGGAGAACGAATTATGAAAAGAAAAATATTCTTTATTTTAATAATTTTTATATTAATGATTTGTTCTACACATATTGTACAAGCTACAACTATATCTAATATTATTCAGGGAGCAGACGGATTTATAACTAATGGATCATCATCTGATATGATAGCAGGAGATAAAATAAAAAATTTATCAGATATAATATATAATGTACTACTCATACTAGGAACGGTAATAGCTGTAATTGTTGGATCTGTATTAGGAATACAATTTATAACAGGTAGTGTAGAACAAAAAGCAAAAGTAAAAGACTCTTTAATTCCATTTGTTATTGGATGCGTAGTTATCTTTGGAGCGTTTGGAATTTGGAAGTTAGTAATAACTATTTTAAGATAAATTTGATTTTAAAATTGTTTCATAAATGAAACATTTATATACAATAAAAAAATAAGAAGGAGGATAAACTATGAAAAGAACAATTAAGTTAGCAAGTGTTCTATTATTAATTGCAGTAATTTCTATGACATTAACTACTATGGTTAGTGCTAATGGTGGTATTGATGCAGCCAATATAGCAGGAGGCCTAAAAGGAACTACAAGTAATGCACAAAATGATGTAACAAAAATAGGAAATCAATTAATTGGTATTATTACAACAGTAGGTGTAGTAGTAGCTGTTATTATACTATTAGTTTTAGGTATTAAATACATGATGGGTAGTGCTTCAGAAAAAGCAGAATACAAAAAGACAATGATTCCATACCTAGTTGGTGCAATATTAATCTTTGGTGCATCTGCAATTACAAAAGTTGTAGTAGGATTAGCACAAGGAATCACAGGATAATATTACAGAAACATTACAAAAATATTACAATTATATTAAAAAGTGCATTTTTATGCACTTTTTTTTATTTTGTAGTTACATTTTTCGATAATATTTGATATAATATATATTGAGTAAAAATAGATATATAAATAAACAAAGGAGGAAGCATAATGGGCACATATAACTTACCCAGAAATGTAAAAGGTGAAAATAGAATACTATTTATATTTTCTACTAAAAGCTTAATATATACAGTTGTTGCAGCAGGTATAGGTTTAATATTCTACTTTATATTTAAATTACTTAATATGACGATGGTGGGAATAGCAATAGTGGCATTATTTGCACTACTCGGTTTTGGAATAGGAACAATAAAAGTTCCAGAAATAGCAAAATTCGAATTTAGCAAAAAAACAGGTGGAGAAAATATAGACGATATAATAAAAAGAGCAATAAAATTCAAGGCAAAAGGTAAAAAAATATATGTATACAAGGAGGGAAACAATAATGACGATTAATACAATAACAATGATATTAATAGCTGTTTTATTAGTAATGTTTCTTTTGTTAGGCATTCTTTGTATATTATATTTTAAATCAAGAAACCAAAAAACAGATAATACTCAAAAAACAAGTAATACTGTATCAGCAGAAAAAACAACAAAATCATATACAGTAGAATCAGTATTTGATTTTATGGAGTTTGACAAAATTGAAGATAACATGATTATAACTAAAAAAGGTACAAAATATGTAATGGTTGTAGAATGTCAAGGTGTTAACTATGACCTTATGTCAGAAGTAGAAAAAAACGCAGTTGAAGAAGGCTTTATACAATTCTTAAATACATTAAGACATCCAGTACAAATATACACACAAACTAGAACAATAAACTTAGAGAACAGTATACAAACATATCGTTCAAAAGTTCAAGAAATAGAAAGCCAATTAGAAAAGGAAAAGCTACAATATGATAAAATGGTTAACTCGGGAAATTATACAGATGAAGAAATAAAAGCAGCATTTTACGAATTAACTAAAACAACAAACCTATATGAATATGGAAAAGACATAATTTATACAACAGAAAAAATGAGCTTAAATAAAAATGTGTTAAATCAAAAATATTATGTAGTTATTCCATACTATCCAGAGGAACTAGGAGAAAACAATTTTGACAGACAAGAAATTACAAACTTAGCTTTTTCAGAACTATACACAAGAGCGCAATCAATTATTAGAACTTTAGGAGTATGTGGTGTAAACGGAAGAGTACTTAATTCAAATGATTTAGTAGACTTACTATATGTTGCATATAACCGTGATGATGCAGAGGTTTATGGAGTAGATAAAGCAATAGAAGCTGGATATGATGAACTATATTCTACAGCTCCAGATGTTGTAGACAAAAAAATGAAAGCACTTAATGAACAAATTGAAAAAGAGGCTTTTGATAAAGCAAATCAAAAAGTAATAGAAGCAAAATCAGAAAAAGAACAAGCACTAGAAAGAAAACAAGAATCTAAGGAAGATTTAATAGATCAAATGGCTAAAATGATTATTGCTCAAAATAAAAATATTGTAGGAAAAGACATTGCAGAAAATGCAATAGAAAAAGTAAATCAAGATACAGCAAAAAGAAGAGGAAGACCTAAAAAACAAACTACTAATGTTGAGGGAGGTACAGAAGATGGGCAAGAAAAACAAACAAAGAGAAGAAGTAATACAAAATCAGCATAATGACTACACAAAGCCAGAAGAATTTAAAATTCTAAAAAAGAAAACAATAAAAGAATTAATTGCTCCATCTGGAGTTGATACAAGTAATATAGATCACTTAGAAATAATATCAAATGTTACAAGATATGCAAGAAGCTTTTTTGTATCAAGCTTACCAAGAATGTGTACATTTCCAGAACTATTTAGAGATATGTATTTGTTTGGAGATATAAACACATCAATATATATAAATCCAATTCAAGAATCTAGATCACAAAATGAATTAAACAGAGTTATAAATGAACTAGAAACAGAAAGAATTGTGGCAGCAGATAGAGGTAATATCAATAGAGAAAGTACATTAAGTCAAAAAAGATTTGAGGCAGAGCAATTAAGAGATGAAATAGCAGCAGGATATAATAAACTTTACGAAGCATCAATTGTAGCAACTTTATTTGCATATAGCCTAGAGGACCTAGACAAATATACAAAGCTATTAGCAACAGAAATGTCTAAATCTTTGGTAAATATAAAAAGTGCATGGGCAATGCAAGAAGAGGCTTTCCAATCAAATTTACCATTAATGGAAGATAAAATTAAAAAAGTACATACCTTTGACCGTAGATCTATGGGAACTGTATTCCCATTTACGACATCAGAGGTTGGACATCCTTCAGGAATACCACTAGGAGTAAATAAACAAACTGGAGTGCCAATTATGTTTGATAATTTCCACAATTCATTAACAAACTATAACATGGTTATATTTGCTAAATCAGGTGCTGGTAAATCAGTTACAATGAAAACTTTAATTTCTCGTTCAGCAGTATTGATGGGAATACAAAGCTTAGCACTAGATGCTGAAGGCGAGTATAGTATAGTTGCAGAAAGTTTAGGTGGAATAAATGTGGTACTTTCACCAACATCAAAAACAGTTATAAATATATTTGATATTGAAACAGAGGTTGTAAAAGACGAAATCACTGGTAGAGACAGACTAGTGCTTAATGTTGAAAATAAGGTTGAAGACGTTACGCAAGCTTTACTTACAATGGCAAGAGGTAGTACTAGAAGCCAAGAGGTAAATGAACTTACAAAACAAATAATAGCCGAATCAGTTGCAGAAGAATATGCTGCACATGGAATTACATCTGATCCAAATAGCTTATATGAAGCTTCAAATAACGGATTAGAGGGAAATATGCTTGGAAAAGAAAGAAAACAGATGCCTACAATAGGTTCTTGGTATAGAAGAATACAAAATAAGGCGGCAGAAAACACAAATCATGACTATAACTTCCATTACAGCTATTTATTAAAAGTTATGAAACAATACATAAGAGAATATGATGGGCAAATGGCATATTTTGATGGACAATCTACCTTTGATCTATTAGATGGTACATTATTCATCAACCTAGATATATCACAACTAGAAGAAAGATTTGCAAGACCACTAGCACAACAAATTTTGCTAGCATGGATTTGGGAAAAATATGTTAAGAAAAATAGTGAAGATAGAACAAAAGCAGCAAAGAAAAGGGTACTAGTAGATGAAGCATGGATGCTTTTACCATACCCAGAAGCCGTAGACTTCTTAAACACTATGGCTAGACGTGCTAGAAAAAGAAATGTATCTTTGGCAATCATTTCACAAAGATTCCAAGATTTCTATGAAAAACCAGAGGCACAAGCAGTATTAACATCATCAGATACAAAGCTATTTTTAGCACAAGATAAATCAGAAATACAATACTTAAAAGAAGTATTTAAACTAAGTGAAGGAGAAGCAAATTTCTTAATCACTTGCTTTAAAGGAGAAGGATTACTAAAAGTAGGAGCAGATAGCGCAATTATTCAAATACAGCCTACAGCAAAAGAATTTGAATTCGTTGAAACGAACTTAAATAAATTAGCACAGATGAAGAGCCAAAAGAGAAGACAAGAAATTTATTAGGGGGAAGGTATGAAAAAACTAATTACTAAAAACAAAATAATACAAAAGACAGTAATATCGATAATGATAGTATCATTACTTAGTTTTGCAGTTCCAGTTCGTTCTCAAGCTGGCATAGGCGGTGTATTATTAGATCCACTATTTGACTTGATAGGAACACTATTTGATGTCGTAGTTGGAGGACTACAAGCGTTTTTGGTTGATGGTCAAATGAATAACAGTGATGATGGAGGAGTTTTAAATTTATTTTTAGCAGATCCAAAAGATTTTCTAAAAAATGAAAATGGAAAATATGATGAGTTCCAGTATCCAGCAGGCGCAGAACCAATGGAAAAAATAAAGGAAAGTGGTTTGGATAAAAAGATTTTGTTTGGAGGTGCGAATTATTATATTCCTACATTCAAATATACTCCGGATAAAATTTTTGCAAATTTAATTCCAGCACTGGATATAAACTTTGTTAATCCAAATCAATGGAATGGTAATACAGAAATGCAGGAACGATCAGTTGCAATACAACTTCATGATACTATAGCAAGTTGGTATGTAGCTTTAAGAAATTTAGCAATTGTTGGTTTAATGTTGGTACTTGTATATGTGGGAATTAGAATAATTATAAGCAGTACATCATCTGATAAGGCTAAGTATAAACAAATGCTGATGGATTGGCTCATTGCAATGTGTTTACTATTCTGTTTACATTATATTATGACATTTACTATTACTATTGTTGAAGAAATTTCAAATGCATTGAATGGAGCAACAGATGGGTTAAATGGAAATAATATTACTGTAAGAATAGTAGAAGATGATGGTGAGACAGCAGTAAAAGCTGGGGAAAAAGATGTGCAGTTTAGTACTGATTTAATGGGATTAATTAGATTTAATATGCAATCTAATAATGGATGGAATAAACTTTTATATCTAATTTTTTATATAGCAATGGTAATATATACATGTTTATTTACTTTTTATTATTTGAAAAGGGTAATAATAATGGCATTTTTGACTTTAATAGCACCATTAGTAGCATTAACATATCCTATAGATAAACTAAAAGATGGAAAAGCACAAGCATTTGATATGTGGATCAAAGAATACATATTCAATGCACTATTACAGCCATTCCATTTAATTATATATACAATATTTGTTAGTTCAGCAGTAGAATTAACAGCCAAAAACCCAATATTTGCAATTATTGCACTAGCATTCATAACACCGGCAGAAAAACTATTAAGAAAATTCTTTGGATTTGAAAAAGCATCAACAGCAGGAGCATTAGGAGGACTAGTAGGTGTAGCAGGTGGTGCTGCAGCAATGAATATGGCTAAAAACTTCTTAAGTTCAAAAGGTAACAAGGGTGGAAGCAGTGGAGGAAAAGGCAATATTAAGACGAAGAAAACCCCAGAAGCAGATACACCAAGCTTAGCAGAAACAGGAGTAGGCAAAAACGGAACATCAGATTCAAATGGTAATTTAGAACAAGGAAAACCTGAATTATCAAACAATCAAAATAAAAATAATGATAACAATTCAGGTAATCAAGGCAATAATCAACCAGTGGATACATGGGATGATAATGACATGTACTTAAATCCAGAAAAATATTCGGACCAAGATACTCAAACTCAACCAACAGAACAAAATACGGATGGAATGTGGAAGAGAGCATTTGCTTGGAAACAAGATGATGCTAGAGGTTTTGGAGAATGGATAGGAGACAGCACTAAAAATTTAGGAAAAGAATTACGGAAACAAATTTGCCGGAACAAACCTTGGACAAAAAACAATTAAATTTGGAAGAACAATAGGAAATGGAGCAAAATCTGTAAAAGATTTAGCTAAAAAAGGAATAGGATATATTCCTAAACCAATTAGAAATACAGCAAGAGGAACGTTTAATGTTGCTAAGAAAGCAGCTATAGGTACAGCAAAAACAGTAGGCAAAGCGGCACCTGGAGCTATACTTGGAATGGCTGCAGGAATAGCAGGAGACGAATTAGGAGATGTTTGGAAATATACAACAGCAGGAGCAGCATTAAGTAGTGCAGCACTTCCGGGAGCGATAAGCTCAGCAAGATCATCAATCTCAGAAGCTTATAAAGAAGGTGCTTATGGTCCAGATACTCTTATTTCTCAGGCTGAAAGAGACTATGTAAAGAGTACAGAGTATGATGCAATATATCAACACGAATTTAAACATGAAGATGGCTCAGCACTATCTAAATCAGAACTTAAAGCTAAAAAAGAGCAAGGAGCTTATTATAGTGCACGTGGAATAGATGGCGATAATGCTATAAAAGCAATTAAGCTAGAAGATAAATTAAAGAAGGAACTAGGACCAGTCAGTGATGATACAGATGTACAAGGATATATAGCAAGAGTAATGAAAGAAGCAAAAGGATATGATGCAAAGGATTTAAGAGATAAACAAAAAGTAACTAACTTAACAAATAGCTTAAAATCTGCACTTGAAAAGGGTGGATATAGTAGTTCTGATGCAGGAAAAGAGGCAAGTAGAGCGGTTAAGTATATTAAAGCAGCTAAAGGTGTGAAAGATTAATAAATAAAGGAGAGCTATAACAATGATAAAGTTATTAAGATACTGGAATCAAAACAAACGAAAGATAATAATAACGATAGCTGTTATAGCTTTTGTTTTTATAATTATACAGGTTGCAAATCAGATTGTAAAAAAACAGAATGCAGATAAAATCAATAATAACAGAACAAACACAATTTCAAAAGTAACAGACTTACAAAAACCAACCAGATCAACTATAACAGGGCAAAATGTGTCAGAGACAGTTACTAAGGAGAACACTGACATCATAAAAACTTTTGTTGATTATTGTAACAATAATCAAACGCAAAAATCATATGAGTTATTATCAAATGACTGTAAAGAAGAATTTAATAATAACATTAATGAGTTTATAAATGATTATTATAATAGAATCTTTAAAACTAAAAAAACATACAACTTAGAATTGTTATATACTGAAGCAGGTTCATATACATATAAAATAACATATTATGAAGATAATTTGTTAGCAACAGGTGGAACTGGAGCAAATAATAATTTCGAGGATTATATAACAATAATAAATCAAGATGGGGAAAGAAAACTTAATATAAATAACTTTATAAAAAATCAAGAAATAAATAAAACTCAAGTAACAAACAATATAGAAATAACAATAAAGAGCAAAAAAGTATATAGAAGTTATGAACAATACAAAATAACAATAAAAAATAATAATTCAACTACAATTTTACTTAGTGATGGGAAAAACAGCGAAGATATTTGTTTGTTAGATAAAAATGATACGAAATATGTGGCTTTTTTACATGAAATCCCAGAATATAATTTATTATTAAGAGCAGGAAGAACTACGGAATTAAACATTTCATTTAATAAAATATATGCTCCAACTAGAGTAATAGAAAAGATACAATTTGGAAATATAACTCTAAACCAAGAAACAAATACAAAAACAAGTATAACAATAAAAATCTAGCAAAGAAGGTGAGAAAATGGATGAAGAACAAAATAATGAACAAAGCTTAGCAGAAAAAGCAAGTGATACTATTCAAGACACAAAAGATGCAGTAAGAGATGGAGCTAACTTAGCTAAAAACGTATCTACTGGAAATGTACTTGGTGCAGTAAAGAATGGATTTAGTCTTTTAAAAAACAAAAAAGTTAGAATAGCAATAATATCTGCAATATTAATACCTATAATTGTAGTTGTATCATTAGCAATGTCATTATTTAGTATATTTGATACAATAGGAAATACTATTCAGAGTGTAATAAATTCATTCGTAAACCTTTTTACAGCAGATGATTCATGGGATGGTTCAATTACTATCAAAGATGATGATATCAAAAAAGTTATTGATAACATTCAAGAAATGGGCTTCGATATGGATGACCTGTGGTTACTGGGAGATATAGAAACCGATGATACGGACACAGATGAAACATTAAAAGCAAAACAAGAAGAAGCTTCTAAAAAATATGTAAGGAAATTTTTAGAGGCACAACTTGTAACAGAAACACCTCACTATGAACCAGTGATTGCAAGTGGTAATGCATATAACCAAAAAACATATGGACAAGTATACATATATAGAGCAAATGATCAGGAATATATAAATGAAAATTCGAAAGCAACTCCTATGTCGTGGATGTCATATTCGACGATGCAAGAAGAAGCAGCAAAAAACAATGAAAAAGGATTAAATACTATAAAAAATCATTATTCAATAGATGATGAAGGTAAACTAGTAATAGCACAGTGGACAAAAATAGAAACTACGGGAAAAGCCGATGAAGTTATAATTAGTTTAAAACATATAGATTATAAAAGTGCTATCTCACAATATACTACTCCAATGAACTTTTTTATATATTTAACTATGGTATCACAAAATCCTGAATTTGTATCTGCAGTTACAGATATGGTGAAGAATAGTAGAATAGAATTAACAATTATGGATACCGAAACTGTAAATGTAGAAGAGGAAAAATATAGTTATATTAGAAATAGTAAAACAACAACGGAAAAGAAACACCAAGGAACTGTAACAGGTAAATCTACAAGTAAAAACGAACCAAGAAATATGTTAAAAACAACTAAAATAACCACAACTACAGTTATTCCTACAGTTAAAATAACATATGCAAAAACATGGTTTAGTGAACAAAGAATAACATATAAGCTAGAACAACAAACACCTTATCATAATTATGAAAAGAACACGGCAAATGAAGATTCATCTCTTGCAGATGATCAAGAACCGGGAGACCCTTCAGCAGGTAAAACTGTAGAATGGAATACAAATAAATGCAGAGAATTCACAACTGATGTGACAGGAACAATGTATAAAGAAGAAACCAGAGGAAATGTAATTAATAAAATTGGTGAAAAAGGAAGCCAAGGAGTAACAAAAGAGTCATATAAAAATGAAAAAAGACAAGTAAAAAACAATTTTGTGGTTGATGACAAAACAACATTCCTAGGACTATTAGATGACTACTTTAAAATTCCAAATTCAAATAGATATGAAGCAGCAGGAAAAACCAATATGGTAAGTGGTGCTGAATGGCTATTTGGTCTAATGGAGAAAGACGGAAGATTACAAAACTTAGAACAAGTTATGAGATACATAATGTATAAATATACTGATAAAGACTATGGAGTAACAGAGCTTGACCTTAGTATATTTAACATCAAAGATTTCAGTGAGGTATCAGGTGTAGGTTCATTAAAGTCTTTTATAAGGTACTTTGAGGGAACAAGAGAAGAAGGCGGACAATATGTTGTGTATAAAGATTCGGCAGGAAATAGAACAGTGGGATATGGAGTTAATATAGAGGCGCAAGGTTCAAGATTTATAGCGAGAGGAATAGATCCTTCTACACTAAAAGAAGGAGACCGAATGGATAATGAACTAGTAGACAGTATAGAAGAAGAGATATTATCTGAAATGAAAGCATCAGTAGAGACAGCAACAAATGGTTTGGGGTTAAAACCATATCAAATTATAGCATTAGTTAGTAGATATTATAATTGCGGAAATATAGTTGGATTTAAAGATGCATACAATAAATACTGGAATGAAAAAGATAATGAATACGGTATAGCAGAAAATGATGCAATGTATAACCATGCTTTATATAAAAACTATATGAATACACCTACAAAAGATAGTGAAGGAAACATATTAGCAGGTTTGGTTACAAGAAGAAAAGCAGAATGGTTGCTATTTAAGACAGGATATAATATCGCAACACATAGCTTTACACCAGAGGGGGGAGCTATAATTGAATGGGCACAAATTATACATCAATATATGGAAGAAAACAATTATGTTTATTGTGTATATGGTGGAAACGAATATGAAGAATGTAATACATTAAGTAGAGGCTCACATTATTTATCACCTACATTTGAAGGATCAAAAACTAGTCCACAAACAAGAAAAAGTTGTTGTGCAACATTTGTTTCATGGGTATTACAAGAAGCTGGATATCTTACAACAGAAGAACACACAGATGGCGTTGAAACATTAGAACTCACATTAGAAACCAAAAAAGGATTTACAAAAGTATCAAAATCTGAGTTGAAGCCGGGAGATATTGTTATATATTCTGGACATGTTGAAATCTATGCAGGAAATGGCCAAGTATATAATGCGGGAAGTGGAAACGCAATTAGGAGCGCAGCACCAAACGGAGGAGTAGGTGTAAACAGTTGCTTATACGGTTTAAGAGCTCCACAATAAAATAGAAAGGAGTTTTATATAATAATATTTATTATATAAGTGAATTTCATGAAAAATATTAAAATGTTAATAATTATTGTATGTACCATAATTGTTATATTGATTACAACAATTTTACTTATACTAAATATAAAGAAAAGTCCAGCAACATCAATTGACGAAGTGCCAGTTGAAGAAATTACATATCAACTTACAAAGGAACTAAGGCCTGTAGAAATTAGAAACGACTTTTATGTTGTAAAAACTTGCATCGAAAAATTTTATAGTACATATGCAAATATATTTAATAATTTTAATAGCAATTATATGCTAGAAGGCGAAGCACTTGAAAGCATAAAAAGAGAGCAAAATAATAACATTACAGCAATATACAATATGTTAGACGAAGACTATATAAAATATGCTAGTATTACAAAGGAAAATTTATTAAACAAGTTACCAAAGATAAATGAAGTAAATGTAGAAATAAATGATATGTATGTTAGTGAACAGAAAGAAAATTTATATGTATATATTATATATGGAAATTTACTGGATATTAAGTCTAATAAAAACCAAGACTTTTCTGCAATAGTAAAAACAGATATGAAAAACAAAACTTTTAAAATATATTTACAAGATTATGTTAAAGCCAAATATGCTAATTTAAAAACTGGTGATAATATACAAATTTCAGTGGAAGAAAGCATTAAAAATGATATAGACAATGTATATCAATATAAAGTAATTAATGATGAGACATATATAACAGATGTATTTAATACATATAAAAGAGATTTGCTATATAACAGAACTAGAGCATATAAATTATTAAATACAGAATATTCTACTAAAAAATTTGGCACACAGTTAAGTTTTGAAAACTATGTAAAAAGCAATATATACAAATTAGGAACGATGACTTTAAGCAAATATCAAAAGAAACAAGCAGATAGTCATACACAGTATATATGTGTGGACCAAAATCAGAATTATTACATATTTAATGAAAATGGAATAATGAATTTTAATGTAATATTAGATACTTATACAATAAACTTACCAGAATTTACAGAAAGGTATAATAAAGCATCAGATGAAGAAAAAGTACTTTTAAATATACAGAAATGTTTTACAGCTATAAATGACAAAGACTATAGATATGTATATAATAAACTAGATAATACATTCAAAGCTAATAACTTTAAAACTTTAGCGGATTTTGAAAAATATATAAATGCTAACTTTTTTGAAAAAAATAAAATATCTGCAAGTAATGCGAGAAAACAAAGTGAAGTATATCTATATGATATAAAAATAAGTAACATTGATGGAACTAGTAGCATAACAAAAACATTTGTAATGCGTTTAAATGAAAACACTGATTTTGTAATGTCATTTGGAGTATAGAAAAAACTTGTGAAGATTTATTCTTCACAAGTTTTTCATTATATGATATAATAGTAAAAAAATAAGGAGATTAGTTATGGAACAAAAACAAGAAGAAGTAAAACAAACAATGGCAGGAATCTATACACAAATAGCAGAGAGGGAAGGAAAAGATACTGAAATTTCAAGTATAACATATTATAAAGAATTTACGTTTGATTCTGCAAGATTTATAGACAATGATATATTTATTACTAAATTACAAAGAACTAATGGAAAAGAAAAGGCAGAAGTTTTTGAAATATATAATAAAGATGGAGAATTGATTGCAACTGTAGATGAAAAGGGTAAAATTCAATTTACATCTGAGTATATTGAAAACTTAAGAGATGAATATAAAGAATTTTTCAAACTATTAAAATTGGAAGAAGCGGAGTTCGAACTACCAGAAGGATTAAAAGAAGAAGAGTTATTACTAGAACATGAAGAATTAAAACAAGAAGTTGAGAAAAAAGAGCAAAAAGATAAAAAGGATGAAAAAGTAGAAGATGAGCAAGAAGAAGAAAAACAAGAAGAAGGAGTTGAAGAACAAGAAATTGCAATTAAAAAGGGAATTCCAGTAAATAATGTATTAATAGTTAGAGATAACAGCAATTTGTATAAAGATCATCCAGAAATAGAAAGAGGCTTAATTTTCAGTCGTGATAATGACGGAAAGGTAAAAGCAGAATATATTGATGAAAATGGTGACTTACAGCCTTCTAAATATATTCAGCCATCAAACACTTCAATTAGACAAGAGACCATATCTATGGGAAGAGATGGCAACCCTATGACAAGAGAAACTCCACAGCAAGTAATGAGAACTCAAAACTTAACTAGAAGAGATCCAGACGTAAGAGATGTTAGAATAAATGTAAAATTTGATCAGTATGGATATTTAGACATAGAAGAAGCTAGACAGGGAAGAAATGGAGAATGGGCAGCACATGACATTGAGGTTAGAGGAAGAGACTATAATAGTGCAGAAGTAAATGAAGCAACATCCATGAAAACAGGAGTTGCGGATCCAGATAAAGAAACTAGTTCATATGAAGCAGTGGAGAATATGGGAAAACCACAAGATGAGATTCAATATGATAGAACGTATTTAATGCAACATTCTGATGAAATAATAGAAAGCTTTATAGAGCAAGGATATCAAAAGCATGAAGCTGTGGCAATTTTTAATTATATGATAGGAGAAGAAGAATTAACAGAAAAGCAAGCTAAAGATAGAGTAAATGACGACATAAAAGAAGTAAAACAAGAAGAAAGAACAGAAGAAGAGGAAGAAAGAACGCCTTGGGGAGATGCAGAAGCAAGAGATGCTAGAAGATAATTAAATTATTCATAAAACTCACCTTTATAAATATAATGTAAAAGGTGAGTTTTTATATGAAAAAGATAAAGGATGATTTGGGGGACAGGGGCAAAAAGCACCCCTTTAAAAATGATTATAATATAATAAAAAAGATAACATTTGCTTTTTTAATGTTTACTATATTATATATAAATACCATCTCCTACGCTAATATAGATGATAATGAAATAATAGATGTAGATGAGATAAAAAAAGAGACAATTGAAACTGTTGCAAAAAATGCAGATGAACTAAAGCTAAATGCAAGAGTAGGTTTAATATTTGACAGAAATTCAAAAACGATATTATATGAAAAAAACGGACTTAAGCAGGTTCCGATGGCAAGCACAACCAAGATAATGACAGCTATAGTAGTATTAGAAAATTCTAATCTAAATGATATTGTAACAATAAGTAAAAAAGCGGCAGGAACTGGAGGCTCCAGATTGGGATTAAAAGCAAATGATAAAATTACAGTACATGATTTATTATATGGACTAATGTTAAAGTCTGGAAATGATGCAGCCGTAGCTTTAGCAGAACATGTTGGCGGAGGAATAGAAGGCTTTGCAGACCTGATGAATAAAAAGGCAAGTGAAATGGGATTAATAAATAGTCATTTTGTGACTCCACATGGGTTAGATCAAGAGAAACATTATACAACAGCATATGAACTTGCATGTATGGCAGATTACGCACTTAATATACCAAAATTTAAAGAAGTTGTAAATTCAAAAAGTTATAATATTACAATAAATGCCAGAAGCAGTTTAATAGGAAATACAAACGAACTATTAGGAAACCTAAATGGAGTGTATGGAGTAAAAACAGGTTTTACAAATGGAGCAGGCAGATGTTTAGTAACAGCGTGTAAAAGGAATGATCTAGATATCATAACAATAGTGTTGGGTGCAGATACTAAAAAAATCAGAACTTTAGACAGCATAAAATTGATTGAATATGCATATAAAAATTATGAAGTGATTGATATTGAAAAAAATATTAAAGAACAATTTGAAAATTGGAAATATTTAAATGAAAAGCGCATATATATAAATAAAGCAAAACAAAAAAACATAGATTTAGAGATTGAAAACTTAGACTATTCCAAGATTGCAGTAAAGAGAACAGATATTGATAATGTGAAAATAGAGATAAATTCACTTTACTATTTAGAAGCACCAGTAGAAGAAGGCAGAGTCATAGGTAGCGCGAAAGTGCAAATAGCTGGAAAAACAATAGCCAATTTAAGCATAAAGAATAAGCAAATCATAGAAAAAAAGAATATATTTGATTATTTTATAGATTTTTTATCATTAGTACCTTGACTTTTTTATGAAAATTTGTTATTATAAATATGCTTTGAAAAAAGCATATGCGGGAATAGCTCAGTTGATAGAGCGCTGCCTTGCCAAGGCAGAGGTCGCGGGTTTGAGCCCCGTTTCCCGCTCCATTTTTTATATTAAAAAATGGCACCTTAGCCAAGCTGCTGAGGTTGTTCGAACGCTAGTGAGTTACAACATCAGTATGCAGGGAGCGCTAGCGAGTCGCTGGTAAGCAAACTTATTCGTGACTATAATTAAATATTTTTGGCGCCTTAGCCAAGCGGTAAGGCACGAGTCTGCAAAACTCTGATCATCGGTTCGATTCCGATAGGCGCCTCCACAAAAAAATGAAACTTAATAAAGTTTCATTTTTTTATTGCAATAAATTGATAAACTCTTACGGAAATCTAATAAAAGACATAGTAAAACTTAAAAAAACTTGAAAATGTTACAAAAATGTAATATAATTGTAATATAATGCATAAAAATTAAATTTTAAAATGGAAAATGTATATCCGTAAGTATAAAAAATAGTGTTAAAAAAACGCATGTAACATAGGAAAAAACTGCTATTGACATTGATAAAATACGAAAGTAAAATATAAGTATAATATTATAACTAAAAGGAAGGTAAATCAATGAAAAGAAAAGGAATAATATTTATAACAATTTTGTTTCTAGTAACTTGTATGCTTAGCTTGTTTACTACAGTCAAAGCAGCTACAGGTAGTATGTATCTTAATATTAAACTATTGAGAAATTCAGGTTATGGATATAAACTTGCAAGCAATAACAAAAATGTATGGAAAATTTATGAAACAGATGGAAATGGTAATGATAAAGGTTTAAACAGTACAATATATTGTTTAAAAGGTGGCCCTGGATTTGGTTCTAGTGATTATGTATCAGGAACACCACAAGAAACACATTACACACAATATTTTAATTTAAAAGATCCAAACAGTATAACACCAAATCAATATAAGAATGTTTTACCAGACACTTCAAGTAAAGGATATAAAGCATTGTTATGGATATTAGACAACTGTTATGTAGCACCAAAAACAAACCCAACAACAGAAGAAGCAAACAGAGCAGTACAAGACAAAAAGAATTTATTGAATGCTGCAGCAGCATATGCAGAAGAAGTTTCTAATACAGATGTAACAATTAATGAACTAAATCTATTAACAGATGATGATATAGATGCAGTACAACAAATAGCAGTATGGTATTATACAAACCCAGAAGGAGACCCATATCATGTTACAAGTATTGATTTTTGGTTAAACAGTGTACAAGGAACAGAAAATAGTACATTTAAATCAATGATCAACTTTGGAGATGATGGATGGGATAGAGCAAATGCTTGCCAAGCATTATTTGATTACCTGGTACAAACTCCACAAAAAGCAGATTTCACATATACTATTGATAATAGTAACGTAACACCAAACCCAATAAAGATAGCTGATACAGATGCTAAAATTGTAAAGAATGGTGATAATTACATAGTTGGACCATTTAGACTACAAAGACAAGGAAATATAAATTATTCTTTTGATGCGAAATTTTTAGACCAAAATAATACTGTAATTTCAAGTATAACATTATTAGATTCAAACAAAGATCAAACAAATAAGTCAATCAAAAATTTAGTTGGAGAGGATTTTTACATTTCTGTACCAACAAGTGCAAATATTGAATCAATCAAGCTTGAAATATCTGGTTCATATACAACAACAAAATCAACATATTGGTCAGTAGAAAATCCAGATTCTGCTAAAGACCAACCAGTTGTAAAAGTAGAAAAAAGCAAGATAGATTTTAATGACAGTAAAACAGTTATAAAAGAAGAGGAAAAATACTTTGACTTAGCATTAAGAAAATTCATTATATCAATAAATGGTCAAGCACCATCAATTGATAGAACACCACAAATAGACGCAACAGAGTTAGCTAAACTAATTAGTGGAACTACAACAACAGCTAATAAAGTACATACTAAGGATCCATTAACAGTAAATAATGGTGATAAAGTAGTATACAAAATTAGAGTATATAATGAAGGAAAAATAGATGGTTATGCAACAGAGATTACTGATTATTTACCATCAGGATTAGAGTTTATACCAAGCTCAGAAAGTACAATAAATCAAACCTATGGATGGGCAAATCCATCAGGAGATGGAAAAACAATAAAAACAAGTTATTTGGCTGACAAATTAATTACAGCATTTAATGGAACAGAACTAAAATATTTAGATGTTGAAATTGAATGTAAAGTAGTAGCTCCAGCTCAATCAACAGACCAAAAACTAAAAAATATAGCAGAAATAACAGCACATAAAGATAAAGACGGAAATGAAAATGTAACTGATCGTGATTCACAACCAAACAATGTGGATTTAGATAATTATGATAGAACAAGCCAACAAGATGATGATGATTTTGAAGAATTAATAATGGGTGGAAAACATTTTGACTTAGCATTAAGAAAATTTATCATATCAATAAATGGTCAAGCACCATCAGTTGATAGAACACCTCAAGTAGATGCATCAGAATTGACTAAATTGGCCGATGGAACTATAACTACAGTTAATAAAGTACATCCAAAAGATCCATTAACAGTAACAACAGGCGACAAGGTAATATACAAAATTAGAGTATATAATGAAGGAGAATTAGATGGTTATGTAACAGAACTTACAGACTATTTACCATCAGGACTAGAACTTGTACCAAATACAGAAAGTACAATAAATCAAACTTATGGATGGACAAATCCATCAGGAGATGGAAAAACAATAAAAACAGCTTATTTAGCAGACAAACTAATCGAAGCATTTAATGGAACAGAATTAAAATATGTTGACGTGGAAGTTGAGTGTAAAGTAGTAGCACCTACTCAATCAACAGATCAAAGATTGAAAAATATAGCAGAAATAACAGCGCATAAAGATAAAGATGGAAATGAAACTGTAATTGATCGTGATTCTCAACCAAATAACGTAAACAAAGATAACTATGGTACAACAAGCCAAGAAGACGATGATGACTTTGAAGATTTAATAATGTTTGGAAAATACTTTGATTTAGCATTAAGAAAATTCATTACAGCTGTAAATAACAAAGAAATTACAAATAGAGAACCACAAGTTGTCCTTGATGCATTAAAAGACGGAAGCTCAACAACAGCAACATATAATCATCCAAAAACACCAGTAAATGTATATAATGGTGACATAGTAACATATACTATTCGTGTCTACAATGAAGGTCAATTGGACGGGTATGTAACAGAAATAACAGACCATTTACCACAACAATTAGAATTTATAGTAGATGACGAACTAAATGCAAAATATGGATGGATTTTATCAGAAGATGGAAGAACAGTAAAAACAAATATAACATCTTCTACAACATCAAGTTTTGCAAGTAGAGACCAAATCTATGAAGATAGAACAAACAATACAGATAAAGTTTTATTAAAAGCATTTGACGGAAATATATTAGATTATATTGATGTTAAAATTAAATGTAAAGTAAAAGACAATATTAGCTTATATGAAAAAATAACAAATATTGCGGATATTACAGATTTCACTGATAAAAATGGAAATGCTATAATTGATAGAGACTCACAAAAATCAAATGTAGTATTACCAACAGATGAAACATTACCAGAATACAAAGATACAGAAATAGAACGTGGAGATACATACATTGCAGGACAACAAGATGACGATGATTTTGAAAAATTGATACTTAAAAAGTTCGATTTAGCATTAAGAAAATTCATCACAGGTGTAAATGAAAAAGAAATTACAAACAGAGCACCAGTATTTACAAAAACATCAGATGGCAAATATGAATATGTACATCCAAAAGATCCAGTTGATGTAGCAAATGGAAATACAGTTATATACACATTAAGAATATTTAATGAAGGTAATGTGGCAGGATATGCTGAAGAAGTTAAAGATAATTTACCGGAAGGACTAGAATTCTTACCAGAAAACACAATAAACACTGCATTTAAATGGAAAATGTATAAAGAAGATGGAACTGAAACTACTGATGTAAAAGAAGCAAAATTTATTAAAACAAACTATTTATCTAAAGCAAATGAAACTGTTGAAGGAAATAATATATTAAAAGCATTTGATCCTGAAACAATGACAATGCCTGATTATAAAGATATAAAAATTGCATTTAAAGTAACAGAGCCAAATACATCTGATAGAATTATAATAAATACAGCAGAAATAGCTGATGACGCAGATGAAGATGGAAATGAAGTTGATGATATTGACTCAACTCCAGATAACAATGTTCCTGAAGAAGACGACCAAGATATAGAAAAAATTAAAGTAAAATATTTTGACTTGGCTCTAAAAAAATGGGTAACAGAATCAATAGTAACATACAATGGAAAAACAACTGTTACTAAAACAGGACATACAGGGGATGAAAATCCAGAGCCACCAGCAAAAGTTGAAATTCGTCAAGACAGAATCAATAAAACTACTGTAAAATTTAAATTTAGTATTAAAGTAACGAATGAAGGCGAAATAGAAGGATATGCTAAAGAAATAATAGACTATATTCCAGAAGGACTAAAATTCGTTGCAGAGGATAATCCAAAGTGGAGATTAACAGATGATGGAAAAGTACTAACAGATCAACTAAAAGATGTCCTTATAAAACCAGGAGAAAGCCAAACAGTAGAGATAATACTTACATGGATAAATGGAAAAAATAACATGGGATTAAAAACAAACTGGGCTGAAATTTATGAAGATTACAATGAACATAATTCACCAGATATCGATTCAACACCAGGCAATAACAAAAAAGGAGAAGATGATATCGATGAAGCACCAGTTATCCTAACTACTGCAACAGGTAATGCACCTACATATGCTACACTTGCATTAGCATCAATAAGCATGATTGCAGGAGGAATAGTTTTAATCAAGAAATATGTAATTTAACAATAAAAATAATGCTAAAGTAATTTTAGCATTATTTTTTGTTTACATTAAAAAGCGCTTGTGATATAATATTTTATGTGAAAATGTAACAAAGGAAGGTTGGACATATGAATCAAATTCTTGCTGTTGAAAATAAAAAGAAGGAAAAAGTTAAAACTAAAAAAATAAGAACTGGCAGACCAATAGAAATAAAAGGCATAGTGATGTTTTTTGCCGTAATAATTATGGTATTTGGACTTACTCTTGCAGGACAAGGCTCATATGCCTTATATAAAGATATAGATGACAGAAAACCAGAAAATATACCATATGTTACAATAGGAAGAGTAAATGATAAGGCTATTGTACAAATTAGTAGTAATATTGAAATTTCGAAGTTAGTATATTCTTGGAATAATGGAGAAGAAAGTGCTATACCAATTGGAAGTACTAATGCGAGAGAAGAAATTACTCTTTTAGGATATGACAGTGTTTTAAATCTTACAATAGAAGATATGAATGGTAAAAGAGTAAAATTTCAAAAACAATATTTATTGACAGGAGTAGATATTACAAAGCCAGTTGTTGAAATTGAAACAAAAGATGGAAACGATAAAATGAAGATTGTGGCAAAAGATGAAACAGGAATAGCATATATAACATATCAATGGGAAGATGGGGAGCCAGTTACAGTTAATGCAGATCAACAGGGACAAACAGAAATGATTGTACAAGTACCATTAACAGTAGGTTTAAAGAAAATAAAAATAATAGCAGTAGATACAAATGGAAATATTGAAGAAATTGAAAGAGAAATTACTACTTCTACTTCAAGGCCTAAAATGACACTTAGACGCAATAAACAAAAAATATCTATAGAAATAGAAGATAAAGACGGAATAAAAAGTATCAAAGCTAATCTTAATGGAGAAGAGTATGAAATAACGAATGTAAATAGAAAAAAAGTTAAAGTAGGATATTTATATTTAAGAGAAGGAAATAATACTATTTCAGTTGAAGTTACAAATGTAAATGACTATACAGAAAAAGCAACTGCAGAATTACAATATAATCCATAATAAAAGGAGACCAATAATGGCACAAGAGATTTATTTAATTGATGATGGAAATGAATTAAAAAACAAATTGACAGAGTTGTTTAAAAAAGAAAAAGATTATAAATTTAAAAAAGCTAAAACAACAGACATAGAAACAGTACTTAAAAATATTCCTGCTTTGATAATAATAAATGAAGATGGAATACAAGAAAATATCATAAAGTTATGTGACAAAATTAGAGCAAATGAAGACAATAGCATAACTCCAATAATTGTAATTTCATCAATAACAGAAAAACAACACAGGGTACAAATTTTACAAGCATGTGTTGAACATTATATAAAAGCACCAATTGATGAGGAATATCTATATTATACAGTTAAAAATGTAATACGCTTGCTTGATACAAACCGTAGAGTAAGTCCACTGACAGGATTACCAGGTAATGTTCAAATTCAAGCAGAAATAAAAAAACGCTTACTTAATAATGAACAATTTTCAATTCTATATATAGACTTAGATAATTTCAAAGCATATAATGATGTTTACGGATTTTTAAATGGAGATGAAATGATTAAGTTTACAGCAAGATGTATATCAAATCATTTACATGATACAGAAGATGAAGGAAATTTTGTAGGACATATTGGAGGAGATGACTTTGTTGCCATTACTTCTAATATAAATTGTGAGCAAATATGTCAGAATATTGTATTGGAATTTGACCAAGGAGAACTTAAATATTTTAATAAAAAAGATATTGAAAAAGGATACTTAGAAGTACCAAATAGAAAATGTATAATAGAACAATTCCCACTTACAAGTATATCAATTGCAGTAGTTGTAGTAGATGAAGGTAGATTTAAAAATGTATTAGAAATAGGTGAAACTGCTGCACAAGTAAAACACTTAGCAAAGACCACACCTGGTAGTACATATGTAATAGACAGAAGAAAGCATGGTTCCAACTAGAAAAAATATAAAAGCTATTTACAATATTCGACAAGAGTGTTAATATAAAGATAACAATAAAGGAAAAAATGGGGGAAGAAACAAATGAGTAAATGTAAGAAAATCTTGTTATTGCTAACATTGATGTTAATAGCAATAGTAGGCACAGTAAGTGCACATTCAGTGGACTTAGACCCAGAAAGTCTAATATCATTTCCATTTATAGTTAGTGAGGGAAAAGGAAAGATAACTGTAAAAAGTTCTGTAACAAACTATACATTGTATTATCAAAATGTAGAAATATCAAATGCAACTTATGATGAAATTAATACGATAAAGGAAAATGGAAAAGCTGAATTGTCAACAATAGAAAGACAAATGAATTCTTTAAAAGAAGAATACAATAATTTAAAAACTATTAAAGACGAAAAATATACTACATATCAAAATGCAATAAGTAACAATTTAACAGAGGAACAAATAAATGTAGCTAAAACAGAATATGAAACAGCAAATACCAACTATACAAATAAAGTAAAAGAATATAATACCAAAGTAGATGAATATAATGCCAAGGTATCACAAATAAATAATCAAGTAAAGGATAAACTTCCAATGTACAATGATTCTAATTGGACTAAAACAACTGATGGAAGTTTCAAAGTTAATTTAACACAATTTTCAGGAAAAAAATCATTTTCTATATGGGCTAAATTAGTAACAGGAACAAATACATATTATGACCAAGAAATATATTCTATGAATGGTACTAAACCAACTGAAGTTAGTGTTACATCTGTAAGTTTAAATAAATCGACTTTAGACATTAAGGTTGGAGAAACAGCTACATTAACAGCTACAATAAACCCAACAAATGCAACAAATAAAAATGTTACTTGGGAAAGCGACAACACTCAAATAGCTACAGTTGATACAGCTGGAAAAGTAACAGCTATTAAAGAAGGAACAGCTAAAATAACAGTAAAGACCAAAGATGGAAACTACACTGCCACTTGTATAGTTACTGTATCTAAAAATGATGGCATTGTTTGGACAGATCCATCAAACATAAAATTCACAGTTACAGAAGATTTTTATCTAAAGGTAACTGGATTAAAAGAAGATGGAAAGTATTATGGATTTATATCTAATGGAAAAATAGCACCAACAGTTCCTGATACTGGATGGATAGAAAATGAGAATCTTCCAGTAACAAATAAACCAGGATTTTCAATTAGTAAATATCTTGAAAAATCTGGAGATATTTATGTATGGATATATGAAACACAAATAGTAAATAATGTACGTCAAAATAAATGCATTATTGAAGCGCAAAAAATAGAAAGACCAGCACTTAAAAAAATAGGAACAAGAATGAAATGTTACTTCCTTAATGAGGAGACTTCAACACATTTATTTGAGGCATATAGTTATGAAAATGCAAGAAAAATAAATGTAAAAATAGGAAAAGTAACAGATAAAAGTATATTAAGAGCTATAAAAAATGGTGAAACAGATTGTTTACAAAAATTATTAGATTATGCTAAAAATGCAGATTCTATATATACAGGTACAGTTCCTCTAGGAAGGTCTGAATCTATAACAAATAAATTAAATCTAGTAAATGATGAATATTATTATGTATATATGGTACTAGATGATGAGAATGGAAAATATTTTCCAGTAGAAGATGTGTCATTATATCAAGCATTGACATATGAAAAAGATGGAAAAACGAGCAAGAACTTATTTGATTACTTAAATGATAATTTCAAATGGAACTTAGGAAATGATGATACTACAATTGACAACACAACAGCAACAGGAAAACTTCCACAAACAGGAGCTAGTATAGTAATATATGTTGCAATAACATTAGTAATAGTAGCAGGAGTAATATTTGCAATAAAATATAAAAAGTACAATATAAAATACTAAAAAATTAAAAGGTTCTCTTAAAAAATAGAGAACCTTTTATGTATTATAAAAATAATCCATTATACCATTATAAATTCCCCAAGCTAATCTATCTTGATATTCATCAGTTAAAAGCTGCTGTTCTTCTTCAGGGTTAGATAAAAATCCACATTCCACAATAGATATAGGAATTTCCACATGCTTTATAATATAAACATTATCAAGCTTCATAGCTACCCTTTTATTTTCTTTCTGAATTGAATCATTTAAATTTTGTTGTAAGCTCTTTGCTAAAACAGTACTCTTCTCATCATTCTGTTTATAAAAACATTGCCAACCATAATACTGTTGCTGAGGAATTTTATTCAAATGAATAGAAACAAAAATATCAGCAGAACTCTCATTACCAATTTTTACTCTATTATGAATATCAGAAATTTTCTTTTTTCTCAAAGTGTTTTTATCTAAGTCATAAATAGCATTTTCATCACTACGAGTTAAAATTACAGTAGCACCAGACTGTTCTAGCAAACTTTGGACCTTCAAAGTTATTTTCAAATTTGTTTCAGCTTCAGTGGTGCCATTACTCGATTGAGCACCCTCATCAGGTTTTCCATGACCAGCATCTAGAACAATAACCTTATTAGAAACCGGCAAAGAAACAGTAGGAACAGTTTTATCAGTATTTGCAATTTGAAAAACAAAAACAAACACACAAACTAACAAAATACTAGAAATAATACCCAATCTCTTTTTACTCAAAACAACCATAAATCCACCCCATAATCATATATATGAGATAATTCTAAAATTATGATTTTTGAATAAAAATTCCACTTTTTGAGAAAAATATGTGTAAACATATAATGCAAGGAGTGGAATTTTAAAATGCAATATAAAACCTTAATGATAAAAGGTGCAATTTTAGGTAAAAATCAATTAGAAGATTATTTAGAAAAAGTGGCTTCAAGCCATAATTTACAGAACTTTTCGGATAAAGAAACATACCCAATTCCAAGATTAAAAGAAAATTTTGAGTTAATTACTCAAACATATAATTTATTAAATGAACATGCAAAATTAAAAATACCAATACATTCAGCAGGAGAGTGGATTTTAGACAATTACTATGTAATAGATGAGGCAGTAAAAAACATAAAGTTAGAGCTTCCAAAACATAAATATACAAAGTTTTTAGGGCTAGCAAATGGAAATTATGCTGGCTTTGCTAGAGTGTATGTTTTAGCAAGTGAGATTGTAAATTACACAGATAATAAAATAGATGGCAAAAATTTAAGTGATTATATACAAGCATATCAAAAAAAGAAGACCTTAAGTATGGAAGAAATATGGAGCATAGGCATTTTTATGAAAATTGCCTTAATAGAAAACATTAGGCAAATTTGTGAAAAGATATATGTTTCTCAGCTCCAAAAATACAAAGTTGAAAATATAATTGAAAGACTAGTTGAACAAAAAAATAAAGATGAATTGCAGTTTACCAAGCTATCAGAATACAAAGACAAACTAACAAAACATACAGAAATGAAGTATCCATTTATTGAATACTTATCATATAAATTAAAAAAGTACGGCAAAAAGGCATATCCATATATATCTATTTTAGAAGAACAAGTAAATAGAGCAGGTATGGATTTAGATGAAGCCATAAAAAAAGAACATTTTGAAATTGCTATAAACAAAGTATCAATGGGCAATTGTATTACAAGCATTAAAAATTTAAATAGAATTAGTATGCTAGAAATTTTTGAAGACATAAATGGTGTTGAAGATATACTAAAACAAGATCCAGCGAATGTCTATGAAAAAATGGATTATCAAACAAGAATAGTATACAGAAATGCAATAAAAGAAATAGCCAAAAAAACTAAGATTTCTGAAATATATATAGCAAAAAAGGTATGGCATTTAGCTGATAAAGCAAAAGGTGATAAACAAAAACATGTAGGATATTATTTAATATCAGATGGCAAAGGGCAATTACTGCAAGAGTTGACAGGCAAAAAAACAAATAAGCTATCAAATGATAAAAAAATTGCAATATGGCTTACTGCACTAAGTATTTGCACAGCTATAATTTGTATATTATTTGCAAGTTGTTTTTATGCAAAAGCACAATTTTCAGTATGGTTTGCTGTGCTATTAGGAGTATTGCTAATTATCCCAGTGCAAACCATTTTAGTGCAAATTGCACAATATATTTTAGGAAAATTTATAAAACCAAAGCCAATACCTAAATTGGATTTTGAAGCAGGTGTGCCGGAAGAATCAGCAACTTTTGTGGTTATACCTACAATTGTGAATTCTAAGCAAAAAGTGCAGAAAATAACGAAGAATTTAGAAAAATATTATATGGCAAACAAGAGTGATAACATATATTTTGCACTTTTAGGTGATTGCACAGCAGGAAAAAATGAGAAAGAACCTTTTGACGAAGAGGTTGTAAGTACAGGAATTGAAGAAGCGGAGAGATTAAATAAAAAATATCCAGATAATAACTTTCCAAAGTTTCATTTTTTATATAGAAAAAGAACTTGGAATACAGCAGAAGAATGTTATTTGGGCTGGGAAAGAAAAAGAGGATTATTAAATCAATTTAATGAATATGTTTTAGGAAAAAGTAAAAATGAATTTTTAGCAAATACAATTGAAAAATGCGAAAAAATTCCTAAGATTAAATATGTAATAACCTTAGATGCAGACACTGAACTTTGTCTAAATACTGGATTAGAGCTAATAGGTGCAATGGCACATATATTAAATAAACCAGTATTAAATCATAAACAAGACTTAGTAATAGATGGACATGCATTGATACAACCACGAGTTGGAATTTCACTTTTAGATGTGCAAAAAAGCTATTTTACAAAATTATATGCAGGTTCAAGTGGAAAAGACGCATATACAAATGCCATTTCAGACATATATCAGGACAATTTTGAGGAAGGAATTTTTACAGGAAAGGGAATTTACGATTTACAAATATTTTCTACTGTACTTACAAATGAAATACCTCAAAATACTGTGTTAAGCCACGATTTACTAGAGGGAAGTTACTTAAGATGTGGACTGGCAACAGATATAATGTTACTTGATGGATACCCTACAGGATATAATAGTTTTAAAGCAAGGCTTCACAGATGGATACGTGGAGACTGGCAATTGGTGCAATGGTTAGGCAGTAGCATTATAAATAAAAGAGGAGAGAAAAAGGAAAACCCATTAAGTATATTATCAAGATACAAAATTTTAGACAATTTAGTAAGAAGTTTATTGGAGCCAACAGTAGTAATATCAATGGTTTATGTAAGTATTTTCAAGCTATTGTTTAATATAAAAATATGGCCAATAATAACTTTGCTTGTGATAGCAACAATAATTCCAACTATTTTAGAATTATTAAACCGTATATTATTTAAAAAGGATCAAGAAAAACCACAAAAAACTTTTACAAAAACAATATCGGGACCAAATGCAGCAATTCAAAGAGGATTATTAGCTTTAGGAAATTTACCAGACAAAGCATATTTTAGCTTAAATGCTTGTATAAAAACTTTAAGAAGAGTATTTGTTACCCAAAAACATTTACTTGAATGGATGACAGCAGAAGAAGCTGAAAAAAATGCAAAAAAAGATTTATTTTCGTATTATAAAAATATGATTTTAAACGTTATTTTAGGCGTATTAACACTAGCAATGTTATTTATATTACCATTAAAATTCAGCAATATATTTATACTTTTATTTGGACTACTTTGGACAATTACTCCTGCAGTAATGTGGCAAATAAGTAAAGAATATAAAGTAACGCCACAGCTAGAAAAATTAAATGATGCAGACAAAGAATATTTATTAAATTTAGGCAAAAAAACTTGGCAGTATTTTAAAGAATTTATAAATGAAAAAAGCAATTTTCTACCACCAGATAACTACCAAGAAGATAGAAAACCAAAACTTGTGAATAGAACTTCACCTACAAATATTGGGTTAGGCTTACTTGCAGTAGTAGCTAGTTATGATTTGGGTTACGAAAATTTAGAAGACACACTTAAATTATTGGAAAAAATGCTAAATACAATTAGTAATCTTCCAAAATGGAATGGTCATTTATACAACTGGTATAACCTAGATAATTTACAACCTTTAATACCAAGATATATTTCATCAGTAGATAGTGGAAATTTGGTTGGATATTTATTTACTTTAAAACAATTTTTACTAGAACATATTCAAGAAAACAATGTTGAAGCATTACTTTTAACAGTAGATACACTAATTAAAAACACAGATTTTTCAAAACTATATGATGAAAACACTCGACTATTTTCAATTGGATTTAATATAGAGGAAAACAGTTTAACAGATTCATATTATGATTTACTTGCATCAGAAGCAAGGCAAACTAGCTTAATAGCAATAGCAAAAAAAGATGTACCAGCAAGACATTGGAACAATTTGAGTAGAACACTTACAATATTGAATAAATATAAAGGACTAATATCGTGGTCTGGAACAGCTTTTGAATATTTTATGCCAAATATAAATATTCCTAAATATCCGGGTAGCATATTAGATGAGTCATGCAAGTTTATGCTTATGAGCCAGAAAGAATATGCTAAAAAACTCAACATTCCTTGGGGAATATCAGAATCAGCTTTTTATTTAAAAGACTTGCAAAACAATTATCAATATAAAGCTTTTGGGATCCCTTGGATAGGATTAAAAAGAGGACTTTCAGATGAAATGGTAACAAGTTCTTACGGAAGTATTTTAGCGCTTACAGAGGCTCCAAAAGAGGTTGTTGAAAATTTAAAAATATTAGAAAAAAACGGTATGTATAAACAATATGGATTTTATGAATCAATTGACTATACTCCAACTAGATTAAAAAAAGGTGAAAAATATGCAGTAGTAAAAACATATATGGCACATCACCAAGGCTTAATATTACTTGCAATAAACAACCTATTTAAGAATAATATAATGCAAAAAAGATTTATGGAAAACCCTGAATTAAAGGCAATAGACATTCTACTTCAAGAAAAAATGCCAGAAAATATAATAATTACAAAAGAGGAAAAAGAAAAAGTAGAAAAAATAAAATATGTATATGATAATAATTATTCAGTAAGAGAAATAACTAAGCCAAACTTGAAAATTCCACAAATAAATGTAATATCAAGTAATGAGTATACAGTTGTAATGAATGCCAAAGGAGAAGGCTATAGTAAGTACAAAAATATACTAATAAATAGGTACAAAAAAACAAATGATATTGAACAAGGAATTTTCTTTTATATAAAAGATGTAAAAACAAATAGAATATGGACAGCTAATAAAATGAGTTATATGAATAATGCAGACAAATATGTAATGTATTTTTCAGATGATCAAAACAAAATAGTAAGACAAGATGGTGGAATAGAAACAATATTAAAAACAAGTGTTATGGTAGATAGCCCAGTAGAGTTAAGAAGTTTAGAAATAACAAACCATGGGCTAGAAAGCAAAACACTAGAAATTACAAGCTTTTTAGACCCTGTACTTTCAGAACCAGCACAAGACTACAGCCACCCAAGTTTTAATAATTTATTTTTAAACTATGAATATTTAGATGATTTAGAAGCAATTTTAGTTACTAGAAGAAAAAGGACAGATAACGAAAATCAAGTATTTTTAGGTATAAAATTTTACACAGAAAATGAGACAGTAGGAAAGCTAGAATATGAAATAGATAAGGAAAAATTTTATGGAAGGAATGAATTAGGGCTTCCAATAGCAATAAAAAATTCAATTCCATTTAGTAACAATATGCAGTTGACAACAGAACCGATTGCAAGTATGAAAAGAACTATAACAATAAAGCCAGAAGAAAAGGTAACACTTAATTTAATTTTAGCAGTTGCAGAAACTAAACAAAAAGTAGAAGAAACCTTAAAAGAATTTACAAGCCAAGCTACAATTAAACACAACTTTGAACTTGCGAGAGCTAGTAAAGAAGCGGAAAATAAATATTTAGGAGTAAATGCAAGACAAACTGAGCTGTACCAAAAAATGTTAGGATATTTGCTATATAATAACCCATTAAAGACTCTAACTTGTAGCAGTATGGAAGCACCTGTAAGCAGGTTGTGGCAGTATGGGATTTCAGGAGATTTGCCGATACTGTTATTAAAAATAAAAGAAAAAGACGAAATAGAAACTTTAGAAGAAACTTTAAAAGCCTATAACTATTTTAGAGTGAAAAATATATTAGTAGATTTGATAATTATAAATCAAGAAAAATACAGTTATGACGGTAATCTAAGAGATGAAATATATAACAGTATTTCAAATGAGAATTTATCATATTTGCAAAATATAAAAAGTGGAATTTTTGTATTAGAAAATTTATCACAAGATGAGATAAACTTTTTTGAGTATCGTGCAAACTTAACTTTAAATGCAAGTTATGGCAATATATACAGGTATTTAAAAGAACTTGAAGATGAGTATCTAGATAGTATAAAAGATATACCATTTGAAGAAACACCAAGAATGGTAGAAACCATACCAGCTAAAAGAGAAAAATTAACAGAGCTAAAATATTTAAATGATTACGGTGGTTTTTCACAAGACGGAAAAGAATATATAATTCGTGTAAATAAAGATGAAAAATTACCAACAGTATGGAGCCATATCTTAACTAACAAGCAATTTGGAACTTTAGTAACAGAGGGAATGGGAGGTTATACTTGGTATAAAAATAGCAGATTAAATAGATTAACAGCATGGAGAAACTTACCAGTACAAGATGTACCGTCAGAAATAATATACTTGCAAAATGAAGAAAGTAAAAAAGTATGGTCTATGGGCTTAAATCCATGTCCAGACGATAATGACTACTATATCACATATGGATTAGGATATGCAAAATATCGCCATCAAAGTGATGAAATAAGTCAAAATTTAGAAATGTATATTCCAATGGAAGATAATATAAAGGTGCAAACTCTAAAACTTGAAAACAATGGACTAAAAAAGAAAAAACTAAAACTTGTGTATTATATAAAACCAGTGTTAGAAGAAGATGAGCTTAAATCAAATGGATATTGTACTTTAGAATTTATACCAAATTCAAATGTAATTTGTATGAAAAATACCGCCCAAGAAGAAACATTTTCACAATATTTATTTGTATCAAGTGGCGAAAAAATAACATCATATACTGGAAGTAAGCAAAACTTTGTGGGCAATGGAGGTTTAGCAAATCCAGATGGAATACGCCAAATAAAATTAGATAATTCAAACAGTTTATGGCAAAATGGAATAATTGCTATTCAATGTGAGGTAGAACTAGAAGCACTAGAAAGCAAGGAAATTGTATTTACATTAGGTGTGGGTAAAACTGTTTTAGAGTGCCAAGATATAGCATACAAGTATTGTAATTTAAGCAAAGTAAAAGAAGAATATGAAAAAACTAAAAATTACTGGAGAGGCATAACAGATAATCTACAAGTAAGTACACCATTGGAATCTACAAATATTTTGTTAAATAGTTGGTTAATTTATCAAACTATAACTTCAAGATTATTAGGAAGAACAGGATATTATCAATCTGGTGGAGCATATGGATTTAGAGACCAACTTCAAGATACAATTGCATTAAAATATGTTGATCCAGAGTTTACAAAACAGCAAATAATAAAACACAGTGCACATCAATTTATAGAAGGAGATGTAGAACATTGGTGGCATGAAGAAACAATTAGAGGAATACGCACAAGATTTACAGACGACAGATTATGGTTAGTGTATTTAGTAGAAGACTATATATCATTTACAGGAGATAAGCAAATACTAGATATTCAAACGCCATATCTAACAGGTGCTATACTTGAAACAGGAGTCGACGAAAAGTATGATAGATATGAGCAGACAGAATTAACAGAAAGCATTTATGAACATTGCAAAAAAGCAATAGAAATATCTTTAGACTTTGGAGAAAATGGCTTACCTAAAATAGGTTCAGGAGACTGGAATGACGGATTTAGTACAGTAGGAAATAAAGGTAAAGGTGAGAGTATATGGTTGGGATTTTTTATGTATGATGTTTTGAAGAAATTTATTCCAATATGTATAGAAAAAGATGAACCAGATTTAGCAAAAAAATATGAAGAAATAACAGAAAAATTAAAGAGAGCATTAAATGCTAGTGGATGGGACGGCAGATGGTTTAGAAGAGCATTTATGGATGACGGAAATGTTTTAGGAAGTATGCAAAACCAGGAATGTAGAATAGATTCAATTGCACAAAGCTGGTCTGTAATATCAGGAGCAGGAGACAATGATAAAAAATATATATCAATGGAAAGTTTAGAGAACCACTTAATAGATAAAGAAAATGGAGTGATAAAATTACTAGACCCGCCATTTGACAAAGGAATACTAAAACCAGGCTATATTAGCAGCTATGTACCAGGAACCAGAGAAAATGGAGGACAATACACACATGGAGCTATTTGGGCAATAATTGCATTTAGTTTGCTAGGCTTTGGAGATAAAGCAGGGGAATATTATAGAATGATAAACCCAATTGAGCATAGTAGAACGAAAGAAGCGGCAAACAAATATAAAGTAGAACCATATGTAATTAGTGCAGATGTATATACTCAAAAAAATTTAGCAGGACGAGGTGGTTGGACATGGTACACAGGCTCAAGTAGCTGGATGTATGAAGCAGGTATTAAGTATTTATTAGGCCTACGCATAGAAAATGGATACCTAAGTATACAGCCATGTATTCCAAGCGACTGGAAAGAATATAGCATAAAATATAAACATGGAAACTCTGTATATAACATTCATGTAAGTAATCCAAATGGTAAAAATAACACAGTAGAAAGCTTTAAACTAAATGGAAAAGAAATACCAGATAAGAAAATTGAGCTAAATTCTGCAGATGGAGTGTATAACATAGAAATACTTATGTAAACTAAATTTGATTTATATAAGAAAAAATGGTATAATTAAGGTATTAAAATTTATTTATTAAGGAGATATACATCATGAAAAAGACTACAAGAACGTTGATCTCGGAGCTGTTGGGCATTCTCATCAGTTTATTTGGAATCTATATTATGGGTTCCTACATGGCGAAGGTTCTGCCTTTCGGAATCAAGGCAAGTGTGGATTCCACACTCTTTGGAGTATGGGCATACACCGGCTGGATCTTCGGATTTGCAATTATTGGTTATGGAATCGCATTGGCATTCCAGAAGCCCATTAAACGCTATCTGAAGAAACTGAATCGCAGATAATTGCTAAGAAAAGAGGGTTACGAAAGTAGCCTTCTTTTTCTATTACAAAATCATTTCAAAATTATTTCAAAAATGTGACAAAATTATTGAAAAAAACTTGTACAAAATTAGTTATTATGATATAAATATAGTATCAAAGTTATAAGTCTTAAAAGTAAGAAAGGTAGGGCTTTTTTGTGGAGAATAATAAAGAAAAATTAAAAAAAGAAGATCTAAATTTAGTAGAAGAAAATTCTACAGAGTTGAATTCCGTAGAAGAATCTAAAAAAACTATTCTTGTAGTAGATGATGAAAAACCAATAGTGGATATTTTAACATACAATTTACAAAAAGAAGGGTATGCTACTTTAGAAGCTAATGATGGAGAAGAAGCAATAAGAATTGCAACAGAACAAAAACCAGATTTAATTTTATTAGATATTATGCTTCCAAAAATAGATGGACTAACTGTATGCAAAAAATTAAGACATATACTAAATGTGCCTATTCTAATATTATCTGCAAAAGATGAAGAAATTGACAAAATACTAGGCTTAGAGCTAGGAGCAGATGACTATATAACAAAACCATTTAGTGTAAGAGAACTAATGGCAAGAGTAAAAGCAAACTTGAGAAAAGCTGAAGTTCAAGTACAAAACTCAGCAAATGTAGAAAAACCTAAAAAAGAAAACGTTGTAATAGAATTAGGTGATTTAATTTTAGATACAGAAAGGTTTGAAGTTAAAGTTAGAGGAAAAATAATTGATTTAACTTTAAGAGAATTTGAGGTATTAAAATATTTAGCAAATCAGCCCGGCCAAGTAGTAACAAGGGAAACTTTACTTGAAAAAGTATGGGGCTATGAATATTATGGAGATATTAGAACAGTAGATGTTACAGTAAGAAGAATAAGAGAAAAAATCGAAAAAGACACATCAGCTCCAAAGATTTTAATTACCAAAAGAGGAGTTGGATATTATTTAGCAACCAACTAAATAATTACCAGTCTTTTCTAACCAGATTTGTACCTTGAAGGAAGGAAACCAAAAATGATAAAAAGTATACAAACAAAAATTATACTAATTTTTTTCATAATAGGAATAATTATAATTGGTGCATTATCATTTTTAAATATAAATAGTTTAAAGCAAATTGAAACAGCAAATACAGAAATAAATACAATAATAGCTGAAAAAACATCACAAACATTATTAATAATGGCAATTGCAATAGGCGTTTTTGCCATTATTACTGTGTTAGTAGGGTATTTTATACATAAAGCAATAGTAAAACCAATAGACAATCTAATTGAAAACGCAGAAAAAATTGCAAATGGTGAAGAAGTTGAATTTAAAGAGCAAAATAAAAATCAAACACAAATATCAGAACTATCAAATGCCTTTAATTTAATGACAAATGAACTAAAGCAGAATTTAAATGAAGTAGCTAGACAAAAAAGACAAATTGAAACTATTTTATTACATATGACAGACGGAATTATTGCCTTTGACATGGAGGGCAATATTATTCATATAAACCCAGCAGCAATACAATTATTAAATTTAACTAATGAAAAAAACACATTTAATAGTATATTCACAAAATTTAATACAGATATAAACTTAGAGAAAATAGTATATTTAGAAAATTGGACTTCATCAGAACAAAGACTAAATATAGGAGAAAAATATATTAACCTATTATTTGCACCTTTCCAAGATGAAAGTGACAAGCCAGAGGGAGTAATAGTAGTAATTCAAGATATTACAGAACATGTAAAACTAGACAATATGAGAAAAGAGTTTGTAGCAGATGTATCACATGAATTAAAAACACCTATTACATCAATAATGGGATATGCAGATACTTTACTTGAGAGTGACTATGACAAAGAAATGCAAACTAAGTTCTTAGAAGTTATTAGCTCAGAAGCTAGAAGAATGGCAAGACTTGTTACAGACTTGCTAGTGCTTTCTAGATATGATAATAAAAAAGTAACAAAAGAAGAATCTGTATTTGATTTAGGAGAACTAACGAAAAATTGTATTGATAGACTACGTTTTGAGGTGGAAAAGAAAAATCATAATGTTGAATGTTTTGTAACAGCAAATGTACCACCAGTAAATGCAGACAAATATGGAATAGAAAGAGTAATATTAAATATAATTTCTAATGCCATAAAATATACTCCAGAAAATGGTGTAATCAAAGTATATGTTGGATTCGTATATAATGACGCATATATTAAGGTTATAGATAATGGAATTGGAATTCCAGAGGCAGATTTATCTAGAATATTTGAAAGATTTTATAGAGTAGATAAAGCAAGATCAAGAGAACTTGGTGGAACTGGACTAGGACTTCCAATTGCAAAAGAAATTATAGAACAAAACAATGGAAGTATTGATATAAAAAGTGAAGCAGGAAAAGGTACTGAAGTTGTAATTAGAATACCAGTTTATAAAAAATAGAAAGAGGGTAAAAACATAATGACTATTAGTGACAAAACACGTGATATATTAGAGTGGATTTTATGTATTGTAATTGCATTTGTTTTAGCAATTGTAGTTAAATATTTTGTAGGAACACCTACAATTGTAAGTCAAGTTTCAATGAAACCAACATTGATGCCAGGGCAAAGACTAATACTAAATAGATGGATGAGAACAATAAATGAAATGCCACAAAGAGGAGAAATAATTACATTTGAAGCACCTAGTAAAGTGGCATATAGCAATAGCCTAGAAGTAAACTTACAAAATCCAGTAGCTAAATATGAAAAAGAACCAACAAATTGGTGGAGTAAATTTGTATACTATGTGCTAGAAATAGGGAAAGAAAGCTATATAAAAAGAGTAATTGCATTACCTGGTGAACATGTAAAAATTGAAAATGGTAAAGTATATATAAATGGAACAGAATTAGAAGAACCATACTTACAACCAAATGTAGTTACAACAGTTGATGCAAAAAACTATAATTATTTTTCTGAATTTACAGTACCAGAAGGATATGTTTTTGCAATGGGAGATAATAGAAGTCAATCTACAGACTGTAGAGCTTTTGGATGTGTTCCAGTAGAAAAAGTTGAAAGCAAAGTTTGGATTAGATTTTGGCCATTAAATTTATTTGGAAAGGTATAAAAATGTCTTTTGAAAATTTAATAGGAAATGAAAAAATAAAACAGATACTTGAAACAACAGTAAAAAATAACAATGTACTACATAGCTATATGTTTGTAGGACAAGAAGGAATAGGAAAAAACTTATTTGCAAAAGAGTTTGCAAAAATGATATTATGCAGTAATGAAACAAACAAACCCTGTAATCAATGCAAATCTTGTTTGGAATTTAATGGAGAAAGCCATCCTGACTTTTTACAAATAGCACCAGAAGATGGAAAAGCCATAAAAATAGAGCAAGTGAGATTTTTACAAGAAAAAGCACAAGAAAAACCTGTAACTTCAAGTAAAAAAGTATATTTAATATTGCAAGCAGAAACAATGACTAGAGAAGCAGCCAATAGCTTACTTAAAACTTTAGAAGAACCACCAGAATATGTAGTTATTATTTTGACAACTTCAAATGAAAGCAAGCTGTTAACAACAATAAAGTCAAGATGTATGAAGCTATATTTTGAACCAATACCAGAGAAAAAAATAATAAACTATTTAAAACAAAATGGTATAAATTCAGACATTACAGAAAATATGTTAAAACATTGTGAAGGTAGTATTGGCAAAGCGTTAAAAATAAATGATTCAAAAGAACAATATATGCAAATAGAGCAGTTAATAGGCATATTAGATAAACAAGACATAACACAAATTTGGAGAAAAGCAGATGTGCTATATTCTGCCAAAGATGAAATTATTGATTTGCTAGATTATATGGAAATAGTGATATATAATGCTATAAAAAATAAGCATAAAGCAAATTATATAAATGGAATACAAATAATAGAACAGACAAAACAAAGAATATTAGCAAATGCTAATTATGATATGTCAATTGATAACTTATTACTAAAACTATGGGAGGAAGTTAATTGAAAAAGATAGTAGGGGTTAGATTTAGAAAACCAGGAAAAGTATATTTTTTTGATCCGGATAAATTAAATATAGAAAAAGGTCAAAAAGTAATAGTAGAAACTAGCCAAGGACAAGAAATTGGAGATGTTACTACAGGTGTTAGAGAAATAGAAGAATCTAGTTTAACAGCACCTTTAAAAAAGGTAATTCGTATAGCAACACCAAAGGACATACAAATTGATGAAGCAAATAGAGAAAAGGAAAAAGAAGCTTTTAAAATTGCTCAAGAAAAAATAAAAAAATATAAGTTAGACATGAATTTAACTGAAGTTGAATATAAATTTGACAATAGTAAAATTATATTTTTCTTTACAGCAGATGGAAGAATAGACTTTAGAGAATTAGTAAAAGACCTAGCAGCTGTTTTTAGAACAAGAATCGAATTAAGACAAATTGGAGTAAGAGACGAAGTTAAAAAAATAGGTGGCAATGGTGTGTGTGGTAGAGAACTTTGCTGTTGTTCATTTTTAGATAATTTTGAGGCTGTATCTATAAAAATGGCAAAAGAGCAAAATGTTTCACTAAATCCATCTAAAATATCAGGAAATTGTGGAAGACTTATGTGTTGCTTAAAATATGAGCAAAACGTATATGAAGATAAATTGAAAAGACTTCCAAAGATTGGAGCAATTGTAAAAACGGAAGATGGGGAAGGAACAGTTGACTCAATACAAACTTTAAGAGAAATAATTCGTGTAAAATTTAGGGATGGAGAAGATACATTCTATAAAAGATACCCAGCATCTGAGGTAAAAATAATAAAAAATATTGGAAGAGAAGAGATAGACCCAGAAGAAAAAGAACATGCAAAAGAGTTAGCAGAATTAGAAAAATTAGAAAAACTAGATGAACGAGCAAAATCAGATGATGATGATATTTAATAAGAGATATAAAAATGAGAGGTGGTGAAATAAATGGCATATAAAATTACAGACAAATGTATCAGCTGTGGAGCATGTGCTGCAAGTTGTCCAGTATCTTGCATTTCACAAGGTGAAGATAAATATGTAATAAACAAAGACGCATGTATCTCATGCGGAACATGCGAAGGTGTTTGCCCAGTTGGCGCACCAGAATTAAGTAACAACTAACTGCGAAGCCTTGCAATACTAGAGATACAATGTAATAAGCAAAGAGATTACAAAAAAGTAATCTCTTTAATTTCGCCATTTTCTACATATATTTTATTTATAAATGAAAACCAAAATTTTTTCTTATTTGTTTTATTGAGTTCATCATAAATTTTTTTATAATCAGAATTTAAGATTTGTTTTAAATGAGAATAATCTTTTTTTAATGGTTCTTGTGTTGTAGTGTTTTTTAAACTTAATAATTCACTCGTATATTTTTTATAATCTTTTGCATAAGTTTCTTTATTTATTAAATCATCTAAATACAGGTCTTTTAATTTATTAATTTTTTTTTCTAAAGATTTTATTTTGGGTGTGTTATTTATTTTTTTTGTATTGGGAATAACAGAAACTTTTGCAATAAAATTCGAAAGTTCTTTATCTAAATTATTAAGTAGATAATTTTCAATATCTTTTTCTTTTATTACTTTATTATTAGTGCAGTGTTTTTCATCTATTCCCACTTTATATCGATAGCTATTGTCACATACATATCTTACTACTATATTTTTGACACGATAATCGGTTTTTTTAGCCAATCTATTACCACAGTTATGGCAGTATATTAAACCAGAAAATAAATCAGGGTATGTTATTTTTCTTCCAACTGTTTTCTTTTTTCTTAAATTTTGTACCTTTTCCCATATTTCAATATCTAAAATCGCTGGTATGTAATTATCTATATAAATATTTTTTCTATATAGTTTGTATTTTCCGATATATGCAGTTTCTTTTAAATAGTTACTCATAGCATCGTAACCTTTGCCTTCAAAGTGCTGAATAAAATATTTATAAGTTTCTTTAAGGTTACCATTGTTATTAATAAATTCTTTGTATAGATTTTTAATATTTTCAGCTTCTTTTTCATTTACAACAAAATGCTTATCTACTATATCATACCCATATTTTTTTGTACCAGATGTTATTTCTCCTTTTTCTCTCTTATTTTTAAATACAAAATTAATTCTTTCAGATGTTTTACCAATTTCTCTCTGAGCTAATGACACTTTTAAATTAAATATAAAAGTTCCGTCTGCTGTAGATGTGTCAATATCGTCCTCATCAATAGCTTTCATCGTGCAATTATTATCTATTAATAATTTATTTATATTATTAGCATCTAAAACATTTCTTGATAGCCTATCTAATTTAGTAAATAGTACCATATCAAAAGTACTACTCTTACTCAACATTTCGTTTAATGCTTTTCTTTTTTTCATAGAAGAAGCAGAAATACCTTCATCTATATAAAATTCATATTTATAACCATTTTCTTTACAATACTTTTCTAATGCATCTTTTTGTGCTTGAATAGAAAAGCCAAACCTTGCCTGTTCGTCAGTGCTTACACGGCAATAACAAGCTGCATATTTCATAAAAAAATACCTTCTTTCTAAAATTTAAAAATTTTCTTGAAAAAAGGCTTTATGTTATGCTATAATATGTAGCATAAAGATACCTTCTTTCAAGGTTCTTTTGAGTGAGAATTATGTGTCGTATCGCCAAATAGAGACATAGTTCTCTTTTTTATTGATTATTTTTTAATTGAATCTTATTTATAATAGTAAAATTTTAAAGCTTGTTTTATCTGCTCATCTGTATAGTCGTTTATGTTTATGTCATTATCTATTTTATAATCATAATATCCCATTCTATGAGCATTGTCTTCTATAAATTGTTCTACTACATCTTTTTGTTTTTTTTCAATATAATAGGTATCTATAATATATTGTCTTAATTCACAATGACAATAATATGTAAAGGCATAAAAAGACAATATTAATATAAAAAATACTTCAGGTATATGAAATTGTGTTAATACATATGCAAAACAGAAAACACTAATAGTATTAAAAATGTAAAAGAATATATTCATTATTTTTTCAGATTTCATATAAGTTACTCCTTTAAAATTCTCTTTTTAGTTGCTTAACAATTCCAACAATTCTAACTGGAATTGTGTCCATTTCTTCTTCTGTAAAAATAAGTGGATCATAATTTGTATTAAATGGTTGTAATAGTATTTTACTTTCACTCTTTTTACCTTTTTTTATTGTAGCTTCATCACCATTAACTATGGCTACAACAATATCTCCATTTTCAAAATCATCTTGTTTTTTTATTATAACTATATCATCTTCAATTAAAACTGGAGCCATGCTATCACCTTTTACTTTAAGTGCGAAAAATTCTCCACTGTCAGCAAGTTTTTTATCTATATCAATAGTACCAATCCAATTTTCTTGGGCTAAATAATCATAACCAGCTTTGACGGTACCAAGAATAGGAATTTCGACAACAGGATTACCTAATTTGTCTGTTTTCTCTTTATTTTCAACTAAATCGGACTTTTTTATATCAAAATAGTTTGCCAACAATTCTATCTTATCAATTCTAGGATAAATATTGGCATTGCACCAATCAGTAAATGTAGAATAAGGTATTTCTAGGTCTTTGCAAGCTTCTGCTCGAGTTTTCTTGTTTATAGTAAGATAATAATTTAAATTTTTTGCAAAAATTTCTTTGTTTCCTAAATCGCTCATAATTACCTCCCACAACAATTATACGAGTTAACCGTAAAAAAGTCAAGAAAAAAATAAAAAAAATACGGAGAAAGTATTGACAACGGAAAAACCGTGATATATAATACGGATAAATCAAACGGAGAAACCGTTAAAAAGGAGGAAAAAAATGCAAATAACATTAAAAGCACTAAGAGTAAATAAAGGGCTTACTCAAGAAAAAACTGCAAAAGATTTAGACGTGAGTGTGGAAACATGGGCTAATTATGAGAATGGAAAAACTTTCCCAGATGTTCCAATGATACAAAAAATAGAAAACTATTTTAATGTTAAATATGAAAACATTAATTTTTCATATTTAAATAAAACGGTTTAAACGTAAAAAGGCGATACGACACAAAAAGGAAAGGAGAAAAGAGAATGTGAGTTTTGAACAGATATATGAAACGCTAATAAAGATTTACGCAGAACAGGAAAATGTAAAAGTTGATATACAAATAGTAAGGAGGAAAAACGAATGATTAATTATTATCTAGATGTAGCTTTATGTGGCTTAGTACTATTAGCCGAACTTGTTGGAGCAATTGCACTAGTAATAGCAGTACAGTTCATGTTTGTGAAAATGTTTAGAATAAATCCAGTTTTAAGATTTTTAAAATTCTTAGATAGATTTGATAAAAAATTAACTGAAATCTTTGGGTAGAAAGGAGGAAAATTAGATGCCTAGTTGGTACGAAAAATATAACAATTTATTAAATAGAGCTAAGAAAATAAGTAGAGCTAATTCTATACATTTATGGCATGAAGAAACTTTGGCAAGAATGAGAGCTAGACTAATGAACTTAGAAGTGCAAAAAATAAGAACTAGAATGTCAGCTAAACATATTATCTAGTTCAAACAAAATAAATCATATAAATTCATTTCTATTTATATCTTAGCACAAAACAAATAGAAATGTCAAGAGAAGGTGGAATTTATGGTAGTTACAGATTTGAGTAATAGTTTTCATCCAGTGCCTAAAGTGAAGAGCAAAAAAGATACTAAAAGCACAAGATTGAGGAAAAGAAGTAAAAAACTAGCAAAATTAGAAAGGCAAAGAGACAAAGACATAGTTAAAGAAGGAATATGTGAAATTTGTGGGAAATACTCAAAACGATTAGATCCACACGAAATTTTTGGCGGAAGCAATAGAAAAAGAAGTATTAATCATAAATTCATTAAGCTAATATGCAGAGAATGCCACCACAATGAAGATATTATAAAACAATTAAGAATAGAGACACAAAAAGAGTATGAGAAAACTCATACTAGACAAGACTTTATAAATTTAATAGGAAAGAGTTGTATTAAGGAGGATTTAAAATGAAATTTAAAGTTGGAGATAAGGTAAAGGTAATTGCTACATTACATAAACAAGCTTGTAATGTAGGAGATATAGTCACTATTAAGAAAGCAGATGTATGGGATTCGTCTTATTTATGTGATGTAGACAATGTATATGATGCTTGGTTTTATGAAAGTGAGCTTGGAGCAATTGAAAATGGTGAAAATAATAGTTTTACAAAATCAGACTTAAAAGATGGAGATATAGTTACGTATAAAAACGGTATTAAAAGACTAGTGAATGCGACAAATAAAAAAATAGTTTTTATACAAAATCCAAATATTTCATCATTTGATTTTTGCGACTTTAGAGGCAATTTAACAAATAAATATGGAAAAGAATACGATATAGTCAAAATAGAAAGACTTTTAAAATATGAAACAGTTTTTAAAAGAGAAGAAGAAATACTAGACGAGGCAGAGAAGAAGTACCTAGCTGATGTTATTAGGCCATTTAGAAAGCACATTATGTTTATATCTAAAATTGGATTTGATGGAGAGGAATTTTTAAAAATAGACTTTAAAAGACCAGTTAATTCTTTTTCTTTACCATTTTTTGAAAAAAATAGTATGTACAAAGGAATGAAGGTAGACCAAAAATATACGTTAGAAGAATTAGGAATATAGGAGGAATGAAAATGATAATTATAACAATATTAGTTGAGATAATGATATTAGTAGGAGCTTGTATCTTTGCATATTTAGCTGATGATAGATATGAATTAGGATGGGGCATTTTATCAGGAATACTTTGGATAGCACTTTTAATTGTTCCATTCGCAATAGGAGGATTGCATGGATATATAGATTATAAGCCAAGCAGTGATAAAGATTTAGCAAGAATAACATCAGTAACACAAGAACAAGATGCATTCAAAACATATTACAAAGTAGAAGTTGAATACCTAACAAATACACCAACGCAAGAAGGAATGATACAAAATAAAAACATAGAAAAAGATAGATTTTATTGCTATTACGAAGATAAAGAATTAGTAAATAAACTAAAGGATAATATGTATAAAGAATTATGGATAATTAGTGGTCGCAAAGGCGGATATGAAAATTTCAAAGACTTTGGTACACAACTAATTAAGGACATAGAATTAAAAGAAGATTAAAGACAACAAGGGCTAGGCAACAAAAAAACTAGCCCTTTATTTTATGAAAGGATAGACAAAAAGAGATGAACTATATAAAACAAATAAACACATTTTATAAATTGATTCAAGATAATCCTTTGAGCTCAAACGCACAATGTTTATATAACTATTTGTTAAATAAATGTAGCGAACTTGGCTGGAAAAGTGAATTTTCAGTTTCTAATTTAATAGTTTGTGGTTTTACGAGTTTAAGTAGACAAGCACTTGACAGAGCAAGAAATGAATTAACACAAAAAGGATATTTAAAGTATAAAAAAGGTTATTCTAATCAAGCTGGTAAATATTTAATCGTCTGTTTTGATACACAAAGCGATACACAGGATAATGCACAGAGTGATACACAATGCGTACACAAAGTGAGCACATTAAATAAACTAAAAGAAACTAAACAAAAAGAAAATATTAGTATGCAGTCTGTAATAGATTTTTATGACCAAAACATTAATCTTATAACTCCGTTTGAATTTCAAAAGTTACAAGATTTTTCTAGTATGGAACCAGAACTAATTATTTTCGCAATGCAAAAAGCAGTAACAGCCAATAAGAGAAATTTTAATTACATAGATGGAATACTTAAAAATTGGAAAGTTAAAGGAATTTCAACGCTAATTCAAGCAAAAAATGAAGAACAGGAGTTCAGAAGATTAAAAGAAAATGTGGGACAAAAAGAAGAAACGGACGAAGAAAAAAATGCAAGAATAATAAGGGAAATGGAGGCGACTGTTAATGGAAATAGCGGAATTTGTTGAAGAAACAGGAAAATTAGAGAAGTTTTATGATAAAGAATTAAGACCGTTCGAAAGAGATATATGGTATCAACAGCTAAAATTCTTACCAATTAGCAGATATAGACAGATAGTTAATAAAAGTTTTGGTGAGTGTAAGTTTTTGCCTAAATTGGCTGATATTTTAGAACTTCATAAACAATTGCCATACAGAAGTGAGAATGTTCAAGCAAAACAAAATGTGAAATGCGATAAATGTGGTGGTAAAGGAATATTTATATACACAAAAGTGCTAGACAATGGTGCAAATAAAATAAAGTATCAATATGCAGCAAGATGTACCTGTGAAAATGGACAAAATTATGCTTATGATGGAACTAAGGTGTCTGATGCGAGATACAGAAGTAAATATTATGTACCAATAGCAGAAAAAATTGGAATATAGGAGAGTATCAAATGAAAAATATAGAGAATTGTTTAAATGCTTATAAATTAAAGACTAGACAAGAATTGGCAGAAGAAATGCAAACTTCTGAAAGAGAAGTAAGAAGAGAAATTAGTCAATTGAAACAAAAAAGAGTAGTTTTATACAATAGCAGTACAAAAGGCTATAGACTAGCTAGAGAAATAAAAAGCATGTCTACAGTTGAATTAGAAAGGGAAATTGATTTAGTAAATAGATGTATAAGAGATATAGAATCAAGAAAAAAAGTATTTAATAAACAGTTGAGAAAATATATTGCTTACCAAAAGAAAGCAGAGCAATATCTTTTAGAAGAACAAAATTATAATCATATTCCTAGAATTGATTAAGGAGAGAGTATGAATATTGTAGAGCCTATAAGAACAAAAGAAAAAGTTGAAGAAATATATAAATTTTTAGTAGAAAAAAATAAAAGAGATGCACTGCTATTTTTATTTGGGATATACACAGGTTTGCGAATTTCAGATATTTTAAAATTTAGAGTAAAGGACTGCTATAAAAAATACTATAACATAAGAGAAATGAAAACAGGAAAGCAAAAAGTTTATGATTGGAATCCATTTTTAAAAAGAGAAATTGACAAATATATCGAAGGAAAAGAGCCAGATGAGTATGTATTCAAATCGAGGAAAGGTAGGAACCAGCCAATAACAAGATACAGAGCATATAAAATAATAAAGACAGCTTGTAATGCTTGTGGAGTGTATAATGTGGGTACACATACTTTGAGAAAAACTTTTGGACTTTTTCTATATGAACAGTCTGAAAAAAACATTGGAATGATTATGGATATTTTAAATCATAGTAGCGAAAATATAACTTTGCGCTATATAGGGATCCAGCAAGAAAAAAATAATAGTGTTATGAAAAAAATGAGGTATTTTTAATAAAAAAACACACGAATGTCACATAAAAATTAAAAGTGATATTCAAAAGATGTGTGACAGCAAAATATAATGAAATGTGTATTTATAGAAAAATACTGAAAGTCACACAATATAAGATAAGTAGTATTCGAGGGTTTTTGAAATTTCTTCGAAAATAAAAAAAGGAGGAAAAATGGAAATATATTTTATATTAAAAACAATTTTAGAATTTTGTGTTCCATTAGTAGTTATAGCTTTAATTTTAATTATTGGTATTGCAAAATATCTTTGGACCAAGATAAAAGAAAGTGAGAAGAAAGATGAAACAATTAGATAATATGCCGGGAATTTGCAAATATTGTGTAGGATGCTTAAGATTAGAAGATGAAAATTTTAAAAGTAGATACAGATGTAAAGATTTCGAAGCTAATCAAGTGAACTGGGAAGAACTTATTAAAAATGAGTTAGAAAAAAATTAGGAGGAGAAAATGAATAGAGGAACAACAAGACATCCTGAATATTATTGTGATAAATGTGGAATCAAGATAACAAGAGGAAGAAAATATACATATTACAAATATAATTCAAAAGCTTGTGCTGCAACAAAAGATTTTGATTTATGCACAAGTTGTAACAAGCAATTCAGAATTTGGCTAAAAGAAAAAGAAATACCAACAACAGAGGAGATATTAAGTAAATTTCCTGTATATGTGGAAGTAGGAGGAGAAGATGATGAAGCAAGCAATGATTAATTATATGCAACAAGAAAAGAACGACGAATTATATACTCCAGATGAAGCAATAATACCAATACTAAAATATTTAGATCATAATTTGATTTATTGGGAATGCACAGACTTTGGAGAAAGCAATATAACTAAAGCATTAAAAGAAAATGGTTTTAAAGTTATACATACAAGCAAAAGGGAAATTGATTTTTTAAAAGATAAAGCAAATTTTGAGTTTGACGTAATTATAACTAATCCACCATATAGTCTAAAAAATGAGTTTTTAAAGAAATGTTATGAATATCAAAAACCATTTATGTTATTGCTTCCACTTACCGCACTTGAGGGAAAAGAACGAAATAAATTATACAGAAAATACGGGATAGAAGTTATAGTTTTAGATAAAAGAATAAATTTTATGAAAGAAAAAAAGAATGTATGGTTTAATACAAGTTGGTTTTGTCACAATATTTGTAAAGAAAAATTGAATTTTGAATGTATAGGAGGAGAAGATGAATAGAGAATATAGAAAAGAATTACAAGAACTAAAAACAAAACCAACAGAGCAAATAAATGGAATATATATAATTCCGGACAAACCATATAATCGGATTCTGGGGCAAAAATGGTTATAAATCTTATGACTTTATTTTTGAAAATGCAGAAGGGAAAAAAATAGGTTGGTGTCATTGGGAAGGTGATGTAATTCATTTATTAAACAAAAAAAAATATGGAATGAATATAGATTGTGAAAATAAAAATAAATACATTAGACTATTTACAAATTACGGATTTAATATAAGTGACATGATGATAAGCGATTTAACAATTGAAGTAGGAGGAGAATAGATATGTTAAAAATAAGAGATGATGTAGATTTAGAAGAACTTGAAAAGTTTGGGTTTAAATATGGAACAAGAGAAAAAATTGAATATAAAACAAAGCAACATGGAGTCGAATCAAAAATATACATAGATTTATTGCCATGTAATAATAATCATAATGAAATACATATAAAAAGTGATAGTCATTCTATTCCAGAAAAAATAGTAGATAAATTATACGATTTATTCCAAGCAAATTTAGTAGTAAAGGAGTAAATATGGAAGAACCAATAGATTGTGTAAAAATAATTATAGATTATTGTAAAGAAAATTGTAATAAATGTGAAAATTGCGAAATAGACCATATATGTGAAAAATATTTTGTTAGAGAACCTAGAAAATGGAGGAGTAAATAAGATATATGGAATACGAATACACAGATATAAAATTAACTGAAAAACAAAGATTAAAATTACAAGCATTATATGAAGCTGAAAATCCAGAACCAAGAAATAGAGAAGAAAGAAGAAGACAAAAATTTGGAAAGAAACGTAGAAGGAGTAAATAAGATATGAAATATAAATAATTTTTATTAGCTTTACAATGCAATAGATTATATAGTAATTTTATGAGAAGTTGCGGTTTACGGAATAAGTGATGTTGGAATAAATGTAGAAATATCATTTATTACAGATAAAGAGCCAACAAAAGAGAATATAGAAAAAATTGAAAAACTATTAGAAAGTTCTAAAGAAGAGAAAAGCTTATCAAGTTATTATGCAACTGTGAAATTCATTAGAGCAGAAGTGGTTTTAGGAGAGGAGTAAACAAAATATGAACAAAATAGATAAATTAAAAATATTTTTACAAGAAAATTATCCTAACGAACAAGCATTTAATACAAGAAATACAGTAGGCGACAGTATGGCAATAGTATATAATGAGGATGGAATAATAGTTGATTATTGTTATGAGTATGAATATATAGAAATATTTGGTTTAACAGATGTAGAATTTGAAAATTTAATTGATGATTATGGAATGTTAAAAAATTTTAATGATGAGATGATGGAAGAAAATAGTATTAAAAATGAACGAAGTTCTATAGAAGAAGATATAGAAAAATTAGAAAGTATAATAAAAATAAATAATGATTATTTAAAAGGTATAGAAAATCAAACAATAAATCAAAAAGAAATAAAAGCACTAGAGCATATTTTATTAGATTATAAAAGAGTATTAAAAGAGAATGAAATATTAAAGAAAGAAAAAGAGCAAGCTTGGGAAGAGTGGAATAATTTAGAACAGGGAAGTTATGAAACAGAACAAAAATTAAAACAACAAATTAAAAAACTACAAAAAGAGAATGAAGAATTAAAACAAGATAGAAATAATAATTATCAAATGATAGCATTAGCACAAAATGAAGCGTTAGGATATATGCAAGGATATGAAGATGGTAAGAAATTAAAGAGAAGTGCTATTGCAAATATAGTAGAAAATCAACAATATTATATAATAAAAAAACAAATTGAAAAATATGAAACATATATAGAACAGCTAAGAAAGGAACTAGGACAAAAAGATAAAATAATAGATTTAATGGCAGAAACAATAAATAATCATGATATAGACGAAGACATCTGCAAACAAATGGGACAAAAAGCAAATTGTAATGAATTTGAAGATACAGAAAAATGTAAAGAGTGTATAAAACAATATTTTAACAACAAAGCAAAAAAAATCAAATAAAATGGAGGTACATATGACAATTAAGCATGTGCAAGAAATAATTAAAAAAGCTATGTATGAGATAGAGACAGTAGACTTTTTTAACAACGAAAAGAGAAGAGAAAATCAGAAAAAACTAAATAAAGCATACAATATATTGGACAAGTTGAATGATGAACTTATTAGAGAACAAATAAAAAACAAACAGAAGGAGGATACAAATGAATAAAAAAGACTTAGAGCAAATCATGTTTCTCAAAGGAGAAGTAAAAGACTTAGAGAGAAGATTGCAGAATAATAATATTAGCAGTACTGTAGCTGACAGTGTAAAAGGAAGTTCAACTAATTTCCCGTACATAGAGTGTCACAGAACAATACAAGGAGTGGATTATAAAAAACAGATTAGAGATAAAAAATATAGAAAGTTATTAAAAAGTAAGAGAGATAAAATAAATAAACTTTTAGTGCAAATCGAATATGATCTTAATTACATAGAAGACAGCGAGATAAGGCAAATAATAAGGTATAAATATTTTGATAATTTTAATTGGGTTAAAATTATGCATTTAATGAATTATAATACAGAAGATAAGGCTAGAAAGAAAATCGAAAGATTTTTTGAAAAAAAATAGCATTTGTCCGTTTTGTCCGGTTTCAATGTGTTAAAATGTTAATAAGTTAAAAAGTAGTTATTCATAAATATGGATAAGCCCATAACTACTAAGTTGTTTATATCGTGTGTGAAAGCTAGAGTAATCTAGCTTTTTATATTGCAAAATTCATATAGATGTAATATAATTCAAAATATGATTTTGCTAAAAATTGGCATAATAAAATTAGTTGAGTTTACTTTATGGGTACTTCTACTACTTATAGACTGGAAATCAACAATAGTTTCTACAATAAAAGATGCAGTCGCTAAGAAAGGAGAAATGCTTATGAAGAAAAACAATTTTGGAAGGTACTCTGGTTGTATAAAAATAATGGAAGCCTAATTGAGTAAACTAACAATCGTTTATTATGTCATTTTAGATTCAGAGTATATGGTTCGAATCCATACTTCCAACCAGCAAAGAGTTTACAAAATAGTAGGCTCTTTTATTATGCAAGAAAGGAAAAATGTGATATGAAAATAATGATAAGTCAGCCAATGAAAGGCAAAACAAATGAACAAATTAGAGAACAAAGAGCAGAATTGGTAACTAGACTACAAGAAGAAGGACTTGAAGTAGTAGATACAGTATTTGAGAATGCACCAGCAGATGAAGACATTGCAATATATATGCTATCACAATCTATAAGATATATAGGAAAAGTTGATGCTGTATATTTTATGAAAGGCTGGGAAAAAGCAAGAGGTTGTAAAATAGAACACGAAGTAGCAGTACAATATGAAAAACAAGTATTTTATGAAAATTAATTAGAATAATAACTTTGCCCTATCAAGCGGGCAGGCACAGAAATGTGCCATATAAAAGATAATAATAATACTAAATAAATTATTATACCAGTTGCTAGGTCGCTCCTAGATATGCGTAGTATAAAGTGTGAGGAACCTACGTTGAAAATAAAATTAAAACCTCCTACATATTGCGATTGTAGAGAACTGGAATCTCATTAGCCTCATAAGCTAAAGGCAGTTGGTTCGATTCCAACCATCGCAACCAAGAAAAAGAAATATCTTTTGCGGAGCTGTGTTCGAAGAGCATGGCTCTATTTTTCTATAATTTAGTATGCAGTGATATAAGAGCTACTTAATAAAACTGACTATTTTATTAAGCAAGTATGCAAAAACTAGTCAATTTTGTGAAGAACGATTGCTTTTTATCGGTTTTACTCGTTCTAAAATAAGTGAAGAAAGCCGGTCGGAGAACATATCATTGCATAGTGAATTATAAAGAACAAGTTTAATAACAGATTGGAGTACAATATGAAAATAGGAAAAATCATAAGACTAAAAGATGAGAAACTATATAACAGATTAATGCAGATGGCATTTGACTATAGTCAATGTATGAGGAAAAAGTGCAAGGACTGTAAAAAGAAGAAAGAGTGTTTCAAATATGAGAGAGACAACAGTATTAAATAATATTGCTAAATTAGTTGATAAATTAAATTACAAATCATTATACATTGAGATAGATACAGGAAAAGATAAGTACACGTTAGAAAAAAATAATGTAAGGCAAATAGGATTTGATACTAATAAAAAATAGGAGATGATAACATTTGAAGTTCTATAATGAAAATATTGACCAACAAAAATTAAAAGAAGAATATTTAACAGCATATTCAAGATGTAAATATAAAACAGCTGAAGAACTTGTTGATGTCATTACTGACTATTTTAAGCAATGTGATAAAAAAAATAAACCATATACAATGTCAGGGTTAGCCCTATATATGGGACTTACAACTCAAACATTAAGAAACTATGAAAAAGAGTATCCAGGAACAGAATATTCAGATATTATAAAAATGGCTAAACAAACTATTGAAACATACACTGCGGAAGCTACATTTGATAACAGAAAATTTCAAGGAGCAAAATTTAATTTGCAAAATAATTTTGGTTGGTCAGACAAACAAGACACCAATTTATCTGGACAAGTTACAGAAATCATTAAATTGGAAGATGTTCTATGATTAAGATTACAGCTGAATTTCTTATAAACAGAAGAAAAATGCAGTGGGAAAGTCATCATGATATAAGAAAAGATGAATATTTTGTAAAAGGTGTAGCTTATGAAATTACTCAAAATGATGAATTACGAGAAGAAATAATTGACGATCCATCAAAGTTAATAGAACTATGTTTTACAGTTGTTAATAAGGATAAAAGAGAAGAACCTTTCTTTTTAAATGAAGTACAAAAAGAGTTTATGAATATTTTAAATCAAGCAATTAAAGATTTTGACGAAGGGTTAATAACTAATATATCTTTATTAGTCTTAAAAGGGAGGCAGCAAGGATTTACAACTTTAATTTCAGCTTATCAATTAGCAGCTACAACAACAAGAAAAAACTTTGAAGGTTTAACTTTAGCTGATGAATCAAGTAATGCAGAAGCAATATTTCAAAACAAAGCAAAATTTATATATGATAGATTACCAGAAATATTAAAACCCACAGAAAAATACAATTCTAAAAGGCAATTATTGTTTGAAAAATTAAATAGTAGCTGGACAATAAATACAGCAACTAAAGAAGTTGGTCGTTCAAGAACAATCAACTTTTTTCATGGTTCAGAATGTGCATTTTGGAGAGATGGAATTTCTAGTATTCAAGCTTCATTGGGAGAAACATTTACTAAAAATGCAATAAAGATATATGAAAGTACAGCAAACGGATTTAATGATTTCAGAGAGATGTGGAAATCTGGAGCACATATAAATTGCTTTTTTCAATGGTGGAAAACTAAAGAATATAGACTTAATTTCGAAACCAAGAATATGCGTACAAAGTTTTTAAATGACATTGATAGAAATAAAGGTGAATGGATATATGACAGATTAAAATGGCTTAGAGATGAGAAAAAATTAGATGAAAACCAATTATATTGGTACTTTAAAAAGTATCAGGGATATATTGATAAAGAATTAATCAAACAAGAGTACCCATGTACACCAGATGAAGCATTTGTTGCTTCTGGTAAATGCTATTTTAATAAGGATAATATCATTAAAAGAATTGATTTACTAGAAGAACAAGAAAACACAATTGAAGACATTGGATATTTTAAACATGATATTGTTATAAAAAATGATAGAAAAGTAATAACAGATATAAAGTGGATAAGCGATCCATTAGGGTGCATTAAACTTATAAAAAAACCAGAAGAATATAAGCCTTATGTACTGGGAGGAGATACAGCAGGTGAGGGAAGTGATAGTTTCACTGGTATAGTAACAGACAATACAAATGGAAAAATTGTTGCAGTGCTAAAACATGAGCAAGATGAAACATTTTATACTAGACAAATTTATTGTTTAGGTTGGTACTATAACAAAGCTCTAATCGGATTAGAAACTAATTTTAGTACGTATCCAACTAAGATGTTAGCTGAGGAATATGAATATCCGAATTTGTATGTAAGAGATAAAGAAGACGACTACACAGGAAAAATTGTAAAAGCTTATGGATTTAGAACTGATAGAATTACAAGACCACTAATATTAGCGGAACTACAAAGAATATTCGAAGAAGAAATAGAAAAGATTACAGATATAGATATTCTAAAAGAGGCATTAACATTTATCAAAAATGAAAAAGGAAGAGCAGAAGCACAAGAAGGCTGTCATGATGATTTAATAATGGGAACGGCTATAACTTATTATATAGCAAGTCAACAGACAACATCTAGAATATATCCAACAGGAGAAAAGCCAAGAGATAGTATTTATCAATTTAATGAAGATGAATATATTGAAGATGAAGGTCAAGAGATAGAAATAATTTAGGAGGAATTTCAATGGAAAATATATTACTTGTTGTGATAGTAGGGCTATTTAATCTACTATCTTTTATTTTAGGAGCTACATTAGGACAAGAATGTGTAAAGCTTAAAAATCCAGTACAACAATATAGACAGTACAAAGAAGAAAAGGAGAGTAATGATATTTATATTAAAGAACAAAGAACGTTGGAGCAAAATTTAAAGAACATTGATAATTATGATGGAACTTCAATGGGACAAGAAGACTTTGAAAATTAGGAGGAAACTATGGACTTAGAAACTTTAAAAGAGACTGATATTTGGCAATTGTATTCAGAAGCACAATCTTATGCCAGACTGATAGGAATGTATTCAGATACAGATAGAAATTTTAGAATGTACAATGGAAATCAATGGGAAGGTGTAAAAGTAAAGGACGTAGAATTAGTGCAATTAAACTTCATTAAACCTATTGTAAAATTTAAAGTTGGAACCATAAATCAAAATTTATGGGCGATAAATTTTTCGGCAGAGAACTTTGAAAATCCAGAGTTTATGCCTACAGCAGTAAAAGTCTGTGAATTGTTAAATAAAAAAGCAGCTAAGATTTGGGAAAGAAATAATATGGACTATTACATAAGAGTATTATCTAAAATCGCTGCAATTAATGACGAAGCTGTAGCTTATTTTTATTATGATAAAAAAGAAAATATGCCAATATTAGAAGTATTAGCTAAAAATGATATATATTATGGCAATGAAAATGATGATAACATAGAAAAACAACCATATATAATAATAAAGCAGAGAATGCCAGTAATAAATGCTAGAGATTTAGCAGCAAAATATCAAGTACCATCAGATCAAATAAATCTTATTGTAGGAGATATGGAAACTTCTGAGGAATCGGGCGAATCTGCTAAACATGAAAAAGATGACATGGTTACAGTTATAACCAAACTATATAAGAAAGATGGAAAACTCTATTATAGTAAAGCAACAAGATTTGTAGAATTAAAGAAAGAAACTAACACATTATTGGAACTATATCCTGTGGCACATTTGCCGTGGGAACCTAAAGAAGGAAGTGCAAGAGGAGAAGGAGAAGTAAGAAATTTAATTCCAAACCAATTAGAAGTTAATAAAACACTAATGAGAAGAGCTTTGGTTACTAAAAATACTGCATATCCTCAAAAAGCAGTAAATGTTGAGAATTTACAAAATCCAGATGCCATCAATAAGGTTGGAGGAATATTGAAATTTAAAGGTAAGGAAGTTTCAGACATTAGTAAAGTGTTCTCAATATCTAATCCAGCGCAAATGAGTACTGATGTAAAGCAGCTGCAACAGGATTTAATTGATATTACTAGAGCACTTGCAGGAGCTTCAGAAAGTGCAACAGGAGAAGTAAAACCAGATGAAGCATCAGGTAAAGCTATTTTAGCTGTTCAACAAGCCAGTCAATTACCTTTAGTGGAGCAAATAGGAACACTTAAAAACTTTGTGGAATCTATTGCTAGAATTTGGCTAAACATGATTATTACTTATAATCAAAATGGTATGAAGTTAGAAGAAACAGTTACTGATCCAACCACTGGACAAGAAATTACTCAATTAGTAGATATACCAGCTTCAGTAATGCAAGAATTAAAAGCAAGTGTTAAGGTAGACGTTACTCCAACAAGTGCTTATGATAGATTTGCTCAAGAGGTTTCTTTAGAAAACTTATTAAAAGGAGGCTGGTTCTCACCACAACTTATAGGGCAACTAAAAATGTATGTGAAAGCACTTCCAGACAATTCAACAATGCCTAAACAAAAAATATTGGAAATGATAAAAGAACAAGAGAAAGAACAACAGAAAATTGCCGAAATAAATGCACAAAGTCAAATGATGATGCAACAAGCTCAAACATTTTTAGGACAAGACCCAGAAACACAAAAGTCTAGATTAGAAGATGCAGAAATGCAACAAATTGAACAGGTTTAAAATGGGACATTAATTGTCTTTTTTTATTGCTCCAAAACATGTGTAAGAGCCTAAACTGCTATCAAGAGATAATAGTCTACACGGACTTAAAACGCGGGAGGTATAAATGGAAAACGAAAATGAAGAAATCGTTGACGAAGTGTTAGAACAAACTAACGAATCTGAAAATACAGATACACAAACTGTAGAACAAAATGTGGAGGAGACTCAATCAGAAGAAAAAAAATCATTTAAAGACTTATTGAAAGAAAATCCAGATTATCAAAATGAATTAAATTCTATGGTGAAAGATAGAATCAAAAGGTCTGAAAACAGAATTAAAAAAGAGTATGAAAGTAAATATTCTCATTTTGAAAATGTTATCAAAGCAGGCATGGAAACATCAACTGCTGATGAAGCAATTTCAAAAATGGAAAAATACTACGAGGACAAAGGCATTAATATACCGAAAGAAACTCAATATTCTGATAATGATTTAAAACTTCTTGCAAAGGCTGAAGCTGATTCAATTACTGATTATGATGAACTGGTTGATGAAGTAGAAAGACTTGTGGAAAAAGGATTTGACAATTTATCTCCAAGAGAAAAGCTAGTTTATAAAAACTTAGCAGAGAGAAGGCAAGAGCAAGAAAGAAACAGAGAACTTGCTAAAATAGGTGCAAAAAGAGAAATATTAGAAAGTAAAGAATTTAAAGAGTTTTCTAATGATTACAAAGATGATGTACCAATGAGTAGAATTTATGAAAACTACTTAAAACAGAAGCCAGCGCCAGAGGCTGAGCCAATGGATAGTTTAAAAAATAATAATTCAAAAGAAGAAAAAACTTATTATACTCCTGAAGAAGTTGACAAACTTACTTCGAAGGAGTTAGACAATCCTATTGTGCAAAAAAATGTTAGAGCTTCAATGCTGAAATGGGGCAAAAAATAACATTTCTGGCAATATATAAAGAAAGAAGGGAAGTTATATGGCTAGTAATTTTAAGCCTATGTATTGGTCAAAATATTGCCAAACAGAATTAAAGAAAGATTTAGTTCTTGCAAATTTTTGTAACTATGAATTTGAAGGAGAAGTAAAACAAGGAGCAAGACTAAAAATCGTAGGAGCTGTAAAACCTACAATCCAAAAATATGTGAAGGGAAAAGATTTAGTACCAGAAGATTTAGGAGACAACTCTCAATATTTAGATATTACTGAAGCAGATGCTTTCAGCTTTAATGTTGAAGATATTGATAGAGCTCAATCTATGGAAGGATACTTAGAAACAGAGTTTGATGAAGCTAAAACTGCACTTGCAGAAGAAGCTGATAAATTTGTTGGTAAATTAGCTAAGAAGGCTAATCCAGATATGATAAGTTCTTCTACAACGCAAGCAAACATGAAAGCAGCTCCGTTGGAGACAATAGATAATGCTCATGTAGCTTTGTTCAATAATGATGTATCTAATAAAACAGAATTAGCTGCAGATTTAGCACCTGCACATATAGTTGCTATAAAAAGTAAATTAGCTAATTTATTTACTGAAAACGTTGAATATATTAAACGTGGTGCAGTAGGTAAATATTCTAACACATTCCTAAGAATGTCAAACAATTTATATGATGATGGTACTGACATTTATGAGATGGTTAGAACTAAAAAAGCTATCGCTTTTGCAAATAGTTTTGACAAACTAGAAACAAAGAGACATCCATTTAGATTTTGCGATATCGTAAGCGGATTACACGTTTATGGTGCAAAAGTTGTAAGACCAAAAGAATTATATGTTATTAAACTAAAAAAGGCATCTTAATAGATGCCTTCTAAATTTTTTATAAGGAGGAAATTATAATGGCAAAAAAAGATATGACACCAATAAAAGCAGATTTTAACGAAATTACAAAAGTTACTTTAGAGGCTGCAACTACAGCTGCAGATGGAATGGGATTTAAACTTCCAGCATCTGATGAATATGTAGTGATTTTAGTAGAAAATACTGATGCATCTACTAGTGGTACTATAAGTGTAAAAGCTCCAACTAATGGTGGCTACGCAGCTGCGACAAGTGATTTAAGTGCATCTTTGGCAGCTGGGGATAAAGCTGTTATCAGAATTGAAAGTGCTAGATATGCTGATAATTTAGGAAATATTCTTTTAATTCCTTCAGCTACTTCAATTAAAGCATGTGTAATATATTAATAAAAGGACCGAAAGGTCCTTTATATATGATGGAATTGTGATAGGCACATCAAACCAGTTCAAATCTGGATTCCATATTAAAATAAGAAAAGAGGTTTTTGTATGAAACAATTAACAGAATTAACTAAATATGTAATAACTCCAAATGTAAGATTTTATGGAGGATTTGTTTATGATGGAGAAGATATATTTTTATGTGATGACAAAGATGAAGACGAAGACTTCAAACTTCATATTAAACAAAGAATAGTTAATAACATTTTGATTACTGATGGAGAAAAGGAATATCAAACACTAAAAGGTAAAAATGTAAAAGAGAATTGGCATCAAGAAGTAGAAATCGAGAAAGGACAAAAATTAATTTATTTAGAAGGTCAAGGCTTTACTTTGTCAGAATATAAGATGGTAACTATTGATGAGGCAAAAGATATATATGAGTTATTGAAAGGGGATAAAGAAGATGACTCTGGAAGAAATGAAGAAAAAAACTCTTAATCTAATTGAAGAAATAGATACTGAAAATGATAACTTAACTGCAGATATAGACATAGCGAATAAAATAAATGATGTTATAAACCAAATTATGTTTGAATTGTGCAGATATAAAAAGATACCTGCATACGAAAAATTAGAAGTAAAACAAGATGAAGAAATGGAATTGAGCGAATTAGATAACTTTTACCAATTAAAATCTATACAAGGTGTAGAGTTTGATTTGTTAGGAAATACAGTAATTTTCTTAGAACCAGGAACAGCCACAATTCAATATTATAAATTCCCTAAACGAATTACAGAAAAAAACCAAAGCAATTATAAATTTGAATTGTCTGACGATGTATTAGAGATTATGCCATACGGCATAGCAGCAGATTTACTTAAAAGTGATGTATCTAATCAATACGGACAAGTTTATGCAAATAGATATGCAGAATTAAAGCAAATGCTTGATCCTCGTTATGATGTTGGAAGCATTGTGATGGAAGGTGGATTAGATATATAGGAGGATAAGAAATGTCTGAAAGTGGAGATTTAATAACAAGAATATATAATAATTTTCGTGGAGTTGACTTTACAGATAAAAATGTTGTACTACAAAGAAGTCCTGATGCATTAAATATGTGGAAAAACTATAGAAAACTAGGAAAATCTATACAAACTAGACCAGCAATGGAATTATTTAAACAAATGGATAATTCTGTGTATGGTCTATTTTTTTATACAATTAATACAGTAGAACACATGATAATTCATTGTGGAGTGTCTTTATATGACTATAACATGTCTACAGAAGAAATAAAAACTATAAAATCTAAGGGTATGAACCCAAGAAGAAGCGAAAGCTTTATTTTTAACAATATATTTTATATAAAAGACGGAATAAATTATTTAGAATATGACGGAGAAACTTGTAAAGAAGTAGAAGGCTATATTCCAACAACTACCAACTCAAGAGCACCATTAGGTGGAGGAACTATGTTAGAAGATTATAACATGCTTACAGGTTATAGAAAAAATAGTTTTAGCGCAGATGGTGAAAACAAAGAGTATCATTTAGATTCAAGAGAGATAGAGGCAGGAAAAACAAAAGCATGGATAAATGGAGTTGAAACTACAGATTTTACAGTAGATACAACAAATGGAATTGTAACATTTAACGTAATACCAGAGAAACCATTAACAGATGGCCAAGATAATGTTGTGATTCAATTCTGTAAAACCATATCAGGGGACAGAGAAAAAATACTAAAATGTAATTTATTATGTGTCTTTGACAATAGAGTGTTTTTTGGAGGAAATCAAGATTATCCTAATACCATATTCCATACCAGCTTAAATAATCCAAGATATGTAAGCAGTACGGATTATTACAATGAAGGACTTGATATGTCACCAGTCAGGTCAATGGTTGTGGGGAATAATGCTTTGTGGGTATTTAAAGAACCTTCACAGGCGAACACATCAATTTATTATCATAATCCAGCAACTTATGAAGATGGAAAGGCATATCCAAGTATACATTCAAGTATTTCAACAGGCTGTGTGGCAAAGGCTATAAACTTTAACGATGATATAGTTTTCTTTTCAGATAGAGGTATGGAAGGAATAAATGGAGATGTAACAACAGAACAAGTGGTAGCACATAGGTCTACATTAATAGATAGTAAACTGTTAGAAGAGCCAAATTATAAAGCTCTGATTTTGCAAGAATGGGAAGGATATTTATTAGTTATTATAGATAATAAAATATACTTAGCAGACAGTAGAGCAATGTATACAAATTCTACTCATAATGAATATGAATGGTTTTATTGGGAATTAGAAAAGAATATTACTTTTGCAACAGTAAAAGATAATATTCTTTATTTATGTTCAAATGATGGAATATATACACTAACAAAAAAAGATGGAAAAATAGATTCGTATTGGACTACTTGCTTGGATGACTTTGGCAGTCCATCAATGCAAAAAACAACAAACAAAAGAGGTTGTTTACTAGAAGTGGAGTCAAATATTTTAAATGTATACACAAAAATAGATAATGGTGAATTTGAACTGATAAATAGATTTAATGAAACAAAAGGATATGTAGTACCAAGAATTAAAAAGAAAAAATGGAAAGATATACAATTAAAAATTGCATCAGATACTCCTTTTAAATTGTCAATGTGCACATTGCAAAGTTTTATTGGAGGTTATGTAAAAAGATGAGGAGGATAAATAATGTCAGATAAATATGCTGTTAATTATGACGATGAAAAACTTACGAACATACAAAATGAGCAATTGCAGAAAGAAACTGAAATATCAAATAATTATAACAAAATGATTGATAATACAGACCAATTTTATAATGCTCAAATTGAAGCTTCAAAAGACTGGGTAAATAAACAAAATGAAATCCAACAAGCAAATACTAATTTTACAATTGAAAAAATAGAACAGGAAAAGCAAAAGGCACAAAAGGATTATACAAAAGAGCAAAAAGGAGCTTATGCAGATTATACAAAGCAAACTAATGACTATAGTGTAAATGCAGAAAAGATGGCTGAATTAGGTTTGACTAATACAGGATATAGTGAAAATTCAAAAGTTTCAATGTATAATACCTATCAAAATAGAGTTGCATCAGCGAGAGAAAGCTATAATCAAGCAGTATTAAATTATAATAATAGTATTAAAGAAGCACAATTAAACAATAATGCTAAATTAGCAGAAATTGCAGCAGACGCATTAAAAAATCAATTAGAACTAGCATTAGCTGGATTCCAATATAAAAATACACTAATTCAAACTAAACAAGAGCAGTTAGCAGCTAATAGTGATAGATATAACCAAAGATATCAACAAATGTTATCTCAAATAAATGATGAATTAAATAGAAATATGCAATATGACACATGGAAATCAGAGTTTGATGAGAAAAACAGACAATGGGAGAAAGAAATGGCACAACAAAACAAACAATGGCAAGAAGAAATGGCTATGAAAAAAGACCAATGGAAAAAAGAGTATGCTTTAAAACAAAGAGAATATCAACTATCAGCAAGTAGAGCTTCATCATCTTCAAGAAATTCATATGCTGTCAAAGAGACAGGAACTAAGAAAATGAGCAATACTGCAAAAAAGATAAATGATGAATTTTTGAAGATTTATAATGGCTCATCTAAGAGTAGCTATGTAAAGCAAAATGTTACTAATCTTCTCGTAAATGCTAGTAATAAAGGAACAATAACTACAGATGAAATGTATCAAATTTTAAACAATTTAGGTTTAAGATAGGAGGAAATATGTCATTAAGAGAAGCTATAGAAAGTGGAAATTATCAAAACTATTTCACTGATGAGAGTAACCAAAAGAAAAAGAAAAAAACATTAAGAGAAGCTATAGAAGATGGTACATACCAAAATTATTTTGAGGATGATGTACCTGAAGAAAGTCAAAAGGATAAAAGAATTGTTGAGTTTCTAGAAGGAGCAAAGAAAATTGCAAAAGCAGACGAATTTAAGGATGGATATCAGGTTGGAGATATAAGCAAGACAGTTTTGGGAACATTAACAGATTTGACACAAGATACGGCAGCAGGAATACTTCAACCGTTTGAATCAGGTATTGATATTGTAGCAAATTTAATAGCTACAGGACAAGCTAAATTGGGATTTAATGAAGCAGCAAATAGAACTAGAGAATTTGCAAACCAAAATTTAAGTGCCAATATAAGCGAAAAAATTGCAAATGCAACAACACCAGGAGTACTATATAATATAATAAATGGAACACCACAAAAAATATTTAATCCAGCTGAAATTGAGTATGACAAAAATAAAAATTTTATAGAAAATTACAAAGAAGGATTTAAAAAAGCGTACTTAACAAAATCTAATGAACAAGAATATGAACATTCTTCAGCTTCAGGAGAAATTACAGATGAAATAGTTAGTTTAATTGCATCAAACATATCAAAAAGTGGAATTAGCAAAAAAATGGAAAATCTCACAGGTACTAAAGAGATAGGAAATTCAAAATTAGGAGCCACTATTAATGGTGGTAATATAGGAATAACAATATCAGGAAGAACTTTAAATTTACCGACTTTTGCTTTTGCAGGTGGAATGGCAAGTGGATTACAAGAAGCAAATGAAAAAGAAAATATAAGTGAAATAGAAAGATGGACAAAAGGAATTTCAGGAGGAATCATTGAGAGTACAACAGAGGGATTATTTGGATTGTTGGGCGTGGGAGGAAATGAATTAACAGACGCATGGGGAAAAAAAGCTGCACAACAATTTAGTTCCAAAGCTGGTAAGATGCTTGCTAAAACAGGAGTCAGTGCTTCTGGAGAAGCAATAGAAGAATTTTTATCTTATGCTGGCAATTTTCTTGTTGATAATGGCATCATAGATAAATTAGGAAATGCTGATTTTAAAAACGAGTGGAATTGGGGTGAAGTAGGAGAACAAATGGCACTTGCATTTGTAAGTTCAACACTTACAAGTGGAGGTGAAAGTTTATTGCAAAGCAATTCAGCTATTCAGGCAGCAGAAGAACAACTAGGCAGAAAATTAACAAGTAAAGAAAAAGCAGATGTAACACAAGCATCTATAGAAGGAACTATACAAGAGAAACTAAATCAAATAAATAAATATACTGACAATGAAAATAAAGTTTATGAGAAATTAGTAAATGATAAGGTAAATAACGAGTTAAAAAATAGCACAATTGAGCAAGAGTACAGCAAAAGAGTCGATGAACAAGAAAAGATGTTGGCTCGAGATTTAACAGAACAAGAGAAACTTCAAGTTCAAAAAGAAGTAGAAGAAGCTTTTGACAAAAATGAGATTTCGATTGAAAGTGGTATTGACAGCAAAAAGAGAAAAGAAATAGAGGAACAAGTAAAAGAAGAGCTTCAAAATGGAAAAATAGATACAAAGCAAATAAGAGAAATATTAGGAGAAAATACTGATATTTCAAAAGATAATTTACTTCAAAATAGTTATATTCAAGAACAAAGAAAATCACAAGTTTACGTTTATGAAAAAACTGAAAGTGCACCTAAAAATGCAGTCATGGAAAGTGCAGTAAATGCAAATATGAATAATACTGAAATCTCAAGAAATCTAATAAATTATGTCGCAAAAGTTTCAGAAGATACAGGTGTAGCATATAGATTTGTAAATAATGAACAATTGAAAGAATTGGGATATTCTAAAGAAAATAAAATAATAAATGGAGTAGTATCTAAAGATGGAGTAGTTTACTTGAATAGTCAAAGCAAAGAAGCTATAAATTATGTTTTAGGACATGAAACTACCCACTTATTAGAAAATACAAAAGAATATACAGAATTACAAGATTTAGTTCTTGACTATGCTAAACAAACGGGTATATATGAAGAAACAATGAATAGTATCAAAGAGACCTACAGTGATATATTAGAAACAAGTGAGCAATTTACAAATGAATTGACAAGTGAACTTACAAGTAGATTACTTTTTACTGATGAAAATTTTGTAAATCAATTATCAGTAAAACAACCAAATGTATTTCAAAAAATATATGATTATATAAAACATATGATAAAAATGACAACGTCAGGAAGCGAAGAAGCAAAACAACTTGAAAAAATTAAATACAATTTTGAAAAGGCATATAGACAAGTAAATAAACAGACTAATAATAAATTAAAAGATAAGTTTAGTATTCAAAACAATAATGGAAATAAGTACATAAAAATAGATACAGACCAAAAAGTATTTGATGGTATTGATAAAAAAGATTACAATCAAATTGCTAAGATGTATATGCAAGATTATTTAAAGGGAAAAACCACATTAAGTGAAAATGATAGTGCCAATATTGGAAGAAAAGGTATAAATAAATATACAAATCCTAATCAACAAACTAAATATTTAAATGAAAAAATGCAACTAACTCCAGAACTTAAAAATGTGTTAGAAATAGCTGAGAAAGTAAGTGAGGGGACACCTACTAAAGATACAACTAAATTTCCTAATTGGGAATACTATAAGTTTAGATTTGAGATAGACGGAAAGCAATTTGAAGGTTTAATTAATATAGGTGTTGATAAAGAAGGAAATAAACACTTTTATGAAATTAATAAAATCCATACTACGTCAAATTCGTATGTTTCAACGAATAAATCTAGTAGTACGGATTCTATTAAAAATAGTATAACATCTCAAAGCGAAAATGTCAATACTACTACTAAATATTCTATGCAAGAATCTGAGAACAATTCAAAAAGATTAGAAATTTCAAATAATGTTAGAAACGATGTATATAAAGCTACAAGCGATTTAGTAGAGGAACTCGACAATGATAGTACCTTTATTTCAACTGAGAATATAAATGATATAAAAGAAAAGGTGGATTATTATTTAACGAAAGAGTCAAAAGATGAAATTGCTCAATTATATGAAAAGTACGACAACGAAGAAATTGATGATGATTTTATGCAAGAAATTATAAGCATTGAAAATAATGCAATAAAAGACAAATTAAGCGCATTAGGATATGAATATAACAAAAAAGACAATAACTATTCAAAGATAAATGGATTAATAGAAAGTCATGAAAAAATATTAAAATATTTAGATGATGAGAATATTAAATATGAGATTAGTAAAAGTAAACAAGCTGGAATTTTCCCTAGTATCTACATTCAGGATGAAAATGGAAATATTATAATGAGAATTGCAAATCATAAAAATAATAATGCTTCAATAGATGAAGTATATACAAATAAAGAATTGTTAGATACTGATAAAATCATTAAAGATATTGGAAATAAAACTAAAAATATAAATAATAGATATTCTATACAAAGAGAAAGTAAGCAGGATGTATTTGATAAAGTCATTCCACAAGGAAACAATTATAAAGTTACTGCTGAAGATGTAGCAACAACTGAAACTAAAAACAATATTGAAACTGAAGAAACTAATATACCTATATCAGAAAAATATCAAAACGAACAAGAAGAAAAAGCAAGAACAAAAGCAGTTCAATATGCTAATAGGGCTAAAAATCGTTTTACAAGAAAATTCACTCAGGATATGAAGATAGATGAGACAGTAAATAAATCAATTATAAACGACAGTCTAAAGCAGATAGAAACTGAAATACAACAAAACGGAAAATTAAGCAAACAAAGGGCAAATGAAATATTTGATTATATGTATTCTAATTTGCAAACTAAAGATGGAAACTATTACTTAGATACAGTTGACAGTAGTTATGAAATATTAGATAGAGAAAACTTTGACAGAAATTTAGAACCTTTAATTCAAGAACTTAAATTAGCAGATAGATACAATAAAGAAGAATTAAGTAACACCACATCTATTAAAGATACAGAGACTTTAAAAGAAGTATATAACCAAATTTCAATAAAACAGAAAGAATATGACAAGATTTCAAACAAAGAAGTATTAACTAAGAGAGATAGAGCACAAGTAGATAGACTAATCAACAAAGAAATAACAATAGATGAACTACCAGCAGATGTAAATAAAAAAGGAATAATAAATGTATATAATGCAAAATATGAATTAGCAGAATTAAAAAAAGAGACACAGAATTATAGAAAACAAGTTGTATCAGAATATAGAAATCTTGCTCAGAAAATGACAGAAGATATAAGAACATGGAGAGACAAAAAAGCAGGTTGGAAATATCAAATAAATACAATGAAAAGAAATTTAAGAGATATTATTCCTAATAAAGCTGAAGCACAAAAGATGTATGATACTTATTTCAAACCAATTACAAAAAACAATGCAATGATAGAAAAAGAAATAAATAATTACAATGAAAGAATTTCTAAGTATGAAATCAATAATCAAGAATCTACCTATATCCAAATGATAGGGGAGTACACTTATAATCCAGAAAGTAAAATATCTAATGAGGTTATACAAGAGTTTTACAATAAGAATGAAAAGAAAATAGATATAGATAAGTGTAATAAAGCAGTTGAAGAATTTAGAAATATCTATAATGAACTCTTTGAGAAGATAAACACTACTTTATTAAAAAACGGTTATAAACCAGTTGACTATAGGAAAGGATATTTTCCTCACTTTATTGAAGACAAAGCAGAAAGTGTAGTGGGTAAGTTAGCTGAAAAACTTGGGTGGAAAATAAAAAAAGATTCATTACCGACAGACATTGCAGGAATAACAGATACATTTAAACCTGGAAAAGCATGGACATCTTTTTCTCAGCAAAGAACAGGAGATGCTACAGATTATAATGCACTAAAAGGGTATGACAACTATATTCGAGGTGCAATGGATGTAATTTATCATACAGAAGATATTCAAAAGCTTAGAGCATTAGAAAATGAAATTAGATATCAATATAGTAGCGATGGTATAAAAGAAAAAATCAATGAAATATATGCTAATAATGAATTAGACATTCAAGAGCAACAAAATCAAATTACTGAAGTATTAGATGATGTAAAAAATTCTCCAATGGGAAATTTTGTTACAGAACTTAAGAATTATACTAATAACTTAGCTAACAAAAAAGCTACAGGTGATAGAGGAATGGAAGAGTTCTGGAGCAGAGAAACTTACAGTGTAATGTCAAATATTCAAAATAGAGTAAGCGCAAATATGGTAGGAGCTAATATCTCTTCAGCACTTACAAACTTTATTCCTATTACACAGGCTTGGTCTCAGACATCTACAAAGAATCTAATGAGAGGAATAAAAGAATCTATAGCAATTCAGTTTAAAGATGATGGTTTTGCAGATAATTCTACTTTCTTAACAAATAGAACTAAAAATGCAGATAGATTATATAAGACAGGATTAGATACTGTTAATGATAAACTAGGATTTATTTTTGATAAAGTTGATGAATTTACTTCTAATGCAATTGTTAGAGGTAAATATTATGATAATATTGAAAAAGGCATGTCTATTCAGGAAGCAATGAGTAATGCCGACGAATTTGCCAAAGATGTAATTGCTGGTAGATCTAAAGGTGATATGCCAACAGTATTCAATAAGAAAAATCCAGTTGCTAAACTGTTTACAGCCTTTCAGCTTGAAGTTAATAATCAGTATGGATATATGTTTAAAGATATACCTACGGATTTAGGTGGAGAGGCAAAAGAAAAATTAGTTGGAGCCTTTGTGAAGATGTTTTTAGGAGCTTTCTTCTATAATATGTTAGCTGAAGAAATAACGGGAAGGAAGTCTGCATTCAGTCCAATAGATATAGCAATAGATAGCTACAAAACCGCCACTAATGAAAATTTGGGTTTAGGAGAAAAGGTAACTTCTATTGGTGGAGATTTGATTGGAGAAGCACCATTTTTGGGTGGAGTTGCAGGTGGAGGAAGATTACCAATTCAAGCAGCACTTCCATCAGTTTCAGATACTGTTAGTAGTGTAGCAGATTTATTTGATATGAATGTAGAAAATAAAACATCTGCTATAAATACTCTAAAAAAAGAATTATCTAAACCACTATACTATGTAGCACTTCCATTTGCAGGAGGGCAATTAAAGAAAACAATTGAAGGGCTGAGCATGTATAATGAAGACTTGCCGATAGCAGGAAGTTATACCAATTCAGGCAAACTAAGATACACGGTAAGTGAAGACTTGGGTACTAAAATTAAAGCAGAAATTTTCGGACAGTATTCTGTAAAAGAAGCTAAAGAATATTTTGACGAAGGATATTCACCATTAACAGAAAAACAAACACAAGAACTTGTAGAATTAGATATACCAATGTCTGATTATAGACAATATAAAAATAAACTAAAAGAAATAGATAAAATAAAACAAGACGAAATCGATGATGGTACTTCAAAATTAGAAATGAAACTAGATTATATAAATGGTTTAGAATTGTCAAATGAGCAAAAAAATATACTTGCTAATAATACAACTACTAGAAAAGAAAAAATTGATATGAGTAAGTATGATGAGTATTCTGGTTTAGATGAAATGGATTTTGCAATAAAGAGTCCATCAGAATATAAAACGATAAAAACAATTACAGATTATGAGACCTACAATACTTATTCTAATGAGATAAAAGATTTGAAGAAAAAATACTCAACAGATACTCAAAAGAAAAGAGCAATAGTAGATTATATAAACGATTTGCCGTTAAATATAGAACAAAAGGCCGTTATGATTAAATTAAACTATAATTCTATTGATGATAACAATCCAATAATAGTTAATTATATAAACAATTTAAACATTGAAACTAAAGACAAAATAGAGATTTTCCAAAAATTAGGTTTTACTTATAAAGGAGGAAGGTTGTATGACTAAACAAGATTCAAATGGCGTTAGAAATGCAAGAGATTTGGAAACAAAATATAATCTTGCACAAATACTTGGATTGAAAAAGAATTTTGAAATGTTTGAAACTAGTTTAACCAAAATAAATAATGAGTTAAACAATACTATGAATGCTCTTTTAATTAATTTATCAAATATGTTAAATACTCAAGACGAAATATCGCTTTGGTATGCTGAAGGAGTACCCACATTAGATAACTTTCCATCAAATACTTGGAAAAACCTAACTGAACACTATGGAGATTTGTATTATAACCAGCTTACAGGCTATGTGTATCAATTTGGAGAAGATAAAACTTGGCATATAAATGATGATATTAATTTGATTCAGGCTATGGCACTAACTAATATAGAAGTGGATACAACTGAAGACAAGGAAAGAAAAATATTCTTTAAAACACCAACTCCACCGTATTCAAGTGGAGATTGGTGGATTAAAGAAGATGGAACTCTTTACATATGTCAACTTGGTAAAAATACAGGTAATTATGAAGAAAATGATTTTATTATTTCGTCAAAATATACTGCAACAATTGCTGTAAAAGAAAATAATACAATTAAAGTTATTAAGGGAACTTTGCAAGAAATCACTGAGGATTATGTTAAATATACGGATTTATCAACCGGGGGAAGTACAACAATCGCAGGTGAAAATGTAACTACTGGTTCTATTAAATCTCAAAATTATATAGCTGGAACAAGTGGAATGAAAATTGACTTATCTCAGGGGACCATAGAAGCCAAAAATTCAAAACTTGATGAAAACGGAAATTGGGTGCTTAAAAATGGAGCTACAGTAATTAGTGATAAAGGACTAAAAAACATATTCTTGTATAGAGAAAAAGGTTCCGTTGGACCAACAATAGTGGAAAGCGGATATAATCTTAAACATGAAGTAAATATAGATATAATTATTCCAGAAAATTTAGAAATAACCAAAGCTAATATATTACTGATTCACTTTCCACAAATATGGTATAAACCAGATAATGCAAATTATTATTATGGAAGTTCAAAGAATGTAAAAATATTTCACTCGTCTTCTTTAGATTTACATCAACTTGGTGCTCTAAATGGATGGGGAGAGGAAGTAGACAATACTGAATATACAATGATATCAAATTCATTTAATACTACGAACGGCTCTTTTAGTGCTAATGATGCAACAAGTAGTAGTCATGATAAACAACAAATAGAAAGTGTAGATATAAAGTCATATATTCAAAAAGGTTTAAACAGATTTTGCATAAAAACAACAGATCCAAGTGTTAATTACAATATAAGTGAAAGTGGTGAACTTTCAGCTGAGGTTGTAAATGCTACCAAGAGAACAGGTTATATATATGCTTTGTTAAAAATAGAAGGCTTTATGGCTTATCAAAATAATTAAAAGGAGGAAAATATATGTTCAAGGTTGATGAAGACGGAAGGACTATAATTCTACATAGGGGCGATAAAGGTATAATTCCATATAGTATCAATAGCTCTGAAACAGAAAAATATAAATTTCAAGTCGGAGACATAGTCAGTTTTATTATTTATGCTAAAAAAGGATATGCAGAAAAACCTTTGCTAAATAAAAAAATTATTGTAGAAGCTGAAACTGAAGAAGTGAATTTAGAATTTAGTTCGGAAGATATGGAAATAGGAGAAATAGGTAACAAGCCCATTACTTATTGGTATGAAATCTTGTTAAATAATGTACAAACAATAAATGGGTATGACCAAGATGAAGGACCAGCTAAGCTAATAATATTACCTTCAAATAAGGAGGTGTAACATGGGGCTAGGAAAAGCAAATTCTTTAAGTGGAAATTTAGAAAACAAAAATCTACAAGGAACTATAGGAGCAGTAAAAGGTGATAAGGGTGATAAAGGACCAAAGGGTGATAAAGGAGATCCTTTTACTTATGGCGATTTTACAGAAGAACAATTAGCAGCTTTAAAAGGGCAAAAGGGTGATAAAGGAGATCCTTTTACTTATGGTGATTTTACAGAAGAACAATTAGCAGCTTTAAAAGGGCAAAAAGGTGATAAAGGTGAAAAGGGCGACAAAGGTGAGCAAGGTGAACAAGGAGAAAAAGGAAATTCTCTGACATACAATGACCTTACAAACGAGCAAAAAAAAGATTTAGTTAAAGATATAGTCGAGCATAAATACTTCTTACAGCTAACTGCAGCAGTAGCCAAAGGCGGAACTATAACACTACCTTGCTACTATAAAGTTGGTACACATTGTATTGACGTTTATTATATGGGAGAACTACTGATATTAAGTAGCGATGATGCAGGAAGCGATGGTCATTATAGAGAACTAGGACAAGTCAATGCAATAAGCAACCAAATTAAGACAACAACAGACTGGGGTTGTGATGTAGGCGAATATTTTGAATTTGTTGTGAGAGGAGAGTATTCAAATGTTTAATGTGTGGACTAAAATTAAAGAATTAATAAATAGACCATATATCGTTGAGAGCGGTTCCAATACTAATGGGTCTTACACAAAGTGGTCTAACGGAGATATGATATGTACACTCAACATAAAAGTGAAAGATCAAGCAATTAGTAGTCAATATGCAAATACAGCTTTGTATTTTGGAATCAGGACATGGACGTTTCCAGTTGCTTTTTCTGAACCTCCAGTTATTAGTTGCGGGTGTTTCAGATGGTTAACAGGAGGAAGTTGGGGAGCCTCTGGACCAAGTTCTAAAACAGAAGTTATGCTCTTCGGATATGATTTGTTTTCTCGAGCAACGGGAGAAAATTGTTGGATACAAGCTATCGCCGTCGGAAAATGGAAATAAGAAAGGAATGATAATATGAATAAAAGCAAAAACCTTGACGCTCTAAGAGAGAGAGAGAGAGAGAGAGAGAGAGCCATAGTTTAAACAATGGAGGTGTCAAATATGATACCTCGATATATTAAAACAAAAAATAAACAAGACAAGTTGAATATTACAACAGGAACTGAATATGAGACTGGAAGAATTATAGATGGCAAAAAAGAATATGCAAAAAGATTTGCTGCTATAGCCTTACCAAGTTCAGCGTCAAATATAATTATTCAAACAGGTTTGACGAACATTAACTTCATAAAATTAGAAGGCAGTATTTCGAAGACAGATGGTTCTGAAAATTCAAATCTTCCGTGGTCTTATACTGGACAACCTGATGTTTATCACTATTATTCGAATACTTCTAAAAATATAACAATTAGAGTTTCTGGAGACATGAGTAATTATCAAGTTGTTGAAACAATCTACTATATCAAAAATTAAGAAAGGAGAGTAGTAATATGAAACAAGCTGAAAACATTGTGGCTGTACACACACACACACACACTTAATATTCTAAAGAAAAGAGGTGTCAAAGTATGATACCTCAATATATTAAAAATAAGCAAAAAATCGAAAATAACACAACAGCAATTAGTTCAGCTATTACTAGATTAAACCAAAGTGGTTTAGGTGATGGATTACTTCCACGTCTGGTTCGAAAAGAATTGAACACATTAGACGATTTCACTGGTTTTGCATACTTGTCAGATTGCAAAGTCAACGGAAGTTATATTAACAACGGGTATTTTTTGCAATTATCGTACACTTCGACTTATAAAGTACAATTTTTAATCGGTGCAACGAGTGGTTTGTTGCAGTATCGAAAAATGGTTGATGGAACTTGGAACAATTTTACAAACGTATAAAAAGAGAAAGGAGTTTATTATGGAAGCAATAATAGTAGCTGTTATAACTGGAGGACTGTCTCTTGTAGGGGTAGTCTTTTCGAATTTATCCAGTAATAAAAAAATAGAAAACAGACTCTCGACACAACAAGCTGTTACAGACACAAAAATAGAGGAACTTACGAGAGAAGTGAGGCTACACAATAATTTTGCGCAAAGAGTTCCTGTAATAGAAGAACAAATTAAAGTCGCAAATCACAGAATAGAAGATTTAGAAAGGAGGGATTAATTATGAGTAATAAATTATATGATGTGTTAAAATGGATTACATTAGTATTTTTACCAGCGTTAACAACGTTGACAGGTGTAATACTTAATTGCTTCAATGTTGCTTGTACTGACATAGTCCTAACAATAATGACAGCAGTTACAACATTTATGGGTGCAGTATTAGGAATTTCAAATATAAATTACAAAAATAAAGGAGAGTAGTAATATGAAACAAGCTGAAAGTGCTGTGAGAGTACACACACACACACACACTTATATTTAGTTTAAAAAAGAAAAGAGGTGTCAAAGTATGATACCTCAACATATTAAAAATAAACAAAAAATCGAAAATAACACAACAGCAATTAGTTCAGCTATTACTAGATTAAACCAAAGTGGTTTAGGTGATGGATTACTTCCACGTCTGGTTCGAAAAGAATTGAACACATTAGACGATTTCACTGGTTTTGCATACTTGTCAGATTGCAAAGTCAACGGAAGTTATATTAACAACGGGTATTTTTTGCAATTATCGTACACTTCGACTTATAAAGTACAATTTTT